>Ga0209656_10002716_pt1 | contig 11450 bp, 11 predicted proteins | sample BogFormECP12_OM2_FD_188239 | JGI IMG/M metagenome (GOLD analysis project Ga0209656, IMG submission 188239) | Bog forest soil microbial communities from Calvert Island, British Columbia, Canada - ECP12_OM2 (SPAdes) (version 2) | ecosystem: Environmental > Aquatic > Freshwater > Wetlands > Bog ... | reverse complement strand
ATCCACTCCCATGGCGCGCATGGCGTCGATCTGCTCGGTGACCTTCATGGAGCCGAGTTCGCTGGCCATGCCGCTGGAATTCCGTCCCGCCACAAGTATTCCGGTCAGCACCGGCCCCAGTTCGCGGACCATGGAGAGAGCCACCAGCTTGCCAGTCAGAGATAACGAACCGAACTGCTGCAAGGTGCTGGATGTCTGCAGCGCCAGTACAGCGCCAGTGAACACGCCAATGAGCACCACGATGGGCAGCGATCCCACGCCAATCAGATCGGCTTGCAATAGCGTATCGGCGTAATAGCGAGGCTGTCCGAAGATGTTGCTGAGCGACCGGCCCGCGAGGAGGGAGTAATCCTGCACCGCCTTGACGTTTTCCTTCGCGATTTCAGTCGGCGAAAAGATTGGCATCCTGGTTCCCGGAACTCTGGAACGAAGAATATATCAGAGCCGCCGTGAAGAAGTCCGGCCCCTACTGCGAACCACCTCCTTGTGAGCATCGTCACCTGCTCTCGTGACCTAGAACACAGCAGGCTAAGACCCGGTTCTTATATCAACCAAGCAGGTCGAATTATTTGCCGATATGAAACGTTTCAAGGATTCGGAACACCTCTTCCGGCTGGCCGCTGTCTTCGTCGTAGGCATTACGCTGTTTCTGATCTTGCGTGGCTTACTCGTCCCGCACAGCTTTGGGCAGTACGGGCATTATCGCGGCAAGGCTATTACAGAGATCGCGGCCCTTCCGATTGCTTACGCTGGACACCAGGTCTGCGAGGGCTGCCATACCGACGTCCAGGATGTGAAAAGCAAAGGCGTGCATAAGGGAGTGGCCTGCGAGTCCTGCCATGGGCCTCTCGCCAAGCACGCCGAAGACCCGGCGTCGGTGCAGCCGGAAAAGTTGGATACGGCGAAGCTCTGCGTTCGCTGCCACGAGGCGAACGTGGCCAAGCCCAAGAATTTCCCCCAGGTCGCGTCGGAGGACCATTCCGGCGGCGCTGCTTGCAATAGCTGCCACAAGCCTCACAGTCCCGCGATGAATGCTGGAGGCAGCCAATGAAAATGACCCGCCGTCAACTGCTCGTACTCTTACCGGCGGCTGCCGTCGCCTGGGAGCACGTCCTCGCCGGAACACCTGAAGCCTCGCCCAATTACGACATGACCGAGCACTGGTGGGGCATGCTGATCGACATCACCAAGTGCATCGGGTGTGGCAGTTGCGTTCGGGCTTGTCAATTGGAAAACCATGTCCCCGACGATTATTTTCGGACCTGGGTGGAGCGGTACCACGTTACGGACTGGGAAATGGAATATCCCAAGGTGGATTCACCGGGCGGCGGCAAGAATGGATTTCGCCCCGCCAGGGAAGAAGGCGGTAAGAACTTCTTTGTTCCCAAACTGTGTAACCACTGCGCGGACTCCCCCTGCACTCAGGTATGTCCGGTGGGCGCAACGTTCGTCAGTCCAGACGGGGTTGTGCTGGTGGACCAGAAATACTGCCTTGGCTGCCGCTATTGTGTGCAGGCATGCCCTTACGGGTGCCGCTTCATCAACCCAAACACGAAGACTGCCAACAAATGCACTCTCTGCTATCACCGGATTACCAAGGGACTCACGACCGCGTGCTGCGAGGTGTGCCCGACGGCCACTCGCCAGCTTGCCGACCTGAAAAATCCCAAAGACCCGATTCACGAATTTCTGAAGACCCACAGCGTGCAAGTTTTGAAACCGCATTTAGCGACTGGTTCGAAGTGCTTTTATTACGGCTTGGACGGCGCGGTGCGATAAGGAGACTCCGGAAGTGCAGATTCCCGTCGAAGGCTTCATGTATCCCAACGAGGTGGAACTCCAGTGGAGCGTCCTGATCGTGCTCTACCCGTTCCTCACCGGACTGGTGGCCGGCGCATTTATCCTGGCTTCTCTGGAGCGGGTGTTCCGGGTCGAAGAAGTGAAGCCTACTTACCGGCTGGCCCTGCTGACCGCGCTGGCATTCCTGATGATTGCACCACTGCCTCTGCAACTGCACCTCGGACACCCGGAGCGTTCGTTCGAGATGTATCTCACTCCGCACACCTCGTCGGCCATGGCCATGTTCGGGTTCGTCTACCTGTGGTATCTGCTGGCGGTCCTGGTGCTGGAGATCTGGCTGGACTACCGCCGCGACATCGTAGTGATGTCTCAATCCACTACGGGTTGGAAGCGGCTGATTTATCGCGCGCTGACGCTCGGCTCCAGCAACATCAGCGAGCGTGCCCTGGAGATCGATGAGCGGGCAGGCTGGCTGATTACCGTGATCGGCATTCCTTCCGCTTTCTTGCTGCACGGATACGTCGGCTTCATCTTCGGGTCGGTGAAGGCGAACCCGTGGTGGTCTTCGCCGCTGATGCCGGTGGTTTTTCTGTTTTCGGCCATGGTCTCGGGCATCGCGATCGTGATGTTGCTTTACATGTTCCTCTGCTGGGTCCGTGATGAAGAGATCGATATGCGCTGTGTGGACACGGTTGCGAAATACCTGTTCTACACTTTCATCGTCGACTTCAGTCTGGAAATGCTCGATTTGATTCACCGCATCTATGAAGCCGACGAGTCCTTTCGCAGCCTCGATTTCATGGTGCACTCGCGGCTGTACTTTTCGCACATCCTGCTGCAAATCCTGCTGGGCACACTTGCGCCCATCGGACTGCTGGCCCTGACCCAGGTGTTAAAGTTGCCGGAAGGGCAGCGCAAGCACATCTATGCTCTGGCGGGGTGCTTGACCATGGTCGGGATTTTCGCCATGCGCTGGAACGTCGTCATTGGGGGACAACTCTTCTCCAAGAGCTTCCTGGGGTATACCACCTACAAGATGGGATTTGTCGCGCGCGAAGGATTGCTGACCGCAATCATTCTGACCATCCTCCCCTTTGTGATACTCGCGGTGTTAATAAAATTCTTGCCGCCGTGGCCAGAAAAAAGCACGGCCGCAATCTCTGCGGCAGCTTCTGCCGACTGAAACCCTTGGAGGTCGTTCGAGCATCGCACCAGTCAATACTTGGCGGCCCTGAGTCGTTTGATTTAGTATGCTGTTCCTGACGACCGGTACGCCAAGGTTAGAGCTTATGGCATTTCAAGTGGATCGCAGCCAATTTGACCCCGAGTTTGGGTTTGAGTACTACATCTGCTTCAAACCTCCGGTTGAGGTGGAGGGCGACGAGGTGCGCTCTCGGATCTCGGTGGAGGCGGCGCTTTCCCTCTCCGAGACAGGTGATGTCGCCGATCTGAGTTTCATGCTGCCCAAGATGTGTCGCAACGATCATGCGCTTTCCTTCCTTAAGCGCGATCCAACTGCAACCTGCGTCGAGAACCGCGTTTTCATCGCACTGCCTGGTCTGAGTGGCGATGCCGCCTTCAATGCCCCGGCGACCCTCGAGTTGGATAACGCTGGACGCATCGTGGCCATCGAAATCAACGGTTGTATCCCCAAGACCAACACCTTTCGTCCCGGCCACGCATAGCTCTCTGCGAGCCCGCGGACGTATTCAAGTATCATGTCGAAGTGGAGAAGGTGACTGCATTTGTTCTTACCGGCGGTCGCAGCTCGCGAATGGGCACCGACAAAGCGCTGCTGCCATTTCGCGAGCAGACATTGCTGACCCGGACCCTGGAAGTCGCGGCTGCGGTTGCGGGAAAGGTTGTTATTGTCGGCCCACGGGAGCTCTATGCCGCGTATGGCGACGTTGTCGAAGACGTTTATGTAGGTTGCGGCCCGCTCGCGGGGATCCACGCGGCACTAAGCGCTACCGAAACTGAGCTCAATCTAGTTTTATCGGTGGACATGCCGCTGATGTCACATGAGTTTCTGAGATGGCTGCTGGAGCAGTCGCTCAATACCAGCGACCTGATTGTCGTTCCCGATGCGCTTGGTGGACAACAACCGCTCTGCGCGGTGTATCGGCGTCCAGTAGGTACACTTGCCGAACAGGCGCTGAAGGACGGAGACTACAAAATCGGACACCTTTTTTCACACGTGCCGGCGCGCTATATCTCAGAGGCGGAAATGCGCGAGGCAGGATTCTCACCGGAAGTTTTCCGCAATGTAAATACTGCCGCGGAATACGAAGCGCTGGTACGGGGGGATGTCGCTGCGTTAGCGAATAGGCGCGAAAGCGGAGGCGGATGAACGAGCAGAAGCCATATATCGAGTTCCAGGAAGTGCATAAAGCGTTTGGCAGCAACGTCGTGCTCGACGGCGTTAGCTTCAATGTGATGCCCGGCGAGACCGTGTGCATTCTGGGGCGCAGCGGTGTGGGGAAGTCCGTTTCCCTGCACCTGATCATGGGCTTCCTCAAGGCTGACCGCGGCAGGATCGACGTCGCCTACGAGGAAATCACCAATTATGGCGAGGAAGACATGGAGCGCATCCGCAAGAAGGTGACCATGGTCTTTCAGAACGGCGCCCTGTTCGATTCGCTCACCGTCGGTGAGAACGTCGCTTTTCCCTTGCGCGAGCGTAGCGGACTTGAGGAGGCGCAGATCTACCAAATTGTCGACGGACTGCTCGACATGGTGGGAGTGCGGGAGTTTCGCGACCTGCTGCCTTCGGACTTATCGACGGGGATGAAGCGTTCGGTGGCCATTGCCCGTGCCCTGGCCGCGCAGCCTGATGCAGTCCTCTACGACGAGCCCACGACCATGGTTGACCCATTGATGGCGCATCTGCTGGGCGATCTGATCAAGAAGCTCAAACAGCAGCTCAAGCTGACCAGCATCGTCGTCACCCACGACATGGCTCTGGCCAAGAAGCTGGCTGACCGCGTGATGTTCCTCTACGAGGCCAAGGCCATCTTCTTTGGCACGTTTGCCGAGATGGCCCAGTGCAGGGAGCCGATCGTGCAGGAATTCCTCGAGCTCGACTCCCTGGACTTCGAGCGCTATTTTGGTGCGCAACGCCCCGCTCACGAGCCGCGCATCTGAAGTTTCAGAACCCCTGCGCCACCAGGCGTTCCACGGTCAGCGCGCCGGTCTGCTCATCCCGCCGGGTCCACTTCTCCAGATATTTGGCGACGATGTCAGTTTCGATGTTGACCGGGTCGCCCGGCTCCAGCGAGCCCAGATTTGTCATCTTGATGGTATGGGGAATGATGGCAATCGTCAGCCGCAGACCTTCCAGCTTCGCGACCGTGAGGCTGATGCCCTCGATTGCGATCGAGCCTTTGAATACAACATATTTCTCGAGATCTTCGGCAATGTCGATGTGCAGCCAGAAATCATCGGCGTTAGCAATCGGCTCGAGCGCGACGAAGCGCCCGGTGCCATCCACGTGTCCCTGTACCATGTGACCGCCCATCCGGCCGTCGGCTTTCAGCGGCAACTCGAGGTTGACTTGCGCGCCTTCGGTGATACGGGAGAACGATGTGCGCGTCCACGTTTCCGCCGCCAGATCGGCGCAGAACGACTCGGGATTGATGTCGAGCGCGGTCAGGCAGACGCCGCTCACGGCAACGCTGTTGCCTTGCTTCAGCTCTTTGGCGCTGTTTGGCGCCTGGATGGTGATGCGATGATTGCTGCCGCGCTCCACCAGGCTGGTGATGGTCCCTACTTCCTCGACAAGTCCAGTAAACATGATGATGACCTCAAGAATGACTTAAGAATTCTCGTCCGATGATGGCACCAGGTGCATATCATCCGCGTACGGATCACGCAGATACCCTTCCACCGCAAAGTCTTCTCCAAAACGATGCAGGGTGAGCGCTTGCACATACGCCGCCTCGCTGATGCGCCGATATCCCGCACCCAGGGCGAACGGAATGGAGCCCGTGCCCGCGAGAATCTTGGGCGCGTAGTAGAAGAAAATCTTGTCCACAATGCCCGCCGCCAGTGCGGCCCAGTTGACCATCGCTCCGCCTTCGATGATCAGGCTCGCGATCTCGCGCTCGCCGAGCTTGGCCATCGCCAGCTCCAGATCAGGTCTGCCATCGACCGGCGAACTACCCGGGAAGACCAGCGTGCCATCCTCCGGCGGGCGGCGCATGGGAACTTGCTCCACGATGACGCCGAGTGCTTCCAATTCACGCTTCTTGTTTTCCTCGGCGAAGCAGCAAAAAACGATGAGGTCCTCCCGCACAGTTTTCACCACGCGCGAGTCGAGTGGCAGGCGCAACTTGGAATCGAGAATGACGCGCAACAGCGGTTTGCGCCGGGGAAGCCCGGTCCGGTCGGTGAGCAGCGGATCATCGGCGATGACCGTACCGACGCCAACCATGATGGCATCGTTGGCGTGGCGCATCTCGTGCACGTGAGCCCGGGCCTCTGCGCTGGTGATCCAGCCGCCACTGGCGGCGAGCGCGTCGGGACTTTCGCTTTCGCCTGGAGGAGGAGCGATCTTCCCATCCAGCGTCATGGCCGTCTTCAGCGTAACGAACGGCGTTTTATGACGAATGTACTTGGCGAACGCCTCGTTGAGCTTCTTCGCCTCTGCTTCGCAAAGCCCTTCGGACACTTCCACTCCTGCCGAGCGCAATTTCGCCAGGCCGCGGCCCGAGACAACCGGATTGGGATCGCGCATGGCCGCAAAGACACGCCTTACCCCGGCAGCAATCAGCGCGTCGGCGCACGGAGCGGTGCGTCCGACATGCGTGCAGGGTTCAAGATTCAAGTAGAGCGTGGCGCCGCGCGCCCGCGCGCCGGCCTCTTCCAGAGCCAGCACTTCGGCATGCTTCTGCCTTTCGTACGTGTGCGTGCCGCGACCCACGACCTCGCCATTCTCCGCCACCAGCACCGCGCCCACGCACGGATTCGGAGAAGCCAGCGCCACGCCCTGCCGGGCGAGCTCCAGCGCCTGCTGCATGAACTGCTCATCGGTCGGGCGGTTGGTCATTTTTCAGTCGAATAACGAGTTCACGAAGTCCTGCGGATTAAACGGCAGCAGGTCGCCGGCTTTTTCACCTACCCCCACGTAGCGCACCGGCAATCCCAGCTCCTTGCAGATGGCCACCACCACGCCGCCCTTGGCGGTTCCGTCCAGCTTGGTGAGAACGATGCCGGTGACGCCCGCGGACTGCGTAAACAGCCGTGCCTGTTGCAGGCCGTTCTGCCCCGTCGTGGCGTCCATCACAAGCAGCGTTTCGTGCGGAGCGGTAGCGCTGAAGCGCTGCGCGGTGCGCCGCATCTTGGCCAGCTCGTCCATCAGGCTGGCCTTGGTGTGTAGGCGGCCGGCCGTGTCAACGATGACGTAATCGGTATTGCGCGCCTTTGCGGCCTGCAGCGCATCGAAAAGCACTGCCGCAGGATCGCCGCCCGGCTTGTTCTTGATGACCTCTGTCCCCGTGCGATCGCCCCAGATTTCCAGTTGCTCGATGGCCGCGGCGCGAAAGGTATCGGCGGCCGCCAGCAGTACGGTCTTGCCCTGAGCGCGGAAGTTGTGCGCCAGCTTGCCGATGGTCGTCGTCTTGCCGGTGCCGTTTACACCCACGAGCAGGATGACCTCCGGCTCGCCGTCAACCTTCTGGACGGGGTTCTTTTCGGCGGCGTCGAGGATAGCCAGCAGCTCCTCTTTCAGCACGCGCTTCAGTTCTTCGACATTGCCCACCTGCTTGCGGTCCACTTTATCGCGCAGCGATTGCAATACGGTCGCGGTGGTTGCGGTACCCAGGTCGGCCGCGAGCAGCGTGGCTTCCAGATCATCGAGCGTGTCGCGGTCAATTTCTTTGCCGAAAGCAACGACATCCTCAATTCGCTCGCTGAGGCTCTCACGCGTTCGCGTGACCGCCTCTTTCATGCGCTGTAAGAAACTGGGCTTTTCCTCAGTACTGCCAAATAGGGTCTGAATCATGAATGAATCCGTCGCAAAATTTCATTATAGACACGCAATTGCACGGCTGCCGGTGACGCTCAACCGCCCCAGTGCGAGCCGGCTCGCAGCGAATCCCGCGCCCACGCATCGTCATCCAAGCTATGTCTTATTGGAGGTCTAATGGCGAAGTGCGAACATCTGAAACAAGCGAATCGCAAAGTGCAACCCAGCGGCGACGTTTGCCAAAGATGTGTTGAAGCCGGTCAGCGCTGGGTGGAATTGCGCCAGTGTCTCATCTGCGGACATGTCGGCTGCTGCGACTCGACGCCCGGCCAGCACGCCACGCAGCACTTCAAGGAAACCGGGCATCCGGTGATGCGATCTTTGGACTCTGGTGATTGGAAGTGGTGTTACGTGCACGAGGAGTACATGTAATCACCCGGCGGGTAGGGCAGCGGCCCGGCCAATGTTTCGCGTCAGCCCATTCGTGTACTCTGTATTGAGTTGCGGGAACTCCGACCCCGTTCTGACAGCCAATGGTTCATCCCAAACCCACCAAGCTGCGCCCAGTTGTAATCGCCCGGCTGTGCTTGCTGTTGCTGCTTTCGTGCGCAGCGGCTTTCTCCCAAGTGCCATCCCCGTGGGTTGACACCAAGCCGCTCCCCATCGACACGGGTTCCACTGGTCTAAAGGAGATGCTGCGGCGCCTGCACACCACGGCCCGCCTGATGCATACCGTCGCTCACCCCGACGACGAGGACGGCGGCATGTTGACACTAGAATCGCGGGGGCACGGCGTCAGCGTGTTGCAGCTCACGCTCAACCGCGGAGAAGGCGGGCAGAACAAGGTTGGCAGCAATCTGTTCGACGAGCTCGGCATCATCCGCACCTTGGAATTGCTGGCTGCTGACCGTTATTACGGGGTCGAGCAGCGCTTTACGCGGGTTGCCGATTTCGGCTTTTCCAAGACGCCGGAGGAGACTTTCCAGAAATGGGGTGGTCACGATATTCCCCTGGGCGACATGGTGCGCGTGATTCGCACTTTTCGCCCGGATGTAATCTGCACTCGCTTTCAGGGCAGCTCGCGCGATGGTCACGGCCACCATCAGGCGTCGGGCATCCTGACGCGCGAGGCGTTCCGCGCCGCCGCCGATCCCACACGCTTCCCCGGGCAGATTCGCGAAGGCCTACAACCCTGGCAGGCGAAGAAACTTTACATGGACAACGTCCGCGCCAACGAAGACTGGACGGTGCAACTGGAGACTTCGCAGTTCGATCCGCTGCTCGGTGAGACCTACGTGCAGTTCGCCTGGAAGGGGCTGAAGCACCAGCTTTCGCAAGGCGCAGGCGGGTGGACACTTCCGGAAGGACGCCGTACCAGCTTTTACAAGCTGATTGACTCAGCAATGCCGAAGCCGCCGGCGGCTGATGCGCACGAAAACGATTTCTTCGACGGAATTGACACCTCGCTGCCGGGACTGGCGGCGCGGCTTGGCGCTGATGGCGCGAAGACGCCCTGGCTGCGGCCGCAGCTTGAAGCGATCACGAAGATGGTTGATGAGGCAACCACATCTGCCGAGAAGAACCCTCCGGCGGCTGCGAAGCCGTTGCTGCAAGGCAGGAGCCTGACGCACGCGTTGATCGGCAAGGTTGAGAGCTCGGCACTGACAAGAATCGACAAAGCCGATCTACTGGTCGCTCTGCACACCAAAGAAGAGCAGTTCCAGCAGGCAGCGAACCTGGCACTCGGTCTCGACTTGGGCGTTGGGCCGGGAACCCCGGACGGCCGTCCCATGGCCGAAACGTTTGCCACCAGCGATGGCGACACGCTGGCCGCGGTCATCACGGCAGGGAAGTCGTTCCTGCTGATGGCTAAGTTCCACAACGGCAGTCCGTTTCCGGTTGACCTGAAGCAGTTCACGCTTGACGTTCCGCAAGGCTGGAAGTGGGAGCTGTTCATGGATCGCGTGCCCAAGCGGCTCGCTCCGGGCGATGGTTGCGCGCTCACCTTCCGTGTCACCCCGCCCACCGACGCGCAGCCTACCAAGCCCTACTTCCATCGCAACGATCCTGACGTCGATGCGATTTATCACGTTGATGATTCCCAGTACCAGACCCTGGCCCTGCCGCCGCCTCCGGTTGCCGCGCACGTCCTATACAGCGTCAATGGCGATGAGGGTGAGGTGCGCAGCGTCGCCCGCACTCCCATGCACAACACCAAGGGCGACGCCTGGTCCATGCCACTCGCGGTGGTTCCCCCGTTCTCTGTCGAAACCTCGCCCAGCACGCAGATCATTCCGGCGGCAACCGATCCTTCAGAAGAGCTGAGCGTAGTAATTCGTTCCACGCTAGATCGTGCCAATGGCGCCGTGCGTCCCGAGATTCCCACGGGATGGAAAATTGAACCGCAGTCGGCCACCATCGAGTTCAACAAGTCCGGCGAACACGCCTCCGAGTTCAAGGTGTTGCCCGACGGCGCGAAAGAGGCAAGATACAGCGTGCGGGCGCAGCTCAACTCAGGCGGACGCGATTACAGCGAGGGCTACAGCCTGGTCGCGCGCCCCGACCTCGGCGGTTTCTTCTACTATCAACCCGCGCTGCAGCGGGCCAGTGTCGTCAATGTCAAAGTCCCGCCCGACCTCAAGGTCGGCTACATCATGGGCGCTGGCGACGACATCCCTACCGTGCTGCGGCAACTCGGCCTCGATGTAACTCTTCTTACGGCTGGCGACGTCGAGCATGGCAGTCTCAGCCGCTTCGGCACCATCGTTCTCGGCATTCGCGCCTACGACACGCGCGACGACGTGAAGAAGAACAATCAGCGTCTGCTGGATTACGTGCAGAACGGCGGCACGCTGCTGGTGCAGTACAACACATCGCCCAGCGACTTCAACGCCGGCCACTATACTCCGTACCCGGCACAACTCAGTCGGGATCGCGTGACCGTCGAAGAGGCTCCGGTCACTATTCTCGATCCGCACAGCGCGGCCCTGCACTATCCCAACCAGATTACGCTGCATGATTTCGATGGCTGGGTGCAGGAGCGTGGCCTCTACTTCATGGACCAGTGGGACCCGCAATACACTCCATTGTTGGCGTCGAACGATCCCGGTGAGCAGCCGCACAAGGGAGGCTTGCTGGTGGCGAAGCTCGGCAAGGGTTACTACATCTATACGGGATATTCCTTTTTCCGCCAGTTGCCGTTCGGTGTGCCCGGCGCCATTCGCCTTTATGTGAACCTGCTGAGCGTGGGCCATGAGCCAAAGTAGTCCGGCGCAGCAGCCGGAACTCATTCGCGGCGTCGGACTGGCAGGCGCGACTACGCTGAACATGATCGACATGATCGGCGTGGGACCGTTCATAACCATCCCGCTGATCGTGAGCGCCGCCGGTGGGCCGCAAGCCATGCTCGGCTGGATTGCCGGCGCCGTGCTGGCGCTGTGCGATGGACTTATCTGGGCCGAGTTGGGCGCCGCCATGCCCAGCGCCGGTGGATCGTATCGCTACCTGAAGGAAATCTACGGCCCGAAGACGCTGGGACGCCTGCTGTCGTTCCTGTTCATCTGGCAGCTTTCCTTCAGCGCGCCGCTTTCGGTCGCCTCGGGCTGCATCGGCCTGTCGCATTACGCCGGATATCTCTGGCCGGGGCTGGAGCGCATCCTCGCCGCGCACACGCTGCAGCTGGCGG
>Ga0209656_10002715_pt1 | contig 11452 bp, 9 predicted proteins | sample BogFormECP12_OM2_FD_188239 | JGI IMG/M metagenome (GOLD analysis project Ga0209656, IMG submission 188239) | Bog forest soil microbial communities from Calvert Island, British Columbia, Canada - ECP12_OM2 (SPAdes) (version 2) | ecosystem: Environmental > Aquatic > Freshwater > Wetlands > Bog ... | reverse complement strand
GCATACATCCGAGGTGAGCTTCCGTCATAGTTGAGAAGAGACTCATTCCGGGGGATCGTACCGCGATTGTCTCGAGCCGAAAATGGTATCATTCGATTACGGCCATTTTCGGGTCCGCTTTCCCCCGCTTAAGCTGCACCAAAACGCCTCGTATGGCTATCCGCGAAGCACCCTCAACCTGCCGGCACCGTTGGCGAGCGGCAGCTCGAAGGCCGCCGGCGGCGCCACGGTGCGAACTTGATCGTCGATGCGAGGCCACCACCGCAATGGCGCCATGCGATCTCGACGTTCCGCAACCGGGGTGACAGAGAAGACAACAAGGCCACTTCGCCGCCAAGCTTCCCGTTCTGTTCTGTTCCGATGGATCCGCCAGTCTGCTGAGATCACGACCCAGCCGCCCTCACCTGATCGCCCTCCGCGCCGAGCAGAACATTCAATGCGTGGGCGAGATGCGGCGATAAATTGTGATCGAAGAAGACCCTCAAGCGGCAAGTCGGTCAGCAAGCCGCTTCTCGAAGCGAAGGGCCGCGCGTACGGAATGCTGTGGCAGCTGAAATAACAACGCGACCTTCGCGACAGAACCTTCGGCGTCCGCGGCGTCCGCGATAACGGTGGTTGGAACGCCGCCATCGCTGACGATCGGCTGCCCGAATGACCGCGTTGGATCGATGTCGACCGCTTCATGCGCTCCCATCGGGCACCAACGAGCGGGCATCTCGTCGATAGAAACTCTATGCCGGCATAAAGGCTCGGCCCGACCACGCGCGCAAAGGCGAGCTGGTTTTTTGCAAGATCGAGTAGTTGTTTCTCGCCCGCCTGACTGACCACCTCGGCAAACATGGCACGGCCGTCGGTACGGAAGCGGCGCGAAGAGAACGGATGGTCGCTGCCGGTGATCTCGCGAGCCTGTTCCGCGCACAGGCGAATCACCCGCCACGGAACAGAGGCTGCACGGAACGCATCGACGAACCGCGCCTCCATCAAATCGAGAAAGCCAAAGCCCGGCATTCCATCGATCTCCGGAACCTGGCGTCGCCACACAGGCGCCGAAACGGCATGTCCCTCGCCGGCGCAGTAGGTATATCCACGCAGCCAACGGCGCAGCCTGTCCCGAGAAATGCCAGTCAACCGCGACGCCTCGGGCACCGTATAGAGGCCGATGCCGAGAAGGCTGAAATCTCTAATTCCGGATCCGTCCATGGGGCAGTTTATGAGAGTTAAGTCGAGGTCGGTTGCGGACAAACCAAGCCACACTCATTCACCGAACTTGTGACTCGGATGCGGCGGGTGGTTGCGGCCTCGACCAGGGATCGACCGCGAGAGTGTCCGCTAAGGCCAGCAACAAATTCGCGCCGTCCCCGTGCCATACGCTGCCGTGCATTCGGGCGAGCGTGGTTGGTTTCAGGGCCGCTAGGCGCGCCAGCATGGCTTTGGGCTCCTTGGTGTGCGTGTAGAAATCCAGCTTGCGGCGAAAGGCATCGCTCGGCCCGAGAATGTCGCCCTCGAAAAGGGGCGGATGGTCGGTGCCACCATCGGCGAAAAGGTCGCTGCACAACAAGGTTCCGGTCGCTTGCTCCATGATCAGGCCGGCTTCCCAGCCGTGAGGCAGATGGGGCGTATCAAGCCACTGCAGTCGGAATTTGCCAGTTTGCAGCACCTCGCCATCACCAAGGGTGCGAGCCTCACGATCGGCGGTGTCGTTCACTGACAGCATCGCGAGAAGGCGGCCGCATAACGGGACTGCGTGCGGCGCCGCGGCGAGGAACTGATTGAGCGCACCGCATTCGTCGGCCTCGTAATGCGAGAAAGAAATCCAGCGCAGGCGCTCCAGCGGCAGGATGCGGGACACGCCCGCCTGCACCTGCGGAAACATGCGCCGCTTTCCGGTGTGAAAGAGCAGCGGCTCGTCATCGAAGAGGAGGTACTGATTGTAGGTGATACCGCCGCCTGCGATGCTGGCAACGGGCGTGCTGATGCGAAAAATGCCATCGGAAATCTCGTCCACGCGAGTCCCCTCGAAATCTTGAACGGCCATTGCCACCCTCCTTGCTCAGCGGACTTCCGCGCTTTTCCCGTCACACGGCGGGGCGTCCTCTAATCTCTTCCGGCACCTTGCGCGGCAGGAACCGCCCGTCTTTGAGGTCGCCCGAAAACGTGCCGCCTTCGACGACGATCTTGCCGCGCAGCATGGTCATGGACGGCCAGGCGGCGAGGTCGCGGCCTTCCCAGGGGCTGTAGTCGGCTTCGTGCAGTTCGGCGGCGTGCACGGTCTTGTGCCGGCGCGGGTCGAGCAGGACGATGTCGGCGTCCGAGCCGACCGCCAGCGCACCCTTCCTCGGGTATAGGCCCATGATCTTGGCGGCATTCGCCGAGACGAGGCCGACGAAATCGGACAACCCATAGCCGCGTTTTTCGACGGTCTCGGTGTAGATCAGCGAGAGCCGCGGCTCGACCCCGGCATTGCCGCCGGTGGTGTCGTCGATCCGCCGCCCCTGCAGTTTGATCCGCAACGGGCAGCAGATCTCGTCGGTGGCGACGGTCTGGATCGCGCCGTGATCGGTCGCTTTCCACAATGCCTCCTGGTCCGCGCGAAATTTGAGCGAGGGGTAGGTGTGGTAGATCTGGCCATTCGGCTTCTTGTAGTCCTCGGCAGTGTAGAGCAGGTACTGGTGCAGGGTCTCGCCGTAGATCGGCGCCCCCTTGGCGCGCGCTGACGCGATTGCATTGACTCCGGTCGCCGCCGAGGTGTGCATCATGTAGAGCGCGGCGCCCTCGATATTGGCGGCCAGCCGGATCACCCGGTTGAACGACAGGTCCTCCGACAAGGTGTTGTGCACCTCGGCCATGTTCTCAAAGCCGGTGCGCTCTTCGCGGATCAGCTTCTCGTACATGTGCATGACAATGTCGTTGTCCTCGGCATGGATCGCGGCGATCCCGCCGGCGCGCGCCAGCACCTTCAGCACCTCCCAGATGTCGCCGAAATCGACCATGCGGCCCTTGCGGCTCGGGGTGATGTCGGTGGTGAAGATCTTGACGGAGGGATGCCCGGCCTCGACCGCCTCGGCGAGCTGGCCGAGGATCTCGGGCGCGATCTGGCCCTGCACCATCGTGTGAAAAGCGTAGTCGCAATGGCAGTCCCCGGCCCATTCCATCTGCCGGCGCTCGATCGCCTGCTGCACGCCGTCGCCATCGCTCACGAGGGCGAAGTCGATGATCGTCGTCGTCCCGCCGTGGAGGGCCGCCTGGCTAACGCGCGCCGGCCCGTCGGTCATCTGATGCTGTGTGGCGCCGGGCACGACGATCGGCCAGCGGCAATGGACATGCGGGTCGATGCCGCCCGGGATCACGATCTGCCCCGCCGCGTCGACGACCCGGCCGGCGCCGATCGCGGCGAGGCTGCCCGGCGCGCCGATCGCAACGATGCGCTCGCCGGACACCCCGACATCCGCCGGCTCGGGACCGGAGGGGAGGACGGCGATACCACCCGAGACGATGATGTCCAGCATGTGAGCCTCCTATGATGGTGGTCGCCATAGCGCCGGGGCGGCGAAGGCGAAATGCGAAAGGATTTCGGCGCGCGGGATCTCATGGACGACAAAGACGAGCCGGCTGCGCCGGTCCTCGTCGGGCCACGCCTCGAGCCATTCCGGCGCGAACATCGCATGCTGGGCCGCCTGCACCACGGCCGGCCGCTCGGGCCGGTCGACAAAGCGCACGATCCCCTTGACCCTCAGTAGATCGGCGCCGCGCTCGCCGGCCAGAGCGCCCAAAGCACGGGCGAAATCGAGGCGACTCAATTCCCCTTCGAGAACCATGCCAAAGGCGTCGATGCCGTGAGTGTGGGCCGCGATCGGCTCTGCCGGCATGACCGGACCGGCCGATCGCGCGGCGCCGCCGAACAGCACCGTGCCGGCATCGACGGTCGCGGCCGCGAGGGTGCGCTCGGCGCGGTCGTTGATCGCGTCGAGCCGGCAAAGGAGGTCTGGGCCGAGCGGCGCGAGATCGGTCTTGGTGATCACAAGAGCATCGGCGAGCGCGGCCTGCCGGCCGGCCTCGGCAAAGCGGTCGAGGCTGTCGGCGCCGTGAACCGCATCGACCATAGTGACGACCCGCGCGAGATGCAGAGAGTGGTCGAGCATCGGATCGGCGCCGAGCGTGAACAGGATGGGCGCCGGATCGGCGAGCCCCGTCGTCTCGATAACGATGCGGCCAAAGCGTCTGATATCACCGGCATCGCGACGGTCGAGGAGGTTGCGCAATGTGCGCGCGAGGTCCTCGCGCACCGCGCAGCACAGGCAACCCCCGGGCAGCTCGAGGACGCTCCCTTCGACAAAGTCGACCAGGTGATGGTCGATCGCGATCTCGCCGATCTCGTTGATGATGACGGCGGTATCCGCAAGCGCGGGCGAGACAAGCGCGCGGCGCAGCAGCGTCGTTTTGCCGCTGCCGAGAAAGCCGGTCAGCACGGTCGTAGGCAGAGTTTCCAGTAGGCCCACGCTTAACCACTCTCCGCCGCGAGATCTCGGCACCGATCGTTTCACGCCGGCGCCGGAGCGACAAGGCTACTGTCAAAAGCAAGGCGCGGCAGTCACATAGGCCATTGCCTTCCGCTGCCTGCGTCTGCATCATGCCTGCCATAAGTGGCGCGCATATGCGGGCCAACGGAAGGCGAGGAAATGCGGGCGGCATCGTGTCCGGCGACGTGAACGGCGGCAACGTCTCTCCCGGCGAGGCGCAACTCGTCGTGACAGGCGTCTCGAAGCACTTTGGCGGCGTGCGGGCGGTCGAGACGGTCACGCTCTCCGTCCGCTCCGGCGAATTGATCTCGGTCATCGGCCCGAACGGGGCCGGGAAGACTTCGCTTCTCAACATGATCAGCGGCTTCTACCGGCCCGACACCGGCGCGATCGTCTTTGCCGGCAAGGACATCACCGGCGCCCGTCCTTCGCATATCGCCGCGCTCGGGATCGCGCGCACGTTCCAGAACATTGCGCTGTTCGCCGGCATGACGGTCCTCGACAACATCATGCTGGGCCGTCACGTGCACATGAAGGCCGGGGTGCTGTCATCCTTTGTCTATTGGGGTCTGGCGCAGAAGGAGGAGATCGCCCATCGCGCGCGAGTCGAGGAGCTGATCGAGTTTCTCGAGCTCGAGGATTTGCGCAAGCAGCCGACCAGCGGCCTCGCCTATGGATTGAGGAAACGCGTCGAACTGGCGCGCGCCCTGGCGCTCGACCCGAAATTGCTGCTGCTCGACGAGCCGATGGGCGGCATGAACCAGGAAGAAAAAGAGGACATGGCCCGCTTCATTCTCGACGTGAACCAGCAATGGGGCACGACGATCATCCTGATCGAGCACGACATGGCGGTGGTGATGGACATCTCGGACCGCGTCGCCGTGCTCGACCGCGGCCGCAAGATCGCCGAAGGCAGCCCCGGCGAAGTGCAGCGCCACCCCGACGTGATCACCGCTTATCTCGGTACCGCCAAGGCGCGCCTCGAGGCTGCCGCATGACGCCGTGGACATTGCCGCGTCTGCTGCGGCGCAATGCCGAACAGATGGCGGCGCGGCCGGCGATCCGCGAAAAGAGCCACGGCATCTGGCAGACCTTTACCTGGGCGCAGTATTGGGAGGAGGTGGGCGGCTTCGCGCTGGGTCTGGCCGCGTGCGGCTTTCGCCGCGGCGACAAGCTCGCGGTCATCGGCGACAACCGACCGCGCCTCTATTGGGCGCAGCTCGCGGCCCAATGCCTCGGCGGCACGGCGGTGCCGATGTACCAGGATTCGATCGCTAGCGAGTTGGTCTTCGTGCTGAACCATGCCGAAGTCTCGGTCGTCGTCGCCGAGGATCAGGAGCAGGTCGACAAGATCCTGTCCCTGAGGTCGGAGCTGCCGCACCTCAAGCTCGTCGTCTATGACGATCCGAGGGGTTTGCGGCACTATTCGACGACGGGTCTCGCCGCGTTCGCGGAGTTGCAAGCGACCGGCCGGGAGTTCGGCATTTCGCACCTCGGGTACGTGGAAGCCGAGATCGACAAGGGTGATCCCGACGATCTCGCACTGCTCACCTATACCTCCGGGACGACCGGCCGCCCGAAGGGGGTGATGCTGTCGCACGCCAATCTGCTGAGCTCTGCGCAGGCGTTTGTCGAGGCGGAAGATATCCGCGCGAGCGACGAGCTGCTGTGCTATCTGCCGATGGCGTGGATCGGCGAGTCGCTGTTCTCGCTGGTGCTGACCTTGCTGGTCGGCTTCACCTGCAACTGCCCGGAGCGGCCCCAGACCGTGCAGCGCGACCTGCGCGAGCTCGGCCCTACGATCGCCATTGCCCCGCCGCGGATTTGGGAGAACATGCTGACCCAGCTGCGGGTCAGGGCGGCGGATTCGACGCCGCTGAAGAGCAGGCTGTTCGAGTTCTTCCGTGGCCTCGCCGAACGGGTCGAGACATTCAAAGGCGACGGCAATCGATTATCGTTGGTCAAGCGGCTCGGCCTCCTCGTCGGCGAGGTGCTCGTCTACGGGCCGGTCCGCGACCAGCTGGGTTTGCGCCGGGCGCGCTGGGTGTATACCGGAGGCGCGCCGCTCGGCCCCGACACCTTCAAATTTTTCCGCTCGTTCGGGGTCAACATAAAGCAGGTGTGGGGCTCGACCGAGCTGGCCGGCCTCGCCTCGCTGCAGCCCGACGCCCAGGCCGATCCGGATACAGTCGGCCGGCTCATTCCGGGAACCGAGGTCCGCATCGCTGAGGATGGCGAGGTGCTGATCCGCTCCGCCGGGGTGTTCAAGGGCTACTATAAGCAGCCCGAGGTTACTCGAGAGACGATCACCGAAGACGGCTGGTTCCGTACCGGGGATTCCGGGTTTATCGACCCGCGAGGCCATCTGGTTATCGTTGATCGCGCCAAGGATGTCGGCAAGCTCGCCGACGGCACCCCGTTCGCGCCGCAATTCGTCGAGAACAAGCTCAAATTCAGCCCGTTCATCGCCGAGGCCGTGGCCTTTGGCGACCAGCGGCCGTTTGTCGCCGCGATTGTCGCAATCGACCTGACCACGGTTGGGAACTGGGCCGAGCGGCACAACCTTGCCTACACCTCGTTTCAGGATTTGAGCGCAAAGCGCGAGGTGCGAGGCCTGATCGCCGAAGAAATCGCCGAGGTCAACGTCTCATTGCCCGATGCCGCTCGCATCCGCCGTTTTATCTTGCTCAACAAGGAATTTGACGCCGACGACAACGAGATAACCCGCACGCGCAAGATCCGGCGCCGCTTTGTCGCCGACAAATACGCCGTCGTCGTCGAAGCGTTTTACCGCGACGACGGTGAAGTCGAGGTAACCACCGAAATCACCTATGAGGACGGTCGGAAAGGGACGCTGACCTCGACGATAGCGATTGAGGACGTCCTGAAGGCGGCGAAGCCGACCCGTGAACCGGCCTATGCGTGACGGATATCTTCGTTCCGGGCAGGCCCCGACGGGCATCCCGGAATGACGGCATTGCAGGCCGATGCCTGAATTCGAGTGGCAGTTCACGTTGGTCCTGCTGACCAACGGCGTGATGATCGGGCTGATGTACGCGCTGATCGCGCTCGGTTTTGTGCTGATCTACAAGGCGACCGACGCGATCAATTTCGCCCAGGGCGAGTTCGTCATGTTCGCGGGGTTCATCGCCGCAGGGGCGGCCGATCTAGCGGGTGCGCCGTTCTGGGTGTCGGCGCTGCTCTCGGTTGCCGGAATGGTGATGCTCGGCTTCGGGCTCGAACGGGTGGTGCTGCGCCCGCTGATCGGCCGGCCGGTGATCGCCGTCGTCATGGCGACGATCGGCCTCGCCGCCGTACTCAGAGGCACCGCCACCCTCGCCTTCGGGGCCGGGACGCGCGCCATCGTCATGCCGATCAGTGACGAGCCGATAGAATTGGGTCCAATCATGCTGCCGCCGGTCCAGCTGATCGGCGCCGTCGTCAGCATCGCCTTTCTCGCCGCCTTCAGCTGGTTTTTTCTCAAGAGCCGCATCGGCATCGCGATGCGCGCCGTCGCCGACAGCCAACAGGTGGCGATGGCGATGGGGATCGATGTGCGGCGCTATTTCGCGCTCGCCTGGGCGATGGCGGGTGTCGTCTCGGCGCTCGGCGGCGTCGTCTGGGGGACGATGCTCGGCGTCGACAACCAGCTGGCTCTCGTCGGCCTCAAGGTCTTTCCGGTGGTGATCCTCGGCGGTCTCGATTCGATCGTCGGCGCGGTGGTCGGCGGCCTGATCGTCGGGGTGGTCGAGAACCTCGCCGCCGGTTACCTCGACCCCTATGTCGGCGGCGGCACCAAGGACTTCGCGCCCTACGTCCTAATGATCGCGGCGCTAATGCTGCGGCCCGAGGGCATCTTCGGCCGCCGCCGGATCGAGCGCGTGTGATGAGGATAGCGCGCGCGGCCTACCCTCACTCGCCCAGCCCGGGCGGGCTGGGTCCCCCCTCTCCCGCATTGCGGGAGAGGGGCTGCGATCTCATCCGCCGTTTAGCCCCTCTCGCGCAGTGCGGAAGAGGGTGCCGAGCGCAGCGAGGCGGGTGAGGGCTCCATGTTCCACCGCGAGTCCGGAGTCTTCAAGACCAGCTATGCCGCCGATATGGCGCTCTATCCGCTGCCGATCGCCAAATGGGCGGTGGCGGCGTTCGCCGGCCTGTTCATTGTCATCGTGCCGCTGACTTTCGGCGAGTATTACGTCTCGATCCTCGATCTGATCCTGATCGCCGTGGTCGGCGCGCTCGGTCTCAACATTCTGGTGGGGTATACCGGGCAGATCTCGATCGGGCATGGCGCGTTCATGTCGGTCGGCGCCTACACCGCCGCCAATCTCGTCGTCCACCTCGATGCTCCTTTCTGGGTGACGATCCCGGCGGGTGGGCTGATGGCGGCGTTGATCGGCGCGGTGGTCGGGATTCCGTCATTGCGCATCAAGGGAATTTATCTCGCGATCGCCACGCTCGCCGCGCAGCTGATCATCGAGTGGACGATCAACCATGTGCCGGCGATCTCGGGCGGCGTGCAGGCCTCGATTCAGGTGCCGCGTCCGACCTTCTTCGGAACCCAGCTCAAGTCTCAGACGCAGCTCTACCTTTTTCTGATGGGGTTTGCCGTCCTGGCGATCGTCGGCACCTCGAACCTGGTGCGCAGCCGGATCGGCCGCGCCTTTATTGCCGTGCGCGATCAGGACATCGCCGCCGAGATCATTGGCATCAGCACCTTCCGCTACAAGTTACTGGCCTTTGCGATCTCGTCGTTTTACGCCGGCGTCACCGGTGTGCTCTACACCTATTATCTCGGGATCGCCAATTACGAGCAGTTTCAGATCACCGTGTCGATCGATTATCTGGCGATGATCATCATCGGCGGGCTCGGCTCGATCCTCGGCTCGATCTTTGGCGCCGCCTTTGTGACCTTGCTGCCGATCGTGACGCGCTGGTTTCTCGAATCCTTCGGGGGACTGATCTTCTCGCAGGCCGATCTGGCCAACATCATCCCCAATCTACGGCTGATCCTATTCGGCGGTCTGATCATCTTCTTTCTGGTGGTCGAGCCGGAGGGACTGAACCGCTTGTGGCGAAACATCCGAAATTACTTTCGGGTATGGCCATTTTCATACTGAGCAGCGACAACAAAGGGAGGAGTGCGATGAAGAGCTTATCGAGGATCATGATGGCGGCTACCACAGCGGCGGCGGCCGGACTGGGCTTCTCCGGCGCTGGGGGGGCAGAGCAGAAAGAGGTGATGATCGGGGCGCAGTGCGATCATACCGGGCCGACGCAGATCGTCGGCGTGGTGATCTGTCCGGCGCAACAGGACTACATGAGCCTCATCAACTCGAAGGGCGGCATCGAGGGCTACAAGATCAATTACAATGAGCTCGACAACGAATACAAGGTGCCCCCGGCCGTGGAGGAATATGAGCGCCAAAAGGGCGAAGGCGCCGTCTCCATGATGATCTACGGCACGCCGCAGGCCCAGGCGCTCAACCAGAAGCTCCAAGAGGACAAGATCCCCGGCACATCGCCCGGGTTTGGAATCTCAGCCTCGGCCGATGGCGGCCGGTTTCCGTTTCTATTCCCGGTGGCGGCTACCTATTGGTCGCAGAGCGCGGCAGCGGTCCAATTCATCAAGGATAAATTGGGCGGGAGCCTCAAAGGCAAGAAGATCGCCTACGTCTATTACGACAACCCGGCCGGACACGAGCCGCTGCCGATCCTCGAGGATCTGCAGAAGACCGAGGGGTTCGAGCTGCGGTCCTTTGCCGTGCCGCCGCCGGGGGTCGAAATGGGAGCGCAGGTGCTCGACATCACCCAGCGTTACCACCCCGACTTCGTGATCGACCATCTATTCGGCCGCTCGCCTTCGGTGGCGATCAAGGAATACAAGCGCGCGGGTTTCCCACTGTCCAAGGTGATCGGCCTCGTCTGGGCTTCGGCCGAGGCCGACATCCAGGCGGCGGGCGGCTGGCAGGTGGCGGAAGGCTACCATACCCTGCAATTCGCCGGCGCCGGCGACGACTACCCGATCCGGCAGGAAATCAAGGCGATGTACAAGGCGCAAGGTAAGGAGCCGCCGAAGACGATGGACGACACGGTGATCTACAACCGGGGTATTCTCAATGCGGCAATCCATGTCGAGGCGATCCGAAATGCCATCAAGGCTAATGGCGGGCAGAAGCCGACCGGTACGGATGTGAAGAACGGCTTCGAGCAGATCCACGATTTCACCTTGGACGGCCTCGTCCCGCCACTGAAGATCACCCCGACCGACCATGAAGGCGGCGGCTGGGTGCAGATTTTCCAGGTACATGACGGCAAGTTGGTCAAGGAGACCGACTGGTTCCGCGGCTACCCGGACGTCGTGGCCGCCGCGGTCAAAAAAGCGGAGTGACGGCCCTCGACAGGCCTTGATCGATAGGAGAGTCAAAATGAACAAAACAAAGGCGGCAGTGCTTGCGCTTGCAGTAAACGCGGCAGCCGGGCTGTGGCTCGCGGGCTCCGCCGCAGCACAGCAAAAAGAGGTGCTGATCGGCATGCAATGCGACCGCACCGGCGCTACGCAGATCACCGGCGTGGTGCTGTGCCCGGCGATGCACGACTATTACGGGCTGATCAATGCCGCCGACGGGGTCGAGGGCTACACGATCAAGGCCGACGAGATCGACAACGAGTACAAGGTGCCGCAGGCGGTCGAGGCGTATCAGCGCCACAAGCAGGAAGGCGCCGTCTTGATGACGCTCTACGGCACGCCGATGACGGTGGCGCTCAACCAGCGGCTCGAAGAGGACAAGATCCCGACCACCTCGCCCGGTTTCGGGATTGCCGCCGCGGCCGACGGGACCCGCTACCCTTACCTGTTTCCGATCGCCGCGACCTACTGGTCGCAAGGCGCCGCCGCCGTCCAGTTCGTCAAGGACAAGCTGGGCGGCAATCTGCAG
>Ga0209656_10002714_pt1 | contig 11453 bp, 11 predicted proteins | sample BogFormECP12_OM2_FD_188239 | JGI IMG/M metagenome (GOLD analysis project Ga0209656, IMG submission 188239) | Bog forest soil microbial communities from Calvert Island, British Columbia, Canada - ECP12_OM2 (SPAdes) (version 2) | ecosystem: Environmental > Aquatic > Freshwater > Wetlands > Bog ... | reverse complement strand
CACCGCCAGCCCTCGCCGGTGCGGACCCAGGTCTGGGTCAGGCGCAGGGTAAAGACCTGGTCGTGCCCGTCCTGGCGCACCTGGTCCGTTACCCACGCTGTCAGCACCGCCGTGTCACCGACGACCGCGACCCGCACGTCGTCCAGAACCTGCGCGTGCCAGCGCAGGTTCCCGCGGGTGTTGCCCTCGATGTACTGCTCGTAGCCGAGGACGTTGCCGTGGTACGTGGTCCATTGCAGATCCGGGTGCATGAGCAGCCGGAGCGCGGCCTCGTCTCTGGCCGCGAGCGCCTCGGCGCGACGCCGCGCGGCCAGGACGACGTCCTGCTCATGAGTCACGAGACCTACTGTGCCACGTCATGTTTTCGGGGTAATTCCGAACGTGATCCGGTAATCGCACACGTCCTTGCAGGTGAAGACGCTGGTGGCGTCGTCGTCCACGTAGGAGTACGCGTACGGCTCGGCCCGCTTGAACACGGCCGCGTAGTCCACCGGCCACTTGGCCGGGTCGCAGGCGGCCCGGGAGGACCACTTGCCGCGGCAGCAGTACTGGTCGGTGCCGAACCGGGCGCACGCGGAGATGCAGGCGACGACGGCGCCGTGCACCTTGACATCCAGCGCGCTCGGGCAGTGCACGGGCTTGGTGCACCCGGCCGGCACGCAGCCGTTCTTGCTGATCTTGTCCTTCGTCCCGCCGGACGACTTGGTGATGTTGATGTACATCGGCAGGTTCGACCCGTCGACCATAGAGACGTCGTAGAAGTCCAGGCCTTCCCAGGCGTCGAAGTTGACCTCGGCCAGCGTCGCGGGGATCTGGCCCCAGCCCTTGCACTGGAACAGGCCGCCGCAGTCGCCCGTCTGGCAGTGCCCGACGCCGTGGTGGAACACGCAGCCGGTGCGGCCCCAGAAGCGCGTGTTCAGGTTGTTGGGAGTGCGGATCGTGACGCTGTGCCCGGCGGGCAGCACCCAGCCGGTGGCGGCGAGCGGCGTGCTCGGGTTGGGCGCGGCCGCGACCCAGATCGTCTGCCGCGTCTTATTGACGAACGTCACCAGGCGAGTCTTGGAGCCGGCGGCCCCCGAAGGGGGTGGCACGGGGGCCGCCGGGGCTTGCGCGGACGCGGACGGGCGCGCGGCGGATGCGGCTGCGCTGGCTGTGGGGCTTGCCGCTGTGCGGGCAGTGGTCATGGCCGCCTGGGCGGTGACCACTGCCACCACGCCAGCCCCGGTCGTCGCCGTCACCGCGGGCTGCGCTTGCCCTCCGGCGGTGCCGTTGCCTGGCCCGGCGCACGCGGTGACGACGAGCATCGTCGTCAGCGCCCCAGCCATCGCGGCCGGCCGCCACCGCCGCACCCACCTGCCAATCCTCATAGGCGTCCTTCCTCACGCGTCTGCTTCCATATCGGAGACCCCGCGGCGCGGCACCGGATAACAGAAATCGCTTCGGGAATTTCCGTTATTTCGCCCGCCGCCATGGTGTCTCCTAGGTGTGATGCGAACGCCACAGGACGCCGAGCCCCGCGCCGGGCTGGTGGTCGCCGCGCAGCGCGGCGACCGGATGGCGCTTGATGAGCTGGCCGCGGCCTGCCTGCCGCTCGTTTACAACATCGTCGGGCGGGCGATGAACGGGCATCCGGACGTCGATGACGTGGTGCAGGAGACGATGCTCCGGGCCGTCCGCGGTATCGGCGACCTCCGCGACCCGGGCGCGTTCCGGTCATGGCTGGTGGCCATCGCCATCAGGCAGGTCCGCGACTCCTACCGGGACCGGCTGGCGCAGGCGCCCGCCGCCGAGTCCGAGGTGCCGAGCCCCGACTTCGCCGACGTCACCATCCAGCAGCTCGGGCTGTCCGGCCAGCGGCGCGAGACCGCGGAGGCCACGCGCTGGCTGGACGACGAGGACAGGCCGGTGCTGGCCCTGTGGTGGCAGGAGGCGGCCGGCGAGCTCAGCCGCGCCGAACTGGCGGACGCGATCGGCCTGCCGGCCGCGCACGCCGCCGTCCGTGTCGCCCGGATGAAGGATCGCCTCGCCGCCTCCCGCACGGTTGTGCGGGCGCTGCGCCGCGTTCCGCCGTGTGAGCGGCTCGCGGCGGTCACCGCCGGGTGGGATGGCGAGCCCAGTTCGCTCTGGCGCAAGCGGCTGGCACGCCACGTCCGCGACTGCGCCTGGTGCCTGTCGGACGTCGGCGACATGGTTCCCGCGGAGCGGCTGCTCGGCGGGCTGCCGCTGCTGCCGGTTCCGGCCGCGCTGGCCGCGGGGGCGCTCACCAGGCTGGCCGGCCGCGTCCCGGGTCGCTGGCTGGCCCGCGGCCGCCGGCCCGGCGTCCGGCCTGGCGTGCGGGCGACGCGGCACGCTCGCCACGCCCGGCTGCTGCCCAAGGGGGCGGCCGCCCTCCAGCCCAAGCTCGTCGCGGTGTCCCTGGCGGTCGTGACCTGCGCCGCCGGCGGAACGGTCGCGGCCGTCCACGCGCACCACGCGGCGGCCCCGACGGCGCTGAGCGTCGTCCACGCGCCGCCGGCGGCCCCCGTGCCGCCGGCGCCCGTGCCGCTGGCCACGGCGCACGTGACGCGGCCGAAGCCGAAGCCGAAGCGCAAGCCGGCCCCGAAGCCCCCGCCAGCGGTCGTGACCACCGCGCGCAAAGGGGTCAGCACGTGGAACTTCAGCGGCGCGGGCCAGGCGCTCGCTGAATCGGGCGCTTCCTGGTACTACGACTGGGCGGCGACGCCGGACGGCATCACCGCCCCGGCCGGCGTGGGCTTCGTCCCGATGATCCGGGCGGCCGCCAACGTCACGACCGCGACGCTCGACCAGGTACGGACCGAAGGCAGCGTCCTGCTCGGCTTCAACGAGCCGGATCTCGGCAGCCAGGCGAACATGACCGTGCAGCAGGCACTCAGCCTGTGGCCGAAGCTGATGGCCACCGGCATGACGCTGGGCAGCCCCGCGGTCGCCTACGACGCCGCGACGCCCGGCGGCTGGCTCGATCAGTTCATGCGCGGGGCGGCGGCGCGCGGCTACCGGGTCAACTTCATCACGGTGCACTGGTATGGCGGGGACTTCCGCGCCGGTCCGGCCGTCCAGGAGCTGGAAACCTACCTGCAGGGCATCTACGACCGGTACCACCTGCCCATCTGGGTAACCGAGTTCGCGCTGGCCAACTACGGCAGCGCCACGCCCACGTTCCCGACGCAGGACCAGCAGGCGGCCTTCCTGACGGCGGCGGCAAAGATGCTCGACGGGCTGGCGTACGTGCAGCGCTACGCCTGGTTCGCGCTGCCCGCCTCGGCGGGCAGCGGCACCACGGGCCTGTTCGCCGCGGGCGGGGTGCCCACCGAGGTAGGCCGCGCCTTCGAGGCCGCGCGATAAGCGGCTGGCGGCCAGCCTCCTTCGTCTTGGCTAGCCGACACTGGAATGAGCCTCCGCGGTCGTCTCACGATTCGAGACGCCGCGCTCATTACATGGCCCAGTCATCAGTGTGACGTCGGCCACACTCTTGCCTGTGCTGCCAGGTCACCGGCTGACGCGCCCGAGGGCAAGCGCCCTGGCGGTGCGGCCGCCGGAAGCAAGTCTCAACTGGAAACTTGGGTCGCCCGGGCCCGGCATGATGCGCTAGACCAGGCCTGCCGGACGCGCCTGCGCCATCTGTGACAACTGGCCGGGGAGAACGGCACCGGCCGTTTGGCGCACTCCACCTCCGAGTACCGTTTATATTGCGTTCAGGGCGCACTCGGATCACGGTCCGGTGACGGTCGCCAGCGTCGTAGCCGTCTTAATGATGTGGGGCCCAGCAAGGCAGCAAGGAGCAGTTAGTCAACCGTGTGCGCTTTGGCCGGGCACGGGCTTCATGGAGGTGGCGGCTGTGAGCCTGAGTTCCTGGGAACACGAGATTCTGGGCCGGATTGCTAAGGAACTGTCCGGGTCTGACCCCAAGCTGACATCGCTCGTGGCCGGCTTCAACCGGATCGTGGCGACCGAGGAGATGCCGTCGCGCCCGCGAGTCGCGATCGTCCGGCGCGACCGTCGTTCCGGCGGCTACCGGCGCAAGCGGCGCCAGACCGGCAAGTCGTCGTGGTTCCTCATGACTTTGTGGTTCGTCACCACGGCCGCCCTGATCGCCGTCGCGCTCGTGCTGAACCTCTTTGGGCCTGGAAGCGGCGCCGGCAAGGGCTGCGCGCAGCCGCGGGCGGCGAGTTGCACCGGCAACGGGCTCGGTGCCCTGTCGGTGCTGTCGCCCAAATCGGGTTCCTGACCTGTAGTTTTCCGGATGTGCCCGCGCATCCTTGACACTCGCGCCGCCGATAAGCTAGTTACTGGATTGACAATAGGGGATTTGCCCTGGACGGCGGCGGCACGACCAGCCAAGAACCGGCCATGAACGCTGCCGCGACTGGGCAAGCTACCTGTGACCTGACTGCGCCAACGAGGCCGAGCTACAGGAGGGCACCACATGACCGCGACCGACGACTACCTGAGGAACAACGCCGCGTACGCGGAGACGTTCACCGGCCCCCTGCCGCTGCCGCCTGCCAAGGGCACCGCGGTCGTCGCCTGCATGGACGCGCGGCTCAACGTGTATGCGATCCTCGGCCTGCGTGACGGCGAGTCGCACGTGATCAGGAACGCGGGCGGCGTGGTGACCGACGACGAGATCAGGTCACTGGCGATCAGCCAGCGGCTGCTGGGCACCACCGAGATCATCCTGATCCACCACACCGACTGCGGGATGCTGACCTTCACCGACGACGCGTTCAAGCGCTCGATCCACGAGGAGACCGGGATCAAGCCGTCGTGGTCCGCGGAGGCCTTCCCCGACCTGGAAGAGGACGTGCGGCAGTCCAAGGCCCGCATCCTGGCCAGCCCGTTCATCCCGCACAAGGAGTCGGTCCGCGGCTTCGTCTTCGACGTGGCGACCGGCAAGCTCAGCGAGGTGATCTGACTACCGCCCAGCGTGCGCGCCGCGCGCCTGCCATGGCATGCTCGCGGTATGCGACCGACGCTGTATGAGTTCGCGGGCGGGCAGCAGGCGTTCGAGGTCTTCGCCGCCGCACTGCACGCCCGCTGCCTGGCGGACCCGGAGCTCAACCATCCGTTCTCGCACCCGGGCCAGCACCCGCAGCACGTCGAGCGGCTAGCTGCCTACCTGGCTGAGGCCATGGGCGGCCCGCCGCGGTACTCGGCCGAGTGCGGCGACCAGTCCGGAGTGGTTCTCCTGCACTCGGGAAACGGGGATATAAGCGACCTCGGCAGCCGGTTCGCGGACTGCTTCATGCTGGCCGCCGACGACGCCGGCTGGCCGGATGAACTTCAGTTCCGCGCGGTGATCCGTTCCTACATCGAGTGGGCGGTCGACGAGGTGGCGCTTTCCCACCCGCGTGACTCCGATGTTCCAGCGGGCCTGCCCGTGCCGCACTGGTCGTGGGACGGGGTGCAGCGGTGACGCCGCCACGACTCGCCCCGCTGCTCGAGCAGTTCGACTGGGGCTGCCTGCGCTTGCTCAACCGGATGACAGGGCCGGTCGTGGACAGCGGCAACGGCACGCCGGTCGAGGTGCCCCCGCTGACCACCGAGGAGTACCTCTGGGAACCCGTGCCGGACTGCTGGTCGGTCCGGCCGCGCAAGGACGGGCCGGGACCGCGCGCCACGCTGTTGCGGGGCGCGGGGGAGTGGGGCCGGGACTCCGCTGAACCCGGCCATCCGTCCCCGCCGCCGTTCACCACCCTCGCCTGGCGACTCAGCCACATCAGCGAGATGCTGATGCTGCGGTCCGACTACACGACCGGCAGTCACATGCTGACCAGCGACACCTACGTCACCAGCGGCGAGGCGGCCGGGGCGATCGCCAGCTTCGTGGCGGCGTCCGACTCATGGCGCGGCACGCTGCTCAGCTGCGACGACGCCGCGCTGGACACGGTGGGCCTGAGCTCCTACCCGTACGGCAGCGACGCCGAAGAGGTGTTCCTCGACATCGTCTGGTGGGTGAACCAGGAGGTCCTGCACCACGGCGCCGAGATCGCCCTGCTTCGCGACCTCTACCGCGCCCGTCACGCGTAACTTCGCCCGGTCGATGAGCGCCTGGACGCCGTCGAGGATCGTGTCGACGCCGAACAGGAACTCCTCGTGCTCGGAGGGCGGCGCGCCGTCCTCGGGCGTCCAGGCGATCCGGTGCAGCCGCGGGTAGGTCTCCTCGTCGACGAGTTCCCGTAGCAGCGTCTCGAACGTCCACGAGGGAGGGGCGCCCGCAGTCCCGCCGGCCGTGGCCCCGGCCCCGGCCGCCGCCGCCGCGGCCGCCGCCGCGGCCCGTGCGGCGCGCGCCGCGTCGTTCGCCATCCGGGACTCGCTGAGCGTGTAGGAGCTGAGCAGGCCGATTATCCGCATCTTGTCAGCGTCGGCGAGCCCGGTGCCGTCGAGGGTCTCCAGGCCGCGCTCGACGAATATCAGCGAGTTCGGCGCGACCGGGGGCGCCGCCATCGGCATCTGGGTGATCCACGGGTGCCGGTCGAGCATCTCCCGCTGGATGCTGGCCCACATCCGCAGCCGCGGCCGCCAGCCGTCGCCCGAGAGCACGAGGTCCTCCGCGCCGAGCGCGCTCGCGTTCCACATGAGCTGCAGCAGCTCATCCTTGCTCGCGACGTGCCGGTACAGCGACATGGTGGTGAAGCCGAGCTCGTGCGCCACCCGCGCCATCGACACCGCCTCGAGGCCCTCGGCGTCGGCCAGCCCGATGGCGGCGGCCGCGATCGCTTCCGCGGACAGCCCGGGCCGCGGGCCGCGCTTGCCGCGTTCGCGCCGTCCCCAGAGCAGGTCGAGCCCGGGCGGCAACGGCGCCGGCTCGTCACCTGGCTCGGAACCTGGCATATCGCCGCGCTCCCTCCACATCACCGTCGCGTCCCACTGCTACATCTACACCCCCGGCCACCGTATCGGAGCACAACCAGGGCAAGCCCAGGGCAAGCCCGCCCGGCCCCTTGACCAAACTGAGTACGTCATATACAAAGAGTATATGCGATACACAGTTAATGCCAAGGGCATCTCCAAGACCTTCGGCGACAAGCTCGTTCTCGACCGCGTCGATCTGGCCGTCGAGACCGGATCGATCTTCGCGCTCCTCGGGCCGAACGGCGCGGGCAAGACCACGCTGGTACGCATCCTCGCCACGCTGGTCCGCCCGGACGCGGGCACCGCGGCCGTGGCCGGCCATGACCTGCTCGCCGACCCGGTCGGCGTCCGCCGCTCGATCAGCCTCACCGGCCAGTACGCCGCCGTCGACGACATGCTCACCGGCGAGGAGAACCTGCGGATGATGGCCCGCCTGCTGCACCTGACCCCGAGGGAGGCGCGCGCCCGCAGCGTCGAGCTACTCATCGGGTTCGGCCTCGAAGACGCGGCCACCCGGCGGGTGAAGACCTACTCCGGGGGCATGCGGCGGCGGCTGGACCTGGCCATCGCCATGATCGGCAGGCCCAGGCTGCTGTTCCTCGACGAGCCCACGACCGGCCTGGACCCGCGCAGCAGAGAGCAGCTGTGGGGTTTCGTCCGAGGCCTCGCCGGCGAGGGTGTCACGGTGCTGCTGACCACGCAGTACCTCGAGGAAGCCGACCAGCTGGCCGACAGGATCGCCATGCTGGACCGCGGCCGGATCGTCGCCGAGGGCACGGCCGATGAGCTGAAGTCCAGCCTTGGCGGGGAGGTCGTGCGGCTGCAGTTCGCCGACTCCGCCGGGTACCTGCGTGCCCGCCAGTCCGTCATCGCGATCGGTGCCGACGAGCGGCTGCGCACCCTTGAGGTCGCCACCGACGGCTCCGCCGCCGCGGTGCATGACCTCCTCGGCCTGCTGCGCCACGCGGGCGCGCCCGCGGCCCGGGTGTCGGTCGAGCGGCCGAGCCTCGACGACGTGTTCCTCTCCCTCACCGCACCGAAGACCGACCCGACCGGCCTGAACGTCCAGAACGCCCGGAAAGTGAGCATCCGATGACCGCCGCCTACGCCCTCAGCGACACCAGCGTGATGATCGGCCGGTGCCTGCGCCGCTCGCTACGCGACCCGGAAGCCTTCTTCACCGCGCTGATGCTGCCCGTCGTCCTGATGCTGCTGTTCGTGTACGTCTTCGGCGGCGCCATCCGGACCGGCGGCCTGAGCGCTGGCGGCTATGCCGACTACGTTGTCCCCGGCCTGATCGTGCTCTGCGCGGGATTCGGCGCCGGCACCACCGCGGTCGCCGTCGCCACCGACATGAGCACCGGCATCGTCGACCGGTTCCGCTCCATGCCGATCCTCGGCTCGTCGATCCTGGCCGGCCACATCGTCGCGAGCCTGGCGCGCAACCTGCTCGCGACCGCGCTGGTGATCGGCGTGGGCCTCGGCGTCGGCTGGCGCCCCGCCGGCGGGCCCGGCGCGTGGGCCGCCGCGATCGCGCTGATCGCGGCGTTCATCCTGGCGATGTCCTGGCTGGCCGCCGCGTTCGGCCTGCTCGTGCGCAGCGCCGAGGCGGCGAACGCCGCCACGTTCGTGTTCATGTTCCTCCCGTACCTCAGCACCGCGTTCGTCCCCGCCCGCACCATGCCCGCGGTACTGCGGCCGGTCGCCGCGAACCAGCCGCTCACGCCGATCATCGAGACCATGCGGGGACTGTGGATGGGGCACACCTCGACGGGCGCACCCGTCGGTCACGAGGCGTGGATCGCGGCCGCCTACTGCGGCGGCATCCTCATCGCCGCCTTCGCGGCGGCCTCGTGGCTGTTCCGCCACCGCACCGCGGCCTGAGAAGCGGCCCGGGAACTAGCGACGATCAGGGGCCCGGCATCGTGAACGACCTCGCGCACCGTCCGCACCGCCTGCGCGGCGAACTCCGGGTTGGTCTCGGCGTAGTAGGGGATGATCAGCGCTGCCTGGTGGAGCCGCGGCAGCCGGACGCACAGGTCGTCGCCGAGCCGGTAGATGGCGTTCACCGTGCCCGCCGATCGCACCGGGCGCACCACGAGCCCCGCGTACCGCGGGAACTGCGCGGCCACCAGCCGCTCGACCAGCCCGGCCCGGATGTCCGCCTCGCCGGAGTGCATCTTGGGCCAGGCATCGGTGTCGCGGGTCATGCCTCTAGTCTCAGCAGAACCAGCCTAAAAACAACAAGCTAGGGTAGGAAGTCCTGGGACTCGCGGGGGAGCACGAACGGGAGGCAGTGCTACGGGCGCCACGGGTGGCAGCGCACAGGCAGTCTCGCTGACCGGATCGCGTTCTCTGACGGCCGCGAGATCACATCAGACATTGCTCGACGACCGGCACGAAACGGTCGCGTACTGGCTCTTCGCCGTCTACGCGGTTGCGGTCATCCTGCTGGCCAGAGGACAGGACGCGATCTGGGCGGCGTGGGCGGTGCCCGCCTACGGCGTCGCCGCGATCATGCTGCCGCGATCGCGGTCCTGGGGGGTGGCGCTGCTCACGGCCGTGTTCGCGGTCGCCGTGCCGCTCCTGCTCATGCTCGCCCAGGGGGAACTGACCGCGGGGATGGCCGTCATCCAGCGTGGCGCCTCCCTGCTGATCAGGGACGGCACCCCCTACCTCCCCTCGTGGCAGCTGTCGAACTGGCTGGCCTACAACCCCTACCTGCCGGCGATGGCGCTGTTCGGCCTGCCGAACGCCGCGGGCCTGCAGGGTGCCCCGGGGAACCCGCAAGTCTGGGTGGTCCTCGTGACCGTGGCCGCGCTCTGCGCCGCGCTGGGCACGCAGTTGCCGCATTCGGCGGTGCGCTGCGCGGACTGCCGCCACGACCTGGTGCGGTGGACCGCGTTCGCCGTCGCCTGCCCGGTCATGGCTCTCAACCTGGCGGTGACGACAACCGACCCGCCTGTGGTCGCGCTCCTGCTCCTGGCGCTTGGCCTCGCTAATTATCCAGAACGGACGGTTGCGGCTGCCGCGGCCCTAGGCCTGGCCTGCGCGATGAAGCCGACCGCCTGGCTGGCGATCCCGGTGCTGGCCGTGATGCTCCACCAGCGGGACGGCATGCGGGCGGCGGTCCGGTTCACCGCCACGGCGATGGCTTTCATCGCGGGGGCCACGCTGCCCGCCGTCATCGCCGACCCGGTCGCGATGGTGCAGAACACGGTGCTCTTCCCCCTCGGCCTGACCCGCCATCTCACGCCGGCGCAGAGCCTGACGCCCGGCGACCTGCTGGCGCGCACCGGCTCGGCCGGGCACGTCGCGGCGGTCAGCCTGCTGCTGATCGCCGGCCTGGCCGTGGCCGTCTCGCTCGTGGTCCGCCCGCCCCGTGACCTGCGCGCGGCCATCTGGCGGCTCGCGATCGGCCTCACGGTGATGTTCGCCTTCGGCCCCGCCGAACGCTTCGGCTACTTCATCTACCCCCTGGCCCTCGGTGGCTGGCTGCTCCTCACCAGGCGCCTGGGTAGGCAAACCCCCACCCTGGACAGTGGACCCTGGCCGATGGCGCCGGCCCCGGCGAGCGGGCCACCATAGACGGCATGGACTGGGTGCTACCTTTCTTCGTCGGCGCGGCGGCCTGCGTCGCCCTCATCTACCTGATCGCGATCGCGCGCGGCCGGGCGCCCCGCGCGCTCGGCTACGGCCCGGCTCTCGTGCCGGTGACCGCGTTCTGGCTGTGGGCGCTCGGCGTGACCGTGCCGTCCGCACAGTACTGGCGGGTTGCCGTGCTCACGCATGCCATCCTCGGCGTCCAGAGCCAGATGTCGCGGTTCTGGATCGGGCTGTCTGTCGTCGCAGTGAGCGCGGTATACGCGGCCCGGAGGCCGCGCCAGGCCGGGTACCTGGCCGCCGGGGGCCTGGTCGCCTTCGTGCTGTACGAGATCTTGGCCGGCCTAGCCGGCCACGTCTCCCCGGCGTATCAGCCGGGCTGGAACGACTGGTTCTTCGTCCAGATAACGCCGACGATCGGATGGCCGGTGGTGCTCGCGGTCGCGGTCGCCGGTTTCTCGCTCACCCGGCGGACGATCGTCGCGGACGTGCGGGCGAGCCGGGCGGCGAGCGCTGGCCTGACCGCGCGGGTGCAGCGCCTTACCGAGACACGCATCGAAGCCGTCGACGCGGCCGCCGCCGAGCTGCGGCGGCTGGAACGGGACCTGCACGACGGCGCGCAGGCGCGCCTGGTCGCGCTCGGCATCAACCTTCGGACCGTGGAAAAGCTGGTCAAGACCAGCCCGGACGCCGCGGAGACCTTGATCGCCGAGTGCCGGGCGGCCTCATCCCAGGCTCTTGCCGACCTGCGTGACCTGGTCCGCGGCATCTACCCGCCGGTGCTGGCCGACCGCGGCCTCGCCGACGCCGTCCAGGCGCTCGCGCTGGACTGCCCGGTTCCCGTCGCGACCGAGATCGACCTGCCGGGCCGGCCGCCCGCGCCCGTGGAGTCGGCCGTGTACTTCGCCGTCGCCGAGCTGCTCAGCAACGTCGCCAAGCACGCCGGCGCGACCTGTGCGATGCTCCGGATGTACTAC
>Ga0209656_10002713_pt1 | contig 11454 bp, 10 predicted proteins | sample BogFormECP12_OM2_FD_188239 | JGI IMG/M metagenome (GOLD analysis project Ga0209656, IMG submission 188239) | Bog forest soil microbial communities from Calvert Island, British Columbia, Canada - ECP12_OM2 (SPAdes) (version 2) | ecosystem: Environmental > Aquatic > Freshwater > Wetlands > Bog ... | reverse complement strand
GACGCCGCGGATCAGAGGCCAGGCATCGTTGGTATAGAAGCGGATCTCCGGGAACAGCAGTCCCCGGGCCGCCCTGCCCGGGTCGTTGAGGCTCACGCCGCGGCCGGCCCCGTATGCACCGACGAAGTCATGGACCGCAATCTTTCGCCCGGTGTATTCGACCTCGGTAATGTCCTTAAGGCCTCGTCCCTGCAACCGCTGCAGCAGTCCCGAGGTAATGACCACGCTCTTGCCTACGTCGAGCTGCTGCCGGATCTTCGCGACGATGGTCGGATCCTGGCCTGCCGATTCGGTCAGCAGGACCAGCGGCGCGTCCGACGGGAACTGCGGCATGAGCTCGATCGGCAGCCCGATGTTGCCGAGGTAATTGTGCAAATAATCCTCGCCGCTCGACTGGTAGGGCTTGTAGGCCGCAATTCCCAGCGGCTTGCCGAGCCGGCCGACGACCTGATCGACCTGCTCCAGTGCATAACCGGCGGCGCGCGCCCAGCCGGGCGCATCCACCCCCGCATCCCGCGCGGAACGCACCATGTCATCCCAGTCGAAGCTCGTTCTCAATGAGCTCCACGCCTGCCGCTCCCCGGGCTGCAGCGCATCGGCAGAAGCCATCGCGGTCCAGTTGAAGAGCGTGATCTCGGGCGCCTTGGCGAACAAAGTGTCCCACAGCTGCTCGGGGAAGCGGTCCACGTACCGCGTGTCGTAGGTATCGACCCAGCCGCCACGGTTGCCGCCGTTTGGCCGTACATTGTCGAAGTACCGGAACACTTCGTAGCTCTCATACTGCTGCAGCAGTTGATCCGTGATCTCCGGATCGCGCGTCTCGGTGCCCGTGTAGATGAAGTCGAACGCCTTGGCTTCCGAGTCCAGGTCGTAGCCCAGGCCCTGAAAGTGCTCGTACCAGTTCGGATACTTGATGATCACCTTGACCTTCGGGTTGACCGCGCGCGCCGGCTTGAGCACCAGCTCGTTCGCGACTTCGCGCATGCGCTCCAGGCGATACTGCGTCCAGCTGCGGTGTCCTTTGGCGGCGATGTCGGCGTCGCTCTTGCTGTTGTAGAAGAAGAAATCGTCGAGGATGATCTCATCGAAGTGCCGCGCCGTGAGCTCGGCGGCATGGCGGCACTCCGCGCGGTCGTGCGGATTCTCGTAGTCGAGCGTACTGAACTGCCCGCCGCCTCCGTGCTCCGGCGCCGAGTAGGCGATGCCACCCGCGACCGCGATGCCATGCTCGGTGAAGAACTGCTTGGTGCGCTCGAGCGAGACCTCGTCCGCAAATACGCCGCTGCGATAAGTCTCGATGTATACCTTGTCGAAGCGCAGCTGGCCCGCGATCCGGGAGAATTGTTGCGCCAGCACGCCCGGGTGTTCGAACGCGCGCGTCGAATTGACCGAGATGTAGATGGCCGCCCGGAAATACTTGTAGGCCCCGTCGGCCACACTTCGGCCGCCAAACACAAGCAGCAAGGCAGCGAGGGCACATACCCAGATACGTCGAAACACGTAATGATCCCCGCATGAGCGGATTCGTTTCGCCAAAGCTATCCCATCTCCGATGGGAGCGCTATCTATTCGCGCCGTCACGTACCGGCAACAAATAAGACCGAACATAGTAGAATAGCTGCATGGCTGCCAAGAAAAGCTCGGCCCAGCAGGTCGCAAAACGATACCCACCCTACTTGCTTGCCCGGCAGATCGCCGCGCTCAAGAGCCTCTCGGACGACACCGAGACGCCCGTGCAGCACCTAATCAGGCAGGCGATAGACGAGTTTTTGGAACGGCGGAAAAAGACCAAGCGCGGTCGCTCCGGCTAAAGCTGCCGGACCGCGTTCGGCCGCGCGCAGAGCGGGATCTACAGAGGTCGCGGGACCTCGACGATCAATGCTTCGAGACCACGAGCGCTTCGTTCTTGGGTTGCGAGCACGGTTGCTACGGCGCTGGCGGATTGATCCGCGATCGCCGCTACCGGCAGTGAAAATGCCCCAAAAATGGCCGTAAATTGCGCGAACGCGGCAAAAACCGCGGCAAAAGAGTAAATAAAATTGCTGCGCACGCGTAGTCCTCCGCTGTGATCCGTACCTGTCGCGGGGGCTACTCTACGTCGCCGGGGGCGGCCATGAAGCGTGCGCAGATCATGCAATCGGGAGCGAAAGATCTCGATTGCGTCACGAAATCGGCTGATTTGTTCAGGGTTTCCCCCAAACGACCCGCCTTCAGATCGGCGCCAGCGTCGCGCTCGCGCGCAACACCTGATCGAGCGCTACATAACGCGCACGGAACTCCGGGGGCCACCGCGCCGGACGTCCGCTCGACAACTCCAGGCACGCATATTCGATTTCAGCGCGGGTCAGAGTTGCGCCGTCCGCCTCGCGCCGCACCTGGAAGCGCCGGCGGACGCGCAATTTGCCGTCCGCAGGCAGGAGCCAGGTCGCGATGCGAATCGCGTCGCCGAGCACGGCGGGACGCAGGTAGGTGATCACGCTGCGCAGAACCGCCATGCCTCGATCGAGTTGCAGACACGTTTCGATGGGCAGACCCAGGGCCGCGGAATGTTCCCACGCCGCGCGATCGAACCAAGTCATGTAGACGGCGTTGTTCACATGGTCGTAGGCGTCGATATCGGCCGGAGCGACCGCGACCACCGCGAGGAAGGGCACCGGCAGGTCCCAGTCTTTTTCATCGGAGAGAATTGCTGACATTCGCCTAGAATACGCTGTGCAGTCCTCCGTCGTCTGCTGCAGTCCATGCCGGAGGGGTGGCTCGAAGCCACCCCGTGAGGTTCCGGACTTCTCCGTTGCTCAGGCGCCGCGCGGCGTGTACGAGAACTTCTGTCCGGCGATAATGGCCGCGTACATGAGGCCGCCCTTCGCGATGGTGAATACCGCCATGCCGTGTTCGTAGGCACCGGTGGCCCGGGCGATATGCTGATCGGCACTGGCTTCGGCGGATGTGCCGCTGGTACCTACGCTGGCGGACGCGCCCGCGGTGATCGCAACCGCGCTCGCACCGGCGGCGAACTCGAACGTACCGGATTCAAATTTTTCGAGCGCACGCTTGTTCTCGAAGAAAATGATCTGGCTGTACGCCTTGCCGCCGGCCTGGAATCCGACGCTTGCCTGACCCATGGTGGTGTCGCCGACCAGGCGGCCGTGCACGTACACATGGCCCTTGCCCAAGGCTCCGCCCACGACGAACCCGGCTTCACCCACCGTCGGGAACACCGCGTATGCGTAGCTCTTGTGAAAGAACGATGCGCTCTCACCCGCGTTGCTGAACACGCCGATCGTATCCGCGTATTTACTGTCATGGGCTTGCGCCAAGCCCGCGACGAGCAATAGCGCCGGTACGAAGCTCAAGACCCGAGTGATTGTTTTCATCTGATAGTCCTTGGATTCAACAATGGGGCCTCATAATCACCCGTCGGACGGGCGCGCAACAGTGGTCAACACCCTCACATCGCGTAGGAGTTCGCCTATAGCCCGGCCGCGCCGCTCGAACCTTCGAATTTCACCGCCGGACCATCCGGCTCACCAAGTGATCGAGAGCGGCGTCCAGGTCGCTGCATTGGCCCGTATGCACCGGCGAGGTCTGCACGATGGTGCTTTTTGGCGACACCAGCCAGTGGAAGCGCTCGCGCGCGGACAGCTTGCCGATGGCGCCGGCATCCGCGCCGCCCGCGCAGACGGCGGGAATGGTCGCCAAGCTGCTGCGCACCAGTTCGAGATCCACGCCGGCATCGAGCGCCAGCAACGCCGCTTCGTCGAGCTCGATGCGCGCCCGCAAAATCCGTTCGATATCGCAGGACAAAATGATGCCCGCGTTGACGAACTCGCCGCGTTCCACGCGCGGAACGATCCGCACTATCGCATAGTCATAGGTGCGCAGAGCGTGCACGAATGGCCTCCTGTACGAAGACATCGGAAGATTGCATGCGGAGCTCGAAATACTTGCAATAGGCATCCCGCTGCGCGCTCGTGCCCGCAAATCCCGGATCGTCCGACAACCAGGACTCGGGAATCAAGCGCACGATGGCCGCTAATTTGTCCTCCGTGACCAGCGTCCTCATTCGCGCATCCACATCCGCCAGGGCGCTTGCATACTTGAGCAACACATGGTCCTTGATCAAAGCAAACGGGTTGGTCGCGTGCCGCTCGTGGCCATTCCAGGCGTGATGAAAATACAGCGACGCTCCGTGATCGATGAGCCAGAGCCGGCGATGCCAGATCAACATGTTGACATTGCGGACCGTCCGATCCACGTTGCACACGAAAGCGTCGAACCAGACGATGCCGGAGGCCAACTCGGCATCCGGTACGAAGACCAAGGGATCGAAAGTCACGGAGCCGGGAAGATAGTCGAGGGCAATGTTCAAGCCGGCGCTCGCGTGGATCAGGCTCTGTATTTCGGCGTCGGGTTCGGTTCGCGCCAGCTCCGTGGGGAGATTGACAAAGACGATTTCCGGCACCGGCAGCCCGGCCAGCCGGCCGATTTCGCCGGCCAGCAGCTCCGCGATCAGGGCCTTGGGCCCCTGCCCGGCACCCCGAAACTTGAGCACGTACATTCCATCGTCGTCGGCCTCGATGATGGCCGGCAACGATCCCCCCTCGCGCAGCGGCGTCACATAGCGGCTGGCGGTGACTGTTCTTAACGTGCTCAAGATGCAAGCTTACCGGATCGACGGATGCCGTATCATTCCCTCGGCATGCCGCCACCCGAAACAGCGATCGCGCGCCCGGCCATAATCGTGGTGATGGGCGTGTCCGGCTCGGGCAAAACGACGGTTGCGCGTCTGCTTGCCGAGCAGCTGTCCTGTTCCATGCTGGAGGGAGACAGCCTGCATTCGGCCGAGAACATTCGGCGGATGGCCGCCGGCACGGCGCTCGGCGACTCCGACAGGGGCGATTGGCTTGCATCGATCGCGCAGCGCATCGCCGCGGCGTCTCGTGACGGTCGCGCCCTGGTCGTGTCCTGTTCGGCGCTGAAGCGCCGCTATCGCGACATTCTTCGGCAAGCCGAGCCGCGCCTCCTCTTCGTTCACCTGACCGGTTCCAAGGGGCTCATCCGGCAGAGACTGAGCCAGCGGCACGATCACTTCATGTCCCCCGCCCTGCTCGACAGTCAATTCGATGCGCTGGAATTGCCGGGCCTCGACGAGCTCGTCATCAGCGCCGACATTGCGCAAAGTCCGGCGCGGATCGTCGCGTCGGTTCTCGCTCGGCTGCCGAGTTCGGCCGCAGGACACGCCCTCTGACTGAGCCGCCCATTCCGCGGCGGCGATGGCGCATCGGACTGCTGCTCGGTGCGGGCGTGCTGGTCAACTACATCGACCGCATCAATCTATCGGTCGCGGCCCCGCAGCTGCAGCAGGAGTTCGGACTCGGCAATGCGCAACTCGGGCTGCTGTTCAGCGCGTTCTTCTGGGCCTATGCGCTGCTGCAGATTCCCTCCGGCGTGCTCCTGGACCGCTTTGGCGTGACACGCATCGGACGGCTCAGCATTCTGTCATGGTCGGTTGCTTCGATGCTGGTTGCCGTCACCGGTGGATTTGGCGGATTGCTGCTGGCGCGGTTGCTGCTGGGTGTCGCCGAGGCACCGGGATTTCCCGCCAATGCCAAGGCGGTCGGCCATTGGTTTCCGTTGAGCGAGCGCGCCACCGCAACGGCGATATTCGACGCCGCGGCCAAATTCTCCAACGTCGTCGGCGTGCCGCTCGTGGCCGTGGTCACCGTGGGGTTCGGATGGCGCTGGGGATTTGCCGCAACCGCGGCGTTGAGCCTCGGTTACTTCCTCGCGTTCTGGCGATTCTACCGCGACCCCAGCGCCGATCCGCATTTGAGCGCTTCGGAGTATCGATTCATCAGCGCCGGCGGCGCCACGCGCGAAGGGTCGTCTTCGAGAGGCTCCGGCGGCATGCTCCTGTACTTGCTGGGAAATCGCAAGGTCTGGGGCCTGACGATGGGCTTTGCCTGCTATGGCTACTGCTTTTACTTTTTGTTGACCTGGCTGCCGGGCTATCTGGTGCAAACCATGCATCAAAGCATTCTCGAGTCCGCCGGATACACGGCCATACCGTGGCTGTGCGCGACCCTCGCGGATCTTATCGTGGGCGGCTGGTGGGTCGATCGCTTGATCCGGCAGGGACGCGATGAAAGTCGAGTGCGCAAATCGGTGCTGGTCGTCGGGATGCTGCTCGGACTTGCCGTGTTCGGCGCCGTGCTCACCCGGGATCCACGCTGGGCCATCTTCTGGATATCCTTGTCGCTGTCGGGTCTGGCGGCGGCGGCGCCGGTCGGCTGGTCGATACCGGCCCTCATCGCGCCGCGCGGCGCGACGGCGTCGGTCGGCAGCATCATGAATTTCGCGAACAATGTCATGGGAATTGCGGCGCCGCTGGCAACCGGCGCCATTGTCGCGGTCACTCATTCCTTTGCCGGCGCGTTTTTCTCGGCGGGAGTAATCCTGCTCGCCGGCATTCTCTCCTATCTGTATGTCTTGGGCGACATCGCGCCCATCCCCGAGCCGCCGGAAAAATCCGCCTCATAACCATTGGTTCGTTCGTTATGCAGACTCGCTATTCGACTCCGGCGGTGGGCGAGCCTAGTGTAGCCGCAGGCCCCGCCTTTGGCGGTAGCGGCCCACATACTCGCTCGATTACCGGAGTTCACCATGGCGGAAATAGCCGAACGTGCCCCTTCCCGCTTCACGGCCCGCCCTTCTCACTGGGGTGAATTGATCCGCAAGGAAGACTGGTGGGCCATCTGGATCGGCTTGGGATTGGTCGCGGTCGCGATCACCCTGTTCGCGAACGGCGGCAGCATCCGCTGGATCGCGGTGGCCCCGCAAAAATGGAGTCATCTCGCGGACGCCGCCGCGCAGTTGCAAGCTCACGGCCTGCAGTATGCGGCACTCTTCGTGTTGTGGGCGGCGTCCTTAGGGATAGGCGCCGCGGCGCTGGGGATCAAACTGTCGCGATTCCTGCCGGCATTCCTGTTCATCTACCTGCTCGCGGGCGCGATATATTTCCTCGGGCTTTGGGATCAAGCGGCTCACTACAATTTGGAACCCCCGCTGGTGGCGCTGGGTCTCGGCCTATTGGTGTCCAACACGGTCGGTGCGCCGCGTTGGCTCGAGCCCGGATTGCGCGTCGAGTTCTACATCAAGACGGGCATCGTGCTGCTGGGAGCGGGTCTGCCCCTGACCCTGATCGCCTGGGCCGGACCCGTGGCCATCGTGCAGGCCGCCATCGTCTCGTTGGTCACCTTCGGGGTGATCTATTTCACCGCCGTTCGCTTGGGGTTGGACCGGCGTCTCGCGGCCACCCTGGGGACCGGCGGCGCGGTTTGCGGCGTGTCGGGCGCCATCGCCATCGGCGGCGCCGTGGGCGCGAAAAAGGAACACGTGTCGGTGGCCATTTCCCTGGTGGTTGTCTGGGCCATCGTCATGATTTTCCTGCTGCCGCTCGCGGCCCGCGGCCTGCATTTGTCCACCGGCGTGGCCGGGGCGTGGATTGGCACGTCGGAATTTGCGGATGCGGCCGGACTTGCCGCCGCGCAGACCTATGGCGGCTATGCCGGCAATGTGCCCGGCATCGGCGGAAATGCCGATGCCGCCGTCGCCGCATTCACCCTCATGAAGGTGATCGGCCGCGATGTCTGGATCGGAGTGTGGGCCTTCGTGCTGTCGCTGATCGCGACCACGCGGTGGGAGCGAACCCCGGTGCAGAGCAAGACGGATGCGGGCGAAATTTGGCGCCGCTTTCCGAAGTTCGTGTTGGGGTTCCTGGCGGCCTCTGCCGTCATCGCTCTGGTGTCGAAGGGTTATGACTATGCGGCCTACAAGAAAGAGGTGGTGCCGGGACTCGTGGCCCCGCTGCAGGCGCTTCGCACCTGGACCTTCACTTTCGCCTTCCTGAGCATCGGGCTCACCACGAAAATCCGTGAATTTGCCTCGGTGGGCGCGAAGCCCTTGTACGCTTTCACCGCGGGCGTGGCGGTCAATGTGCTGCTGGGATTCGTGCTCTCGACGCAGGTCTTCGGCGAGTTCTGGAATCTGCTCGGGCAATGAGTGCGCATCGCGCCGGGGGTTCGCGCCAAGCCGTTTCGTGCGCCGACTGCCGTCATTTCAACGGCCAGCCGGCCGACATCGAAGCCGCGTTCCCGGGACTGGCGAGTTTGAGTTCCGCGTACGCCGCAGTGCGTTCACAGGACGGTGTTTGCGCCGTGCACGACCGCTACGTGTCCGCCTCCAGCGTCTGCGCGCGCTACGCCGCGACCGGCCGCGACGAGTTCAAATCGCCTCCACCTGCACCAGGCAATCATAGAAAATCGGCGCTCGCCCCATATCAGTGAGGGCGTCGCTGCTGGTGAGTTCGTTGGCGTTCTTGCCGTCACGGGCGAGTTTCTTCCACCAGACCGACAACCCCACGACCACTCCGCGGCGCGCGCGGTCGGTGACCCGGGCCCGCAGCTCGACGCTGCCGCGGTCATTGAAGACGCGCACGTAATTGCCTGCGGTCACGCCGCGCGCCGCCGCATCATCGGGATGGATGTCGAGCCAGGGCTCGCCTTCGGCGGCCCGCAGACTCTGCACATTGACGAAGGAACTGTTGAGGAAATTGCGCGCCGGCGGTGAAATCATCGCCAAGGGGTAGCGAAGCGCGGCCGCACTGCGCGTGTCTTCCCGGGGCGCGATGTAATCGGGCAAGGGGTCCAATCCGAGCGCCTGCGCTTTGCTCGAGAAGAACTCGACCTTGCCGGAGGGAGTATCGAAGCCGCCGTCGGCAAAGCGCGCCGCGCCCTTGGGTTGACCAATGCGCTTCCAGCCCACGCTGCGTACCGCATTGAAGTCCCAGTCGTCGGCCATGGCAGCCTGCGCGATGGTCTCGTCCGAATCGCTGAAACACGGATCGGTAAATCCCATGGTCTTGGCCAGCAGGCGAAAGATTTCCGCATTGGGTTTGCATTCGCCCAGGGGCGCAATCGCGGGGTTGTTGGCCATCATGTAGTAATGGCCATACGGCCGGATGACATCCAGATGTTCGAGTTGGGTGGTGGCCGGCAGGAGTATATCGGCATAGTCCGCGGTGTCCGTTTGAAAATGCTCGAGCACCACGGTGAACAGATCCTCGCGCGCGAACCCGCGCACCACCCGCGTGGAGTCGGGTGCCACCGCGACGGGATTCGAGTTGTATACGATGAGCGCGCGGATGGGGGCGTCGTCATCGAGCAGTGCATGACCGATGGTCGACATATTGATGGTGCGCGGTGTTCGGCCGGCCAGCAGATCGGGCCGCTCCAGGGCCTCACTGTCGACATCGAAGTTGCCCCCGGTGGACAGGAACATGCCTCCGGCGGCATCCCGAAATGCGCCCACGAGCGCGGGAAGGCAGGCGATATTGCGCGTCGCCATGCCGCCGCCGCGCACGCGCTGCATGCCGTAGTTCGCGCGGATCAACGCCGGCCGGGTGGTGCCGTACAGGCGGGCGAGAGACTCGATTTCTTGGGCGCTGATGCCGCAAATCGACGCCACCCGCGCCGGATCGTACAGGCTCGCACGCTCGCGCAGGCCCTCGAAACCAAGCGTGTGGCGTTGCACGTAGTCATGGTCGATCAGATCGTCGCGAATCAGCACGTGCATCAGGCCGAGCGCGAGCGCCGCATCGGTTCCCGGCAACAAGGCGATGTGCGTGTGGCATTTCTCCGCCGTGAGCGATCGGTAGGGGTCGATCGCGACCAGGATGGCGCCGCGGCGCTTGGCCTCCTGCGCGCGCGCCCAAAAGTGCACGCTCGAGGTGATGGCGTTCGAGCCCCAAAAAATGATCACCTTGGCCTGATCGGCCAATTCCACATCGACGCCGATGCGGCTGCCGAGCGTGACCTCGTGACCGGCGCTTCCCGCCGAGGCGCAGATGGTGCGATCCAGAAAACTGGCGCCGAGCTTGTGGAAGAATCGCATGGACATCGACTCGCCCTGGACCAGTCCCATGGTTCCCGCATAGCTGTAGGGCAGAATCTGTTCGGGATCGTCGGCCGCGATGGGGGCAAGACGGCCGGCGATGGCGGCCAGCGCCTCGTCCCAGCTGATTCTCGCGAAGCGCCCTTCGCCCTTATTCCCGACGCGCCGCATCGGATGCAGCAACCGCTCGGGGTGGTAGGTTCGTTCGGTGTAGCGGGCCACCTTGGTACAGAGCACGCCGGCGGTGGGGGCATGCGCGCTCGAGCCGGTGACCTTGACCGCGATGCCGTCCCTGACATGCACGTCGAGCGCGCAGGTGTCCGGGCAATCATGCGGACACGCGCCCTTGACGATGGTCAGGGTGGACGGCTTTGCGGCGTCATCCAGCACGGCGCGGCTGCCGCTCATTTGGCGTATCCGGTCTCGAGAATACGGTCCATGAATTTCTCGCATTGCGCCAGCTGCTCGAGCGCGACGAATTCGTTCGGACGGTGCGCCTGTGCGATATCCCCCGGCCCGCAGATGACGGTGGGAACACCCATTTTTTGGAACAAGCCGGCCTCGGTGCCGTAGGACACCTTGCCGACCTGGTTCTTTCGCGACAGCTGCATCGCCCACTGTACGATGGCGTCGGTCTCCGCCGCCGCGAGTCCCACGGTTTGACTCACCCACTCGAGATCGATCCCGGATTGCTCATCCACCGCCTGCATCTCGCGCGCCAGCGTCTGCGCGTAGGCGCGGATTTCCTGATGCAGGGCATCGGGCGAGGTATTGGGCAAGGTCCGCATGTCGAACTGAAACACGCATTCCTTGGGGATGACATTGGCGGCGATGCCGCCGTGTATGACCCCCGTCGACAGCGTCGAATAGGGCACGGTGAAGCCGTAGTCGCGCGTCTCCAATTGCGCCAATCGATCGGCGATCTGGCGTATGTGCACCACCAGGCGCGCTGCGAATTCGATGGCGTTCACTCCGTGGGTGACGTAGCTGGAATGCGCTTCGCGCCCATGCACCGAACAACGGAATCGATGCGTGCCCTTGTGGGCGATGATGGGCTGCATCGAAGTGGGTTCGCCCACCACACAGCCGGCCGGGCGGATGTTGTGCTCCTCCAAGTCGCGAATCAGTCCGCGCACCCCGATGCAGCCGACCTCCTCGTCGTAGCTCAACGAATAGTGCAGCGGCGCATCGAGGCGGTTGTCGTTCAGTGCGGCCACGAATTTCGGCGCCTGGGCCAGGATGATGCCGATGAACCCCTTCATATCGGCCGAGCCGCGCGCAAACAACTTACCGTCGCGCTCGACCGCCGCAAACGGGTCCGTATCCCAGTTCTGACCATCCACCGGCACCACGTCGGTATGACCCGACAGGATCAGTCCGGGCTGCTTTGCATCGCCCAGGGTGGCGAACAAATTCGCCTTCTTGCCGGTTGCGTCGTGGGTCAATCGGGTCGTCGCGCCGAAGCCGTGCAGGTAGTCGCGAACCCATTCGATCAATCCCAAA
>Ga0209656_10002712_pt1 | contig 11454 bp, 1 predicted proteins | sample BogFormECP12_OM2_FD_188239 | JGI IMG/M metagenome (GOLD analysis project Ga0209656, IMG submission 188239) | Bog forest soil microbial communities from Calvert Island, British Columbia, Canada - ECP12_OM2 (SPAdes) (version 2) | ecosystem: Environmental > Aquatic > Freshwater > Wetlands > Bog ... | reverse complement strand
CAGGAAGACGGCATTGATCAACGAGGCCGCGTTCCCAGAGACCGGGAAGTACCAGGTGTAGTTCCGGTCGACGCTGGTGTCGACGCCGATCGAGAGGTCGGCCGGCTCACCGACCCCGATGAACCAGTCGTAGTCCTTGTCCCCCGCGTTGGGTGAGATCTCCACCCCGACCGACGACTGCACCGAGAGGCTCACGATCCCCAGATCGACGTCGAACCCGGCATTGAGATTCCCGGTCGTGCTCCAACCCGACCCGAGAGTCGGATCCTCGGAGTTCTGGTACATGATCCCGAGGTCGACCCCCCAGTGGAAGGTATTGAGGTTGCTCTCGAGCTCAGGCAGCTCCTGGCCGAGCGTGTTGGCCGTCGCCGTGACATCGCCCGTCAGCGTGCTGCCGCCGCTGACCGACACCTCCCACCCGACCTGGGTCCCGTCCATGGAGTGGACGATGCATGCCTGCACATTCCCCTCGACGGCGATCAGGCTGCCGTCCAGCGAGATGCAGTACGCCTCCTGGTTGGCATCGCAGAGGTTCACGGTCGACTGGAACGACCCCGATCCGATGTTGAACGTGTAGTTGTCGCCCCCGCCACCCGTGACGCTGCCCGAGGAGGTGGCAGTGGGATCGCAGCTGTTGTAGAGGCGCTCGGCGTACGTCCCGTCCTGGAAGTCCCCGCCGAAGACCGAGACGACGGCTCCGGTGTAGGCAACGATGGCAGAGGTGTAGTTGCCGGCGCCCACCGTCTCCTCGGGCAGGATGCCGCCGATCTGGGAGGAGTCCAACGAGGCGAAGTTGGCCTGGTTGGTGACGTCCTCCTTGGTCACTGTCACGCCCGAGGTCCCGGCGACGCCCAAGGTGGCACCCGACTTGACGATGATCCCCTGGCCCCCCGGTCCGATCTTGATGATCGCCCCGGCGCTCACGCTGACGTCGCCGTGGTCGGTCAGCTGGTTGTCGATCAACACCTCGGGATCCGAGCCGCCCACGACGAAGCTCTTGGTGGGGCCCACCGTGTCCTGATCGAGCTCGACCGCCGCCACCACGTCGGACGAGGGTGGGGGAGCCGGGAAGGTATTGGCGCCGAGGGTCACCCCGCCGACGTCGGAAGAACTGATGTAGATGGCCGGGCCGAGCTGCGACGAGAACGTGTTCCCGGTGAGGGCCGAGAATGTCGCCGATCCGGTCGCCGTGACGGCGGCCCCCAATTCGGTGGATACCGGGTCGGACGTGAGGGCGGTCGTGCCCCCGGCGACCAGGATCGCTTCGATGCCGCCGATGACCGTGTCGTGGTCAAGGCTCGCCGTGGCGCCGGTCAGCGACAGCGGAGAATTGGCCGAGCTGACCTGGCTCTGGGTCATGGTGAGCGTTCCGCTGCTGAAGCTGAACGCCGTCGATCCGTTGTCGGTGAGGGGACCACCGAAGCTGCTGTACTTGACCGACGCCGTCAGCGCTCCGCCGCCCAGTGCCGCCCCTCCGTCGCCAATGGCGTCGTCGATCAGCGTGACCGTCCATGCCTGGGTCCCCTGGTCCTCGATGCTCAGGCTCGCCATGTCCGAATAACTGATCGTGATCGAGTAGCTCCCGGCCCCCGAGATGGCCACCCCGGAATTGGCCAGGTCGACGGAGGACACGTCGATGGTGCCCGAAGCGGTGCATGACCCGTTGCTGGTCACGTCGAGCCCGGTGGACACGAAGTTGCTGTTGGTCACCGACAGGTGGCTGCCGCACCCCCCGAGCACCCCGATGCCGCCGTCGACGAAGGTCGCCCCGTTGACGCTGATCGGTCCGGCCAGGTCGTCGCCGGCGACCGCGACACTGTAGGTGCCGGGACCTCCGTCCGAAGGCCCGCCGACATTGCCCGGGCCGATGCCGTCGAAGAGCACCGAGCCCGCTCCCGAACCGTTGATCGTGAAGATTGCTCCCGGGGCCACCTCGATGCCCAGTGCGTAGGACGTGGTCGTGCACCCGTAGTAGTTGCAGCTGGTGACGTCGTACTCGACCATGTTGATCACCGAGCCGGCGTCGACGACGATCGTCCCGTAGTCGACGAGCGAGTACGACGCCGCGTTCGGCCCGGTATCGAGCTCGAGGGTCTCACTGGGTGAGGTGGCGATCTCCCACGTCGTGCCGGCCGGCACGTTGGCGGCCCAGAGGACGACCGCGCTGGCCGCCCCGGTCCCTTCGAAGCTGTTGGTCGACCCGCCGAGGACGAGTCCGGACACCCCGATGCCGGTCATGGTGATGGCGGCCCCCCCGAGACCCGACGTGAACGTGTTGGTGGTGATGGTCGGGTTGTCCGACGTGCCGGGACCTCCGCCGCTGAGGACCATCCCCGATCCCCCACCGGTGAAGGTGTTGGCCGTGATGAGGAGGTTGACCGGAGTGCCGAGCGAGACGTTCAGGTCGCCGCTGGAGCTGCCGGTGAACGTGTTGTTCTCGATCAGCACGCCCCAGGGGGCGTTGCTCAGGTCGAGGACCGCCCCCCAGTACCCCCCGCCGAAAGTGTCGCCCTCGAGGGTCACGGCGGCCGGCCCGAGGTTCGTGCACCCCCCATCACCCTGGCGGTACCCGTAGGTGCCGATGTCGCCGAAGGTGCTGTTCGTCACCGAGATCTGGGCGGCGCACCCCGCGTCGATGCCGAAGGTCGAGTAGGCGAACGTGGCGTGGTCGACGGAGATGTTCGACCCGCCTTCTACGTCGATGGCGAAGGCGTAGTCGGTGGTCGTCGGGTTGCCGCTGCCGGTCCCGCCGCCGACCGAGTTGTCGTTCATGCTGGTGAAGACGACCGGTGCGGTGGCCGAGCCCCCCACGTCGAGGCTTCCGAACACATCGATCCCCGCGGAGATCGGCCCGGTGGGGACACAGCCGATCCAGCAGAAGTAGTTCTGCTGGTCGTACGTCTTGACGACCAGGCCGTCGGTCAGCGTGAGGGCCCCGTCGACCACCAGGACCGGACCAACCTGGTTGTGGCTGAAGTTGTCGAGGACGAGCACGGCCCCCGAACCCCCTGAGACCGTCCACGTCTCGCCGGCCGGCACCGTCTCGACGGCCAGGAGCACCTCGCCGCCGCTCAGGCAGTTGGTCCCGGTACTGGTGTCGCACCCGCCAGCTCCGGTCCCCGACAGGTTCACCCCGGTCGGATCGACCGTGGCGAGGGAGATGGCGGCGCCGCCGACCGCGGCCCCGAAGGTGTTCGACGTGATCGACGGGCCCCACCCCGGGCCGTACCCGGCCAGCGTGATGCCCGACCCGCCCCCGGTGAAGACGTTGGCCGTGACGACGAGGACGATCGACGTGCCGATCGAGAGGTTCAGGTCGCCGTAGGAGGCGCCGGTGAAGGTGTTGCCTTCGATCAGAACGGCCCACGGAGCGCTGCTCAGGTCGAGGACGACGCTCCAGTACCCTCCGCCGAACGTGTCGCCTTCGAGGGTGACGGCGGCCGGGCCGGAGCTCGTGCACCCGCCGTCGCCCTGGCCGTACCCGTAGTCGCCGTCGGCGGCAAAGGAGCTGTTCGTCACGGAGATCTGGGCGGCGCATCCCGCGACGATCCCGTAGGCCCCGTAGGTGAAGGTGGCGTGGTCGACCGAGACGACCGAGCCCCCCTCGGCGTCGATGGCCCAGCTGTAGTCGATGGTGGTCGGGCTGCCGCTGCCGGTGCCGCCGCCGACCGAGTTGTCGTTGATGCTGGTGAAGACGACCGGCGCGGTGGCCGACCCCCCGACGTCGAGGGTCCCGAAGACGTCGATCCCGGCCGACAGCGGCCCGACGTCGGTGCAGTAGGCGGCGCAGATGTAGCGCTGGAAGTCGTACGTCTTGACCACCAGGCCGCCGGTCAGCACGAGGGTCCCGTCGATCACCAGGACCGGCCCGACCGCATTGTGGCCGAAGTTGTTGAGGACGAGCACCGCCCCCGAGGCGCCAGAGACGGTCCATGTCTCGCCGACGGGAACGGTGTCGAGGGCCAGGAGGACCTGCTGGTCGCCAGCGAGGCAGTTGGTCCCCGAGGTGGTGTCGCAGGCCCCGGCCCCGGTCCCCGACAGGTTGACCCCGGTCGGATCGAGGGAGAAGAGCTCGATGCCGCCACCGACCCCACCACCGATCGTGTTGGCGGTGATGGTCGGTCCCCACCCCGGTCCGTACCCGGTCACGTTGATGCCCCAGCCCCCGCCCGTGAAGACGTTCTGGGTGACGACGAGGTTGATCGAGGCGCCGACCGACACGATCAGGTCGCCGTCGTAGCCGCCGGTGAACGTGTTCCCGGTGATCGTGACCTGCCAGCCGGGGGTATCGAGGCCGAGCGAGACCGTCCAGTACCCCCCGTTGAAGGTGTTCCCGGCGAGGGTGGTCACCGGCGGCCCGGGCCCCTGGCACCCGCCGTCCGACTCGGCCAGGGCGTAGTCCCCGAGGTCGGCGAACGAGCTGTTGGTCACCGACAAGTCGGCGGCACAGCCACCGTCGATGCCAAAGCTGCCCCAGTTGAATGTGGCGTGGTCGACCGACACCCGTGACCCCGGCTCGGCGTAGATGGCCCAGGCGTAGTCGATGGCGGTTGGGGTCCCGTTGCCCGTCCCGCCGCCGACCGAATTGTCGTTGACGCTGGTGAAGACGACAGGGGCGGAGGCCGAGCCTTGGACGTCGAGAGTTCCGAGGACGTCGATCCCGGCCGAGGTCGGCCCGATATCGGTGCAGTAGGCCCCGCAGACGTACCGCTGCACGTCGAAGACCTTCACCACCAGGCCGCCGGTCAGGTCGAGGGTCCCGTTCACCGTGAGGACGGCCCCGGTGTACTGCGGGGTCGACCGGTTGTCGAGGACGAGCACGGCGCCCGAGGCGCCAGAAACCGTCCAGGTCTCGCCGCTCGGCACGGTGTCGAGGGCCAGCAGCACCTGCTGGCCGCCGGCAAAGCAGTTGGTCCCGGTGGTCGTGTCGCACCCGCCGGACCCGGTCCCCGACAGGTTGACGCCGGTCGGATCGAGCGAGGAAAGCTCCATGCCGCCGGCCGCCGCCCCGAAGGTGTTCCCCGAGATGGAGGGACCCCACCCCGTCCCCGGCCCGGTGACACTGATGCCCCAGCTCCCACCGGTGAAGACGTTGCCCGTGACGATGAGCGTCAGCGGGGTCCCGACCGAGACTTTCAGGTCGCCGTCGTAACCGCCGGTGAACGTGTTCCCGGTGACCGTGACCTGCCAGCCAGGGGTCGCGAGGCCGAGGGAGACCGTCCAATAGGCCCCGCTGAAGGTGTTTCCCACGAGGGTGGTGACCGGCGGCCCGGGCCCGCTGCACCCGCCGTCCGACTCGACGAGGGCGTAGTCCCCGAGGTCCGTGAACGAACTGTTGGTCACCGACAGCAGCGCGGCACAGCCGGCGTCGATGCCGTAGGCGGCCCAGGTGAAGGTGGCGTGGTCCACCGACACGTCTGATCCCGCCCCGGCCAGGATCGCCCACGCGTAGTCAATCGTCGACGGGTTCCCGTTGCCGGTCGCCCCGCCGATGGAGTTGTCGTTCATGCTGGTGAAGACGACCGGGGCAACGGCCGACCCCCCGACGTGGAGCGAACCGTTCACGATGATCCCGGCCGAGCTCGGTCCGACATCGGTGCAGTAGGCCCCGCAGACGTACTGCTGGACATCGAAGACCTTCACCACCAGGCCGTCGGCCAGATCGAGCGTCCCGTCCACCACCAGGACGGCTCCGGTGTACTGCGAGGTGGATCGGTTGTCGAGCACCATGACCGCCCCGGTAGCACCCGAGACCGTCCATGTCTCGCCCGACCCCACCGTGTCGGCCTCCAGGTAGAGCTCCCCGTTGGCGCCCGGCGCGAAGCAGTTCGTGCCGGTGGCGGTCTGGCAACCTCCCGCCCCGGCCCCGGACATGTCGACGCCGCTCGGGTCGAGCGACAGCAGCCAGATGTCGAGCCCGCCGGTGGCCGCCGTGAAGGTGTTGGCAGTGATCGTCGGGCCCCAACTCGGACCGGCGGCGGCGCTGCCGACGACCTTGATGCCCCAGTCCCCGCCGGCGAAGGTGTTGCCGGTGATCGTGAGTGAGACCGGGGTGGTCACCCTGACCCCGACGTCGGCGAAGTAGGCCTGGGTAAAGGTGTTGCCCTGGATCATCACGTGCCAGTCGGCGGCGCCGAGGACCTCGTCGATCCCCCAGTAGGCGGCGCCGATCGTGTTGTTCTCGATGGTCAGGACGGCCGGGCCACCCGCCGTGCACCCCCCGTCGTTGTGCGTGATGGCGGCGTCGGCGATCTGGCTGAACGAGCTTGCGGTGACCGAGATCTGGGCGGCGCATCCGAGGGCCAGGCCGTAGGAGCCGCCGGTGATCTGGGTGTTGTCGATCTGGACGGTCGACCCGCCGTCGGGGGCGACCGTCCAGGCGGCCCCGGCGGCCGACACGGTCACCGGCGGCCCGGGACCGCCCATCTCGAGCTGTCCTCCGGCCGAGACCTCGATGCCGTCGCCCTGGACCTCGACGTTCGTGCACGGGAGGATCACCAGCGTGGCCCCGGCGGGCACCACGACCTGGTTGACGAGGTAGGCCCCGGCGTCGGTGCAGCTCCACGTCTCGCTCCCCGGGAGTGTCCCGGACTCCGAGATCACGGCCGGGATGCCGACCACCGTCACCGTGGCGGTGGCCGTGGTGGTGCCGCCCGAGCCGGTGGCCGTCAGGGTCAAGGTGTAGGTGGCGTCTTGGGTCGTGGTGTTGGCCGGCAGGGTGACGGTGGCCGACCCGTTGCACGGCACGGGGGTCGGCTCGCCGCTGACCAGCGGCGACGATGTCACCGAGCACGAGGAGGCCAGGGTGACCGTGGTGTCCAGGGTGACCGGCCCGCCGGCCGAGGGCAACGACGTCGGGGCGGCCGTGAAGGCCGAGATCGCCGGCGGGGCGATGTTCTCGGTGACCGAGACCTGCTCGACGGCGGTGCCGTCCGGGCCGCTCACGAACAGGGTGAACGTGTAGGTGATCGGGGCCGATCCGGTGTTGGCCGGGATGGCCACGGTGTCGCTGAACCCGCTCGAGCCGCAGGCCTGGGTCAGCGGGAGGCCGGTCACCGGCATGTCGGACGACAGGGTGCAGGTCAGGCCGTCCTCGGAGAGGCCGGCGGCGATGGCGACGTTCCCGCCGGTCGACGGGAGCGACGTCGGCGTCGGGGTCAGCGAGGTGATGGCCGGTCCGCCTGGGGGCTCGGTGACGACCGTGGTCGTCGCCGACACCGTGGCCCCGCCGGTGGCGGTGGCGGTCATCGTGAGGACGTAGGCGACCGGCTGGGCGCCGGTGTTCGCCGGCAGGGTCACCGGCTGGCTGTACGTCCCCCCGCTGCAGTCGACGGCGGCCGGCAGCCCGGTGACCGCCGGGGCCGACGAGACCGCGCACGTCGCGGCACCGGTCACCGTGGCCGAGAGGGTCGTCTGGCCCCCGGCGGGCCCGAGGAAGTTCGGCTCGGCCGACAGCGACGTGATGGCGAAGGCGCCCGGGGGCTCGACGGTGACGGTGACCTGCGAGGACGCCGATCCCTGCGCTCCGGTGGCCGTGAGGGTGAGCACGTAGGGGACCGGCTGGGTCCCGGTGTCCGCCGGCAGCGTCACCGCCTGGCTGTACGTGCCCCCGGAGCAGTCGACGGACGCCGGCAGCCCGCTCAGAGCCGGGGCGGCCGAGATGGCGCAGGTCGACGCCCCGGTGACGCGGGCGGCGACCGCCGTCTGGCCGCCAGCCGAGTCCAAGAAGAGGGGCGTGGCGTCGAGCGAGCCGATGTCCGGCGCCCCGGTGGCGGCGACGGTCACCGTGACCTGGGCCGTCGTCGACCCGCTGGGGCTCGAGGCCGTCAGGGTGAACGTGTAGGTGACGGGGGAGGTCGAGGCGTTGGCCGGGAGGGTGACCGATTCCCGCATGAGGCCGTTGACGCACGGCGGAGTGGTCTGGAGTCCGGCCACCACGTTGTCGGCGGTCAGGGTGCACGAGGTGGCGGCGACGACCGGGGCGGTCAGCACCACGGCGCCACCGACCGCCGGGAGCTGTGCCGGCGACGCCGTGAACGAGTCGACGGTGGGGGGGGACGAGGACGACTCGAGGACCGTGGTGGTCGACGTGACCTGCCCGCCGTACCCGGTGGCCTGGAGGGTGAACAGGTAGCTCAAGGTGCCGGTCGTCGTGTTGGGGGGCAGGGTCACCGTGTCGGCGTAGGTGCCGCTCGAGCACGGGGTCGAGGACGGTAGGCCGGGCACCGTCACATTGGCCGAGAGGATGCACGTCTGGGCATAGGTCAACGACCCGCTGAAGCTCACCTGGCCGCCGCCGCCGCCGATGACCCCCGGGGTCGGAGCGAACGAGCCGATGACCGGCGGTGGCGCCGGCCCCACGGTGGCCGTCGCCGTCCCGGTTCCCTGGCCGCCGGGGCCCGTGGCACCCAGCGTGAAGGTGTACGTGACGGTCCCGGCGGTGTCGTTGGGCGGCAGGGTGACCGACGTGGACACCGACCCCCCCGAGCAGGCGACGGACGTGGGCAGACCGGCCAGCGAGGGCTGGGCGTTGAGGGTGCACGTGGTCCCGTTGGTGACCGAGGCGCCAAGCTGGACCGCGCCGCCGTGCCACCCGACCGAGGGGGGTGTGGCGGCGAACGACGAGACAACCGGGGGTGGCACGGGATCGACCGTCACCGTGGTGGCGGCCGTCGACGTCCCGCCGATGCCGGTGGCGCTGAAGGTGAACGTATAGGTCTCGGCGGTCCCCGTCGGGTTCTTCGGAATGGTTTCGTTCTGGTAGAACTCGCCGGAGCCGCAGTTCGGCGTCTTGACGAGCCCCTTGATCGACGGGGTGACCGAGATGGCGCACTTGTCGGCCCCTGACTCGTTGCCGACCAGCGTGATGGCGCCTCCGGCGTAGCCGACGGTCGACGGATTGGCGGAGAACATTCTGATCTGGGGGGGCGGCACCGGGTTGACGGTGAGGTCCTCGGTCTGGCTCACCGAGCCGCCGGGTCCGGTCACCTTGAGGGTGAAGACGTAGACCTTGGCCTTGCGGGTGTCGTTGGACGGAACGTTCACGACGTAGAGGAACTGGCCGGACGTACAGTTCTCGGAAACCGGGAGCGGCGTGATCTTCGGCGCGACCGTCAGCGTGCAGGTGCTGGCGTGGCTGACGTGCCCGACGGCCTTGTCGGTTCCGCCGGTGTCGGCCAGGGTGTGATACGAGAGGTCAAAGGAGACGGTCGGCGGTGGCCCCGTCAGCGCGTGGGCCTCGGGAGCGGCCAGTGTCGGCACGAGGACGGTGACGGCGAAGAGGGCCACCGCCGGACGCCATCCGAGCCGCGCCCCCGGGCGCGACGGCAGCCGCCACGCCCGACGCCCGCTGTGGGAAGCCCGGCTCTGCACCGACCCTGTTCCCCTCCTCACGCCAACGGCTGTGAGTCCGCCGGGACGAACGGTAGATCGTCGTCGGCCTCCCGGCGAGTGCTCGCGCCCTTACTGCGAACAGGGGCGTTCGCCGGCTCGGCCCCGAGGGGCGCCCCGGTCCTCACTCAGGGGATCTGTTCGCTCCCGGGCAGGGTCTTGCCGCACACGCTGGTCGGCTGGAACGTCTTTCCCACCAGTTTCTCGAACACCGCGCACCCCGTCGGGTGGGCCTGACCGAAGTGGGTGAAGCTCGACGGAGTCACCAGGAGCCCGTTCCCGGTGTAGTCGGTCGTCGAGCGGAGGAACTTCATGAAGCCGGCCCGGGTGGGATTGGGCCCGGCGTGCTCGAGCCCGTAGATCATGAGGTCCATGCTGATCCAGCCGCCGAACATCCCGAAGTCGGGGACCGTGCCGGCCTGGTAGGCGCCGTGGGAGTACTTGGCCAGGGCGGCCAGCCACGCCGTCGTGGCCGGCCCGTGGTTCCAGATGGGGATGGTGTAGTCGCTGAAGTACGCCCCCTGAGCAGCCGCATTGGCGTCGGGCTGGGAGATCAGCGGCTGGCCGTAGCCGGTCGGGAGGAGGGCCCCCTTCATCGTGAGCCCGGCCTGGCGCAGGGCGCTGAGGAGGGCGATGTTCGAGTCCTCGAGCATCCCGCCGTAGACACCGTCGATGTGGTCGGCCTTCATGGCCAGGGCGATCGAGGTGAAGTCGGTCGTGCCGTAGGGGACCGAGAGGTTCTCGTAGGGGACGGCGATGCCGGCGTGGCGGGCCGAGTACGCGAAGCCGGTGGCCGCCGCCGTCGAGATCTTCGACAGGTTGTAGGAGAGGACGGCGAGGTGCGTCACCCCCAGCTTCTTCATGAACGTGCCGTCGTAGGCGTTCACCGGGAAGTGGGCGTCGACGTCGCCGGCGTAGTCGAACATGTTGGTGTACGGCTGTTGGCCCCACTCGAGCCCGTCGACTTCCCACCCCGTCACCGGGACGCCGTGCTGGTGGAGGTAGGGAGCCGCCTGGTACAAGAAGGCGTCGAAGCCGAGCTCGCCGAACACCGGCTTGGTCACCAGGTCCTCGGAGGCGGTGAGGACGAGGTTCGGGTTGGACTGGTCGTCGACCACGTCGAGCACGAGCTTGCGCCCGTCGACCCCGCCGTGGGCGTTCTGGTAGGCGACCCGGGCCATCGCCCCGGCCGGCCCGTCGGCGAACGAGGACGACGCCACCCCGGTCTCGGCCACCGGGTACCCGACGGTGATCGTCGTCGGGGTCACACCGGGGGCGCTCGCCGTCAGGGTGGCGGTGGCGCCCGCCGGTCCGCTGGCCGGGACCGCCAGGGCGGCGAGGAGCGCCGCCGCGACCAGTGCGGACGATCCGATACGACGCGCCACCCCGCCAGCGTCCATCAGGCCCCCCTTGTCGACGCTCGGTCCATGCTGACCCGCGAGGGACAGTATGTCAATTGCGTGACAAGGAGATGTCGGCCGGCCCGGGACGCCCGGGGCGCCGGGAACCCGCCCGTCAGGCGGGGTGGGTCAGGCGGCCACCTTCATCAGCTTGGCCAGGTTGCCCCCCATGACCTTGCGGACGTCGTCGGCGGGCAGCCCGTCGAGCTCCTTGACGAAGCTGACCGGGTCGGCCATTCCTTCGGGGTGCGGGAAGTCCGAGCCGAACAGGACCCTTTCGGCCCCGAGGAGCTTGACGAGCCCCACCGGGTCCTCCTCGTGGAACGGGTGCACCCAGACGTTGCGCTGGAACACGGCCACCGGGTCCTCCTCGAAGAGCCGGGGCGCCGTCTCCCAGGCGTGCGCCATGTCCTGGAGGAGCGGACGGACCCAGTTGCTCCCGTTCTCCACCGGGGCGAACTTGAGGGTGGGGAACCGGCTGCACAGGCCGTGGCCGATGAGCGAGGCCACCGTGTCGGTGATCGTGCGCCCCGAGTGCCCGATGATGGCGGCGAAGCCCGAGCCACCCTTGAACGGCGTCATCTCGCCGTCCCGGACGCCCTCCCACTCGTTGATGTACCGCTGGTACCCGCTGTCCGAGGAGTGCATGCCGACCAGGATGTCG
>Ga0209656_10002710_pt1 | contig 11455 bp, 11 predicted proteins | sample BogFormECP12_OM2_FD_188239 | JGI IMG/M metagenome (GOLD analysis project Ga0209656, IMG submission 188239) | Bog forest soil microbial communities from Calvert Island, British Columbia, Canada - ECP12_OM2 (SPAdes) (version 2) | ecosystem: Environmental > Aquatic > Freshwater > Wetlands > Bog ... | reverse complement strand
GCGGCGGTCGCAGTTGAGGCATGAGGACATCGGCGGAAAGCGGTGACACAATGACCGCCATGCGCGTCTACCTCGGCTCTGACCATGCCGGATTCGAACTCAAACAAGCCGTCATCAACCACCTCACGGACAACGGGCATGAGCCGATCGACTGCGGCGCTTACACCTATGACCCCGAGGACGACTACCCGGCGTTCTGCATCGCCGCCGCGCTGCGAACCGTCGCCGATCCGGGCAGCCTCGGCATCGTGATCGGCGGCTCGGGCAACGGCGAGCAGATCGCGGCCAACAAGGTGCCGGGCGTACGGTGCGCGCTGGCCTGGAACACGGAGACCGCGGCGCTGGCGCGTGAGCACAACAACGCCCAGCTGATGGGCATCGGCGCGCGCATGCACACCGTCGACGAGGCGTTGTCATTCATCGATGTGTTCCTGTCCACCCCGTGGTCGAAAGCCGAACGCCACCAGCGCCGTATCGACATTCTCAGCGAATACGAACGCACCCATCAGCCCCCGCCGGTGCCGGGCGCCTGAGGGTGCCCGAAGGCCATACCCTGCACCGGCTGGCCCGGCTGCACCAACGCCGATTCGGCGCGCATCCCGTTGCGGTGTCCAGCCCGCAGGGCCGCTTCGCGGACGGTGCGGCCGCGGTGAACGGCCGGGTGCTGCGCAAAGCCACCGCCTGGGGTAAGCACCTTTTCCACGACTACGACACCGGCCTGATCGTGCACGTGCACCTCGGCCTCTACGGATCCTTCGCCGAGTGGCCGGTGCCGGCCGAAGAGGCGCAGCCGCTTCCGGTCGGGCAGGTGCGGATGCGGATGGTCGGCGCCGAGTTCGGCACCGACCTGCGCGGCCCGACTGCCTGCGAGGTGATCGACGAGGCCCAGGTCGACGCCGTGATCGCGCGTCTTGGTCCCGACCCGCTGCGCCGCGACGCCGAATCGGCGTTGGCTTGGGCGCGAATCAGCAAGTCGCGCAGGCCCATCGGCGCGTTACTGATGGATCAGGCCGTGATCGCCGGAGTCGGCAACGTGTACCGCAGTGAGCTGTTGTTCCGCCATCGCATCGACCCGTACCGGCCCGGCACCGACATCAGCGCCGACGAGTTCGACGCGGCCTGGGCCGATCTGGTGGACCTGATGCGGATCGGCTTGCGCCGCGGCAAGATCCTGGCGGTCCGGCCCGAGCACGACCACGGCGCGCCGTCCTATGCTCCCGGCCGCCCGCGCACCTACGTCTACCGCCGCGCCGGCGAGCCCTGCCGTGTGTGCGGCACCACGGTGCTGACCGCCGTGCTCGAAGGCCGCAACGTGTTCTGGTGCCCGACCTGCCAGACCTGACCGCGGCTTCAGAAGCTGCCGAAGTCTCCGCCGCCGAAGTCCCAGCTGCCGCCGTCGTTGCCCCAGCCGCCCGCGTCGGGGCCCTGCCCCCGTCCTCCGGCCTGTCAGCCACGGGCCGTGGGTGGCCTCGGCTGAGTTGTCGCGGTGCTGCTGTTGATTTCATTCATCCACGCTCGGTACGGGTACCGCAGCGGTTGATGGCCGCGGAGACCGGTACTTGAACGTCTACACGCCACCGGATCCGTTGTCGCCGCGTCAGCTGGTGATTTGATCCGCGCGGCGGTGTGCCGGCCGATCTGGCGCCCCGTCCGGCACGCGCTCGACCTCGATGTCCGTGGGCGCCAACGCCTGGGCGCGCTTCGGGCCGGTTTAGATCACCGGGATTCTAATCACCGCTGACATACTCGGGGTATCGCTGGTCTGGTATCCGTGGCACCCGCGGGTTTGTCGTCGGCGGGTTTGACGTCGTCGCACGATCGCGCGCTGGTGCTCCTCACGGCGAGAACCGCCGTGTTTTGCGGTCGGCGGGGCAGCGGCGGCGGGCTGGTTCGCGCGGATGCTGTTAGCCTTTGCGTCATGCGTGCAGTGTCAGGCGATCGGGACCGTTGGGTGCCGGCGTTCCTTGGCATCGGCGATCGTGCCGGTGCGGCTGCGCACTGTTGTTGATGCCGCCACGCCCGTCTGCGGTTTGGGTCCGGTAGAGCTTGTCAGCCGCCGCGCTGACTGATTGATCGGCCCTTCGGCGGACGTTCCGCCAGCCCCCCACATGAGAGTGTCGTTGATGTTCACCGTCCAAGAGCCTGGTCCGGGTCGCCGTGCGCCGCTTGCCCTTTTGTGCGTTGTGGTCGCGCATACGATCTCATTTGTTGTGGGTCGGGGGCTCAGTGGGGTCCGGACATGACCGACGCGATCATCGTGCGGGGCGCCAGCAAGCATTACGGCGACTTCGCCGCCCTCGACGACATCGACCAGCCGACTCAACAACAGCGTGGTCGCCAACCTTTACACGATTCAGCATGAGGCCGGCTGCACGAACAACGTGAAGGTCAGCCCCCAGCTGCAGCTGGCAGCCCAATGGCACACCGACGACGTGCTGAATAACCGCGACCTCGACGGCGACATCGGCTCCGACGGGTCCACGCCGCAATCCCGCGCGCAAGCCGCCGGGTTCCGCGGCAGAGTGGCCGAAACCGTGGCGATCAACCCCGCCGTGGCGATCAGCGGCATCGAGATCCTCAACCAGTGGTACTACAACCCGGCCGACTTCGCGATCATGTCCGACTGCGCCAACACCGACATGGGGGTGTGGTCGGAAAACAGCCTCGACCGCACCGTCGTGGTCGCCGTTTACGGCCAGCCGAGTTGACCAGTACGTGAGGGTTTACGTCTCTCAAGCGTTGGATCGGCTCAAGTCTGGCGGATATAGGAGCCGAGCGCGTTGCGTCCCAACCCTTTTCGCGCTTCCGGGTGGGGAACTCCCAGCTGGTTTCGGCAACCCATGGGGAGGCGACGGTGAAGTGCTGTGGCGTAGCTGTGGTGAGGCCGGAGGGACCAAGCCGGACTCCTCGTTCAGCAAGCGAATCACAGTGAACACGGGAACCGTCCTGGTCCTGCCGTCGTCCCGGGCATCCGGTCCCGCGGTGTCAGCTGGGTGCGCCGACCTCGTATCGGTCCAGGGTGGGGCGCAGCCGCCGTGGTCACTTCAGCGGATCGCGGTTGGGCGACGGGGCGACGCGCCGCGCGGGCTGCCCGATCGATTTGCATCCATCGAAGCAGCCCGATGCCGGAGGTAAGCATGCCCACGACGGCGAGCGCAATCGCGAGAACGTGCGGCGGGCCGGGGATCCTGAGAGCAGGCACGAATTCAACCGCAACGGCTGCGGAAAGCAGACCGACTGCAGTGCGCTCCCAAGCAAGAAAAGTCCGTTCGTCGGACAACGCTGTCAGGTAGTCGTGCTCGACCGTGAGGGCATGGTGGACGCGGCTCTCCGTGACTCCGCCGTCGTGCTCACCCACGACTGAACCCTAGCGATGAGCTCGCCATGGGGCAGCCATGAGAATCAGCCTGATCGCAATGTTCGCGATTACTCCATAGCTGGGCGGGGCCGGAGCCGCGTCTGCTGGGCGCCGGGGACGGCTTGAACGAGAGGTCAGCGTGTAATCAGAACGATAGCAGCGGTTTTCGTCGGTAGCGCCGGGGCCCGGGTGTCCGTCAGTCGGTCGCGGGTGTTCTGGTGCCCGACCTGCCAGACCTGCCAGACCTGACTGCGGCTTCAGAAGCTGCCGAAGTCCCCGCCGCCGCCGAAGTCGCCGCCGCCGTCGCCGCCCCAGCCGCCCGCGTCGGGGCCCTGCCCCGCGTCGAAGCCGGCGTCGTACCCGCTGTCATAGCCGCTGTCGAAGCCCTGGCCGTAGCCGTTCTCGAAGCCCGCGGCGTCGTAGCCGACCCCGTGCATGCCGGAGAACAACGAGTCGAACAGCAGCACCGAGCCCAGGCCCCAGGCCCCGCCGATCAACGCCGGCTTCCACCACGGTTCGGAGTACCAGCCGGCGGGCACCGGCCGGCCCGCGACGCGCCCGCCGGGAAAGTAGTTCGGCGTGCGCTCCGACGGTGCGGGGGAGGCTTCGATCTGGCGACCCTCCACCTGCACCCGGCGATCCTCGGTCACCGCGCCCGCGGACCGCTGCCCGGCCAGTGACGCCAACTCCGGCCCGGGATCCATCCCCATGGCCTGCCGCGCCGCGCGCACATAGTAGAGGCCTTCCATCGCGCTTTCCTTGGCCAGCTGCGCTTGGCGCAGCGAGGACGCCTGCTCGATCTGGGACGAGGCGGCGGTGAACCGCTCCGACGCGTCGGCCAGCGCCTGCTTCGACGCGTCGTTGGTGCCGGTCAGGTTCAGCACCTGCCCGCCGAGCAGTTCGATCGCCCGGCGTGCGTCGGCTTTGGCGTCGGCCAGCGACGCCGCGGCCCGATTGCCCGCGGCCCGCGACGAGCCGACGACGGCCAGCACGATCGCCGCGACGACCACGACGACGAGGACCAACACCACCGCGCTCATGGCGTCCAGCCTACCGACGGCGCATCGCGCTGGACCGGCTGGCAATCAGCGCGCGGCCGCGCCCAGCGCGGCGTAGACCTCGTCGGACAGCGCCACGCTGCGCGGGTCGGCGTGGCACTTCGTCGCGTCGAAGTAGTTCATCACGTACGAGTAGCCGATCCGATGCTCCAGGTCGACGAACGCGAACGACCCGCCCGAGCCGCCGTGGCCGAAGATGTGCGGATTGGGTCCGGCGACCAGGCGCTGGTTGAGCATGTAGCCCAGCCCCCATCCGTGATCGGCCACCCGCGGGCCCAGCACGACGTCGACGTCGTAGCCACCCTGCGACATCCGGACCTGCTCCATGTGCGCGCGGGTCAGCAGCTTCTCCTGGGCGAGCGCGCTGTAGAAGGTGGCCATGCCGAGCGCCGACACGTGGCAGTTCGTGGCCGGGAACTCCGCGGATCGCCACAGGTCGATGCTGTTGGAGCCGAGCTCGTCGTCGGGAACGAAGCCCATCGCGATCGACAGCCCGGCCATCGGGTGCTCCTCGACGCAGGTCGGGTGGCCCGGTGCGGAGCCCGCGGCCAGTACGTCGCGGATGTGCGGCTTGTTGACCATCTCGGCGCAGCGGTGGTGCTCGCGCGGCGGCAGGCCGAGGTGAACGTCGATGCCGAGCGGTTCGGCGATCTCGCTGCGCAGGAACTGGCCGATTGTGCGGCCGGTGACCCGGCGCACGATCTCGCCGAGGATGAAGCCGAACGTGACCATGTGATATCCCTGGGCGGTGCCCGGCTCCCACCACGGCTCCGCGGCGGCCAGCTGCGCACAGACGTGATCCCAGTCCAGGGCCTCCTCGGGCGCCATCCGGTGCCGCGGTCCGATCACCCCGGAGCGGTGGCCCATGACGGAGGCGACCGTGATCGTGTCCTTGCCGGCCTGCCCGAACTCCGGCCAGTAGGCCGCGACCGGTGCGTGCAGGTCGATCTCCCCGCGGTCGGCCAGCAGGTGCACGCAGGTGCTGGTCAACCCTTTGGAGCCGGAGAAGACGCTGGCCAGCGTGTCTTCGCGCCAGCTCTTGCTGCGGGCGCCGTCGACCCAGCCGCCCCACAGATTGACTACCAGGTCGCCGTCGACCCAGACCGCAACGGCGGCCCCGACCTCGGCGCGTTCCGTGAAGTTGGCCTCGAACGCGGTGCGCACCTGCTCGAAGCCGGATGCGCACACGCCGTCGATGTTTAGTTGCGCGATGCCACTCAACGTCCCTCCCTGGCGAGCTGACACCCCATCACTGAGCGGGCGACGGGAATCGAACCCGCGTTGCTAGTTTGGAAGACTAGGGCTCTACCACTGAGCTACGCCCGCACGCACAGCACGAGGGCGACTGTACGTTTCGGCACTGGCCCACGCCAATCGACGAAATCCAATTGAGGCCATCTTCATGCCAGGCCGTAGTATCGCGTCGGCGCCTGTGCAAGGAAAACGGCAGGCAGACCCGGGGTGTAGCGCAGCTTGGTAGCGCATCCGCTTTGGGAGCGGAAGGCCGCAGGTTCAAATCCTGTCACCCCGACAGCAGACATCTACCGAGCCGAGGAGTTACTGACGTGAAGAGCACCGTCGAGCAGCTGAGCCCGACCCGGGTCCGCATCAACGTGGAGGTGCCGTTCACCGAGCTGCAGCCCGATTTCGACCGCGTCTACAAGCAGCTTGCCGAGCAGGTCAGGCTGCCCGGCTTCCGCCCCGGCAAAGCCCCGGCCAAGTTGCTCGAGGCGCGCATCGGGCGCGGCGCGGTGCTTGAGCAGGTGGTCAACGACGCACTGCCGAGCCGCTACACCGAAGCGGTCTCGACCTCGGATGTGCGGCCACTTGGTCAGCCCGACATCGAGATCACCAAGATGGCGGACGGCGACGAGCTGACGTTCACCGCCGAGGTGGACATCCGTCCCGACATCACGCTGCCCGACGTGAGCGCGCTGACGATCACCGTCGACCCGATCGAGGTCACCGACGAGGAGGTCGACGCCGAGATGGCCAACCTGCGGGCCCGGTTCGGCACGCTGACCGGGGTGGAGCGGCCGGCGCAGGACGGCGACTTCGTCTCGATCGACCTGAGCGCCGGCGTCGACGGCGAAGACGTGCCGGAGGCCGCCACCGAGGGCATGTCTCACGAGGTCGGCTCGGGTCAGTTGATCGACGGTCTCGACGAAGCCATCGTCGGGCTTTCTGCCGGGGAGAGCCGGGTGTTCACCACCAAGCTCGTGGCCGCCCCGCGGGCGGGGCAGGAGGCACAGGTCACGGTGACCGTCGGTTCGGTCAAGGAGCGCGAACTCCCCGAGCTCGACGACGAGTTCGCCCAGCTGGCAAGCGAATTCGACACCATTGACGAGCTCAGGGCCAGTCTCGCCGACCAGGTGCGCCGGTTGAAGCGGGTGCAGCAGGCCGAGCAGATCCGCGACAAGGCGCTGGAGACGTTGCTCGACCAGACCGAGGTGCCGCTGCCCGAGGCGATCGTGCAGGCGCAGGTGGACCAGACCGTGCACCAGGCCGTTCACGGCCTCGACCACGACGAGGAGAAGTTCGCCGAAGCGCTGGCCGAGCAGGGCTCCAGCCGCGAGGAGTTCGACGCCGAGAACCGCCAGAACGCGGAGCGGTCCATCAAGACGCAGCTGCTCGTCGACGCGATCGCCGACGACCTGGACGTGCAGGTCGCTCAGGAGGACATCACCGAACGGCTGGTGCTGCAGTCGCGGCAGTACGGCGTCGAGCCCCAGCAGCTGCTGCAGTTCATGCAGGAGAACAACCAGCTGCCCACGATGTTCGCCGACGTCCGCCGCGGCAAGGCGCTCGCGGCGGTGGTGCGGGCTGCCACGGTCACCGACACCGCGGGCAATCCCATCGACACCGGCGAGTTCTTCGGTCCCCGGCCGGAGCAGGCCGCCGAGACCGGGGCGCAGGCAGCGCAACAGCCCCGGCCGGCGGAGACTACTGACGAGAATCAAAACGACAATGAGCAAAACGACAATGAGATCCAGTGACGCTGTGAGCGAACGCGCACGGTGTCGGGAGTGCGCGACTCGCCCGGTTGGTTAGTGTCGGTGAGGATCCATCGTCCAGAAAGCAGGTATCACTCGTGACTCACATGCGTTCGAGCACGGGCGGGCTCAACCTCGTCGACTCGGTCTACGAGCGTTTGCTCGCCGAGCGGATCATCTTCCTCGGCTCGCAGGTGGACGACGACGTCGCCAACCGGCTCTGCGCGCAGATCCTGTTGTTGGCCGCCGAGGACCCCACCAAGGACATCTCCCTTTACATCAACTCTCCCGGCGGTTCGATCAGCGCCGGCATGGCCATCTACGACACGATGGTGCTGGCGCCCTGCGACGTCGCGACCTATGCGATGGGCATGGCCGCGTCGATGGGTCAGTTCCTGCTGGCGGCGGGCACCAAGGGCAAGCGTTACGCACTGCCGCATGCCCGCATCCTGATGCACCAGCCGCTGGGCGGCGTCACCGGCAGCGCCGCCGACATCGCGATCCAGGCCGAGCAGTTCGCGGTGATCAAGAAGGAGATGTTCCGGCTCAACGCCGAGTTCACCGGTCAGCCGCTGGAGCGGATCGTCGCCGACTCCGATCGCGACCGGTGGTTCACCGCCCAGGAGGCGCTGGAATATGGGTTCGTCGACCGCATCATCGCCCGCGCCGAGATCAATGGAGTTACCCCGTCATGACACGCCACCCTCAGACCGATCCCGCGGTGCAGCCGCAGGCGCGCTACATCCTGCCGTCGTTCATCGAGCACTCCAGCTTCGGTATCAAGGAATCCAATCCCTACAACAAGCTGTTCGAGGAACGCATCATCTTCCTCGGCGTGCAGGTCGACGACGCGTCGGCGAACGACATCATGGCGCAGTTGCTGGTGCTCGAGTCGCTGGATCCTGACCGCGACATCACGATGTACATCAACTCGCCCGGTGGCTCGTTCACGTCCCTGATGGCGATCTACGACACGATGCAGTACGTGCGCGCGGACATTCAGACCGTGTGCCTCGGCCAGGCGGCATCCGCCGCGGCGGTGCTGCTGGCCGCCGGCACCGCCGGAAAGCGGATGGCGCTGCCCAACGCCCGTGTCCTGATCCACCAGCCGGCGCTGGCCGGGGTGATCCAGGGCCAGTTCTCCGACCTGGAGATCCAGGCCGCCGAGATCGAGCGGATGCGGACCTTGATGGAGAACACGCTGGCCCGCCACACCGGCAAGGACGCGGCGACGATCCGCAAGGACACCGACCGCGACAAGATTCTGACGGCCGAGGAAGCTAAGGACTACGGCATCATCGACACGGTCCTGGAGTACCGCAAGCTGTCGGCGCAGACCGCTTGATCCACTGCAGGGCCGGCCGCTGCGGGCGCCTCTCGGTCCAGTAACGGCGGCGACACGCCAAGGACACGGTCGGGCGCTGCGCGCCGCCGCGGGCCCGGGCAGGCGATATGTTCACACAAGCGCGGCAGCCAGCCACGGCAGGAAATACCACTGACGCGATTCGCTTCTATCGGTCGCCCACCGACCGAACAAGCGGGTAGCGTCGGGAGGTACGTCCGGCAGAATGCTCAGATCGACAACGGACAGGAAGTAGGACCCGACCACATGGCGCGCATCGGAGACGGCGGTGACCTGCTGAAGTGCTCGTTCTGTGGGAAAAGCCAGAAGCAGGTCAAGAAGCTCATCGCGGGCCCCGGCGTGTACATCTGCGACGAGTGCATCGATCTGTGCAACGAGATCATCGAAGAGGAACTCGCTGACGCCGACGACGTCAAACTCGACGAGCTGCCCAAGCCGGCCGAGATCCGGGAGTTCCTCGAGAGCTACGTGATAGGCCAGGACACCGCCAAGCGCACGCTGGCCGTCGCCGTGTACAACCACTACAAGCGCATCCAGGCCGGCGAGAAGACCCGCGACTCGCGATCCGAGCCGGTCGAGTTGGCCAAGTCGAACATCTTGATGCTGGGCCCCACCGGCTGTGGCAAGACGTATCTGGCGCAGACCTTGGCCAAGATGCTCAACGTGCCGTTCGCGATCGCCGACGCGACGGCGCTGACCGAGGCCGGTTACGTCGGCGAGGACGTGGAGAACATCCTCCTCAAGCTGATCCAGGCCGCCGACTACGACGTCAAGCGCGCCGAGACCGGGATCATCTACATCGACGAGGTCGACAAGATCGCCCGCAAGAGTGAAAACCCGTCGATCACCCGTGACGTGTCCGGCGAGGGTGTTCAGCAGGCGCTGCTGAAGATCCTGGAGGGAACGCAGGCGTCGGTGCCGCCGCAGGGCGGCCGCAAGCATCCGCATCAGGAGTTCATCCAGATCGACACGACCAACGTGCTGTTCATCGTGGCGGGTGCGTTCGCCGGGCTGGAGAAGATCGTCTCGGATCGGGCCGGCAAGCGCGGCTTGGGCTTCGGCGCGGAGGTCCGCTCGAAGGCCGAGATCGACACGCAGGACCACTTCGCGGAGGTCATGCCCGAGGACCTGATCAAGTACGGGCTGATCCCCGAGTTCATCGGCCGGCTGCCCGTCGTCGCGTCGGTGACGAACCTGGACAAGGAATCGCTGGTCCGAATCCTGTCGGAGCCCAAGAACGCGTTGGTCAAGCAGTACACCCGGCTGTTCGATATGGACGGCGTGGAGCTGGAGTTCACCGAGGACGCGCTCGAGGCCATCGCCGATCAGGGCATTCACCGCGGCACCGGCGCGCGCGGCCTGCGCGCGATCATGGAGGAAGTCCTGCTGCCGGTGATGTATGACATCCCCAGCCGCGACGACGTCGCCAAGGTCGTCGTGACGAAGGAGACCGTCCAGGACAACGTGCTGCCGACGATCGTGCCGCGCAAACCGCAGCGCACCGAGCGCCGCGACAAGAGCGCCTAGTTGGTGACCCGGTCCGGCCGGGTGTAGACGTTCATCGAGTCGCCGCGCAGGAACGCGACCAGCGTCAGGCCCGACTGGCCGGCCAGATCGACGGCCAGTGACGAGGGCGCCGATACCGCGGCCAGCACCGGGATCCCGGCCATCACCGCCTTCTGCGTCAGCTCGAACGATGCCCGGCCCCCGACCAGCAGCACGCTTCCCGTGGCCGGGATCGTGTCGTTCTCCAGGGCCCAGCCGATCACCTTGTCAACCGCGTTGTGCCGCCCGATGTCCTCGCGCACGGCCAGCATCGTGCCGTCGGCGCGGAACAGCGCCGCGCCGTGCAACCCGCCGGTGCTGGCGAATACCTTTTGCGCCGAGCGCAGCTGGCCCGGCATCGCCGTGAGGGTGGCGGCGGTGACCGAGGTGGGGTCGTCGCCGGGACAGTAGCGACTGGTCAGCCGCACCGCGTCGAGGGAGGCCTTCCCGCACACCCCGCACGACGAGGTCGTGTAGAAGTTGCGGGTGACGTCGACCTCGGGCGCGGCGACTGTTGGGGCCAACGTCACGTCGAGCACGTTGTATGTGTTTGTGCCGTCCGGTCCCGCGCCCCAGCAGTAGCGCACGGTGATCACGTCGCCGCGGTTCGCGATCACTCCCTCGGTGAGCAGAAATCCCTGCGCCAGTTCGACGTCTGAGCCGGGGGTGCGCATGGTGACCGTGACGGGTGCGCCGTTGACCCGGATCTCCAGCGGCTCCTCGACGGCCAACGTCTCCGGCCTGCTGACGGTTCCGCCGGCGGTGACCCGCCGAGCCGGCCGCCGCGCGGTCACCCGGCCCATGCGGGCTCCAGCCTGATGACGATCGCCTTGGACACCGGGGTGTTCGATTTTGCCGCAACGTGATCCAGCAGCGACACCAGCACCGCGCGGACCCCGGCGGCCTCGCGTTTGGGGCCGGTGACCTGCACCGCGTGTTCGTCGTAGTCAGCTTCTGTATCGCGGGTGACGTCTCGCCTGGCCGGCATGGGTCCAATCTATGTTGGCCCGTCGATGATCTGCACGATCCCGCCGGTGACGCCGGCGATGAACAGCCGGCCGGTGCCGGGGTCGACGCCGAGCGTGTAGGGGTTCTGCACCGTCGGCAGCTGCTGCACCGCGCGGGGCGTCGCCTGCGT
>Ga0209656_10002707_pt1 | contig 11457 bp, 10 predicted proteins | sample BogFormECP12_OM2_FD_188239 | JGI IMG/M metagenome (GOLD analysis project Ga0209656, IMG submission 188239) | Bog forest soil microbial communities from Calvert Island, British Columbia, Canada - ECP12_OM2 (SPAdes) (version 2) | ecosystem: Environmental > Aquatic > Freshwater > Wetlands > Bog ... | reverse complement strand
CGGCAGCGGGCGCCGTTGTCCGCTGCCGCTCCCCGAAAAGCTCCTCGCGCTTGAGCACGACCCCGATCGCGAGCGCGATCAGCGCGGCCACGCTCAAGCCGATGGCGATGTAAACAAGCAGGAGCTTGCTGGTCGCGACCCCGCCGACGAGCACCCCGATGGCGACGACGACCAGCCCGGCGCTGAACCGGATCACCGTTTATCTCCTTGTGTCCGGGCGCGCCGGAGTCCTGCCTATGGGATCAGCTTGGTCAGCGGCCTTCGGGGCGGTAACCGCCCGCGTGCTCGGGAACCGCGTACTGGCCTGTCGTAGGGGCGGGGCCGGTAGCACCGTTACGGATGGCCGGCTGGCCGAGGCCTGCCGGAAGCTGCGGCGGGGACGGCGGCGCCACGGCCGGGAACGTGCCGCTGTCGGTCACGCCGGCTTCCAGGTCGCGGAGCTGTCCCTCAAGGTAAGCCTTCAGCCTGCTGCGATACTCACGCTCAAACGCTCGCAGGTCGTCAACCCGGCGCTCGAGCTCCTCGCGCTGCTGAACAAGCGAACCCATGGCCTGGCGGTGCCGCTCCTGGGCATCCCGCTCCAGGCTCTCGGCGCGCGCCCTGGCGTCGCCGGTGATCTGCTCCGCCTGGCGGCGAGCCTTCGTCAGCACCTCGTCCGCCTCGCGGCGGGCACGGCCGAGCGTCTCGTCGGCTTCCCGGCGGGCGTCGGCGATGGCCTGGTCGGCGGTCTGCTGGGCCAGCGACAGCACCCGGGCCGCGGTGTCCATGTTGTCCTCGACCGGGTGATGCATCCGGTCCATCATCATGGGCTCAGGCCTGCGCTCCTGCGGCGGCTCAGGTACGTACGTGTCCTGCTTGGGATCGGACAACGGTGAACTCAGCGCCGGAATGCTGGGCTTCCCGCCGCCCCGCAGGACTTCGGCAAGCTTGGCCCGGAGCTCTTCGTTCTCCTGGATCAGCCGATCTAGTTCAGCCTCAACTTCGTCAAGGAAGGCGTCGACTTCTTCCTCGTCGTACCCGGGCCGGAGCCTGGTCGTACTGAACTGCTTGTTCCGCACATCCGCGGGCGTCAGCGGCATCTTATCTCCTCGGCGCGCTTGGCTGTGTTCCTCAGCACCGTATCTAACAGAGCACGGTACATGGTTTAAAGACGCGGCACAGCCACCTGTAGCAAAATCAGTACCACGATGAACAGCACCATGTAGCTGAGGTCCATGGCTACTGTACCGAGGCGAAGCGGCGGGATGTAGCGACGCAGGAATTTAAGTGGCGGATCGGTCAGCGTGAAAATTGTCTCAGCGACCACCAGGACGACGCCTGTGGGGCGCCAGGAGCGCGCGAAGACCTGGATCCAGCCGATGATCATCCTGCCGATGAGCACGACGAGGTAGATCGACAGTAGGTAGATGAGGACGATCTTGAGGATTCCCATCACATCACCCGTCCTCGGCTGCGGCGGCCCACCGCTGGGGGAAGGGCGCCGCTCCGGATCCTGGTTGTCATCACTTGATCACTGCATGTCCGCTAGCTCTGGTTGAAGAAGCCCCGCTCCGCGATGCGGGCCTTGTCTTCCGCGGTCACCTCGACGTTCGCCGGGGAGAGCAGGAAGACCTTGTTCGTCACCTTATCGATGGAACCCCGCAGGCCGAAGATCAGTCCCGCCGCGAAGTCAACAAGCCGACGCGCGTCGCTGTCAACCATCTCGGTCAGGTTCATGATCACCGGGGTGCCCTCACGGAAGTGCTCACCGATGGTACGAGCCTCATTGTAGGTGCGCGGATGCAGTGTCGTGATCCGGGCGAGCTCAACTTGCTGGGTCGGAGCAGGATCGACGCGGTGATCGCTTACGTATGCTCCGTAGTCAGAACGCTCCGGGGCTGGGTATTCAGGACGTGCCGGGGCTGGCTCCGTGGCGTCTTCAGGCTCGTCATACTCGTCATACTCGTCATACGAGTCCTGATACCGGCGATCGTCCTCCACGAGGCCTAGGTAGACCGCCATCTTGCGCATCGCGCTGGCCATCCTTCAGTCCTCCCTAGTGCCACCCCACGCGTCCCCGCGTACCCGAAACAGCGCTAACTGCCTTACGCGACGGACATTACCGGACCGGAAGGCTTCTGGCTCCGAGCAACGCCGTACCAATTCGCAGGTGTGTCGCGCCGGCGTCGATCGCCGCTTCAAGATCACCGCTCATGCCCGCGGAGATGATGGCCGCGTCCGTCCGGATATCGCGCACCGTGTCTGAACAGGCGCCCAGTGGAGCGAAGGCCGTTTCGGGCGCCATGCCGAGCGGTGCCACCGCCATCACCCCGCCGAGCAGGAGGCCGGGCTCGGCCGCCAGTACCGCCGCGATCTCCCCGACCTGGCCGATCGCGACCCCGCCGCGGGCCGTGTCGCCGTCGAGGCTGACCTGGACCAGGCAGGTCAGCTCGCGGCCCGCCGCGCGCGCCGCGGCGCCGAGGGCACGCACCAGCCGCAGCCGGTCCACCGAGTGCACGACGTCCGCGTACCTGGCCACGCTGGCCGCCTTGTTCGTCTGCAGCTGGCCGATGAAATGCCAGATGACCGGCAGGCCCGCGCAGGCCGCCGCCTTCGGCGCCGCCTCCTGGTCGCGGTTCTCCCCGATGTCCGTCACGCCGAGCCCGGCCAGCAGCATCACGTCGGTGGCGGGCCGCGTCTTGGTGACCGCGATCAGGGTGACATCAGCGCTATCGCGGCCCGCGGCGGCGCACGCCGCGTCGATGCGGGCGCGGACTTCGGTGAGGTTGCGGGCTAGTTCGGCGCGGCGGTCCGCGTGCTCAGGCGGGCTCGGCTTACTTGAGGAAGTCGGGGACATCCAGGTCGTCGTCCTCTTCGAAGACCACCGGGCGACGGCGCCCGGCGCTCACGTCGAAGACCTTGTCGCGCCCGGAATCCCGCCAGCCCCCGTCCGCCCTGTCGTCCTTCACGTCGGCGGGGTAAGCGGGCGTGGCCGCGTACCCGTCGTCCTCGTCGGGCGAGACGAACGAGACCGGCGCGGGGACGTACGCCCCGGCTCCGGCGGCCGCGGGCTCGTCCGCGGCTCCGTCGTCCGACGCGGCGCGCGACTCACCGGAAGCCCCGGGATAGCCAGCGCCGGAACCGGCGTATCCGGCCCCGGAGGCCGCGGGAAAAACCGGCGCGGGCTCCTCTCGCGGCACCGAGAACCCGGGTGCCTGGGCGGCGGCCGGACTCGAAGCGGTTCCCGGGCCGCTGGCGCCCGCGCCCGTGCTGGCGGAGGCCTCAGCCGGCGCGGTACCGGAAAATCCTGTGCTCCTGGCGGAGGACCCGTTCCCGGCCCAGGCCGCGGAGGTGGCCGCGGTCGCGGCGCCGGAAGCGGCGCCCGCGCTGGCCGATCCGGCCGGGACGCTCCCCGCGCCGTGACCCGAGCCCGGGTCAGCGCCTGAGGTCTTGCCCGGGGACGGCGACGCGGCCGGGTACGCGGCCGGAGCCTGGGAACCGCCGTCCGTGCCGTCCATGGTGCCGGGGCCGCCCGCGCTGCTCGCGCTGCCGGAACCTGACCCGGCGCCGGCGGAGGAGCGGGCGCCCATCGCGGCCGCCGACGCCGGCCGGCTCGGCCGCGCCTCGTCGAAGCCGGCCGCGATCACCGTCACGCGGACCTCGTCGCCGAGCGCGTCGTCGATCACCGCGCCGAAGATGATGTTGGCGTCCACCGCCGCCGAATTGGAGACCAGCTGCGCGGCCTCGTTGATCTCGAACAGGCCGAGGTCGGAGCCGCCCTGGATGGACAGCAGGACGCCGTGCGCGCCGTCGATCGAGGCTTCGAGCAGGGGCGAGGAGATCGCCATCTCGGCCGCGGCGACGGCCCGGTCATCGCCACGTGAGGAACCGATGCCCATCAGCGCCGAGCCGGCGCCGGACATGACGGACTTCACGTCCGCGAAGTCGAGGTTGATCAGGCCGGGCGTGGTGATCAGGTCCGTGATGCCCTGAACACCGGAAAGCAGGACCTGGTCCGCGGCCTTGAACGCGTCGAGGACGCTCACGTTCCGGTCGGAGATCGACAGGAGGCGATCGTTCGGGATGACGATCAGCGTGTCGACCTCGCTGCGCAGCCGCTCGATCCCGGCTTCGGCCTGGATGGCCCGCCGCTTGCCCTCGAAGCCGAACGGCCGGGTCACGACCCCGATGGTGAGCGCGCCGATCGACCGCGCGACGCTGGCGACCACGGGGGCGCCCCCAGTGCCGGTGCCGCCGCCTTCCCCCGCGGTGACGAAGACCATGTCGGCGCCCTTGAGCACCTCCTCGATCTCTTCGCGGTGGTCTTCGGCGGCCCTGGCACCGACGTCCGGGTTCGCCCCGGCGCCGAGCCCGCGGGTCAGTTCCCTGCCCACATCGAGCTTGACGTCGGCGTCGCTCATCAGGAGGGCCTGCGCGTCTGTGTTAATCGCGATGAACTCGACGCCCTTGAGTCCCTCTTCGATCATGCGATTGACGGCGTTAACGCCGCCCCCGCCGATTCCGACGACCTTGATGACCGCCAGATAGTTCTGCGGTGCTGCCACGAGGAGGGTACCTTTCCGCTCGTTTTACCTCTTCCCCGCCTAGCGTCTTTGCCGCTGTTAGCGGCGTCCGGCACCAGAGGCGGAGCTAGCCCCCTGAACTGTGGAAACCCCTATGCTGATGGCGGTGCGGAATTCACCGCCGATGGCGCCGGCCGCCCGTCTTCGCGGTAATTGGACTACCGCTACACGGAGGGCCGTCAGGTTTCACCTTCAGGTTGAGATTTAGAGTTTTATCAGCCTGACGATTGATACGGACAGTAGGGTCGGAAGGCACCAGGGTCAACTAACCACGCGCTAACTAGTCAGCGTGTCGTGAGAGATCACCCGGTTACGACGGTCCCTGGCGCACTTACGTCGAAGTAGCGCTCGTGGTCGCGCATCAGGATAGCAAGCTCTCTGTCCTTCTGACTGGCGCGGTCAGCACCGCCCCAGACGACCGTCTTGTGACTGCTCAGGTAGAGCGTGACCTGCGCCGAGTCGCCCGGGCTCGCGGTCGTGCCGGCGCCGGGAGCGGCCGTCGACACCTCGGTGACCTCGCGGGATAGCCACGAGGGCAGTTCCGCCAGGACGGTGGCGGTCGAGGCCACGCCGGGGTCGTCGTGCAGCGCGCCCCCAGTCAGGGACGTCAGGTACAGCGGCAGCCCGGCGGGGCGCGCCTGCGACCAGCGGACGATGACCCCCGCGGGGTCCACCAGGTCGTAGCCGCCGCTGGTCATCCGCACCGCCACGACCGGGACCCGCTCGGTGACGGTGATGACGAGGCGGTCCGGCCAGTCCCTGGACACGGTGGCGGACGCTACCTGCCTGATCGTTTCCACGCGCTGCGCGACCTGCGCGGTGTTGACGCGGATCAGCGGCGTGCCGGCCGGGACGTCCGCCGCGGCGAGCACCTGCGCCTGCGTGATGAGGTGCGTCCCGGTCACTGTCTCGGACTTGACGACGAGCAGCCGCGAGCCGAACAGCACCCACGCCACGGCGGCCGCGACGCCGAAGCCGGTCAGCGCGAAGAACGCGGCACGCCACGGCGTGCGGGTCCGCGGCGCGGGAGCCGGCCTGGCGTCGGTCACGGCCGGGCAGCCCCGGACGCGGCGGTCCCGGCCGAAGGAGGCCCGGACGCGGCGGCCAGCTCGTCGAGCACCAGCGGGCCGAGCCGGGTGACGTCCCCGGCCCCCATCGTCAGCACCAGGTCCCCCGGCGCGGCGATGGACGCGACGATCCGCGGCACGTCATCGAGGGACTCGACGTAGCGCGCCGCACCGCCGGGGACCGCGTCGGCGACGAGCTTGCCCGTCACTCCCGGCTCCGGGTCCTCGCGCGCCGCGTAGACGTCGAGCACCACTACCTCGTCAGCGAGCCCCAGCGCCGCGCCGAACTCGGCCGCGAAGATCCTCGTCCGGCTGAACAGGTGCGGCTGGAACACCGCGATGACCCGCCCCGCGCCGCCGATCTCGTGCGCGGCACGCAGGTCGGCGGCCAGCTCGGTCGGGTGGTGCGCGTAGGTGTCGAGCACGCGGACACCGCCGGCCTCGCCCTTCGGCTCCATCCGCCGCGCCGCCCCGCGATAGCTGGCCAGCGCCGCGGCGGCGTCCCCGGGCGCGATCCCGAGTTCGGCCGCGACGGCGAACGCGGCGGCGGCGTTCAGCGCGTTGTGCGCGCCCGGCACCCCCACGGACACATTCAAGTCAACTATCCCGAACGGGCTCGTGGTGCTCTGGATCGTGAACGCCGTCTCCATGCCGTGGGTTCGCGTCCCGGTCACCCGGTAGTCCGCGTCCGCCGCCTCCCCGTAGGCGCGCACCCGCAGTCCAAGGCCGCGGGCCTGGCCGGCCAGCTCGCGCGCGCCCGGGTCGTCGGCGCAGGTGACCAGCAGCCCGCCCGGCGTGATCCGCTCCGCGAACGCGCCGAACGACGCCCGGTACGCCTCGACGGTCCCGTAGTTGTCCAGGTGGTCGGCCTCGACGTTGGTGACCACCGCGACGTCCGGGGCCAGCATGAGGAACGAGCCGTCGCTCTCGTCGGCCTCGGCCACGAAGTCAGGGCCGTCACCGTCGGCCGCGCTTACGCCCGTGGCGGCGAGGATCCCGCCGACGACGTACCCGGGGTCCGCGCCGGTCTCGCGCAGGACCGTGGTGATCATCGACGTGGTGGTCGTCTTGCCGTGCGTCCCGGTCACCGCGATGACCCGGCGGCCGAACATCAGCGACGCGAGCGCGCCCGCCCGGTGCAGCACCCGGATGCCGCGCCGCCTGGCCTCGGTGAGCTCCGGATTGTCCGGGCGGATCGCGCTGGAAACGACGAGCGTGCCGGCCTCGCCCAGGTACTCGGCACGGTGACCGACGTGCACCCGGGCGCCGAGCGCACCGAGCTCGGCGAGCGCGGCCGACGCGGCGGAGTCGCTGCCGGAGACGCTGACACCCCGGGCCAGCATGATCCGGGCTATCCCGGACATGCCCGCCCCGCCGATGCCCGCGAAATGCACGCGTCCGAGATCCTCGAGCGGCACCGGTTCGGCGGGCGTCACCAAGCCCATCAGGATTCTCCTCGTCGGTTAACGGCCCTGCCGGTGGCGGCCCGGGGCCGGGCGGTCGGCCGGGGGCTGGCCGCCTTGGGGGTACTGGCTGGCCGGCGGATACTGTGCGGGCGGCCGCTGGTAGCCGCGTGGGGGCTGGGGCGGCCGGGCGGCCGGGGTGAACAAGTCCCCGGGGGCGCCGGCGGGACGCGGGCGCTCGGCCTGGGGTTCGGAGGCGGGCTCGGCCGGCTGTGCCGCCCGGCCGCCCGACTCGGCGGCGACGATGTCGATGACCGCCTTGGCCAGCCAGCGGTCCGCGTCCCTGCGGCCGAGCGCCGCGGCGGCCTCCGACATGGCGGCCACCTGGTCGATGTTGGTCAGCACCGGCAGCAGCGAGCCCCTGACCCACTCCGGGGTGAGCTCGGCGTCGTCGACGAGCAGGCCGCCGCCGCGCTGCACGATCGGCAGCGCGTTGAGCCGCTGCTCGCCGTTGCCGATGGGCAGCGGGACATAGGCCGCGGGCAGGCCGACGGCGGTCAGCTCGGCGCAGGTCATCGCGCCCGCCCGGCACAGCGCGAAGTCGGCGGCGGCGTAGGCCAGGTCCATCCGGTCCACGTACGGGACCGCCACATAGGGCACGTTCCCCGGAGGCACCTGGATCTCGGCCGTGTTCCGCGGTCCGGTCACGTGCAGCACCTGGACGCCCGCGGCCCGGATGGCGCCGATCGCGCCGGCCAGCGCCCGGTTCAGCGACTTGGCTCCCTGCGAGCCGCCGAAGACGAGCAGCACCGGCAGGTCCGGTCGCAGCCCGAAGTGCGCGCGGGCCTTGTCGCCGAGCGCGAACCGGTCGAGCTCGGCGATCTGCCGCCTGATCGGCAGCCCGAGGTACTGCGCGTTGCGCAGCTTGGTGTCGGGGTGCCCGGTGAAGACGTGCGTGGTCAGCCGGGCCCCGAGCCGGTTGGCGATGCCGGGAGACGGGTTCGCCTCGTGCACCACGATCGGCACCTTGTGCCGCTTGGCCGCCAGGTAGGCGGGCGTCGCCACGTACCCGCCGAAGCCGACGAGCACGTCCGCGCGCACCCGGTCGAGGATCGTCCCGGTGGTGTGTATCGCGCCGGCCAGCCGCCCGGGCACGGTGAGCAGCTGCGGGGTGACCGAGCGGGGCAACGGGACCGCGGGGATGAGCGCCAGCTCGTAGCCGCGCATCGGGACCAGCCGGGTCTCCAGGCCTCGCTCGGTACCCAGGCAGGTCACCTGGACGTTAGCGTCCGCTTGCCGCAGCGCGTCAGCGAGTGCCAGGGCAGGCTCGATATGACCGGCTGTCCCTCCGCCAGCTAGCACGACCCTCATCCCATGCTCCTCTCGCCCCTGCCACCATGACGCCGCGGGAGTCGGATAACCCGGTGCCGCGTCGCCGTCCCAGGCCAAGCCAGCTTAGAACGCGGGACGGCACGCCGGGACCGCGTGCGGCCAAAGCCTGGCTCGCCCCCGGTTCCCGCCGGGCAAACGACATGAGCATACCGAGCCCGACCATCGTTACCAGCACAGATGACAGACCTTTGGAGACAAGTGGCAGCGGAATGCCTGTGATCGGGAGCACGCCGATCACCGCGCCGATGTTCACCACCGCCTGCAGCACGATCCACGCCGTGATCGTGGCGGCCGCCAGCCGGCCGAACGTGTCGGTACTGCGCCGGGCCACGCGCAGGCCGGCGAACGCGAGGCCGCCGTACAGGGCGGTCACGCAGAGCGTGCCCACCAGGCCCAGTTCCTCCCCGATGACCGCGAAGATGAAGTCACTGGTGGACTCGGGCAGCCACCCCCACTTCTCCCGGCTGGCGCCGAGGCCGACGCCGAAGAACCCGCCGGACCCGAGCGCATACTTTCCCTGGATCGGCTGCTGGTTCGGTCCTACCGGGTTGGTGTTCGCCTGGTTCAGGAACCCGGTGAGCCGTTCGAGCCGGTACGGCTGCGTCACCACCAGCAGCACAAGCACCAGCCCCATCAGGATCAGCAGTACGGTGAACACCCGCCCCGGAGTACCCGCGAACCACAGCAGGGCGAGAAAGATGAGCAGCAGGATGAACGTGGTACCGAGGTCGTCGCCGGCCATCACGAGCATGGCCAGCAGGCCGGCCCCGGGCATCAGCGGGACGAGTATGTGCCGCCAGTCGGCGAGCAGGCCGAGCTTCTCCTTGCGGGCGAGCAGGTCGGCGCCCCAGACCGCGAGCGCGAGCTTGGCCAGCTCGGACGGCTGGAACTGGAGCGGGCCCAGCTGGATCCAGCGGGCCGCGCCGTTCTGCACCTGCCCGACGCCGTGGATCAGCGTCAGCCCGAGGCCGATCACCGCGATGGCGACCAGCGGGTAGGCCGCCGCGCGGAACAGCCGCGGCGACGAGCGCGCCGCCAGCCACATGACCGGCAGGCCGATCGCGACGCCGGCCAGCTGCCGCTCGAAGTCGTAGTACGGGGACTCGCCGTAGGCCAGGTCCGTCACCGACGCGGTCGACAGCACCATCACCAGGCCGAGCCCGAGCAGCAGCATGGTGATGCCCACGATCAGGTAATAGGACGTCAGCGGCCGGTCGAGCAGCCTGCGCGCGGCCCGTACCCGCTCCCCGAGTCCGGCCGCCGCCGGGAACGCCTGGCCGCCGGCTCCCTCCCAGGACTCGGGCTCCTGACGATCCCGCTCCTCGTCCTCGGCGGTCCCGGCCGTGTCCCCGACCGGGCCGCTTACCGCGCGGAGATACATGCCTCCTAGTCTCCGCGCTGGACGCGCCCATACCGGGAACATCCGCCGCGTGTCGCGCAACTCGGCGAGATCACAGCGCCAGGGCGGGATGGCCGCGGGGTGGAGCGGTGGCGGGATGGGAGGCGCCACCGGTCGTTCTGGACAATGGGGTTTATGGATTTCAGCCCGGAAGCAGAGCTTGTGCACGCTGGGACAGAGCGCGGCGCGGGTGACCCGCTGGCGCCGCCGCTGCTGATCACGAGCACGTACGTGTCGCAGGGCGAGCCGGACCCCGAGCGCGGCTACGGGCGGAACGCCAACCCGGGGTGGGCGGCCGTCGAGGAGGCGCTGGCCGGCATCGAGGGGCCGGGCACGGCCGCGGTGTCGTTCGCGTCCGGCCAGGCGGCGTCGATGGCGCTGATGCTCGCGCTGGCCGAAGGCCGGGAGCGCATCGTGTTCCCCGCCGACGGCTACTACAACACGCGGGCGCTCGCGGCGAAGCTGCGGCCCCACGGCGCCGAGGCGGTGCCGGCCGACCAGCTCGACCTCGCCGCGGTCCAGCGGGCGCTGCGGGAGGCGCCGTCGGTGCTGTGGGCCGAGACGCCGACCAACCCGCTGCTGCGGGTGTCCGACCTCGCTGCGCTCGGCGAGATCGCGGACGCGTGCGGCGCGCCGTTCGTCGTAGACAACACGGTGGCGACCGGGCTGCTGCAGCGGCCGCTCGAGTTCGGCGCGGTGGCGGTGATGTACTCGCTGACCAAGGCGATCTCCGGGCACTCGGACGTGCTCGGCGGCGCGGTCCTCACCCGGGACCGGGAGCTGGGCGGGCGGCTGCGCGACTGGCGCACGGCGGGCGGCGGGATCCCCGGGCCGTTCGAGAGCTGGCTGGTGCTGCGCGGGCTCAAGACGCTGCCGCTGCGGACGGCGCGGCACTGCGAGAACGCGCTGGCGATCGCCGGGTTCCTGGCCGCCCATCCCAGGGTGAGCGCGGTGCACTACCCGGGGATCAGCCCGTCACGGGCGGCGCGCGAACAGATGCCGGGCGGGTTCGGGCCGCTGCTGTCATTCGAGATCGCCGGCTCGGCCGCGGACGCCGACGCCGTGGTGGCCGCGGCCCGGCTGGTGGTGCCCGCCACCAGCTTCGGCGGCGTCGAATCCACCTGGGAGCGGCGGGGCCGCTGGGCCGGGGAGACGTCTCCGGAGACACTGATCCGGCTGTCGGCCGGCATCGAGCCCGCCGCCGACCTCATCGCCGACATCGGCGCCGCGCTAGCGGCCTGAAACGCCGGGAGCGGCGCCTGCCGGGGACTGAGGCGAGGGCGGCTGCGCTAGCGGGGGAACCAGCCTACGTAGAAGATGCCCAGGCCCAGGGCCACGAACATGCCCGCGATCAGCCAGAAGCGGACCACGATCGTGGTTTCCGCCCAGCCGGCAAGCTCGAAATGGTGCTGCAGCGGCGCCATCCGGAACACCCGTTTGTGGGTGAGCTTGAAGGAGCCGACCTGGATCACCACCGACAGCGTGATGATCACGAACAGGCCGCCGAGCAGGAGCAGCAGCAGGTCCGTCCTGGTGGTGATCGCCAGGCCGGCCAGCGCCCCGCCGAGGGCCAGCGAGCCGGTGTCGCCCATGAAGATCTTGGCGGGCGGCGCGTTCCACCACAGGAAGCCGAA
>Ga0209656_10002706_pt1 | contig 11458 bp, 9 predicted proteins | sample BogFormECP12_OM2_FD_188239 | JGI IMG/M metagenome (GOLD analysis project Ga0209656, IMG submission 188239) | Bog forest soil microbial communities from Calvert Island, British Columbia, Canada - ECP12_OM2 (SPAdes) (version 2) | ecosystem: Environmental > Aquatic > Freshwater > Wetlands > Bog ... | reverse complement strand
AGTCCGAGAGCATCAAGGAGCCCCGAGGCAGATCTCGCTCTCAAAGCTATTCGCAAATAGCATTGCTACATTCGCATTTATTTCTGCACGATCAGCTCACATTCGCAGATATTTCTGGAACTGACAACGCTCAACAGGGCGCTGGACGACGGAACTACATCGCGCCAGGAGGCAAAGGAAGCCCGCACAGCTGTCGCTGCCGAGCAAGCCAAAGCGACGGGCTCGAATTTCTTCTCAGCAAATGAAAGCCACACCGTTGAAGCCTGTACGGACGAAGCAAAGGGAGTTCAGTTTACTCATCTGGCTCGAATAAATTGAACTTTGTTTTTCGAAACGAGTATTTCGAACCGCTAAAAGGCGGTTTTAGAGCGGAAAACCGTGATTTGCCAGGAGTTCGGAAAAACGATCGTTTTTTCGAACCGGGCGAAAATGGAGGCTGTGAAGGCTGTGAACGAGGGACGGAAGGGACAGTAGTAGCGGATGCGGAATTTTTAGCACGTTAAGACCTTTCGTGGGTGAGGTGACCAACAGAAAACGTGCCAGGAGCCCTTACCTTGCTTTATTTTCCCTTTCGTGCAGTCAGGCCTTATTTCGCTCCGTTAAGCCGTTCCGTTATCACGCGAGTCTAGATGTTCCCGGATACGTTTGGTTTCCTTGGGCATTCTGCCTCAAGAGCGAGTCGGCGAAGCTAAATACCTTCTTTTAGTTAGCTGGGGCTAAAGAAACCCAGTCGTCAGAGCAAGCTAAACAAGATCCAGGGAATTCTTTCCAGATCCGCTGGCGGTGCCTCGGGGCCCCACTCGCCCGCGCACCGGGTCCTACCGATCGAGGGTTGCATGGCGCGCCCGCAGGCCAACATGAGCGGAAGGAAGTTCACCAAAGAAATCTCGGTAAGCGAGGGCAAATCGCCCGAGATGTTCGAATCCCCATTTCATCGCAACATCCGTAACCCGCAGATCGCGACCACGGGCATTGGTGAGGTCTTCTCGCGCACCTCGCAGGCGAATGGCGCGAAGGTAGTGCATGGGCGGCACGCCGTAGAGTTCGACGAATCCGAGGTGGAGAGTCCTGCGGGTGGCGCCAACGGCAGCGCACAAATCGGAGATCGAAATGGAGTCACGGCAACATGTCCGAAGATACTCCTCCGCTTTGCGCGCGATTTTGTGACGAAAACGCGTGCCCTCAGGCCGCGAGCGATCGAGGACCGAACTGAGGAGGGTGTCAAGGACTGCGTTTTCCACCTCCCTGCACCCGCGCGGAGAAACAACCGCGAAGGGATCGCGCATGGTTTCAAACAATATGGCGTTCATCTTCCGGGCTGCGGACATTCGTGCGCTGCCGTCGGGCAAATAGAGAGCTCCCACGCTTGTGCGATCTTGGAAAGCCTCTCCCCAAAGATTCTGGGAGAGCCGCTCAATTTCACCGACGCTCACGGCAACCGTGATGAGCTTTAAGGGGCCTTTGAACGAGAATTCGAGACCTTCGATGTGATCGTGGGCGATTATGGCATTCTCTGCCAGTCGGCGCCCGCGATTCTGGACGCTCGACCCCACGGAAATCGGCAGAGCTAGCACGAGGGTTCGTTCCGGAATGAAGCCTTCGACTTTGGTGCTGTTTGAGCGGACTGATAGCCCGAGCTGCATCAAAGGCGTGTGGATAACGTGAATACTACCCCTGTAACCACCCGGCTCCAACTGCGTCGTGTGCACTCTCCAAAATGCAGCCTTCTCCTGCATTTCCTCAATGCTGCTGGCGCGAATAAAGAGTCGCAAACCGGAGGGAAAAGGTGAAGCCCCGGAATGCAGCCCGGCTTGTGTCATACCTCGTTAAAGAACACCATACTCCCGCCGTGAATTCAAGCTTGCACAAATTGGATAGTCGGGTTCTTCCCATCGTGTTAGAAAAATTGCCGCCGCACATTCTCTCCAAACAAACATCTCCCAAACTTAATACCCCCAAGGGAACTGATGAAATACAAGCGCAAACGAGCCAATCACCGTCTGTCCATCGTGACCGCCGTGATTACGTGAAATGGAGGGACTAGATGATCTACGGCCCATTCGACAAAGGCTTCCGTGTTATCGAACACGGGCGTGGGCGACGGGCTGTCGACGTCGTGCGGATAAAACTGAACTCGCTCTGGACTACCGCCAAATGAAAAAGCTCCTAGCTCTCGCGGGAGTGGGCGAGGCGGGCGCAGGCCTCGTCTTGCTGATTTATCCGTCGATTGTGGTCCGGCTATTGTTCGCCGCCGAGATTGCAGGTGCCGGGGTAGTGATGAGCCGCATCGCCGGCATCAGCTTGATCGCCTTGGGAATAGCCTGCTGGCAGGCTCGCGTGGCGACCTGGGCGCTTTGCGGCATGCTGACCTATAGCTCACTCGCCATGCTGTACCTCATTTACCTCGGCCTTGGCGGCCAGTGGCCCGGAATACTGTTATGGCCGGCCGTCGCTGTCCACGCGGTTCTGACAATCCTACTCGCCCGGGCGTGGTTCAACGAACGAAAGACCCCGGAGGTAAACACGTAGATCCAAAAGGAAAACTTGCAGAGTTGAATACCAGAAAAGGAGAAAGTCCATGAATCTTAAATCCGCACTCATGACTCTTAGCCTTGCGGCAGCACTGCCTGCGTTCGGCGAGCCGAATCCCGACAGGGACGCGTACTACGGCGAGACGCACGTACATACCAGCTGGTCGTTAGACGCCTGGCTGTTCGGAAACCATCTCACCGATCCGGGCGACGCCTACAAGTATTTCATGGGCGAGACCATCAAGCATCCACTGGGCTACGACATTAAGATCGACACGCCGCTTGATTTTGCAGGCGTGACCGACCACTCCGAATACGTCGGCGTGATCCGGCTGGCCAACACACCCGGTTCGGCAGTTAGCAAACTGCCCGCCGCACAGCCCTTGATCATGAAGGCCGATACGCCGGCTGAGATGCAGCGAATCTTCATCTATGGCGTCACGGTGCTCATGGGCGGCCCGCCGGTTAAGCCGCTGATGTCTCCTGAAGTTGCGGGTACCGTCTGGAAGGAAACCGTCCAGTTTGCCGACCAGTACTACAAGCCGGGCAAGTTCACGACCTTCGCGGCGTATGAATGGACGGCAATGCCGAACAACATGAACCTCCACCGGAACGTCTTCTTCAAGGATACGACCCACATTCCGGAGATGCCGTTCTCCGCCCTGGATTCACCGCATCCCGAGGACTTGTGGAATTGGATGGACGCTGAGCGCAAGAAGGGTAACGAGCTTTTGTGCATCTCCCACAATGCAAACCTGAGCGACGGACGCATGTTTCCGATTGATGTGGACAGCTTTGGCCGGCCGATCGATGCCGCATGGGCGGCGTCGCGTGACCGCAACGAGCGGCTGACCGAGATCAAGCAGATCAAAGGACAATCGGAAACGCATCCTTTGCTCTCGCCGAACGACGAGTTCGCCAACTACGAGATCCTGTCCTGGCTGCTGGGCGGTCCGGAAGGTCGGATCCCGCACATTTTTGGCAGCTACGTCCGGCAAGCCTATAAAGACGGTCTCACCATGCAAGACACGGCCGGCTATAACCCCTACAAGGTCGGCGTCGTGGGCGCGTCCGACTCGCACAACACGGGCGTTCCTTACCGGCAAGACAACTTTTTTGGCGGGCACGCTGCGCTGGACGGAACCGCCAAGGAGCGCATGTCCGGGCATCTCTTGGCCGGGATGGACGCGCGTCTTGAGAGCCCCGCGGGCCTGGCCGGAGTCTGGGCCGAAGAAAACACGCGCGAGTCCATTTTCAACGCCATGCAGCGCAAGGAAACCTTCGCCGTCAGCGGCCCGCATATCAAAGTGCGCTTCTTCGGGGGCTGGCAGTACACCCCGGAAATCCTGACGGATAAGGACTGGGTAAAGAGCGGCTATTCGAAGGGCGTGCCCATGGGCGGCGATTTACCCGCCGTGACAGGCACTCCCAAAGCGCCGACGTTCATCGTCTGGGCGGTAAAGGATCCAACCTCAGGCAACCTCGACCGCATCCAGATCGTCAAAGGCTGGTCGCAGAGCGGCCAAAGCTTCGAGAAGATCTATGACGTGGTCTGGGCTGGCGACCGCAAGCCGGACAAGTGGACCGGCAAGATTCCGCCGATCGGCAGCACGGTGGACATCGAGACGGCTACCTACCAAAATACCATTGGCGCAGTCGAACTGAAGCAGGTATGGACCGACCCGGATTTTGATCCGAGTCTCCATGCCTTCTACTACGCCCGCGTGCTGGAAATTCCGACGCCACGCTGGACCACGATCCAGGCGAAAGAACTCGGTATCGCTCCTCCCGGCGTGGTGTCCCCGACCGTGCAGGAGCGCGCATGGACGTCGCCGATCTGGTACACACCCAATGACGAGGCGCGAAAAGCCGCCAAGCCGGGTGTGACCGTTGCCGAATTGAAGAAGCAGGGCGCTGTGACACTCGACAATGCTCAATTGAAGGACCTGATCGTGGACAAGACCGTCTGGATGCAAAACACCGTGACCGGCGAGAATTTCGAATTCGTGTTCGCCGCTTCGGGCAAACAACCGCCACGAGCGGAAACCGCAATCACCGGCGAGAAGCTAGAGGGACCAGTGCTGGAAGGGCTGAAGAAGTTCTGGCAGACGGCGCGCGGCGCACTCACCGGCGAGAAGCCAGAAGCTGTTAAACCACCAGAGAAACCCATGCCGATAGACCCCGGTTATATTACCGAGCAGTTTGACGAAAACCAGGGCCAATTCGTCATTTACCGTGCCGGCATGGGCAAGAGCGTCTCAACGCCAAGTGAGGTCGGCAACGTGGCGCAAGACGGTTATCTCGGTGTCTCTATGGCGTACTATATCAACGACGGCAAAGTCGTCACATCCTTCGCGGGCACACCCGTTGAAGTCACCGTTTATAAGATGGGAGACAAGTATGTGGCCGCGCGCAACAACGAGTTTGGCTACGCCAATTATGAGCTTATCAAACCGCCCGCCTTTGTTAACCCATAACCACATGTGCGGAATTCGACGGCTGCCGCTTGCGCTGGCTGCGCTGATGTTCTTCGTCAGCACCAGGGCGAGTGGCTGCCCCATGTGCGCTGCCGCCCGCGAACTGACCATCTCAGCACAGGAACTTGTGTATGCCGGGCACTCCGTGCTCGCGATACCGGTGGCCGACCGCAACGAGTTCCGAGTCGTCGCCGTCATCAAGGGCGACACGCCGCTGGACAGCACGATTACCGGCCCGGTGTTTCGTGCGGACGCGGCGGCGATGCAGAGCCAAAAACCACTGCTCCTCGTCCGAGACGATGCATGGCCGGTGTGGGTCAATTTCGGCCCGGTCAGCGCCGAGCAAGCCGACTGGCTCCGGCAGTTGTCGGTTACCAAGCGTACGACCGACATGACTGATGGCGAGTGGCGCGAGCATGTGGCCTACTTTCTCCCCTATCTCGAAAACCCGGAGCCGATGGTCGCCGAGATCGCCTTTAACGAGTTTGTCAGCGCACCCTACGACGCCCTGCGCTCGCTCAAGCCGCGTCTGGATGTGGCGGTGATCCGCGCCTGGTTGAACAATCCCAACCTCGTTAGGCGGCGCTCCGTGTATCTATTGCTGCTCGGCATTGCCGGCACGCCACTCGACGCCCTGCGGATTGAGGGACGCATGGGGTTCGCACGCCAGACTCACGACGTGACAGACTTGCCCGCCTTGATTGGGACCGACCTGGAACTGCGCGGCGCTGCCGGCGTCGAGCGCATCGAGAAGCAATATTTGACCGACCCCGGGCGGAATAAGCCGGAAATCGAGGCTGCTTTGGTGGCCCTCCGGGTTCACGGCGATACGGACGGCGCAGTACCCCGTAGCCGGGTCATTCAGGCGTTCGTGCTTTTCATCAGACAGCAACCGTCGCTGGCCGGTCTGGTGGCGGGCAAACTGGCCGAATGGAACGACTGGGACGTCGCGCCGGAGTACAGCGCTCTGCTCAAATCTGGTGCCCCTCAAGACCCAGCGTCGCGGGATGCGATCATCAAATATCTCGAGAACCGCCCAAATCCAGATGTCAAGATCACACCTGGATCCGCCTCGATCCAATGAGACCTGCGCTACTCACTTCCGCGAAGCAATGGTTGCGCGAGCCTCTATTGCAATTTCTTCTCATTGGCTTGGCTTTGTTCGCCGTGCAACGCGTTTTGCCTCCCGGTCGGGTTGAGGGGTCAGACAGGAAGCGGATCGTGCTGACAGAAGATGACGTCAAACAGGTCTCAGTGATGTGGCAGGCGCAGGGACATCCGCCTCCGACACAGGAGGAGATACAGAGCCTTCTCGAAATCAGAATCCGCGAGGAAGTGCTCTACCGCGAGGCGCTTGCGATGGGATTGGATAAGGACGACACCATCGTCAAACGCCGTATGGTGCAGAAGATGGACTTCCTCGCCGAGGATTTGTCCGACCTGCGCGAACCGAGCCGGGAAGAACTCAAAGAGTGGTTTGCCAAGAATGCCGGACGCTTTAGTCTGCCTGGCCGGGTCTCGTTCCGTCACCTCTACTTCTCGTTCGACAAGCACGGCGAAAAGACCGCCGCAGCAGCCGCTGCCGCCCTACAGCAGGTTGCGGGCAAACCCTCAGACTCATCCGAAGCGGCAGCATTGGCAGATCCGTTCATGTTTCAGGACTATTATGGCGACCGGCCGTTCGACTACATCGCAAAGACGTTCGGTCCGGCCTTCGCCCGGGCGTTATTCGAATTGAAGCCCGGATCATGGCAAGGCCCGATCGAGTCCGGCTACGGCTGGCATTTAGTATTCATAGACGGGATGACGCCCTCCCGCCTGCCGGAGTTCGAGGAAGTCGAGGGTGACGTAAAGACCGCATGGGTGAACGATCAGCGCGCTGAGTTCAAGCGCAAGGCGTTTGAAGCCATGCGGGCAGGCTACGAGATAGTACTGCCCAAGGCACCAATGGACGCTGGCCCTGTGGCAGCTGTAGCGCCCGCCGAGAAGGGAGGCTTTTGAGCGCCGCAAAGTCAGGGTCGGGGGTGCTGTTGCAGTCGCTGCTCGTCACGTTCTTGATGGGAGTGTTGGGTTATGTCTCCACTGTACAAGCGCACGAGGTGCGGCCTGCCGTGCTGGAAATCAAAGAGACTGCGCAGGGCCGCTACCACGTGCTGTGGCGCACGCCGTTGCTTTCCGGCATGCGTCTGCCGGTCGTGCTGCAATTCCCCGACGACGTACGCAACGTCGCCGATCCCATTGTGGAAGAATTATCGGATTCGATCATCGAGCGGCGCGTCATTGAACCCGCCGGCGGCACACTGGCGGGTAAGCGCGTGCAGGTCGTCGGGCTCCAGGCGACCATCACAGATGTGTTGGTGCGCGTGCGCACTCTCGATGGACGCGACATCACGACGTTCGTCCATCCGCCGCAGCCGTGGTTCGACGTGGCCGTGCGGCAATCGTGGGAGGCGGTAGCCGGCAATTACGTTATGCACGGCATTGAACACATCCTCTTCGGTGCGGATCACTTGCTGTTCGTGCTCGGGTTGTTGCTGATCGTGAAAGACCGCTGGATGCTCCTGAAAACCATCACCGCTTTTACCGTAGCCCACAGCATAACGCTCGGAGTCGCGACGCTGGGTTACGCCAATGTACCGGATCTTCCCCTTAACGCTGCGATCGCCCTCAGCATTCTCTTTCTTGGGCCGGAAATCGTTCGCTGCTGGCGTGGGCAAACAAGCTTCACGATTCGGAATCCATGGGTAGTGGCATTTGCCTTCGGACTTTTGCATGGCTTTGGTTTTGCCACTGCGTTGACGAGCGCAGGCTTGCCGCGACCGGACCTGCCACTGGCGTTGCTGAGCTTCAACGTAGGCGTGGAAATCGGCCAATTGGGCATTGTAGGTCTGGTGCTATTGCTGGAGCGCTCTTTCGATATCCTGGAAATCCGCTGGCCCCGCTGGGTCCAGGCGTTGCCGGGGTACATCGTTGGATCGCTCGGGGCGTGCTGGACCATACAGCGCGTCGCAATTCTCCTTGGAGGTGCGCAATGAGCCGTCCCGGCAAGTTCTACCTCGCGGTCGGCTGCATCTGTGTCTGTTTCTGTCCCACACCGGCGCAGGCCCATCTCGTCAATACCAATGTCGGCCCGTTCTACGCCGGCATGATGCACCCGCTCACGTCGCTGGAGCATTTGCTGCCGATGCTCGCGCTGGCGCTGTTTGCGAGTTCATACGGGAAGGGCGTCGTGCGTTGGACGTTGCTCGTATTTCCAATGGCGCTGCTGGCCGGACTGTTGGCGGGAAACCTGTTGCCGGCATATAGCGTCGTCCATCTGGCCAATCTCATGACGTTGGTGGGATTGGGCGCGCTGCTCACGTTGGGCAACCGTACCGCTCGGCTCAAACCGTCGGTGATCGGAGTCATTGTGGGTGTGGTGGGCTTGATCCTCGGTTACCGCAGCGGCAACGACATGGCGGTGTCAACAGTGCCGCCGCAATTCATACCGGGCGTTGTGCTCACCGGATTTATTCTCGTTGCCATCGTGGGCGCGTGGGTGCCGGTGACTGAATTGCCGGTGATTCGCATATTGGCCGGAGTGGGGTTTGCCGGTACGGGACTCGTGTTGTTATTTCAATTCGCCACCGGGCGGCCGCTGTCGGTAACCCCTGGCGACGGCCTGCCCGGGGAGCATGAGTTGGTAGCGATGCTCAGAACCGGGCAACTGACTGTGCCGGTGGTGGTCGGCGCAATTATAGCGGCACTGATGTGGGGTGCCGGTCATGCGTTGACACCGGGGCATGGCAAGACAATCGTCGCAGCGTACTTGATCGGCGGACGCAGTACGCCATGGCACGCGCTGTACCTCGGGTTGACGGTCACCGTGACGCATACGCTGGGGATTTTCGTGCTGGCACTGATCGCGTTGTTCGCATCGCGGTACGTAGTGCCGGAACACTTGTATCCGTGGTTGGGAGCAGTGTCAGGTTTAATCGTGGTTGGGATCGGTGCCGGGATGTTGTGGAACCGCGCGCGGGCGCTGCGCAAGCCGGCATTCGTGCGCGTTGAGGCAGAGCACGATCATGATCACGCGTTATTGCCTCATCACCACCATCATCACGATCATGATCACTATCACGACGATGGTCACCATCACGATCATGATCACGGCCATTCACATCTTCCGCCCGGAGCGGATGACTCACCGGTCACGTGGCGGTCGTTGCTGGCTCTGGGGATCTCTGGTGGGATTCTGCCATGTCCATCGGCGCTGGTGTTGCTGCTTGCGGCCGTCTCGTTGAACCGGGTTGGCTTTGGCATCGTCCTTGTATTGGCGTTCAGTGTGGGTTTGGCCGCTGTGCTGACGGCAGTAGGCTTACTGTTCGTGAAGGGTAGCCGACTATTGCAGCGTGTGCCGCAGGCTGGTACGTGGATGCGCGTATTGCCGCTGGTCAGTGCGTTGGCGATCCTAGTAATCGGGATCGGCTTGACAGCGGAAGCCGTGACAAACATCCGGTAGAAAAGAATGAAGGAACCGCGGGCAACCGTCTGAAACAAAGATGACACCATGAAAGGTTTCCAACTAACATGATCGGTATAACTCCGCCAAAGCTCCGAAACCGGGTGATTGGAATTTATGGCTTTTTGAGTTGCTTTAACCTTGGGGCTTGGATCTGGGCGTTTCTCGCGTTCCATGATAAACCAGTTCTCCTTGGGACCGCTTTTCTGGCTTACACATTCGGTCTTCGGCACGCCGTGGATGCTGATCACATTGCGGCGATCGACAATGTGACTCGCAAGCTCATGCAGGAAGGTAAACATCCGCTTTCTGTGGGCTTTTTCTTTTCCCTCGGCCATTCGACGATCGTGGTGGTCGCGTCCCTAGTTGTTTACTTAGCGGCTGCGGTCGTTGCGACGCAGTTTGACGCTGTCAAAAGCGTTGGCGGAATCGTCGGAACCTCGATTTCTGCATTTTTCCTGATTGCTATCGCCCTGGTCAATATCGTGATACTTCGGGGTGTCTGGCAATCCTTCCAAGAGGTGCGCAAGGGAGGAGGTTACACTAACCAAAGCCTCGACATGCTGCTGGGAGGTGGCATTATGGCCCGGATCTTCCGCCCTATCTTCCGGATGATTTCTCGCCCGTGGCATATGTATCCGGTTGGGGTTTTGTTCGGTCTCGGGTTCGATACGGCTACCGAAGTTGCCCTTTTGGGGATCTCGGCGGCAGCTGCAACCAAAGGGTTATCCGTGGTTGCGATGGCGGTATTCCCAGCGCTTTTCACTGCGGGAATGACTCTGGTCGATACGACCGATGGCATTCTGATGGTTGGAGCTTACGGGTGGGCGTTCATGAAGCCGATCCGCAAACTGTATTACAATCTCACCATCACCTTCGTGTCAGTAATCGTGGCACTGATGGTGGGCGGCGTAGAAGCCATTGGACTTCTGAAGGATCAGCTAAACTTGACGGGAGGATTCTGGGATTTTATCGGCAGCCTGAATGACAACTTTGGCGCTTTGGGCATTGTGATTATCGGTGTCTTCGCGCTGAGCTGGGTTGGTTCCGTGATCATCTATCGCGTCAAAGGATTCGACCGGTTTGAATCGACAGCGACGACAGCCGATTAAGGGGTAACGGGAGGGACGCTGCGATAAGACCCAACAAGACGGATCGTTTTCGTGCCGAACGCTTGCTGTCGGCTCATGTCATCTCGCCACAGTTAGAGTTAGAATCACCATACGCGATACAAAAATCCGGCTCTTCCAGCACGAGGAGCAAGCACACTAGATCTGCAACGGCTTCCTGAGTTTCACTAGAGTTCCGCTCCTTTCGTCGCGGGGTTTTTTACTCACTTCTGCTCTGGTTGCAATCTTGAGAACGAAAGAGGGAAAGCGCTACGGGAACCCTGATTCCAGTACAGGAAGGGCCACCGTTATCATTCTCGATCATTGTGGTTTCTGACGGATATTATCGGTCTGTTCTCAAATAATGTGGTCCCATTCTCACGTAATTTGGTTCCGAGAGGCTCGTTATTCTCATTCAATGTGGTCCAGAAATGAGCGATGTTTTTGAGCCAGGCAATTTATGTTCTCGGGCCGCTACACATAAAGCTCTCCAAAATACGTTCCAAATCGGCTTGCAACAAGCCCGTTGTGAGGGGCCCGCCGCTACTTTTCTTTTTCTGGCGTTTTATCCGCTGGCGTTAGCCAGCGCCGGCATTTGTTTTGCTTCGGCGGGCTCTGCCGCCGTGCGTGCCCGCCGGGCGAGCTCGGGGTCTTTGAAATACAGGGGCTGCAGGCCCATGATTGCCGGATAGCCGGCGACATAGACGATCATATTGCCGGCTTCAGTGATCATTCCTTGAGCGTTCTTGCGCGCGCCTTTCATGCGCATCGCCTCATCAGGGGTGAGCAGGGGACGGGATACTTCGTGCGTTGAGCGGCTCACGTTTGTTGACCAGCCGC
>Ga0209656_10002705_pt1 | contig 11464 bp, 11 predicted proteins | sample BogFormECP12_OM2_FD_188239 | JGI IMG/M metagenome (GOLD analysis project Ga0209656, IMG submission 188239) | Bog forest soil microbial communities from Calvert Island, British Columbia, Canada - ECP12_OM2 (SPAdes) (version 2) | ecosystem: Environmental > Aquatic > Freshwater > Wetlands > Bog ... | reverse complement strand
ATATTTCCCGCGTTGCGTGACGTAATGAGCGTTCGAGAGTTTCGCGACCTGGCCGAGACCTTTGAAGACGAAGAGCACCGGCGGTTCGGACAAGAGGGTTTCCAACGAGTAGTCGATGAAGTCGCTGATATAGAGAAAAGTCTCGGTATCTATGACCTGAGCCAGTTCACTCCCGCCTGAAACGCCGGTTGCTCAAATAGACCTTTATAAGCTAAGTGACGCAACATGTTTCGGTCGCAGCGAGAGTACCGCAGACGTATGGTTTGCCCATGATGAATACATCTCACTCATGGGTAAGAGTGTGTCAGAATCGTGAAAGACATCCTTGGCTCTACAAATTGAAGGCTTGCACAGCTCTGTGGGGCGCGGCGCTGATCGTCGGCGCGGGCGTGCTCATCCAGACCGCCCCACCGAGTCAGGCGCCTCGGAAGCCGAGATCACCGAGGCCGTGGAGGTTGGATACCTCTACGGCGGGACGGCGGCGCTTGTGATGGGCGCCAACGCCTTCAGGAGCAGCTAACCATCGTTTGTCACGTTGTTGCGCCGTCAGTCGATGGGAAAACCCAGGGATGCAACGAGCGCCTTGGTGCGTAACCGAAGCGCGGTCCCCAGGATCGCGCCGCGCTGGTTGTATAGCAACCGGTGACGCCAGCGCCGGGGCTCGACCTGAGCGAGCAACACGGTGACGTGCCGGCCCTTGTCGATCTCGGATCGCACATATTCGAGCGTCGGCGCGACCAGGCTGCGGTGCGGGCTGTCCAACACCTTGAGCTCCAACCCCGGGTCCCAATCCTCCCACTGCTGGCGCAGCCGCTGAGTCGCGTCGGGGTCGATATCGACGGTTACCGGCACGACTTCGGGGCCGATCCGCATCGCGACCTGCAACGCCCGCTCGGCCACGCAGCTCACCGCGACGATCGGGACGATCACCAACGCCTTGGTATCGGTGCCGGGCACTGGTTTAGCGGGCATCTTTCCCAGGCCGAGCTGTTCGCCGGCGCGCTGGTAGTAGCGCTCGATTCCGTTGAAAAGGCTCATCAGCCCAGGCACCAAGATCAGCAGCAGCCACGCGCCTTCGGTGAATTTGCTTGCAAATAGCACGATCCCGGCGATGGCAGTCAGCACCGCGCCGAAGCCGTTGAGCAGGGCATAGCCCAGCCACCCAGGGCCGCGTTCACGGCGCCAGTGCAACACCAGACCGGTTTGGCTGATCGTGAACCCGATGAAAACCCCGATCGCGAATACCGGTAGCAGTCGCTGGGTGTTGGCGTCGACAATGAGCAGCACCAAGGCGGCCAGCAGCGACAACGCCGCGACGCCGTATCGGAATACCGGCTTTTCAGCGCGCAGTGCGAACATATGCGGCATGCGGTGATCCCTGGCCAGCAACTGCAGCAGCACCGGCAGGCCGCCGAAGCTGGTGTTCGCCGCAAAGGCCAGCACCAGGGTCACCGACAAGTTGATCACGTAAAACGGCCATCCGGTTCCGAACGCGCCCGCCGACAACTGCGCCAGTATCGTGACGTTGCCACGAGGAACTACCTGGTGTTGCCGAATTTGGAAGGCCAGACCCAAAAGCATGGCCCCCAGCAAGACCCCCAATCCGACCTCACAGCGCTGGGCACGCTTGACTGCCGGCGACCGGAACGCCGGCACCGCATTGGCAATCGCCTCCACCCCGGTCAGCGAGGAGCATCCCGCTGAAAACGCCTTGAGAATCACCACCACGCCCAGCGCCTCGGTAGCGTGGATCGGCCCGAGATCATTGCCGATCAAGGCCACCGGATGGTCTTCGAAGGAGCCGAAAATGATAATTGCGAAGATCCCGGCGATGAACAACAGCGTCGGACCCATCAGCACCTTCGCCGATTCCGCGATACCGACCAGATTGATCGCGGCGAGTACGACGAGTCCCGCCATGCACAGCGCGAGCAAGTGATGCGCCAGTGGCGGAAACACGCTCGCCAAGCTGTCGGCACCCGCGGACAGGCTCACCGCCACGGTCAACACGTAGTCGACGACCAGGCTCGCCGCGGCCAGCAGGGCCGGGAACCGGCCTAATTCCTTCTTCGCCACCGCGTACGAACCGCCACCGTCGGGATAGACGGCGATTACCTGCCGGTAGGACACCACCAGCACCAGCAGCAAGAAGGCGATCGCGATGGAGATCGGCACGGTCCAACTGATGGCAGCCGCGCCCGCAGCGACCAGACCGAGCACGATCGCTTCGGGACCGTACGCGACGCTGGACAAGGCGTCCAGCGACATCGCGGCAAGGCCGCCGATGGAGCTCAGTCGGTGCGAGTCGCCCTTGTGATGCCGACGGAGGCGACGATCGGGGATTCGATGGACCGGCGCCGGCCGGTCTACGGTTTCGACCACGGTCCGATTCAATACCGTGAACGCGCGGACCGCAGCTTTTCAGCCTGCTCAGGCCGCCCGGATGACGATCAGGCGATCAGGTGCCGACGTGCGCGTGTACGTGGCCGTACGTCCAGGTGAAATCAGGCATGGTGAAGCAACTCTCGCGTCAACCCGGCGTCTGAGCCGTCCTCAGTCGACTAACGACTGCGTGCCGAGAACGATCGCGAGGGCGAGGCGCTGGGCGTCTTCCGTGTCGGGTTCGGCGGTATAGATCATGATGCGCAGATCGTCGGCGGCGACGATCAGCCTGTCGCAGTCCAACGTGATGTGTCCGACGTCCGGGTGGTCGATGACCTTGCGGCGCCCGAAGTCTTGGTGTGACTCGAAAGCGTCTGACTCCCAGAGCTTTACAAATCGCGGGCTCTGCGCGGCGAGGTCGCGGGTCAGCTGCTTCAACCGCTGATCGGCGGGATAGCGAGCGGCGGTCAGACGCAAGTCGGCGACCAACCCGGCCTCGAATTCGGCCTTCTGCTCAGGGGTATGGACGGCGCGACTGCCCGGACCGACAAGGTGTCGCCACACGCTGTTGCGTTCGATTCCCCGCCAACTGGTCGTCGGGCCCATCAGCGCGTCGTACGGCGCGTTGGCGACGATGACTGTCCAGGTGGCGTCGAAAACGGCAACAGGTGTGTTCGCCAGGCGGTCGAGCAGGCGTTGCACGCTCGGCGTGATGCGCGACGACACGACGTCGAGTCCGGGGGTGGCGTGCCCGGCCAGTCGGAACAGCAGGTCGCGCTCGTATCGGAGACCCGCAATGCGCGGGCCAACGCCTCCACCACCTGCACCGACGGCGAGGTGGCTCGCCCCTATTCGAGTCGTGTCAGCTAGTCGACCGAGATTCCGGCCAGCCCGGCGAGTTCCTCTCGACGTAAGCCCGCCGCGCGACGGCGTCCGCCGACCGGTACGCCGACCGCGGTGGGCTTCACACGGTCGCGCCAGCGCCGCACCGTGCGGCCGAACTCCCAGGAGTCCATCTCTTAACTGTGGCTACGGGAGCGCTGTTGTTTCTGCCTTTTCTCGCCTTGTCGTGGCCCTGATGGTCTTACGAAAACCGGACGACTGCCTGACGACCGGGGTCCGGCGAAGAATCATCCCGGTACGACCACGAATGGAGGACCATGAACTCGAACGCGTCCGGCACCGTCCTGATTACTGGGCCGACCGGCGGACTGGGAAAGGCCGCCACGCTGGCGATCGCCAAACGCCCCGCGGCAAAGCGGCCCGACCTGCTGCTGGTTGGCAGGCCGGGTCAGGCACTGACCGAGGTGGCTGCGGCCGCCCGCGCCGCAGGAGCGACCGTCCACGAGATCGGCTGCGACCTTGCCCGGCTGGCCGACGTGCGCAACGCGGCGCGGCAGATCAAAGATCTGCTGGCCGCCGGCGCGGTGTCCCCACTCCACGGATTGGTGGCCAACGCCGGCGTTTCGGTCGTCGACACCCACAACGCGTCCGCGGACGGATACGAACTCACGTTCGCGGTGAACTACCTCGCGCATGCGCAGCTGATCGGCGATCTCCTCGACTCACTCGTTGCGCCCGCGCGCATCGTGCTGATTGGCTCAAACACCTACCACCAGAACATCTTCCGCCGTATCCTGCGGGTCCCGCCGCCGCTCTGGCGGGATCCGATCGAGCTTGCGCAGCCCACTGCAGCCGATCTGCCGGCGACACTCGAGGACGGTGGAATCGCCTATTCCAACTCCAAACTCGCGCTTTTCTATTACGCGCACGAATTGCAACGCCGAGCACCAACGGGAATCGACGTCTCGGTATTCGAGCCGGGATTCATGCCCGGCACCGGCCTGAGCAGAGGGCACGGCCCCGGTCTTCAACGGTTAGGCCGTGTTATTGAGCGAATCCCCGGCGTTTCGTCGCCCACTCGGTCCGGTCCGGCACTGGCTTCGATCGTTCTCGACGACCGATGGGCGCATCTGCAAAACGGCGCATTCGTTGTCAAAGACGAAGAGCGCGAAGTGGAGGCGTTCGCAAAGGACCCGGCTCGTGAGGCACGGCTGTGGCAGGCCACGGCCGAACTGCTCGACTCAGCCCGCTAGCCGGACATCTTTGGGGACCGTAGAGAACGGAAATGCCGACGCTGCTCCTGCGCCATAGATAACGGCGCCAGTGGCGAGTGCCGAAAGGACGCGAGAGACCGACCGACGCGCCACGATGCGGCGAGTTACTGCAGGCGAATTGGTGTCACGACTTGCTTTCATTTTCTCACCTCCTCGAAAAGCGACGTCGCAGTCGAGGCTAGTAGCGAAAGCTAAGTAATCTCTGTCCGAACTCCATGAATGGCCTTACCGCCTGCCGACGTCGCGGTGGTGGGTCGACCAAAGCTTGCCGGATGTCACGATTGCAACTGCCAGGCGATCGCCTTCTTGTCGACCTTGCCGACCGGGGTTGTCGGCAATGCGGTCATCTGCGTCAGCACATCCGGTCGAGCATGCCTGGCCACTCCACGCTGGTCGAGATAGTCATTCAGCTCCGTCAGTGTCACCGGGTTACCCGCGAAAACGACGGCTGCACAGATTTTTTCGCCCAAATAAGGGTCGGGTAGTGCTACCGCCGCCGCGACACTCGATGCCGAAACTCGGCGCGCCGCAAGCAGTGTGGTGTTCCAACACCCCTATCTGTTTCACGGGACGATCCGCGAGAACGTGTTCGCGGGAGACCCTGCCGCCGCCGACGATCAGTTCACCCGGGCTGTTGGGTTGGCGCGGGTCGACGAACTGACCGACAGGCTGCCCGAAGGTGCCGAATCGATCGTCGGCGAGGCCGGTTCGGCGTTGTCGGGTGGTGAACGGCAGCGGGTCAGCATCGCGCGCGCCCTGCTCAAACCCGCGCCGATACTGCTGGTCGACGAGGCGACCAGTGCGCTGGACACCGAGAACGAGGCCGCTGTGGTCGACGCGCTCACCGCGGATCCGCAATCCCGCACCAGGGTGATCGTCGCCCATCGACTGGCGAGCATCCGACACGCCGACCGGGTTCTTTTCGTCGACAACGGCCGGGTGGTCGAGGACGGTGCGGTCGACGAATTGCTCAGCGCGGGAGGACGTTTCGACGAATTCTGGCGGCAACAGCAGGACGCCGCCGAATGGCGCATTCACGCCGGTTAGCTGTGCCGGTTCGCCCGCCCGGCCAGCGGGTATGTTGAGACAACCAGTGATACGACGAAGGGACAACAATGACCGTGAAAATGCTCGCCACCGGGGCGGCGGCCGTCGCCGCAATTGGAGCCGCGGCCGCTGGCGTGACGTCGTTTGCCTCCGGCAGCACGTCCGCCTTGGGGGTGCAGCCTGTCGCCCTGGGCGTGCCGTTTGCGCAGGACCCCCCGCCGCCAGCGCCTGGTTTGCCGACCGCGGGCGACTTGTCCAGCCTCTGCACCAACCTCACCAATCCTGGCGTGAACTACCACAGCAAGACCGGTCTGGTTGCAGGCGGCATCAATGACAACGACGGGCGTGTTGCCGACCACGACCTGAGAGAGGCGTTCCGGGACGGGAAGTTTCCGCAGTCCTACGACGTGACTAACATCCAGCCGGCCGGCCCGAATGCGGCCACCGCCGACGTGGCCATCTCAGGCCCGAAGTTCCCAACGCCGGTCACCCGCAACCTCACGTTCGTCAATCAGGGCGGCTGGACGATCGCGCCCGACTCCGCACAGGCGCTGGTGCAGGCAGCGACGAGCTAGCCGGTTAGCGCGCTCAAGTCGATCCGGGCGATGCGCTCGGGATCGGCCAGCACGTCGATGGCGGCGATACGCCCACCGCGAACCACGAAGCCCATGACGGCGGTCGGCGCGCCGGCGACGAAGATCACCGCGCCGGCGGCGCCGTTGACGATGGCCGGGCGGGCCTCGCGTTCCGGCGCCGCGTAGCCACGGGCCAGCCCGGCCACCGCGGAAGTGCCCTGTACCGAGCGCAGTCCGGCCGGGCCGGGGCCGAAGTCGCCGCGCAACGACACATCGGGGTCCAGTACGGCGACCAGCCGGTCGAAGTCACCGGCACGTCCGGCCGCAAAGAAGGCGTCGACGACGGCATGCTGGGCCGCCAGGTCGGTGTCCGGGCTGGGCGCGGCATCCTGGATACGCCGCCGCGCCCGGCTGGCCAGCTTTCGGGTGGCCTCCGGTGACCGCTCGACGATCGTCGCGATCTGGTCGAACGGCACCGCGAAGACGTCGTGCAGCACGAACGCCAGCCGCTCCGGCGGCGGCAACGTGTCGAGCACCACGAACAACGCCAAGCCCACCGCATCGGCCAGCATCGCCTGGTGTTCGGGATCGACTTCGCCGAGCGGATCGACGATAGGGTCGGGCACTCGCGCGACGAGTTCTTCGCTCGGTCGTGCCCGGCGGGCGCGCAAGGCGTTCAGGCAGATCCGCGCCACGACGGTGGTCAGCCAGGCGTCCAGGTTGGCTATCTCCGCAACATCTCGGTGGTTGCCGCCGGTCAGCCGCAGCCAGGCCTCCTGCACGGCATCCTCGGCGTCGTCGACCGAACCCAACATGCGGTAGGCGAGCGCGCCAAGGTGCGGCCGGGCTGCCTGGAAGCGTGCTGCCAGCTCGCCGTTCTCGGTCACCGGTTGGCGGCGTCCGGCAGCGCGCACACCTTGCCGTCACTGAAACCCGACGACCCGATGTCCAACGCCAGATTGAAGCGACCCCGGAGATTGCCGAGCGTGATGATGTGGGTCAGCGCGACGAGTTGAGCATTGTCGAAATGTGTTCGCAGGGCGTCGAATAGCTCGTCGCTCACCTCGACCGGAGTGCGGGTGATCGCGGTGGCGTACTCGAGGATGAGCTTGTCGAGGTCGGAGAAGCAGGTGGCGTTCTGGTAGTCGGCGAACGCCAGCAGTTCCTCGTCGGAGAGTCCCCAACTGCGGGCGATCTGCGAGCCGAGGTCGATGCAGTACTCGCAGCTCACCGTCGTCGCCGATTTCAGTTCGGCGAGCGCGCGATGGCGGGGGCTGAGGATGTCGATCTTCGACTCCGCGAGCTCCAGGCGGCCGATTGCACTCAGCAGCTTGGGAACATAGGCATACATCCGCAGCGGCTCGAGCATGGCCGGGGTTTCCCCACCGGTCATCTGCTTGAAGTGACGCTTGGTGAAAAAGAAGGCGATCTTGGTGTCGAGTTTGGCGTCGCGATCGGACACTCCGGCGATTCGTGGCATGGGTCCTCCTTTAGAAGCCTTTGCGCTGTCTCACCTACCTCGACACCTGCGGGCGTAAAAACGTGACTAGGCTCGGTTCTCGCGCGGCGACCCGCTGCGCCCGGCTCCGCCGCGCTTGCGATCGCCGCTAACCCTGAGGAGTGACCGCATCTGTGACAGCGTCCAAATCGAGTAGCCGCGCATGCAGCACGGTGCGATTCCGCAGCGCCGCTCGGACCGCGCGATGCAGACCGTCCTCGAGGTAGACGACGCCCTTCCACCTCACCGCATGTGGGAAGAGGTCGCCGTAGAACGTGGAGTCCTCCGACAACAGGCGATCCAGCGCCAGCACTGTCGTCGTGGTGACCAACTCGTCGAGCCGGATCTGGCAAGGTGGAATTTGCGACCAGTCCCGGTAGGACAGGCCGTGCTCGGGGTACGGCTTGCCGTCACGCACGCCCTTGAAGATCATCGTCGGATTGTCTGCGGCGCGTCGCCGCGGCTCGACGTGGCCATACAGGAAAGGCTAGCGGGTTAGAACCGGCTGCTGGCTGCGGGTGCAGGAAGCGATAGCGGCTGGTGATCACCGTAAAATGGACCAAGTTAGAAAGGTGGAACGGAATGGCTAGTGCCGACGACCGTCGCCTTGAGGTGCTGCGCGCGATCGTCGCCGACTTCGTTGCCACCAAGGAGCCGATCGGTTCGAAGTCGCTGGTGGAGCGCCACAACCTGGGCGTCTCATCGGCCACCGTCCGCAACGATATGGCCGTGCTGGAGGCCGAGGGCTACATCGCCCAGCCGCACACCAGCTCCGGACGCGTCCCGACGGAAAAGGGCTACCGCGAATTCGTCGACCGGCTCGACGACGTGAAGCCGCTGTCGGTTGCCGAGCGGCGTGCCATCCAGGGCTTTCTGGAGTCGGGCGTCGACCTCGACGACGTGCTGCGACGCGCGGTGCGGCTGCTGGCGCAGCTGACCCGCCAGGTGGCGATCGTGCAGTACCCGACGTTGTCCACGTCGACCGTGCGTCATCTCGAGGTGATCGCGCTGACCCCGGCCCGGTTGCTGATGGTCGTCATCACCGACTCCGGGCGGGTCGACCAACGCGTCGTCGAGCTCGGAGACGTCATCGACGACCATCAGCTGTCCCAGCTGCGGGAGATGCTCGGCCAAGCGCTGGAGGGCAAGAAGCTGTCGGCGGCGTCGGTCGCGGTCGCGGAGCTCGCCGCACATCTAGGTCGAGGGGGGCAATCGAAGAGCCTCAGCGATGCTGTCGGACGCTCGGCGACGGTGCTGCTCGAATCGCTGGTCGAGCACACAGAGGAGCGGCTGCTGCTGGGCGGCACCGCCAACCTGACCCGCAACACGGCGGACTTCGGTGGTTCGCTGCGGTCGATCCTGGAAGCACTCGAAGAGCAAGTCGTCGTGCTGCGGCTACTGGCCGCCCAGCAGGAAGCCGGCAAGGTGACCGTGCGCATCGGGCACGAAACCGAGGCCGAGCAGATGATGGGTACATCGGTGGTGTCCACCACTTACGGCACCATCGACACTGTCTACGGCGGCATGGGTGTGCTCGGGCCCACTCGAATGGACTATCCGGGAACTATCGCTAGTGTCGCTGCGGTTGCCTTGTATATCGGCGAAGTGCTGGGTGCCCGATGAGCGCGCACTCGTTGCAGAATCTATGGACGGCCGTGGTAACACGGCCGCTAACGGCCTAAGAGCCTAAGAAAGGTCAGGCGTGGCACGCGACTATTACGGTCTGCTCGGCGTGAGCCAGAACGCGAGCGATGCGGAGATCAAACGCGCCTATCGCAAGCTGGCGCGTGAGCTGCATCCCGACATCAACCCCGACGAGGTCGCCCAGGCCAAATTCAAGGAGATCAGCGTCGCCTACGAGGTGCTGTCGGACCCGGACAAGCGACGCATCGTCGACATGGGCGGCGACCCGCTGGAGAACGCGGCGTCGGCCGCGAACGGCTTCGGTGGCTTCGGCGGTTTGGGCGACGTGTTCGAGGCATTCTTCGGTGGCGGCTCGACCTCGCGCGGACCGACCGGGCGGGTCCGTCCGGGTTCGGACTCCTTGCTGCGGTTGCGGCTGGACCTCGCCGAATGCGCGACCGGCGTCAGTAAACAGGTCACCGTTGACACCGCGGTGCTGTGCGAACGCTGCCAGGGCCGCGGCACCAACGCCAATTCGGCCCCGGTGGCCTGCGACACCTGCGGTGGACGCGGTGAGGTGCAGACCGTGCAGCGCTCGCTGCTAGGTCAGGTGATGACGTCGCGACCCTGCCCGACCTGCCGCGGCGTCGGCGAAGTCATTCTCGACCCGTGCTACCAGTGCGGTGGCGACGGACGGGTGCGGGCTCGCCGCGAGATCACCGTGAAGATCCCCGCCGGCGTCGGCAACGGCATGCGGGTCCGGCTGGCCGCTCAGGGCGAGGTCGGGCCCGGGGGAGGGCCGGCGGGCGACCTCTACGTCGAGGTGCACGAGCAGCCCCACGACATCTTCGTGCGCGACGGCGACGATCTGCACTGCACGATTTCGCTGCCGATGGTCGACGCGGCGCTGGGCACCACGGTGACGGTGGACGCGATCCTCGACGGCCTGACCGAGATCACCATCCCCGCGGGGGCCCAGCCCGGGTCGGTGATGACCCGGCGCGGCCACGGGATGCCGCACCTGCGTTCCGGTGCGCGCGGTGATCTGCATGTCCACGTCGAGGTGGTGGTGCCGGATCGACTCGACCACCGCGACACCGAACTGCTGCGCGAGCTCAAGAGCCGCCGCAACCGTGACGTGGCCGAAGTCCGGTCGACGCACGCCGCCGCCGGCGGCGGATTGTTCAGCCGGTTGCGCGAGACCTTTACCGGGCGCTAATTGCCCGGCCTGTTCTACATCGACGCGTTGCCCGAGACCGGTGAGCTGGCCGTCGTCGACGGTGACGAAGGCTTCCACGCCGCTACCGTGCGGCGCATCCGCCGCGACGAGCAGCTAATCCTTGGCGATGGCGTCGGGGGTCTGGCCCGCTGCGTGGTGGAGCAGACCGGCCGCGACGGGCTGCAGGCCAGGGTGCTGGACCGCTGGCAGGTACCGCCCGTGCAGCCGGCGGTGACCGTGATACAGGCACTGCCCAAGGCCGAGCGCTCCGAGTTGGCGATCGAGCTGGCCACCGAGGCGGGCGCTGATGCGTTGGTGGCCTGGCAGGCGGCGCGTTGCGTGGCCCGCTGGGACGGGGGCCGCGCCGACAAGGGCCTGCGGCGCTGGCGCGCGGCCGCTCGCGCGGCGGCACAGCAATCCCGTCGCGCATATGTGCCGTCGGTCGATGGTGTGCTGTCCACCGCGGCGTTGACCCAGCGGATCGGCGACGTGGTGGCGTCGGGCGGCACGGTGCTGGCGCTGCACGAGTCGGCCACCGGTCAGCTGGCGAATCTCGCTTTGGCGCAAGCGAAGTCGGTGATGTTGGTGGTGGGCCCCGAGGGCGGCATCGCTCCCGACGAGCTGGCCGCGCTGACCGACGCAGGTGCTGTGGCGGTTCGGTTGGGACCGACGGTCCTGCGGACCTCGACTGCTGCCGCGGTCGCGTTGGGTGCGCTGGGTGTGTTGACGCCGCGATGGGAACCGTCCGACGACGATGGTTCACCCAGCGGCTAATTCTTGGGTCGGATAACTACGCGGCGGTAGACTCAAGGCGCTAACCCGCTGAAAAAACCGCAGAAAGCAGGCATCAGAAACCACGTGACGCCCCGCGAAACCACCGCTGCTGATTCCTCGACATCTCAAGTTCGCAGCAGCATCGACGTTCCGCCCGACCTCGTCGTGGGCCTGCTTGGTTCCGCTGACGAGAATTTGCGTGCACTCGAACGCACCCTGGCCGCCGATC
>Ga0209656_10002704_pt1 | contig 11464 bp, 9 predicted proteins | sample BogFormECP12_OM2_FD_188239 | JGI IMG/M metagenome (GOLD analysis project Ga0209656, IMG submission 188239) | Bog forest soil microbial communities from Calvert Island, British Columbia, Canada - ECP12_OM2 (SPAdes) (version 2) | ecosystem: Environmental > Aquatic > Freshwater > Wetlands > Bog ... | reverse complement strand
CGTTTTGAAACGGCACAGCTTTAGCTGTGCCGTTGCGAGTCCTTTATTTTTGCCATCCCGAACCGACTTTAGTCGGTGAGGGATCTGCCTTTTCGACTTTTTCAGCGGCCTCTGAAGTCGTGCCCTGATACAAACCCGATTTGGAGGCGGCTCAACCTATTTCCGAGGAAAGGCACCGAGATCACGGAGCGGACTCAGTAGAAACAAAACCTCTGTGTCCTCCGTGCCTCCGTGGTGAAATTTCATTCCTACGGTTGGGCCGCAGGCCCATTTAGCAACCAGGAGGAAATTGTGAAAGCCATTCGAGTACACGAGTTTGGTGGTCCTGAGGTGCTGAAGTTAGAGGACGTTGCTGATCTCCAGCCCGCAGCAGGACAGGTTGTGGTGCGGATTCACGCCGTGGGCGTGAATCCTGTCGAGACCTACATTCGCGCCGGCGCCTACGCAGTTAAGCCGAAGCTGCCTTACACGCCGGGCAACGATGGCGCGGGTGTCGTCGCGACGGTCGGAGAAGGTGTCAAGCTAGTAAAGAAGGGCGACCGAGTTTATGTTTCGGGTTCGCTCAGCGGCACCTATGCCGAGCAGGCGCTGTGCAATGAAGGCCACCTGCACCGCTTGCCTGGCAATGTCAGCTTCGAGCAGGGCGCAGCGATGGGTGTTCCTTACGGCACGGCCTATCGCGGCCTGTTTCAGCGCGGCCGCGCCAAGGCTGCGGAAACGGTGCTGATTCACGGCGCCAGCGGCGGAGTCGGCACTGCAGCCGTGCAGCTCGCACGCAACTTCGGTCTCGCGGTGATTGGCACCGCAGGCAGCGAGCGCGGAATGCAGTTGGTGCAGGCCGAAGGCGCGCACCACGCGCTCAATCATTCCAGCGAGGGCTATCTGGATGAACTGATGAAGCTCACCGATGGCCGCGGCGTGGACCTCATCCTGGAAATGCTGGCCAACCAGAACCTGGGTAAAGACCTCAGCGTTCTGGCGAAGTATGGTCGTGTGGTGGTGATCGGCAGTCGCGGCCCGATTGAGATCAACCCGCGCGACGCCATGGGACGCGATGCCGACATTCGCGGCACCACACTCATGAATACCACCGAACAAGAATACAAGCAGATGCACGCTGCGCTGGTTGCGGGACTGGAGAACGGGACATTGCGGCCAGTCGTGGGGCAGAAGATCCCGCTGGCCGAAGCGGCGCGCGCGCATGCCGAAGTGATGAAGCATTCGGGAGCATACGGGAAAATTGTGCTCCTGGCATAAGGAGAGCTGGAAGGAAATTCTGTTGCGACGCAGCCGTAGACGATCTGAAGGTACCGAATGGGGACGAAAGGATGTTAAAGTCTGGCAAACTACTAGCGCACTCGTTGACATGCTGCGATGCTGCGCGATACAGTTGACACGCCTAGACCGGCGGTTACCTGCAACTCCTCCAGTCCAGGGCAAGCGAATGCCCTTGTGCGATTCTGCTAGTCCGTCTCGCCCAATCACAAAGCGACTAATCAAAAAGGAAAAAGGTACCTTCACGATGACACAGATTTCTTCTCGCGCCGGCAGCGGCTTCGGCCGTGCGGCGCTCCTGCTTACTCTGGTTTGTAGTCTATGTGCCGTGGCTGCCGTTCCGGCCAGCGCACAGAGTTTGTTCCGCCAGCTCAGCCAGGACAACTTCAGCGGCGGCAACGGCCAGCACCAGTCCGAAGTGGAACCGGGAGCTTTCGCCTACGGCCCGACCATCGTGGCCGCCTTCCAGGTGGCGCGCGTCTCCAGCGGCGGCGGTATGGACATCGGCTGGGCGACGTCAACCAATGGCGGAATATCCTGGACCAACGGATATTTGCCAGGTCTTACCAAGTGGTACCAGAGCAACGGCAGCACCTACGCGTCTGCCAGCGACGCCTCGGTTGCTTACGACTTGAAGCACGGCGTGTGGATCATCAATACCATCCCCATTGCGAGCGGCGTAGATGTGGCTGTCAACCGCTCCACTGACGGTATTCACTGGGACAATCCGATCTTCGTCTCCAAACCAGGCAACGCTGACAAAAACTGGATCAACTGCGACAACACGCCGACCAGCCCGTACTTCGGGAATTGCTACGTGGGTTGGGACAACTCTGAAATCCAGATGAGCACCTCCAAGGATGGCGGACTTACGTGGAGCGCACCTATACCCACGCAAGGCTTCGACCAGGGAATTTGCGTCAATCCTGTCATTCAGCCCAACGGTAACGTCGTGGTGGGACTGTATGACTACAATGTTGGAGGCATGGCTGCTTTCATGTCCACGAACGGCGGCCAGACTTGGACCAGCGCGGTGTACATCTACGACGCTCCCAGCCATGGCGAAGCAGGTGGACTGCGCAGCGCCGGACTTCCTTCCACTGCCATCGACGGTGCGGGCAATGTTTATGTTTCCTGGCCGGATTGCAGCTTTGAGAGCGGCTGCAACGCGAACGACATCGTGTACAGCAGCTCCTCCGATGGCATCCATTGGAGTTCGATCGTCCGCGTTCCCATCGATCCCGTCAACAGCGGTGTTGACCACTTCATTCACGGCATGGGCATTGATCCCAAAACCTCGGGAAGCTCGGCCCACATGGCCATCACCTACTACTATTATCCCGTCTCGAATTGCGGCAATTCCTGCACGCTGTACGCGGGTTACACGCAGTCCAGCGATGGTGGCGCGACCTGGACGGCAGGACGGCAGATTTCCGGCGGCATGCAGCTTAGCTGGCTGCCCAACACCTTCTCCGGGCGCATGGTGGCCGATTATGTCGCCACCATCTTCCCCGCGGGAGGCCGCGCTTTCCCGATCTACGTGGTTGCCAATCCGCCCGTGAGTGGCGTTTTGCAGCAGGCGGTTTTCACCGAAGGCTACGGATTCACTTTTGGCAGCGGGTCGGAGCCGACGTTTAGTTCGGCGAACGATGTGCCGATACCGGGAATCAAGGGTGACCGTCCGCCCAGGACACCAGCCGATCGTGACAACGAACTTCCGTCAGAAGCTGGTAAGACGGCTCCGCCTGAAAGCAAGTAGTTCGTAAACTTAGCTCCACACATCGGCCGCCGGCGCTCGTTGCCGGCGGCTTTTCTCTGGAATCATTCACCACGGAGACACGGAGGGTTTCTTTTTACAAGGTTTTCCCCGTGATCTCTGTGCCTCCGTGGTGAATTTCTTGATCCAATTGCGGGTTTGATCGGCGCACAGGACTTCGGCTACAATCCAGCAACGGTCGTTGTTCGTTGCACGCCGAGTGTTCGTTCGGTTCCGGGGACAAACGATGTATGCCCTTCCTCAGTAACGCGCTCTCCCTGCTGGTCCGCGAAGCGATCCGCTAAACGCGGACGGCCCATTTCTCAGTAAGATTACAAGTCCGCCGCATTCGCCTGATTTGTGCGTTTGCGCGAAAGACTGAGGTCGCTTTGAGTACGCCTTCCACAGCCACGTTCCAATCGCGGCTCACGATATGGAGCTCGCTGCGCGAAGCACTTCACGGCTCGCGGCAGGACTTCACCACGGGCAGTTTGAACCGTGCCGTCTTCCTGCTGGCCGTTCCCATGGTGCTGGAGATGGTGCTGGAGTCGCTGTTCGCCGTGGTTGACGTATTCTGGGTTGCGCGCCTTGGTCCTGATTCGGTGGCTACGATTGGCCTGACGGAAGCGATGCTGAGCCTCGTATTCGCGGTGGCCATGGGATTGAGCCTGTCAACCACCGCGATGGTAGCGCGACGCATCGGCGAGAAAGATCCCGCAGATGCGGCGGTTGCTGCGGTGCAGGCCATCATTCTCGGGATCGGAGTTTCGCTTGCCATCGGCATTCCGTGCTTCCTCTTCGCGCCTCACCTGTTGCGCCTGATGGGCGCTTCACCCGAGATCGTCAGCTTGGGAGGCAATTACGCCAGGGTTGCGCTGGGCGGAAGCGGCGTTGTCCTGATGCTCTTCCTCAACAACGCCATCTTCCGTGGCGCCGGCGATGCGGCCATCGCCATGCGCCTGCTGTGGGTTTCCAACATCATCAACCTGGTGCTCGATCCTTGCCTCATCTTCGGTCTCGGCCCGTTTCCGCGCTTAGGAGTTACCGGTGCGGCGGTTGCGACGATAACCGGCCGCAGCATCGGCATGGTGTATCAGTTCTATCGCTTGCTGCGAGGAACGGAGCGCATCCGCATACTGCGGCAGCAGATTCGCGTGAACCTGCCGGTTTTGCTGCGGCTGGCGCGGGTGTCGGCAACCGGCGTTCTGCAGTTTGCCATTGCCCACACCAGTTGGATCGGCCTGGTGCGCATCGTCAGCACATTCGGCGCCGCAGCGCTCGCTGGATACACGATCGCCATCCGGATTGTGATCTTTGTCCTACTGCCATCCTGGGGATTGAGCAACGCCGCGGCGACTCTAGTCGGCCAGAATCTTGGAGCGAAACAACCGGAGCGTGCCGAGAAGTCCGTCTGGAGGACAGGCATCTACAACATGCTGTTCCTGGGAATCGTCGGCGTGTTGTTTGTGATCTTTGCCGAACCGCTGGTGCGGGGATTTACGTCGGACCCCGAAGTCGTGCGGCAAGGCGCGTCGTGTTTGCGCATTATCAGCTACGGCAACATCGGCTATGCGTATCTCATGGTGACGCTGCAGGCCTTCAACGGCGCGGGCGACACGGTGACTCCGACCATTGTGTATTTCTTCGGCTTCTGGCTCTTGGAAATCCCGCTGGCCTATGGGCTGGCAATTCCGGCAGGCTTGCGTTCCAATGGCGTTTACATTTCGATCGCAGTTGCCGAAGGAGCCATCGCCATTGTCAGCATTATTTTATTCAAGCGCGGCCGCTGGAAACGCCAGGAGATTTAGCAGGCAGGCATTGGATGGCGCGGCGCTGGCCGCGGCAGGCTTCCAGGATTTACGGTAACACTATGAACCTTTAGGCACTTCCATTCGTATTAACCAGAGGCCACAAAAAAGCGTAAGCAGGGAAAACACCAACTGATCCAAGTGTGAGTTTCAGGAGACAATGAAATGTTCGTTTCGCGATTCGTCCAGTCCGCGTTCCGGAAGGCGATTTCACTGGCCTTCGTGAGTTTGCTCGTTACCGCGAGTTTGGCCCAAAGCGCAGCCCCACAAAGCACGCAGCCGAGCTTGCCTCCCCTGACGCCGATGCCACAGGCGCCGGCGCCGCAGAACAATGCTCATCTGTATTCAGACCAGAACTACGCGAAGCCGCAGTCTCCATTCCCCAATGTTCTGGCGCCCTACAAAGCGCGAAGCGTGCCGCCTCCGAACCTGATCAATTCTGTGCGCACCGACCAACTGTTTCGCGATGGCAAGATATACCTGTCCATTAACGACGCGGTAGCGATGGCGCTGGAGAACAACCTGGACATCGTCCTCCAGCGTTATAACCTCTCGATTGCGGACACCGACCTGTTGCGCACAAAATCGGGACAGTTCGCCCTGGGTGTTAATCAGGGCGTGGTGCAGGGCACGCCTGGCGGCCCATCCGCTGGTGGGACGGGAAGCGCTTCCACCGGAGCGACGGGCACCGGTGCGGGCGGCACGCAAACGGGTGTTGGCGGCGCGGGCGCCGGCGCGGGAGGCTTGGTTGGGTCCACGCTCGGCGCAGGTCCAACACTCAACAGCTACGACCCGACTCTCACCGGCACCATTCAAGGCGAGCGCACGTCCTCCCCTCAGCCCAACGTTTTTATCTCTGGTGGCGTTTCAAAAGTGGTGCAAAACACAAATCTCTATAACTTCGGTTACACCCAAGCGTTCGCAACCGGTACCAGCGCTAACGTTGCTTTTAACAACAGCCGTATTACAACCAATGTGCCTTACAGCCTGGTAAATCCAGAGATAGGTTCGAGCTTCCGGTTTCAATTGACCCAGCACCTGTTGCAGGGCTTCGGGTTCGATCCCAACCTTCGCTGGATTCGCATCGCTCGCAATACTCGCGAGAATGGGGACGTCGTATTTCGCCAGCAGATCATCGCGACGGTTTCCCAAATCGAAAATATCTACTGGGACCTGGTGACTGCCTACGAGGCAGTGAGGGTGAACGAGCGCGCGCTGCAACTGGCGCAGAAGACGCTCTCCGACGACGAAGAACAAGTCAGGATTGGTACCCTGGCGCCCATCACTCTGGCCCAAGCCAAGAGTGGAGTTGCCACCGCGAACCAGAACCTGATTACTTCGCAAACCCAGCTTCTACTTCAGCAACTGCTGATGAAGAACGCGATTACCAAGAACATGGGCGACCCAATCCTGGCGATCGCGCCAGTCATCCCGACCGACACGCTGCAAATCAGCGAGCCGCAAGCAGCGCGGCCGGTCGAGGACTTGATCCAGGAGGCCTTGCAGGCCCGTCCCGAGATAGCCACAGCGCGCATCAACTTGGCGAATGCGGAGATCTCACGCAAATCGCTTAAGAATGCGCTGCGTCCGACGCTCGATGTGTACGCGTTTTATGGATCCTCGTCCGTGGCCGGCGATCAAACTGCGATCCTGCCTCCCTGCGACTTCCCAGGGTCGATCCCGGGCACCAATTGCTTGAATCCTGGAACGATTCCTCGCAGCGGCTACCCGAATGCGTTTCACGATCTCTTCAATAGCTCGGGGCCGGACAAGGGCGTGGGAGCGAACCTTAACATTGTTATTCGCAACCGTGCCGTGCAGTCCGAGCAGGTGCGCTCCGAGTTGGAATACCGGCAATCTCAGGTTGGCTTACAACAAATCGAGAACCAGATCTCCATCGAGGTGCGGCAATCCCAATTTTCCGTGCAGCAGAATTACGCCGCCTTGCAGGCAGCCATCGCAGCCCGCGATTATGCCAAGGAGAGCCTGACAGCGGAGCAGAAGAAATTCAGCTATGGCGCTTCCACGCCGACGCTCGTCTTGCAGGCGTCCAGCGATTTGACCAAAGCGGAATCGAACGTTCTCAACGCTGCCGCCAATTACGAAAAGTCCAAGGTGCAGCTTGATAAGTCCACCGCCGAAACCCTGTCCAAGCTGGGCATTGATATTGCAGACGCCGAATCGGGCCAGGTGAAGCACGCGCCTACGGTAAAAGGCGTGGTCCCGGGGAACGTGGAAGAGTTGACTTCGCCGACAGCACCTTACGTGCCACCGCCAGGACCCCAGACTCTGCCGAAGCAATAACGGAGCTTGACGTTGGCCATCCTGTTCGCCAGGAGCGGCGTGCGCGACCTGCTAGGCGGGAATGCGCAATCGCACCCGCTTTAATGCGTCAAGAAATTGCTCATTGTGCTCGAGCGTACCGATGGTGAGGCGGAAGGCGTCGGGCGCGCCCCAGCCGCCGCTCATGTGACGAACAATGATTCCCTGTCCCTGCAATTTCTGGCAGAGACTGCCCGCGTCATCGCCGACGCGACAGAACAGGAAGTTTGTCCACGACGGCGTCACGCTGATTCCCATCTCAGAGATGGCCTTCGTGAGCAGCTTCGCGCCGGCCGCATTGGCTTCGACCGCGCGTTGCACGTGGTCGGCATCGGCCAGGGCCGCCAAAGCTGCGGCCTCGCCCAGCGAGGAAACCATGAACGCAGGTCTCATGCGCGATAAGTAGCCCATCAACTCCGCCGGTCCCAGTCCATAACCCACGCGCAGCCCCGCCAATCCGTGTGCCTTCGAGAACGTCCGCAGCACAATGACCGCACGCCCCTGTCGCACATACTCGAGCGAGAGCGGGTAGTTGAGGCCGCGTTCGGCGGCAAAATAGCCGGCGTAATCGGAATACGCTTCGTCCAGTACCGTGATGACGTGAGGAAGCGCTCGATTGCATTGGCATCCAGGATCGTGCCTGTCGGATTGTTGGGATTCGCGATGTACACCACTCGCGTGTGGAAATCAATCGCTTCCAGAATGCCGTCGAGATCGAAGCCGTCGTTCAGCGCAGGCACTTCGATAAGCCGCGCGCCGGTCGCACGAGTCACGATGGGATAGCTGATGAATGACAGCTTGCTGGTGACCGCGTTCAGTCCGGGACCGAGCAGCGTCCGCGTGAGAATGTCCAGAAATCCGGTCGAGCCGGCTGTGACCAGAATGTTCTCCGGCGCGACCTCATGCAACTCCGCCAGCCGCGCCGTAAGCTCGGTCACGCCGTTGTCGGGATAGTAGTTGACTTCCGCAGTCGCCGCTTTGATGGCCTCTATCGCCAGGGGCGAAGGCCCAAAGGGGTTTTCATTCGAGGCCATCTTGATGCTACGCACGCCGCTCTCCAATTCCGCCTGTCGCACCGGTTTGCCCGGTTTGTAGCTGGCCAGCGTGTGGACCCACTCCGGAACCAGCTTTCCGAAATCTGTCATTCTATCTCCAAGTGTTCAAGCGCCAACACCACGGTGTCATTCCGACCGCGGACGTCAGTCCGAGTGGAGGGACCCGCTTTTCATACTAACGCGCTCGTTTGCAGCGCTCTTCAACTGCCCAACTTCCTTCGCTGTCAGGTGGCGGAATTTCCCCGGCTCTACGTCTAATTGCAGCGGGCCATAGCGCACCCGTTTGATCTTTTCCACGTGATGCTCAATCTGCTCGAACATGCGGCGGATTTGCCGGTTGCGTCCTTCGAGCAAAGTCATTTCATACCACGGATTGTCGGCCGCACGCAGCAGTTTTATTCGTACGGGAGCTGTCTTCACCGCTGTGGATCGCCTTCTCTGGCGTTCGTCAGGCAGCTTTCCCACAGGAGTCTTAAGCGGAGCACGTTCCGCCGGAAGCATGATGCCACGACGCAGCTTCTCAATCTGCTCCTCCGAGGGCTTGCCGCTGATCTTTACCAGATACGTCTTGGGCACGTGCGACGACGCGTGGGTCAGCTTCTGCGCCAGCTCGCCGTCGTTGGTCAGCAGCAGCAGGCCTTCGCTCAGATAGTCGAGCCGCCCAACAGGATAAATGCGCGCGCCGACTCCGCGCACCAGGTCCACTACCGTTGGTCGGCCTTGCGGATCGTTGACCGTGGTGACGTAGCCTTTGGGCTTGTTGAGCAGCAGGTAAACGTGACGCTCAGGCCCGCTGAGCAATTTGCCGTTGACCTTGATGTGGTCGTGCTCCAGGTCGGCCTTGCTGCCAAGCTCGGTGACGGTCTTCCCGTTCACGGTCACCAGGCCGCTGGTGATGAGCTCTTCGGCTTTGCGCCGCGAGGCGATTCCGGCAGCGGCGATGATCTTCTGCAGGCGCTCAGCCGGCACAGGCTGCTCCTGGGTTGCGGCTCGGCATCATCACTCCTCCGCCCCGGAATTCGCGACGCCTTCCGCTGGCTCGCCGGCATCGGGCTGACTCGCTTCGGCTGGCGGCGGCGCGAACAGCTCCGCCTGCGGCTCGCCCAGCTTCTCGAACTCCTCGATGCTGGGCAGCTCGGAGACGTCGTTGAGCCCGAAACGCAGCAGGAATTCCTTTGTGGTCTTGTAAAGGATGGGGCGGCCGATGACCTGCTTGCGTCCGGCAGTCGTGATCAGCTTGCGGTCGAGAAGCGTGGCAATGACGCCGGAGGAATCGACGCCACGAATCTCGCTGATCTCAGGCACGGTGACGGGTTGTTTATAGGCGATGACGGACAGCGTTTCCAGTGCCTGTAGCGACAGCCGGATCGGCGGCTTCAGGCTCTTGGCGAAGGTGACGACGACATCGTGGTGCTCGGGCTTGGTGGCCATGCGATAGCCGCCCGCAACCTGGCGGATTTCCATGCCGCGATCGGCGGCGGAGTAATCGGCGGTGAGTTGGTCGATGACGCTGCTGAGGCGCGATTTGACGGCCTTATCGCGTGCGGATTTCTGTTCTTTGGTGAGGTCGTCCGCGGGGAGTTGTTGGCCGCCGAGAAACAAGGGCTGGGCTTCATCGGGGTTTGCCGCGGCCTCTTGCGCGCGCTGCTCGGCGATGGCTGTGTCGCCCAGCAACGATGCTAGCTGGTCGAGCGTGACCGGCTCTTCGGTGGCGTAGATGATGGCTTCGACTTTGGCTTTCAGGCTCATGAGTGTGTCGCGGGCTGAAAGCCCGCTCGTTGAAAATAATCTCCTATGACGCGGGCCTGAAGGCCCGCTCTACCGCCAATCATCCTTTACCGGCGGAGTTTCCGCCATCAGTGCATCGAAACCCGTGTGCTTCTTGAGCACAATCTCGCCGAAGACGTTGTCCTGGCGCGCCAGCACCGCCTGTAAGCGAATCAGTTCCAGGATCGCCAGGAACGCGCATACCAGCGCCGACCGCGAGCGCATGTTGCGCAGCAGTTGCTTCAGGCGGATGGGACGGTCTTCCAGCGAGAGCCGCCGCCGTACATAGTCAATCATCTGCGAAACTGTGACGCTGTCGTCTTCCACATCGAAGCTGGGCCTGGACTTCGCGCGGTCCAGGATCTGCTGGAAGGTCTTGACCAAGTCCACAACATCGGCGGCCATCTCCGGCTCGGTTCCTTCCGCGTTCTGGAATTCCTTTAGCGCGGGATTCGACCACACCGCGTCCTCGATCTGCTGCTTCTGCATGAGCATCTGCGCTGCCGTCTTGAAGCGCTCGTGTTCGAGCAGCCGGTTGACCAGTTCCAGGCGCGGGTCTTGTTCGGTGGCAGGCGCGTTGGGATCAGGCGGCAGCAGCGTCTTCGACTTGATGTGGATGAGCAGCGACGCCGTGTAAATGAACTCGGCGGCGACATCCACGTCGAAGCCCTTCATGGTCTCCACATAGCGCAGGTATTGCTCGGTGATCTTGGCGATGGGGATGTCGTAGATGTCGATGTCCTGCTTGCGAATGAGATCGAGCAGCAGGTCGAGTGGGCCGTCGTATACCTGGCCGACAATGACGGAGAAGGAGGATTCGTCCGGGCCCTTGTGGGCGTGAACGTGCGACGGCGAGGGAGGATGGGCCTCGGGGTTCGCGGCGTTCTCGGGATTCTGTCGCATTTCTGTGTTCGCGCGGGCATGAAGGCCCGTTTTATTTCTGCCGTCCCTACGGGACTCAGGTCACTAATCTACGTACCCAGCGCCGAAGCGCTGGGCTAAGCTGTTTCGCGCCTACAGCGCTCCAGGTTCGCAAACCTGAGAAAACTAGCTTCTCACAACTGACTACTGGTCAACCTCGCCCGCGCTTTGCGCTGGCGGTTCGTATTTGTGCGATAGATTCGCAGCGTCGCGGGCTTCCACTATCGTTGCTTCGGCCACTGCGCGAGCCTTCTTCGATCCGTTCTCCAAGATGTCCCACGCCAGCTTGGGATCGGCCTCATACTTGGCACGCCGCTCCTGAATGGGAGCGAGTACTTTCCACAAGCTGTCAGCCGCCCAGCCCTTGCACTCGATGCATCCGATGCCCGCGGTGCGGCAGCCCTCGTTGACCTTCGCCATAGTCTCCGCGCTGCTGAAGATCTTGTGCAAGTCACCGACTGGGCACACATCGGGATTGCCGGGATCGGTGCGCCGGATGCGCGCTGGGTCGGTCACCATCGTCTTGAGTTTCGATCGCAACGATGCTTCCGGCTCGCTCA
>Ga0209656_10002703_pt1 | contig 11465 bp, 11 predicted proteins | sample BogFormECP12_OM2_FD_188239 | JGI IMG/M metagenome (GOLD analysis project Ga0209656, IMG submission 188239) | Bog forest soil microbial communities from Calvert Island, British Columbia, Canada - ECP12_OM2 (SPAdes) (version 2) | ecosystem: Environmental > Aquatic > Freshwater > Wetlands > Bog ... | reverse complement strand
ATGAACGGGGCAGGCACCAGCAGCCTCCTCGGCGGGGACGCCGGCGACATCACCTACCCCTACTACCTCATCAATGGGCGCATCCCTGCCGCGCCTACTACCTTCACCGCCAAACCGGGACAACGGATTCGTATTCGGCTCATCAACGCCGGCTCCGACACCGCCTTCCGCGTAGCGTTGGCCGGCCACACCATGACCGTCACCCACACGGACGGCTACCCGGTGGTACCCACCGAGGTCGACTCGGTGTTGATGGGCATGGGCGAACGCTACGACGTCATCGTCACCGCCGGAAATGGCGTCTTCCCGCTCGTCGCGTCGGCCGAAGGTAAAAACGCCCTGGCCCGCGCGCTGTTGGCCACCGCTGCGGGCAGCCCACCTGATCCAGGCTTTCAGCCACCCGAGCTGACCAAACGGGTCGGCATCATCGACATGTTCACCGCCACACCGGACGTCGACCTGCGATCCGGGAAAGCCGACGTTGACCTGTCGGCCAATCTGTCCGGCGGGATGATGCGCTACGACTGGGCGATTAACGGGGCACCCTACGGTAGGAATCAGCCGCTACAGATCAGGCAGGGACAACGAGCGACCCTCACCTTCACTAACACCACGATGATGTGGCACCCGATGCACCTCCACGGGCACACCTTCCAGATCGTCAAACCCGATGGCACCTCGGGTGCCCGCAAAGACACCACTATCGTGCTACCTATGCGAACGGTCAGCATCCAGCTGATCGCCGACAACCCTGGCATCTGGATGATGCACTGCCACAACACCTATCACCAAGAAGCCGGGATGATGACCAGTCTGAATTACGCCACCACCTGACACTCTGTTGCGCTAGGCCGGGAGGAGGTGGGTGAAAATCTCTGCCGGGATCGCCATCGGGACCGCTAGCCGGGCGTACTCGTGGCCGGACGAGTTTTGAAAAAATCTTGGCGTTGTATCCGTCCCCGAGATAACCACACCCCCGATAAGGGGGGTGCATGGGGCGGGACGGCGGACGAGCCACCTCACCTGCGGTTTTATCCGTCCCTACGACTTGCCGTCCCGGAGGGCAGGGACGAGCGGGACGAGCGGTAATTCTTGAGCGCAGCCCCGACAACCTCGTTGCGGAACTTGTCGCCGTTGGCGCGCAGGATGCTTGCGGCCTCGTCGCGATCAGTGGAGGCGCGAACCCGAAGGCCGTTCAAACCATGCTCGGACATCAGTCGGCTGCGCTGACGCTGGACACCTACGCAGACCTTTTCCCGGATGATCTTGAGCTTGTGTCAGCGGCTCTCGACCAAGCCCGCCAGGCCGCACTCCAAGCTACTGCGGACCAACTGCGGACTGGGGACCGACCGGACAAAGTCCCTAGCCGGCATCGCCCCGAGTGGCTCTGACCTGCTGCAACGCGAGTCGGGGTGGCGGGATTTGAACCCACGGCCTCTTCGTCCCGAACGAAGCGCGCTACCAAGCTGCGCCACACCCCGCGTGAAGCCACGACAGCGTATCGCACCGGCCGGTCGGGGCGCCAAACGCCGCCGGGCCCCACGCCGGGAGTCCTGCCCCTCTGGCGCCGGGTTCCCGCCGCCGGCGACGGAGCGCCTCCATGATCGCAACGTCGTCGCCGGTCACAATGTGGGCGTCCCGCTTGCGGACGTAGCCGATCATCCGCTTCGGGATGGAAATGGGTGTCGGTGGCGTTGTCCACACTGACCGGCATGACTGAGCCGGGCGCGAAGGAGTAGAGCACCATGACGGGGTTGGGGGCCGCGCTGTACGGCGGTTTCTTCGGGTTGGCGGCACTGTGGCTGTTTCTGACGGCCGACCGCGGTCCGGAGCCCGACGACGCGCCGGATCAGGCCCAGCGGCCGGATCTCTCGAACTCCGAGAGCGCCTCGGCGGCGCAGGTCGGGTCGAGGTCGTGCTGCGCGAGCCAGGCGTCGTCGCAGTAGGTGTCGGCGTAGCGGTCGCCGCTGTCGGCGAGCAGCGTGACCACCGAACCGCTGCGGCGGTCGGCCACCATCTCGGCGAGAAGACCGAACGCTCCCCACAGGTTGGTGCCGGTGGACGGGCCCACCGTGCGGCCCAGCACCGCGCTGGCGTGCCGCGCGGCCGCGACCGACGCTGAATCCGGGACGACGACCATCCTGTCCACCACGTCGGGAAGGAACGACGGCTCCACCCGCGGACGTCCGATTCCTTCGATGCGTGACGAGATCCCGGTGCGCACGTCGCGACGGCCGGTTACGTAGGACGGGAAAAACGCGGAGTTCTCCGGATCCACCACACAGAGCCGGGTCGCGTAGCGGCGGTAGCGGATGTAGCGGCCGATCGTTGCGCTCGTTCCGCCGGTGCCCGCACCGACCACGATCCACTCCGGAATCGGATGCTGCTCCTCGCACATCTGCGTGAAGATCGACTCGGCGATGTTGTTGTTGCCGCGCCAGTCGGTGGCCCGCTCGGCGTTGGTGAATTGGTCGAGGTAGTGTCCGCCGGTTTCGGCGGCCAGGCGCTCGGCCTCGGCATATACCTGCCCCGCCTCCTCGACGAAGTGGCATCGCCCACCTTGGGCTTCGATCAATGCCACCTTGGCGTGGCTTGTCGACGCCGGCATCACCGCGACGAACGGCAGCCCGAGCAGCTGCGCGAAATACGCCTCGGAAACCGCCGTCGACCCCGACGACGCCTCGACTACGGTGGTGTCCTCGGTGATCCATCCGTTGCACAACGCGTAGAGGAACAGCGACCGCGCCAGCCGGTGTTTGAGGCTGCCGGTGATGTGCGTTGTCTCGTCCTTCAGGTACAGCTGCACGTCGACGGCGGCTGACCACGCGGCCGGCAGCGGATATCGCAGTAGGTGGGTGTCTGCGCTGCGGCGGGCGTCAGCCTCGATGAGCCGCACCGCGTTGTCCACCCAGTCGCGTGGACGGTCGTGAACCGCGACGGCAGCCTTCTGTTTCACCGCACGGCAGCTGCCGGATGGGACTGGGTCGTGCGTGAACCCGCCTCGCGCCCACCCGTCGGCGTTGCCACCAGCGTGAGCAGCGTCGCCTCGGGTCGGCAGCAGAACCGAAGCGGCGCGAACGGCGACGTGCCGATTCCCGCCGACACGTGCAGTTGCATCGTCGAACCCCACCGCGACGCCCCTTTGGCACGTGAGCGGTCCAGGTCGCAGTTCGTGACGATCGCACCGTAGAACGGCAGACACAATTGCCCGCCGTGGGTATGGCCGGCCAGGACGAGCTGGTAACCGTCGGCGGCGAACCGGTCCAGCACCTGCGGGTACGGCGAATGTGTCAGGCCCATGCGGAGATTCGCCGCCGGGCTCGCCGGTCCGGCGATGGTTTCGTAGCGGTCGCGCCCGATGTGCGGATCGTCGACGCCCGCGGCGGCGATCCGCAGGCCCGCGACCTCGACCTCGCGCCGGGTGTGCGTCATGTCGAGCCAGCCGCGTTCGGTGAACGCCGCACGCAGGTCCTGCCAGGGCAGCGGCCGGCCATGCACCCGACGACCCGGGTTGGTCAGGTAGTTCGCGGGGTTCTTCAGCCGCGGGCCGAAATAGTCGTTGCTGCCGAACACGAACAACCCCGGCAGGCTGAGCAGCTCGCCCAGCGTCTGCACCACCGCGGGCACCGTCCGCGGGTGGGCCAGGTTGTCACCCGTGTTGACGACCAGGTCGGGCTCCCAGCGCGCGAGTTCCCGCAACCAGGCCTGCTTGTGTCGTTGGTTGGGACGCATGTGGATGTCGCTGATGTGCAGCACCCGCAGCGGCGACGAGCCCGGCGTCAGCACGGGCATCGTGACCTCCCGCACGACGAACGCGTTGCGCTCGATGACCGAGGCGTAGCCGATCCAGGCGAGGGCCGAGCCTGCGGTGACCGCGGCTGTTCTCTTCAGGATTGGTGGTGCGACGCCGTTGGGAGCCATGCACGCAGCCTACTGGCTGCCGGGGGCGCACACGTGCCGGCGCGACCCGTTGCCGCTAGGGCGGCGGCGCGCCCGGCGGCGGTGGCGGCGCGAGCAACGGGACCGTGATCGGCGGCAGCCCCGGGATCTCCACCACCGTGGTGCCGGCGATCGGGGGCAGGCCGGGCAGGCCGGGCGGCGGCGGTGGTGGCGGCGGTGGGATGCCGTTGCTGATGTTGATCGTGACGATCGAACCCGGGATGGTCTGACCGCTGGGTGAGGTGCCGATCACCGTGCCGTAGGAGGAGCCGCTGTTGAGCGCAGCCGGCTGGTCGGCGACCTGGAAGCCGGCATCCTTGAGGCGCTGGCGGGCCTGGTCCACGGTGAGGCCGCTGACGCTGGGAACCCGGGAGTTCGGGCCCCCGTCGACGTAGCGTGGGTCCGTCGGCGGCAGGTGCACGTCACCGAAGTCGTTGGCGATCGGCTTCATCGCCGTGAACCAGGTCCGGGCCGGTTCGCTGCCGCCGTACAGGTTGCCGCTGCCGCACTCCCGCAGCGGGCCCGAGCACAGGTCCGTCGGCGTGCTGGAGTCGGAGAAGATGTAGCTCGCGGCGGCGTAGTTGTTGGTGAATCCGACGAAGCCCGCGGATCGGTGGGCCTCGGTGGTGCCGGTCTTGCCCGACACCGGCAGGCTCCAGCCCGCGGCACCGGCCGAGCCCGCCGCTGTGCCGTTGCCCTGGGCGTCGTGGCTCATCGCGTTCGCCATCGTGTTCGCGAGGCCTTCGGGCACGACCTGATCGCAGGTTTCGGTGGTGACGGAGACCTCGTTTCCTTTGCGGTCGTAGATCTTGTCGATCGGGTTGGGCGGGCACCAGACGCCGCCGGAGGCCAGCGTCGCCGCCACGTTGGACAACTCGAGGGGGTTGATCTCGATGGGCCCGAGCGTGAACGAGCCGAGGTTCTGGCGTTTCACGAAGTCGGCGAGGCTTTCGTTGCTGTCGGGGTCGTAGGCGCGGGCCGTGCCGGGATCGGCGTACGACCGCATGCCGAGCCTGACGGCCATGTCCACGGAGCGGGTCACGCCGATCTGTTGGATCAGCCGGGCGAACGCGGTGTTCGGCGAGGTCGCCAGCGCCTCCGTCACGTTCATGGAGCCGCGGTAGCTCCCGTCGTTGCGCACGCACCACATCTCCCGCGGGCAGCCCGGGGCGCCGCCGCTGCCCATGCCCTTGGCCTGGAAGAATCCGGGCACCTCGAGCTGGGCGTTGATGCCCATCCCCATGTCGAGCGCGGCCGCGGTGGTGAAGATCTTGAAGATCGACCCGGCGCCGTCGCCGACCAGAGAGAACGGCTGCGGCTGCATGGTTTCGCTGGCGTCGCTGTTGAGCCCGTACGTGCGGTTGCTCACCATCGCGATCACCGGGTGCGTGTCCTTACCCGGCTTGATCACGCTCATCACGCTGGCGACGCCGTCGAGGCTGGGGCTGGCGATGTTGTCGACGGCCTGCTTGACCGAGGCCTGGACCTTGGGGTCCAGCGTGGTCCTGATCAGATACCCGCCGCGGGCGACCTGGTCCTTGCTGATGCCGGCGCGGGCCAGGTATTGCAGCACGTAGTCGCAGAAGAACGCGCGGTCGCCGGCCGCGATGCAGCCCTGCGGCAGCTCGTTGGGCTGCGGCAGCACGCCCAGCGGCTGGGCCTTCGCCGCACGCAGCTCGTCGGCCTTCGCCGGCAGGTTCTCGATCATGGTGTCGAGCACGACGTTTCGCCGCTGCAGCGCACCATCGGGATTGGTGTACGGATTCAACGCGCTGGTGGACTGCACCATCCCGGCGAGCAGCGCGGCCTGCTGCCAGTTCAGCTGGGAGGCGTCGATGCCGAAGTAGGTCTGTGCGGCGTCCTGCACCCCGAACGCTCCGTTGCCGAACGACACCAGGTTGAGGTAGCGGGTCAGGATCTCCGGCTTGCTGAACGTCTTGTCCAGGGTGAGCGCCATGCGGATCTCGCGCAGCTTGCGCGCGGGCGTGGTCTCCACCGCCGCGCGCTTCTCGGCGTCGGTCTGCGCGAGCACCAGCAGCTGATAGTTCTTGACGTACTGCTGCTCGATGGTGGACCCGCCGCGCGTGTCGACGTTTCCGGAGACGTAGCCGGACAGGCCGGTGAGTGTGCCCTTCCAGTCGACACCGTTGTGCTCGGCAAACCTCTTGTCCTCGATCGAGACGATTGCCAGCTTCATCGTGTCGGCGATCTGTTCGCTCGGCACTTCGAACCGCCGCTGGGAGTACAGCCACGCGATCGGGTTGCCCGCCGCGTCCACCATCGTCGTCACCTGGGGGACGTCGCCCTCGACCAATTGGGCCGAGCCGTTGGCCACGACGTCGGAGGCCCGGTTGGATATGAGGCCGAACCCGCCGACGAACGGAAACATCAGCGCGGCCGCCACGACGCTGGCCAGAAGGCAGCACCACGCGAGCTTGACGACCGTTACCGCGGTCGGCGGGCGCTCCGGCATGCATACAGAGTACTGATGCCTCTGACGCGCTATTCCCTTCGGCGCATCATCGCAGCATAATTAGCCTGCGCGTCAGCACGTCGTTACATTCCGGACTGGCTCGTTGAGCCGCGGAGGATACGCGATGAACCTGGGACTAGACGGTCGTCCCAAAAATCCCTTGCCAAACTGTTGCGCAATCGATACCTGACCACCTAGTTTGGACACACAATGCGATTCAGGTAACAGTTACCTGAGGAATGTGGCGTAGATCGCAATCGTGCGATCGCCGCCCCGGGAACCGCCGTCATGGCGGCCGAGCGAAGGGGAGCGCTGGTGTCAGCTACACGGCCCGCTGCGCGGAGGACGACGACAAGCACCCTGACGAATTCGGTTCATAAGGCAGCGGCCGAGGCGCGCATCGCGTGGGTTTCCCAAGCATTGTGTCGAGCCTCTGACCCCGACGAGTTGTTTGTCCGCGGCGCCGCGCAGCGCAAAGCGGCCGTGATCTGTCGGCACTGCCCGGTGATCGCCGAGTGCGGCGCCGACGCCCTCGACAACCGCGTGGAGTTCGGCGTCTGGGGCGGCATGACCGAGCGCCAGCGGCGCGCGCTGCTCAAGCAGCACCCCGAGGTTGTTTCCTGGTCCGAGTTCTTCGCCGCCCAGCGCAAGCACCGCAGCGCGGTCTAGAGCGCTTTCCGGATTTTGCTACGCCGCTTCCCCGGCGGCGGTGAGTTGGTCGGCGATGGCGCGAAGCGCCTCCAGGTCGGAGACGTCGAACGGCAGCGACGGGACCCCGACGATCGGCACGTGTGGGTTGGCGCCGGTGAACCGGGACAGCAACCGCACCTCGCGCTTGGCGGTGAGGCCACGGTCGGCGTGGATGCGCAAGACCGACGCGGCCAGCGAGTCGGGATCGTCGGCCTCCAGTTCCTCGGCGCCGTCTACGGCACGCTCGACCGTCAGCGAGCACAGCGTCGGATGCGTCCGGTTGAGGATCAGTCCGGCCAGCGGCATGCCTTCCCGCGACAGCCGGTCCACGAAGAACGACGCCTCGCGCAGCGCGTCGGGCTCGGCGGCTGACACCACGACGAACTGCGTGCCGCGGCGCCGCAGAAGCTCATAGGTGCGGTCGGCCTTCTCGCGGAAGCCGCCGAACGTCGCGTCCAACGACTGCACGAAAGCCGATGCATCTGAGAGCATTTGCGACCCCAGGATGGTCGAAATCGCTCGCATCGCCAGCCCGACCGCGCCGGTGATGAGCTTGCCGATGCCTCGGCCGGGAGCCAGCAGCAGCCGCCACAGCCGGCTATCCATGAAGCTGCCCAACCGCTTCGGTGCGTCGAGGAAGTCCAGCGCGTTACGTGACGGCGGGGTGTCCACGACGATCAGGTCCCACTTGTCCTGCGCGAGCAACTGGCCGAGCTTTTCCATCGCCATGTATTCTTGCGTCCCGGCTAGTGACGTGGCCACGGTCTGGTAGAACGGGTTATCCAGAATCGCTTGTGCGCGTTCGGGTCCGGAGTAGCTCGTCACCATCTCGTCGAAGGTGCGCCGCATGTCGAGCATCATCGCGTACAACTCACCTTGCACAGCCGGTGCCAGCGGAACGCGCTGCGGCGAGTTGCCCAGATCGTCGATGCCCATGGCCTGAGCGAGCCGGCGGGCCGGGTCGATCGTCAGCACCACGACGGTGCGGCCGTATTCGGCCGCGCGCAGCGCCATCGCGGCAGCGGTGGTGGTCTTGCCGACCCCGCCGGCGCCGCAGCAGACCACCACACGGTTGCTGGTGTCGGTCAGGATGTCGGCCATGTCCAGGGTTGGCGGTGTGGTGCTCATCGAACCCCCTGGCGTGCAAGTATTTCGGCCATTTCGTACAGGCTGCCGAGGTCGATGCCGTCGGCCATGTTGGGAAGCTCGAGGCGCGGCACCGCGATCTCGTCGAGCTGCTCGGCGGTCTCGGCACGGGCATTCAGCAGGGTCGCGTGCTGGATCGTCTCGGTGAGGATGCCGGCGAACTCGTCGTCGCTGAGTTTGATTCCGGCGGTGGCGAATTCAGACCGCACCGCGTCAGCGTCGATGTCTCCTTCGGCCGCCTTGGCCAGATCGTCGGGTTGCAGGTACACCGGAAGCCCACGGTTGACGATCACGCTGCCGATCGGCAGGCCCAGCCTCCGCAGCTCGTCGATGGCCTCGATGGTTTCCTGCATCGGCAGCGACTCCAGCAGCGTGACGAGGTGGATCGCGGTCTGCTCGGAGTGCAGCAGCTTGACCACGCCGTCGGCCTGGGAGTGCACCGGGCCGCCCTTGGCCAGGTCGGACACCGCCTTGGTGACATCGAGGAACCGGGCAATGCGTCCGGTCGGGGGCGAGTCCACGACGACCGCGTCGTACACCGGCAGTCGCGACTTGTCGGTGCGCACCACCGATTCCTTGATCTTGCCGGTCAGCAGCACGTCGCGCAGCCCCGGCGCGATCGTGGTGGCGAACTCGACGGCCCCGATGCGCCGCATGGCGCGCCCCGCCAGGCCGAGGTTGTAGAACATGTCGAGGTATTCCAGGAACGCGGCCTCGATGTCGATGGCGAGCGCGTTGACCTGCCCGCCGCGCTCGGCGGTGGCGATCTTCACCTCTTGATAGGGCAGCGGCGGCACGTCGAACAGCTGCGCGATGCCCTGGCGGCCTTCCACCTCGATCAGCAGTACCTTGCGACCGCCCGCGGCCAGCGCGAGCGCGAGCGACGCCGCGGTCGTCGACTTGCCGGTGCCGCCTTTGCCGGTCACGAAATGCAGGCGCGCATTTCGCAGCCTCGCGGGCCAGCCGACGTTTGCCCCCGACTCGGGTGTGGTTGCCACGACTGCATGCTAACCAACGCTGGTGATCGGCCTGGCCGCGGTTAGGGTGAGCCAATGAGCGAACCGACGAAGTGGGAGTACGCGACGGTGCCGCTGCTGACCCACGCGACGAAGCAGATCCTCGACCAGTGGGGCGCCGACGGGTGGGAGCTGGTGTCGGTGCTGCCTGGCCCCACCGGCGAGCAGCACGTGGCCTACCTCAAGCGACCGAAATGAGCGCGTCGGCCCGGCTGGCCGAACTGGGCATCGAATTGCCGGACGTCGCCAAGCCGCTGGCGTCCTATGTGCCCGCGGTACGCACGGGCAACCTCGTCTACACCGCCGGGCAGCTCCCGCTGCGGGACGGCAAGCTGGTGAGCAACGGGAAGGTCGGCGCGGGCGTGACGGCCGAGGATGCCAAGGGGCTGGCCCGGCTGTGCGCGCTCAATGCGCTGGCAGCGGTGCACGCGCTGGTCGGCATCGACACCGTGACGCGGGTCGTCAAGGTGGTCGGTTTCGTCGCGTCGGCGCCCGGCTTCACCGGCCAGCCCGGGGTGATCAACGGGGCGTCGGAGCTGTTCGGTGAGGTCTTCGGCGACGCAGGCGCGCACGCCCGCTCGGCGGTCGGCGTCTCGGAGCTGCCGCTCGACGCGCCGGTCGAGGTCGAAGCCGTCGTCGAGGTGTCCTGACACGTGCACGAGGAGCTGACCCACCCCGCGTACGGGCGGCTTCGGCGGGTGACCGGTTCGGCGTCGGTGCTGCTGGCCGACAACCCGGGTCTGATGACGCTGGAAGGCACGAACACCTGGGTCCTTTCCGGCCCGCGCAGCGACGAGGTCGTGATCGTCGACCCCGGCCCCGAGGACGCCGAGCACATCGGGCGCGTCGCCGAAGTGGCGAAGGTCGCACTGGTGTTGATCAGCCACCGGCACGGCGACCACACCGACGGCATCGACCAGCTCGTCGATATCACCGGGGCGCCCGTCCGCGCGGCGGGAACCGGGTTCCTGCGAGGTCTTGGCGGACGGCCGTTCGCCGACGGTGAGGTCATCGACGCCGCCGGGCTCCGCATCAAGGTGATGGCCACCCCGGGCCACACCGCCGACTCGGTGTCGTTCGTGCTCGACGACGCGGTGCTGACCGCCGACACGGTGCTGGGCCGCGGCACCACCGTCATCGACACCGAAGACGGCAGCCTCGGCGACTACCTGGAGTCGCTGCGCCGCCTGCGCGGCCTCGGCAATCGGGCCGTGCTGCCGGGCCACGGCCCCGACCTGCCCGACCTGGTCGCGACCGCCGACATGTACCTGTGGCACCGCGAGGAACGGCTGAACCAGGTGCGCGACGCCCTGCGCGTCCTCGGCGAGGACGCCACCGCGCGCCAGATCGTCGAGCACGTCTACACCGACGTCGACGAGGAGTTGTGGGGCGCGGCCGAATGGTCGGTGCAGGCCCAGCTCGACTACCTGCGCCCCGGATAGCGCGCGCGGTCCCTACCGCGCTCGGTGTTGGTGGCCCGCGCGATCCCTATCGCGCTCGGCGCGCCAGCCGCTCGGAGTCACAGATCAGCACGCTCTTGCCCTCCAGCCGGATCCATCCGCGGTGCGCGAAGTCGGCCAGCGCCTTGTTGACGGTTTCCCGCGAGGCGCCAACGAGCTGGGCGATCTCCTCCTGCGTCAGGTCATGGGTGACGCGCAGTGCGCCGCCCTCCTGCGTGCCGAACCGCTGCGCCAACTGCAGCAGCTGCTTGGCGACTCGGCCGGGCACGTCGGTGAAGATCAGGTCGGCGAGGTTGTTGTTGGTGCGGCGCAGCCGGCGCGCAAGCACGCGCAGCAGCTGCTCGGAGATCTCCGGACGGTCGGCGATCCAGGCCCGCAACGCGTCACGGTCCATCGACACCGCCCGCACTTCGGTGATGGTCGTCGCGCCGGACGTGCGCGGCCCGGGGTCGAAGATCGACAGTTCTCCGAACATGTCCGACGGCCCCATGATCGTCAACAGATTCTCGCGGCCGTCGGGCGAGCGGCGGCCGATCTTCACCTTGCCGGAGATGATGATGTACAGACGGTCCCCGGGTTCTCCCTCGGCGAAAACGGTATGACCTCGCGGAAAGTCGACTGGGTGAAGTTGCTTGGTCAGCGCAGCCACGGCGCTGGGCTCGACACCCTGGAAGATTCCGGCCCTGGCCAGGATCTCGTCCACGTTGCCCCTCTTAAGCTGTCAGGTGGTTTGACACGCGC
>Ga0209656_10002702_pt1 | contig 11465 bp, 15 predicted proteins | sample BogFormECP12_OM2_FD_188239 | JGI IMG/M metagenome (GOLD analysis project Ga0209656, IMG submission 188239) | Bog forest soil microbial communities from Calvert Island, British Columbia, Canada - ECP12_OM2 (SPAdes) (version 2) | ecosystem: Environmental > Aquatic > Freshwater > Wetlands > Bog ... | reverse complement strand
TTGCGTCAGAGAAGTCGCCGAGCGTGTCGTGAAACGCGCAGCCGGGGAAGGCCATTGCGTCATTGTAGGACGCGGCTCCGCCCACTATCTCCAAAACCGTCGTGACGCCTTTCACGTATTTGTGTTCGCACCGCTGGATGAAAAGATCCGGCGACTGGAGGCTGGCGGGAAGAGCGAATCGGAAGCCATCCAACTTGCCGAGACGGTGGATCAGGACCGCGCGGCTTTCATCAAGCAATATTTCGGCGTCGAATGGCCGGGTCGGCACCGCTTCGATCTCATGATCAACTCGACGTTGGGCGAGGAAACGGCAGTGGAGATCATCCTCAACAGTATCAACCTGATCGAGAAGGGAAAGACAATATCCGAACCTTTGGTCCAGCAGCCTGACGTGGCTACCTGATTCGAGAAGCGTTCGTTACTCGCCGCGCTACGAGGTCAGGGGGCAGCCGGATCCTCGATTGCCAGCTTTGACGGAAACATAGTGTTGCCGCTGCAGCACGCGCAACAGCAACCCTATCATTCGGTCTTTCCAAGTCACTATCGAATAGCAGGGCCCTAGCCCAGGCAGGCCCCTCCCCAGAATTGGGGAACCGGAATAAGGAGTACTCCGGTATTTGTGCAGAAGGATTCGGATCGGAAGAGCGCCACTTCGGACTCGAGGTGGATCCCCGAACTCGACCACTTACTGTCGGTCGGATTGAAACACGGGAACGCATGCAGCGACTGAAAAAGCGTTGTGGCTCGCGGCGGGACTGACCCGGGGCGACTGCTGGAAGCGGATTCGTTATTTGCGGAGGCACGGTGCAGTCCTGGGGTCGGGGCAGATGGAGCAGGAAGGGCGAACGGGCGATAGGACCTCGCCTCAACCGCCGGTTGACGAACATCGCCCCTGTCCCCGACCGAGCGAGAAGACTACTTCCGAAGAGCGTGGAGTTGCAAAACGGTGTTTCTCGTCCACGGTCAATCGCGTCGGTGCCCGGCGTGTAATTCGCAGATACGATAGCGTCTATCAGCACAGGTTCTTAGGCACCAGGTTCACCACACTGCAGGGCACGATCCGCTTGTACTCCTGAGTGCTCTTCGGCATCACGGGCGGCCCGCAAGGTTTGCGCAGGCAACTGTCCCCAAGTGACCCGGCCCGCTAAACGAGCTAGGAAATTGGTGCGCCACACTCATAAACGATCCTTGAGGGTTCCTTCCAGATCGCGGCGACCGTGAAGTATTGAAACGATTTGCAGGGGCTTCGTCTTGGGCCGGTAGACGATGAGGTAGGAGTAAACCGGGAAAAACTTCACTTCTCATCGGTAAGATCTCTGCGCCAATGTCCGGCACCGGGTGCACCAGCCAGAAATGCGATCCGGTCCCGAATGACGGATTCAACTCGGTCCGCCATTGCGACGCTGCTGTGCCTTCGACGTAGGACCAAATCTCCACCAGATCGGCTGCAGCTTGCGGGGCAAGGACGAAGCGCGCTCTCATTCAAGCTTGGCCTTCAACTTTGCCAAATAGCCATCCAATTGATCGTCGGGAATTCCTTCGCCGCGTTCCAGTTGCTCACGGCGCAGCGGTGGCCCAACGGTTTTGTCTGTCCGCGCTGCGGCGGATTCCACACCGGATCTTCGCGTTGTTCGCTTCGCGGTTCTCCAAAAGCCACCGATCCTGTTCCTCCTGCGTCTCGAGCAACCGGAGCAAGACTTCCTCCAAGTTCTGAGAACCCGCGAGTTGTAGCTGCTTCTGAATTCTGGCTTCCAGGGCTCGGTCGCGTATCTCGATGTTCATGCCATGTTCCTCGGCAACAGCCGGCGATGGTTGTCTTCCCTGCATCGTAGCTGACCGGCCGCAAATGTCAATGTCAGGAACTTACGGGATGAAACCCTACAATGGCAACTCTCATCAGCGCCAACTATTTTTCGTGCTCCGCAATCTGTTTGGTCACAAGAGTTCCGGCCCAGAAGCGACCGGTGGCGCACCTCCCGGCATGCCGAAAGCTATTACCTAACCGAGGCCTGAAGGCGGCGGCGCCGCAGACGTCTGACGAGCACGTGCCGTTCATGCCGTCACCTGGAGGGATGAAGGCTGTCGGAGCTCCGTTTGACAACCGAGTACTTCCGCACTACAAGAGCGCATGCAGGTCCCGGCACAACACCCAGCTGCTGTATTACCGTTCGGCTTGCAGAAGAGGCAGCTTCCATGCGGTGGCTGGCCGGCATTGGCCTACCGTTCGCAGCCCTCGCTGGAGGCTACCTGCCTCGCAGTGCTGGCGATTGGCCAACGGAACCCAGACGCTCTTGGGAAGGCTCAAGAGTTTCTTCTGCGCGCCCAAAACCGCAACGGGAGCTGGCCCGTCTTCCCTGGTGACGATGAAGCTGGCTGCTGGATCACGTCGCTGGCAACTCTCGCTCTCTCCGACCTGGCATCAGCGATACCAGCGCGGCTCAATGGCTTGGATTGGTTGCTGGACTCTCGCGGCAAGGAATCGCATTGGCTGTGGAAATGGAAGTTCCGTACTACGACCGTCATGTGCGTTTCGATCCTGACTGCCTGAAGGAGCATCGCGGAAACAGCAGCGTAGCGAGCACCATGCTTAACGCTCTGCTGGCCTGGCCGGACCATCCATACGGTTTTGGCACTCTGTACGGCTCTGAATTCGACCCAGAAACCAAATGCCGCGAATCGTTTGTCATTGCCGAAACGGTTGATCTGAACAAGAACGAAATCCATGCGAAAGAGCGGGCACTGATCGCAGAAGTAAAAGCCCAACTCACGCGTGGGCGCAAGTGCCAAGTCTTTGCGGTCTATAGCAACAAGCACGACGTTATCGAACGGCTGGAACAGCTGTTTCGAAGTGAGGGAATACGGGCGGCGATCCTGCGGGCCAGCGTTCCCACGCACAGGCGGGGAGCCTGGTACCGGGAACAGCTGCGCCGTGGAATCGATGTCGCACTCTGCCATCCAAAAATCGTGGAGACTGGACTCGATCTCCTCGACTTTCCAAGCATTCTGTTTCACGAGACCGGTTACTCGCTTCACACCTTGCGCCAAGGCGAGCCGCCGGTCCTGGCGCATCGGACAGCGACGTCCCGTGGAGGTTGAAGTTTTTTGCCTACAAAGGCACGATGCAGGAAGTCTGTCTCCGCTTAATGGGGAAGAAACTCCTCGTGGCCTTGGCCATGGAAGGGAAGTTCACTTCCGAAGGTCTCCAAGCAATCGACCGAGACGACGACATGCTTACGGCGATGGCGCGTGAGCTGGTGGAGAACAAGGGGAGCTGATCGGCGAGCGCCCAGGGCTCGCCACGGCAGAGAGTCTGTCGGCCTATATGGCTTATCGCCCCCGTCAACATCACACGGATGCCGACCGAAATCTTGTCTCGAACATTCACTCGCGAGGCGTGAGTGCTTCGGACGCAGTTATTCGCGTCCTGAATCTAGCCGCACGGATGATGTCAGCGCAGGTCAGCGGTTCTACCTTGCGAGAAGAGCTCGCGGCGCTTACGGAGGAGTGAGCCGGATGGATCGGTGTTGGCGGAGTCGCGCGATCCAGGCTTGCCGGCCATAGAACGCAAGATTCAAACCGCAGATGATTACCGCCGCTGTCGTTAGCATGGTTGAAGAAATATCCGGATAGACTAGCTTGTCCAGGTAATGGAGCAGGAACCCACCCTGGTCAGGTTCGACCCCGGCGTTGCGTTCGAGCCAGTTCTCCAGCAGGGTCAAAGGACACGGCCAACGAAGCAGCTCCGTTAGTATTCCCCACACGAGAGAAGCGACATGCAGCCAGCGAAGAATCGGGCGCGAGCCTGTCAGGAATGCACCAAAAACGACCCACAAAATGTACAGCGCATGCAGGAAGAGAACAGAAATCGCGAGTGCGGAATAGAAATTCGAAGCAACAACAGCTGCATGCATCTCTGGAAGTCACGCAACGACAGTTGACGATCCGCCCGATACGCGTTCGCCCTGTTCTGGGACCAGAATAGTATTGTTGCCAGAAGATTGTGCGAAAAATCATCCATGTCGACATGGACGCGTTTTACGCCTCAGTCGAGCAGCGCGATGATCCGCAGCTGCGCGGCAAGCCGGTGATTGTTGCGTGGCTGGGCAATCGCTCTGTCGTCTGCGCTGCGTCCTACGAGGCCAGGAAATTCGGTGTGCATTCGGCCATGCCAACAATACGAGCGGAACGCTTGTGTCCCGATGCGATTTTCGTACCGCCGGATTTCGCACGCTATCGCGAGGTCTCGCGCAGCGTGCGGGAGATTATCAAGCGTCATACAGACTTGATAGAACCACTTTCTCTCGATGAAGCCTATCTGGACGTCACCGAGAACAAGACCGGTTTAGTGACAGCTACCCTGGTGGCACGCACCATCCGTCAGCAAATTCGTCAGGAATTGGACCTCACTGCCTCTGCGGGAGTAGCGCCGAACAAGTTTCTCGCCAAGCTCGCCTCCGACTGGCGCAAGCCTGATGGGCTCTTTGTTGTACAGCCTGAGGACATAGACACGTTTCTGCTGCCCTTGCCAGTTGGACGCTTACCTGGCGTCGGCAAAGTTACAGAGGAGAAGCTGGCGAAACTTGGAGCCCAGACGGTGAAGGATCTACGGGCTCTCGACCCGGCCGCACTCGACCAACGCTTCGGCCGCTATGGTCAGCGCCTGCACGAGCTTGCCCTCGGTATAGACGATAACCCAGTCGTCCCGGACAGGCCGACGCAATCGATATCCGTTGAGGATACTTTTGAGCACGACGTGCTGTTGGCAGAAACCGAACCAATGATCCGGCGCCTTGCAGAAAAGCTCTGGTCTGCTGCGCGCAAAGAACCTCGGGTGGCACGCACGGTTGTCCTCAAGCTGAGGACCAGCGAATTTAAGATCCAAACTCGGAGCCATACACCAGGGTCGCCACCGTCGTCGTGCGAAGAGTTGACTGACATTGTCTTGAAGCTGCGAGAACGGGTTGATCTCGGTCCGCGGCAACGCTATCGGCTCGTCGGCGTTGGTTTGAGCAACTTCAGTCAATCCGAAAGCACAACCGGACAATCGGTCCTTTTCGAGTAGCACCTTTGTCGAGCGGTCGAGCGAGAATGTTTGCGCTGAACAGCCCCGCCCCAGCCTCAGACTTTAGATGGTGATCAGTCCCCGGCGAAGACCAATCGCAGCCGCCTCCGTACGCGTGGACGCGCCCAGCTTGCCCAGGATGGAGCTGATGTGAAATTTCACGGTATGGGCTGAGATGCTAAGATGCGCCGCAATCTCTTTATTCGACAGACCCTCCATCATCATCTCGAGCACTTCCCGTTTCCGAAGTGTGAGGTGTTCAGGCGAAGCGTCGGCGATAGGATCGGGGCGTCCCCCAGATTCGTCGGCCTCCTCGCGCGAATGAGCGAGGAGGCTCTGGCGTACGAGATCGGCCAGATCGCCCGAAAGTGTAAGCAATCCGGCCGCGGCGCTGTGGGCGGCTGCAGCCAACTCAGCTCCGGTGGCGTCACCCATGAGGACGGCTTGCACTCCGCCAGCGAGAGCGGTCGTTGTGCGGACAAGATCTGCTTCACCGGCCAGCAGCACGATAGGAACTGCGAGAGCGATCAATTTCTCCCAATTTGTCTCCGCGGAATGCGCTTCGAGGTGAAAGAGCACCGCGCCGGGATCGTTCTCCGCGATTGCCTGTGGCAGCTCGTTGGCGCTGCTGATCGCACCCACAAGATTTAAGCTGGGCTGATTCTCGACAAGGCGCTCCAACCCCGCGCGGGTGATCGACGAGGCAGCGGAGATCAGCACGCGCAACGGCTTGACCGCCGGCTGATGCTGCTTTGCCTTTCGCACAGTGCTGAGCCCGCTGCTTGACATGGTTATCGCCTTGGCCTGTCGCCCAGCGAAACCTCCGCGTCAGTGGCGTTTCCAGCGCGAAGCACGCGCAGCTTTACCACTTCTCCAGGGCGTTTCAGCGCGAGCGTATGGTGGAAGTGGCGGAATCCGCGGACCGGCTGCGCGTCCACGCTGACGACTAGGTCGCCCAAGCTGATGCCTGCCTGTTTAGCTGGTCCGTCGGGCGCGACGTGCATGACCAGCAGACCATGCTCCTGATCGGCTCCGGCAGTGGCACGCCACTCTTGTGGCAAGGGAACTTCCTGCATGGCGATGCCAAGGTAGGGCCGCGCAATATGGCCACGCTCCAGCAGTTCTTTGAGCACGCGATCGACGGTTTCGATGGGCAAGGTGATGACCGATTCGCGTGCCAGCACCGAACTGTTCACGCCTAACAGTTCGCCGCGACCGTTCACGAGTGCGCTGCCAGACTGACCAGGATAGAGGCGGACGTCGGGGCGCAAGAGGCGGTCGATTTGACCCCCGCGCCACGAATGCCAAGGTCCTCCGACACGGGCAACGATTCCGGCGCTCGCGGAGAGTTCACCGCGACCAGAACGCGCAACCGCCAGCACCAACTCGCCGACCTTCGCGTCGGAGGCGAGGGGCAAGGTGGCGAGACTCGACGAGTTTTCGATGCGTACAGCCGCGAGGTCCGTCGTGCTGTCGTGGCCGGCAACCGTTCCCTTCATGCTGCCACCGTTGGCAAGAAGAACGCTGACTTCGTCGGCCCGTCGCACGAGATGGCTGGCGGTGACGATAATGCCGGGCCTCCATTGAACGCCGCTGGCGGCGACCCGACGGCCAGCGTCTACGGCGACGATAGCCTTTCCTGTCTGCTCGGCGAGTGTGGCGGCGTGGTTTGAGATGGCTTCCCAGATTTCGTTGGCGGTGCTACTCATTGCTCACTCCTGATGCATAGAATTCTGCTTCAGGTTCAAGCATGGCATCACGGAAGGGAGCGCACATCAGGCGAATGGGCAGGGAAGGGACTGGAAAGATGGGCGGGTACGACGGGAAGCCGCCACAGAATGACGACACAGCTAATGGTGGATGGTGAAGCTGGGCCTGACGGTCCGGCCGCTGCGGGGGACAATAATCATGATGGCTAAGATAGTTGATTCGTACCGCTTCCTGCATGGCATCGAGAAAAGCGTGTTGAAACGCTGGGCGTGGGACTGGTACAACGTGAGATCGAGGCGGCAGGATTCAGCACCATCTCGCTGTCCATGATTCCGGAACTAACGGCAAGCGCGGGGGCACCGCGGATAGCAGCGATTGAGCATCCGTTCGGTATGACGCTGGGCCGTCCCGGGGAGGCGGCGGGTCAACTGGCAGTCTTACGCGCAGCGCTACAAGCAATGGAAGCTATGAAAGAGCCAGGTGGGTGGTGCACCTGCCTTTCGAGTGGACATCCACGGAGAAGCTCGCGCTCGGTCCGCCGGAGGCGCCGCCGATCGCGAAGTACCTGGTGCGGCATCCTTGGGCGCTGCCCCGGTTCCTGAACCGTACGCCGCCCGTGAACAGTGACTAATCGACCATCGGCCTGCCCGCACTCTATCTCTTGATGCGACTCCATTGCGGCAGCGACAGCCTTCATCTCCGATCCTTATCACTGGTGAGCGTGAGCGAGCTCGTGTTCCTCGCTTGAGACCTTCGATAACGACGGTCCAACTCGACCCGGAGTAGTAGAAGAGGACGGCCACGCCGCGCTTCTCGTTGCGCGAGGTCAGGTATTCGTAATAGCGACTCCGGCTCCAGCCATCTCGGTCGGGCAGATCATTCGTGGCCTTCACGGGCCACTTCGCCTCGGGTTTGTAAGCCTGCCACGGCGCAGCCAACGCTTCGTCCGGTCCCTCGGCTTGCACATCAACGAACGCGACCCAGGAGTCTCCCTCGGGTGCTTGCAGGATGGTTGCCGGGCCCTTGACACGAATGGACCAATCCTGGGGCGCGACAACCGCATTGCCGAGAACAGTGGTTTGGGGGGTATCGGCAGAGAGGCGCTCGGATGCCTGCCCGTTTACTGGCTTGGTGGCTGTTTGAACCGATGGGCTTTGGGTTTGTGCGAATACCGATGCGGCGCTCAGCGATAAGAGGCAGGCGACGACGAGTTTTTTCAAGACGTCGAATTGTAACCTCATGGCTAGCTAAAACGGTGTGCTAATTCTCCGGACGGCTTGCATTACGGCTTGAACCCAGGAAGGTCCACCCGCCTCGCGATGTGATCTTTGATCCAGTGTGCGTCCCACCATTCCTTGGGATCGATCTGGATGCCGTCGAGCTGCATCGCGAAGTGGATGTGGTCGCCTCCCGCCATGCCGGTCTGGCCGCTGACACCCATCACTTGGCCCTGCTTCACCAAGTCGCCTTCATGGACATCAATCCTGCTGAGATGGCCATAGATCGTCTGTAGACCATAGCCGTGGTCGAGGACGATGCAGTTGCCGTAAATCCCCAGAGGCGCCGCATAAACGACTGTGCCGTCATTCGATGCTTCCACACCGACGTGCTGCGTAACCGCCAAATCGTATCCCAGGTGAACCTGCTGATCGATCTTCTGGCCGTGATAGATGTAATTTCTCACGTCGGCAAAGTTGGCCTCAGTCTGGGAGTGAGGCTGCCGGATGAAAGGCCGGGACCACAGAAACCTGTCGGCGGTCTTGAACTGCAGATCGGAAAGCGTTTTGTTGTTGGCGCGGCGCATCTCGCTGTTAATCTTCACGAAGCGCGTGGCCGGATCACCCGTTCCGTTCGGGTCAAGTTCGTTAATCACCTTCTGCATGAAGGCGTCGCTCACCTGTAGATCATGAACCTTATATTTCGGCTGCTCTTTCTTCGGAAACACGACCACGAGAGGGCTGGTCACGTCGTTTCCTGCACCGTTCGCGGCATAGACCAGAGGCACGGTATCGGTCGGCATGTTCCAGGCGAACGCAAACATGGAAAACAGGCCCGGCTTGCCGCCAGGCATGGGCCAGGCGCGAAATTTCTCGTTGCCGACGCGCACTCCCGCTTCTGTCCAGTTCCCCGAGACGTTGAAGGTGGCGAGGTCTGCCATCCCGAGATACAGGTAGTGCTGCTCTGAGTCAACGCTGACAGTCGGCGGTTGCGTAACGACGGTCAGATCGCGTTCGGCGCGGCCTGTCTTTCTAAGCAGGTCGTTCGAAGTCGCTTCGACGATCAGCTTCGCATTGCCCGCCTGCAACTGGGGAGTGGTCTTGACGCCAGCCGTGAAGTCGCAGGTACTGTCGGGCGACTTCGACGGCTGCGCCATCGCAAAGACTTGGTAACGAGCACCATTCTGCTCGACGAACGCTTGCAGCCTGCGAATGCCACGCGGATCGCGTACGTGAACAGTGATGGGAGTGGCTTGGCTCAGGGAAACGACTGTAGACGGAAGCTCGACAACGGGTGTAGCAGATCTTGCCAGCAAGAAAAGAAGCAACAACACAACAAGAGCAATGACGACAACAATGAGTTTTCTCACGTCCCAGTGTATCTCCCGACAAGCAAATTAGCCGGTCGCCAGGGATGCCCAATTGGGTTCCTGCATCGGATTGAAATGAATCGAGATTCCTGCGGAAGATCGATGTCGGGTGGCGAGCAAAAAGAAAAGGCTGTGACTTTGGTTATGCTCTAGCCGACAACTCCCGCGAGAGAGTCACCAGCGTGGACGCATGTACCGTCACAGCCCTTGACGCGGTCACCGCTTTCGCGGTTCCAAACCCCAACTGACACCTCGCAGTGCGGTTGGTTTTTTCGGGTCTGGCAGTATCGGCGAGTCGCCCCGCCTAACTGACCACTCAGCTTACTTCAGGCTAACTACGTTTGAGATGTCAGCCCTTTTCTGCCGTCGACGAGAACAATCCTAATAGGGAACTGTGAGGTGTCAACGCACGGTGTTGGTGCAATCGACAGATATTTTGGGCCGCCAGCCGTTTCGTGCAAGCTACTGAAGACAAGCGGCTTGCAATTCTCGTCAAAGGGAATCGCGGAAGTTCTTCACATTGTTTTCACAGAACTTGATGGCAGAAAGACACAAGCCATCCGGAAACGCCACAGTTCAGCGCGGCTGAGGCCCTCAGCCGACAGGAACCGTTCATCAACCAGAATCTCGCCTACCAGGCGTTGGCCATGCTGACCCAGCTGCTGCGCCATGGATCTGTTTCGTATCACGGCGGATTCTGCAACCTGGCGAGCGGGCATCTTGTGCCGCTGCCGATTCGTGAGCGTAGGCGGAATTGTTAGCTAACACTACAACCATAAATTGGCCGCCGCGGCCAGCTGGATGCTTGTAATCAGTAGCGGCCAACTTCTGGTTGTAGATCAGGAGGTCGAATGCTCGGTGGGACTCACCCGAGCCTGTGCGATCGCCAGTGTAAGCGTCCCGCGGCAGAGCTGAGGGCTTTAGGATGTAAGCCGCCCAAAGCCCTCTCTACTGGATCTTGTCCGTCAAAGCTTGGAGAACGGGTCCGAGCATTTTCTGCGCTGAGCCCCGATTCATCATCTCCAGCAGAGTCCAGCCCAGCTCACCCCAAGAAGGATCCACTTTCTGCTGCGAGATGTAGGTCTTCATGGTGTAATCGATGCTCTTCAGGTGCAGTTGGTAGCTCATCAGAGCAGCAAGGAGCCTGCGCCCGAGCTCGTCTTTGGCTTCTTGGTTTGCGTCGTGCTGGTTCATTGGATATCGTCTTTTGTCACCGAGCGCCTCGTGAGATGCATTGGTTCACCGAAAAGAGTCCTTTGGGCTGAAGCCAGGACTGATCTTACACCCCCCTTCAATTTCGCCTTCGACTCAAGGGCGCAGGATCTCGCCGTACGCCACACGTCTTTCTGGTTCCGGCTCTCTACTTTCGGATCGTCAACTCGGAGAATATCCGAAACGATCCAGAAGTTCAGATGGAAGAAGCGTACGGGGATGGTTATTCAACGTATCGGGTCCGAAGACGACGGCAAAGAGTCTGGGAATGTGCACGCCAAGGTAATTTGGATCAGTAGCATGTGCAGGTGCATGTCATAGTAGAGGAGTTCAGGAGGCCCGTATGAACTCCCATGATGCGGTCCGCGCGTTCATCACAGACCCTGTGCTTCAGCAACGCCTTGCAAAATACATGGTCCTGCAGTGCTTTCGCAATTCGATGCTGGAGGATCTACACGCGGGCATATCTCCGTCTTCGGCATCTGGAGACTATTCGGACGTCACCGTCAGCAGTCCCTATGGCGTCATTCCCTGGCCCAAAGTGTCCCGTCTGAATGACGACGAAATGAAACGCTTGATGATCGACGTCGTCGATAGGGCCTACCTCTTCATACACACGCTATTCGATGAGAATACCGGCGGGCAGGTCTTGTTGCGCCTTGCAGAAAGTGATCCTCTCCCGCTCTGGAACAAACCCACGCTGGCGAGGACAAAGGCGAGTCGGAAGTGATCGCCGCCAGAAGCTCCTGCTCCAGACCTCATCCCCGCTGAAGACATCATCGAGACGGCCTCATGAATGACTTGCAAGGCCGATTGTCTCAAGAGAAGGGTTCAACGACCGACCAACCGCAAGTGTGCCAATCGAGAATTGTCTCAACGAAGGGGTTCACCCCA
>Ga0209656_10002701_pt1 | contig 11466 bp, 9 predicted proteins | sample BogFormECP12_OM2_FD_188239 | JGI IMG/M metagenome (GOLD analysis project Ga0209656, IMG submission 188239) | Bog forest soil microbial communities from Calvert Island, British Columbia, Canada - ECP12_OM2 (SPAdes) (version 2) | ecosystem: Environmental > Aquatic > Freshwater > Wetlands > Bog ... | reverse complement strand
AAGGTGTCGGTGCTGCTCAAGGTTCCTCCCGGGAGAACGAATCTGGCCCCGCTGGACATATCCCCTCACACCATAACCTAATCCTAAGTAATCAGACCAGAATTACCGGTTATGCACTCGAGGCTAATGAATCCCTGGTTTCACTACGTCCTAGCGAAGTGAACCCCGGGTTTCACTCCGCAAAAACAGCCGCCAGCGGCCGAAGAGCCCGAGAGCCCGAGAGCCCGAGAGCCCGCGAGCCCGAGCGCCCGAGAGCCCGAGAGCCGGAGCGCCCGAGAGCCGGACGAACGAGCGGAAACGAGCTCAGCTCGAGCCGAGGCGGTCGACCAGGTCCTGGTGCAGCTCCCACAGCCGCTCGGGCAGATGCTCGCCGAACCTCCGGAAGAACTCGGGCATCCGGTCCGCCTCCACCTTCCAGTCCTGGGGGTCCGCCGTGAGCAGCAGGTCCAGGTCGGCCTGGCTGAGCCGCAGGCCGTCCAGGTCCAGCGCACCCGGCGCCGGGAGGTTCCCGACCGGCGTGGCCACCGCTTCGGCCTCGCCGGACAGCCGCTGGACGATCCACTTCAGCACCCGGCTGTTCTCGCCGAAGCCGGGCCACACGTACCGTCCGGAGGCGTCCTTGCGGAACCAGTTGACGTAATACAGTCGCGGCAGCTTGTCCGGGTCCGCGGCGGCGGCGCCGAGCGCCAGCCAGTGGCCGAAGTAGTCGCCCATGTTGTAGCCGCAGAACGGCAGCATCGCGAACGGGTCCCGGCGCAGCTCGCCGACCGTGCCCTCGGCCGCGGCGGTCTTCTCCGAGGCCACGTTGGCGCCGAGGAAGACCCCGTGATCCCAGCCGAACGACTCGATCACCAGCGGCACCGTCGAAGCTCGCCGCCCGCCGAACAGGATCACCGAGATCGGCACCCCGGCCGGGTCCTCCCACTCCGGCGCGATGATCGGGCACTGGTCGGCGGGAGTGGTGAACCGGGCGTTGGGATGCGCGGCGGGCTCGGGTGAGCTGGGCGTCCAGTCCCGGCCCTGCCAGTCGGTCAGGTGCGCAGGAGGCTCCTCGGTCAGGCCCTCCCACCACACGTCACCGTCGTCGGTAAGGGCCACGTTGGTGAAGATGCTGTTGCCCCACATCGTCTTGACCGCGTTGGCGTTCGTCTTCATCCCCGTGCCCGGCGCCACGCCGAAGAACCCGGTCTCCGGGTTGATCGCGTACAGCTGCCCGTCCGCCCCGAATCGCATCCAGGCAATGTCATCGCCGATGGTCTCCGCCTTCCACCCCGGGATGGTGGGCTGCAGCATGGCCAGGTTCGTCTTGCCGCACGCGGACGGGAACGCCGCCGCCACGTAGCGCGGCGATCCGGACGGGGGAGTGAGCTTGAGGATGAGCATGTGCTCGGCCAGCCAGCCCTCGTCCCGCGCCATCACCGACGCGATGCGCAGCGCGTAGCACTTCTTACCGAGCAGCGCGTTCCCGCCGTAGCCGGACCCGAACGACCAGATCTCCCTGGTCTCGGGGAAGTGCGAGATGTACTTCAGGGAATTGCAGGGCCACGGCACGTCCGCCTGCCCGGGCTGCAGCGGGGCACCGACCGAGTGGACCGCCCGGACGAACGACCCGCTCTCCTCGATCGCGCGCCGCGCCGGCGTCCCCATCCGGGTCATGATCCGCATCGAGACCGCCACGTACGGCGAGTCGCTGATCTCCACGCCGAGCTGGGAGATGCTGCTGTCCAGCGGGCCCATGCAGAACGGGATCACGTACATAGTCCGGCCGCGCATGCATCCGTCGAAGAGCTCGGCGAACGTCGCGCGCATCTCGGCCGGCGCGATCCAGTTGTTGGTGGGCCCCGCGTCTTGCTCCCGCTCGGAGCAGATGAACGTCCGGTCCTCCACCCGGGCCACGTCCCGGGGATCCGACGCGCACCAGAAGCTGTTCGGCCGCAGCGATGGGTTCAGCCGCCGGAACGTCCCGTTCTCGACCAGCAAGGCGGTCAGCCGGTCCCATTCCTCGGCCGAGCCGTCGCACCACACCACGGCGTCCGGCTTGGTCAGCTCCGCGATCTCGCGGACCCAGGCGGCTAGCGCTGGGAGGCTCGTTTTCTCCTGGTTATCGGGGAAGTCTGCGCTGAACATCGTTGTCTCTCCTGCGTCGGACCCGGCATCTGGGTATTCTGCGTCACCTTAATGCGGCTCATAGGCGGTTAGGCCGCCGGGGCGGGGCGGGGCCCGGTGATGGCCCACTGGATCGCGTGCACCATGGCGTGCCCGGCCGGGCGGACCAGCACGGTCTCGGTCACCGGCAGTCTGGGCAGGTAGAGTGGCCGCCGGGCCCATCCGGGCAGCAGCGAGACGGCGGCCGCCGCGAGCACGGCGTACGGCGCCCGGGCGATCACCGGGAGCGGAGGGCGCAGCAGCAGGAACCGGGCCGCCTCGCGGGCCTCGGCGGTGGCGGCCAGCTCGGGCCGGTAGGCCCGGATCCGGTCGGCGAGCTCGGCCTCGGTCCGCGGCGGGTCGGGCACCCCGAGTTCCGTGCCGATCCTGGCCATGTCGGCCACGTACCCGTCGCGTCCGTCCTTATCCAGCGGGCGGGCCCCGAAGGTCGCGTGGGCCCGCAGGAAGCTGTCCGCTTCGGCGATGTGCACCCAGGTCAGCAAGTGCGGGTCGGAGGCCGCGTACGGCCGCCCGTCCGGAGCGGTCCCGGTGACGCGCTGGTGGATCGCCCTGACCCGCGCGATGGCCCGCTCCGCGTCCTCGGTCCGGCCGAACGTGGTGATGCCCACGAAGTGGCTGGTCCGCTGCAGCCGCCCCCACGGGTCGCCGCGATAGTCGGAGTGCTCGGCCACGGCGGCCATGGCCAGCGGGTGCAGCGACTGGAGCAGCAGAGCCCTGATCGCCCCGATGAACATCGCCGAGTCGCTATGCACCTGGCGGATCGGCCGGTCCTCGCCGAACCAGCGCTCCCCCTGGGACGCCTCGGCCGGCCGCCTGCGCGCGGTATCCGGCGGCCCGGCGATCCGCTCGATGATCGCCGCGCCGATCCGCCCGCGGATCCGGTCCGCGGCGCCCGGGCCTCTCATCTACTTATTATCGCCCCTGAGTGGGGTTCGGAAATTTCGACGGAACGGACCCTGGTGCGTGACCTCGGACACGTTCCTGCCCGCCGGGCGAGCCCGGCTACGCCGGGAGCACCGGGGACTGGAGCGGCTCGCCGGTGAAGACCAGCACGTCAGGCCGGGCCAGTCGGCCTGCCGCTCATCCTCCGGGTCCAAAAAGGGCATGGCCTTCGGGCCCCGGTCAGGCTATCGTCATCCCGGGGATTAGCACGCGCAGAAGGGGGCCGTGTGCCACGGCAAGGCCGAGCCGGGCCGTATCGGGGTCGTTCTCATCAGCCGACGTACAACGTGGGGTCAGTCAATCGGTGGATGGGTTTCAGCCGTCCGGTCCATCATGCGGTTCAGCCCGTGAACTGGCTGGCTGGTCGATGCGCGCCCGGGTGCTCTGTTGCGACGCTTTCGGTACTGAGCAGCAGAAGGTCAGAGCCGGCAGGTCAAGCGCATGTCACCACTGCTTCGAGGTGCGACTGCCTCTTCAGAACCGTCAGGGGAAACACGAGGGGAAAACTATGGAACCCAGCACTGCGGCGTTGACCGAGGACCAACAGGCCGCGCCAGCGGCACACTCGGTCGCCCTCACCAAGACGTACGGGGTCGGCCAGGCGACGGTGCACGCCCTGGCCGGTATCACGGTGTCCTTCGAGCGCGGCCGGTTCACGGCCGTCATGGGCCCGTCGGGCTCGGGCAAGTCGACGCTCATGCACTGCATGGCGGGCCTGGACCGGCCGACGTCCGGGCAGGTGTTCGTGGGCGGGCTGGACATCGGCACCCTGGACGACTCCGGGCTGACCCGGCTGCGCCGGGACCGGATCGGCTTCGTGTTCCAGTCTTTCAACCTGGTCCCGACGCTGACCGCGGCCGAAAACATCGCCCTTCCGCCCGCGCTGGCGGGCCACAAGGTCGACCAGGAATGGTTCGGTTACCTGGTCAAGGAGCTGGGCATCGGCGACCGGCTGAACCACCGTCCCAGCGAGCTGTCGGGTGGCCAGCAGCAGCGCGTAGCGTGCGCCCGGGCGCTGATCAACAAGCCGGACCTCATCTTCGCCGACGAGCCCACCGGCAACCTCGACTCCAACGCCTCCGCGGAGCTGCTCGCGTTCCTGCGGCGCTCGGTGACCGAGCTCGGCCAGTCGATCGTCATGGTGACCCACGACCCGCGCGGGGCCGCGTACGCGGACCGGGTCGTGTTCCTGGCCGACGGAGCCGTGGTCGGCGAACTCCACCAGCCGACCGCCGATTCCGTCCTGGAGCGGATCCGGACCCTGGGGGCCTGACATGTGGAATGTCACGATCAAGGGCCTGCTGGCCCACAAGCTCCGGCTGGGGCTGACCGCGCTGGCCATCGTGCTCGGCGTCACATTCATCTCTGGGACGTTCGTCCTGACCGACACGCTGCACAACACGTTCAGCAACCTGTTCGGCAACATCTACGCCAAGGTCGATTTCCAGGTCCGCGGGGTGGCCCAACTCGGCAGCGGCGGCAACGCAGTGCGCAACGAACTGCCCGAGTCGCTGCTGGCCACCGTCCGCGGCGTGCCCGGCGTGTCGGCCGCGGAGGGCCAGGTCACGGGCTACGCCCAGTACATCGGCCATAACGGCAAGGCCATCCAGACCGGCGGCGCGCCGACCCTCGGCGTGAGCTTCGACCCGTATCCGCAGCTTTCCAGCCTGCACCTGATCGCCGGCAGCCCGCCGACCACCTCCACCGAAGTGGTAATGGATGCCGGGACCGCGCAGAAGTACGACTTCTCCGTGGGGCAGCAGGTCCGCATCCTGACCGCCGGTCCGACCCGGACCTTCACCATCAGCGGCATCGCCGAATTCGGCACGGCGAACAACCTGGCCGGAGCCACCCTGGCCGCGTTCACGCTGCCGACCGCCCAGGCCATCGCCCAGGAAACCGGCAAGCTGGACGACATCAACGTGCTGACCGCGCCCGGCGCCGACAAATCCGCGGTCCAGCAGGCCATCGCCAAGGTCCTGCCCCCGGGCGTGGAAGTGGTGACCGGGCAGACCGTGGTGAACGAGAGCACGAACTCGGTCAACCAGGCGCTGGGCTTCTTCTCCACCGCATTGCTGGTCTTCGCGTTCATCTCGCTGTTCGTCGGCGCCTTCACCATCTTCAACACGTTCTCGATCATCGTCGGGCAGCGCACCCGGGAACTGGCCCTGCTCCGGATCGTGGGGGCGAACCGCCGTCAGGTATTCCGTTCCGTGCTCGGCGAGGCAGCCCTGACCGGGTTCGTGTCCTCGGTCATCGGCCTGGGCCTCGGCGTACTGGCCGCGGTCGGCCTGGAGGCGCTGCTGCGCGGGTTCGGGATCACGCTGCCCCCCGGTTCGCTGGTCTTCGAGCCGCGCACCGCGATCGTCGGGCTGTTGGTCGGCGTCGGCGTGACCGTCGTGGCCGCGCTCGGCCCGGCCCGCGGTGCCGTGCGCATCCCGCCGGTGGCCGCGCTCGATGACCGCCAGTCGGGTCCGACGGCCTCGCTGCGCCGCCGGTTCATCGGCGGCACGGCCCTGGCCCTGGTCGGCGTGATCCTGCTGGCCGTCGGGCTGGCCAAGCCGGCCATCGCGCTGGTCGGCATCGGCGCGGTGTGCATCTTCCTCGGCGCCGCCATCCTGGCCCCGGCCATCGCCCGCCCGGTGTCCAGCGTGATCGGGCGCCCGCTGGCCCGGTTGCTCGGGGAACCGGGCAAGCTCGGGCGGGAGAACTCCATGCGCAGTCCCCGGCGGACCGCCCAGACCGCGGCCGCGCTCATGGTGGGCCTGGCCCTGGTCGCCGCGATGTCGGTGTTCGGCGCCTCGGTGTCTCGGTCGGCGACTAGTAGCGCGGACCAGGCCATCAACGCCGACCTCATCGTGACCGCCACCGGGTCCGGACAGCTCAGCAACTCAGCGGTCTCGATCGCCTCAGCCGTGCCAGGGGTCACCGCCAACAGCAGCGTCTACCAGGGGCAGTTCGAGTTCCGCAACGCGCTGTCCCAGCTCACCGCGGTGTCCACCGACAACCTGGCCGCCACGGTGAACCTGCGCATGACCTCGGGCACCTCCGCCGCCCTGGCCCAGGATGAACTGCTCATCGACTCCACCACCGCGCAGAACAAGCACCTGGCGGTCGGTGACACGGTGGCGGCCAGGTTCGCCCTGACCGGCCCGACCACCCTGCGAATCGGCGGGATCTACCAGGCCAACGCCCTGATCGGCAGCTACCTGGTCAGCTCGGCATTCTTCCTGTCCCACTACCCGGCCCAGCCGCCTGGCGCCCTGCTGCTGCGCACCAACGGCAGCACGGCGGTGGACAACGCCGTCACCAAGGCGCTGGACCCGTTCCCGAACATCCAGGTCCAGACCAAGGCTCAGTTCGAGCAGGCCCAGGTGTCCAGCGTCAACCAGATCCTCGGGCTGGTCTACGCGCTGCTCGCCCTGGCCGTGCTCATCGCGCTCATCGGGATCGTGAACACCCTCATGCTGTCGGTGTTCGAGCGCACCCGCGAGATCGGCCTGCTCCGCGCGGTTGGCATGCGCCGGCGCCAGGTCCGGACCATGATCCGGTCCGAGGCGGTGATCCTGGCCATCTTCGGCGCCATCATCGGGATCATCATCGGCACCGGCATGGGCATCGCGCTGGTCTCCTCGCTGAAGAACCAGGGCATCAGCGACACCGTAGTGCCCTGGTCCAGCCTGGTGATCTTCCTGATCCTGGCCGCCCTGCTCGGCCTGGTCGCCGCGAGCTGGCCGGCCCGCCGGGCGGCCAAGCTGGACGTCCTGGCCGCCATCTACGCCCAGTAGGTCCGCCGGCAGCGAAATCTCGGCGTACGGGCGGGTTACCGCCCGTACGCTGAATTATGGCCGAGCGCGCGAAAGTCGTTCCGCTTCGTCGAGAACCCCGGGCTCAGGAGCCACTGTGGCGGGAGGTACTCGGTCAGCGTCTGCGCACGCTGCGCCTCGATCAGCAGGAAACCCTGGCCGAGACCGCGGGCCGGGCTGGGATCTCGCCCCAGTACCTGTCTGAGATCGAGCGCGGCCGCAAGGAGCCCTCCAGCGAGATGATCGCGGCGCTGGCCGGCGCGCTGGGCACCAGTCTCACCGTGCTGACCGAGCAGGTGGCCGGCGACCTGCGCCGCCAGCAGGCCGCCTGGGCCTCGCGCGCATCCGGCCCGGTCATGTTGTCGCTCGCTGCGTAGGCCGGACGGCCTCATCGGCGGTCCGCTGTCCCAGCACCTGATCGACGATCCCGTACGCCAGCGCCGCCTGAGCGGTGAGCACCCGGTCCCGGTCGGTGTCGGCGCGCAGCGTGGATACGGACTGGCCGGTGTGCGCGGACAGGATCGCCTCGATGTCGGCCCGCATCCGCACGACCTCGTCGGCCTGCAGGATCAGGTCCGGAATCGGGCCCTGGCCGCGCGCGGCCGGCTGGTGCAGCACCACCCGGGCATGCGGCAGCAGGGATCGCCTGCCCGCCGTCCCGGCCGCCAGCAGCACGGCGCCGACGCCGATGGCCTGGCCCACGCAGGTGGTCGCCACCGGCGCCTGGATGTACTGCATGGTGTCGTATAGCGCGAGCATGGACGGCAGGTCGCCGCCCTCGCAGTTGATGTACAGATTGATCTCCAGGTCCTGGCTTTCCGCCTCCAGGTGCAGCAGCTGGGCGATGAGCGTGTTGGCCACGCCGGGATCGATCGCGGTGCCGAGGTACACGATCCGCTCGGTGAGCAGGTGCGAGTACACGTCCATGATCCGCTCGCCGCGCGAGTGCTGAGCGATCACGTTCGGGATGGTGTAGCTGCTCATGCTCTGTCCATTTCATTTGGGCCCTTCAGTCCGATCCGGTGCCGTCTGGCCGGCATGATCTGGCCGAACGACCCGACGATCTTGTCGATGAAGCCGTACTCCCTGGCCTCGGTGGCCGTGTACCAGTGGTCGTGCAGCGAATCGTCGAAGATGCGCTCCACCGGCTGGCCAGTGTCCGCCGCGATCAGGCCGAGCACGGTGTCGACGGTGTGCCGCAGGTCGTCAGCCTGGACCTCGATGTCGACGGCGCTGCCGCCGATGCCCGCCGAGCCGCGGTGCATCAGGATGCGGGCATGCGGGAGCGCGAACCGCTTGCCCTTGGTCCCGGCTGAGAGCAGGAACTGCCCGGCACTGCAGGCCAGCCCGAGCGCCAGGGTCGTGACGTCGCACGGCACGAGCCGCATGAGGTCCCGGATGGCGAGCATGGACGGGACGGACCCGCCGGGGGAGTTGATCCACAACGCGATGTCGGCCGCCGGGTCTTCCACTGCGAGGGTCAGCAGCTGGGTCGCGAGCAGCGTCCCGTTGTCGTCGTCGAGTACCCCGTCCAGCACCAGGATCCGTTGCAGCAGCAGCTGCTCCCGGACCCGCTCGCTGAACAGGGGGCTCTTCTCGTCATGAGTCATGCCTTCAGCCTGCGGCACGGCCGCCCCGGAACCGCCCGCCCGCTGCCGTGGGCAGATCTGCCCACAGCAGCGCGGCCGCCCTCGGGCGTAAACTTCCGGTTATGCCCGGGGCGCCTCCTGGGGTGCGGCGGTGACCAACCTGGATATCGCGACGCCACTGTCGACCAGCGGCCGGTTCATCGTCGACGCGCGCGGAAAGCGTGTCCGCCTGGCTGGGGTGAACTGGTACGGCGCCCACGAGGACCTCGGGGTGGCACCGGGACTGGATCGCACTGACCGCCACGCACTGGCCCGGCGCATCGCCGGCCATGGTTTCAACAGCGTCCGGCTGCCGTTCAGCCTGTGGATGACCGAACAGCCTGATCCGGTCCCCGACCAGTACCTGGCCGCCAACCCCGACCTCGTCGGGGCGACGCCCATGCAGGTCTACGACGCCTGTGTGCAGGCCCTCACTGGCGAGGGCCTCATCGTCATACCGAACTGCCACATCCTGGACCCCGGATGGTGCTGCGCGGCGGACGACGGCAATGGCCTGTGGTACAACGCTCGCTGGCCGGCCGGGAAGTTCTTCGCGGCCTGGCAGGACATCGCCACGCGGTACCAGGAGAACCCTCTCGTCGCCGCCATGGACATCATGAACGAACCCCGGCGGACGACGGTGGGCTGGCGTGTGCTCACGCCGACGTGGGGGAGCAGGCCCAAGACCGACATAGCGGCCATGTACGTCACGGCCGGGAACCTCATTCACCAGATCAGCCCGCACGTCCTGATCGTCTGCGAGGGCCTGAGCTACGCGGCCGACCTGACCGGTGTGGCCAGGCACCCAGTTGAGCTCGACCGCCCGGGCCGGGTCGTCTACAGCCTGCACGACTATCCGTGGTTCCACCCGGCGAGCCAGTCCCGGCAGGATTATCTCGGCCAGATGCACCGGAACGGCGGGTACCTGCTCAGCGACCGGATAGCGCCGGTGTGGATCGGCGAGTTCGGCAACGACACCAGGTCGCTAGCCAACTTCGGCCTGGCCCCATCCCAGGTCGGCCAGGCGGGGTCGGCCGGGTGGTGGCACAACTTCCACGCCTGGCTCACCGGCAACGACGTGGACTGGTGCTGGTGGGCACTCAACCCGACCCAGCCCAAGGGCACCATCCCGGTCGCTAACCGGCACCGGTCCGACTGGGGCGACCCCGAACCATGGGGCCTGCTGGCCCCGGACTGGCGCGGTGTCGCGAACCCGGGCGTGCTGGACCTGCTGAAGTCCATGATCCCGCCGCGCACCGGCCCCGGCCTGGCTGAGGGATTCGGTACCGAGCGTTGAACGTTCCCGCCATTCATGATGGCAACGGCAGGCCGCAGCTCATGCGGCCAGGCCATCGAAGCGGGCCAGCTACGCCGTGACTGACATGGACAGCTCGGCCGGGTGAGTCAGCGTCTGGTAGACGACGCAGTCAACGACGAGCATCGTCCAGGAAAGACCAGCGGCGCTGCGAGGCCGTGTAGTCGTCCAGGCGCCAGGCCAGCGCCGACCGGGGACGCAGCGCGTAGACCACATCGAACGCGGGATCCGCGTCCGGCAGGTACGGCCGGTCCTCGGGCCTGGTGTACTTGGCCGACAGCGCGGCCACGACCGACGGAACGCCGGCGGGCGGGCCCAGGTCCTCGGCGACACCGTGCACGATCAGCACGTCCTCGCCGCTCTCCAGGTGGATGACGACCCGCGGGTCGATGGCCAGGTTGCGGGCCTTGACCGTGCTGCGCTCGCTGTACAGGTAGAGCGTCCCGGCGGTCACCGCCCCCCAGACGGGCGCCGCGTGCGGGGCACCCGACCCGGTCGTCGTGCCCAGCCAGTAGGTGCGCGCGGCGGCTAGGCGATCGGCGACCTCCGCCCAGGTCAAGGTCCGGTCTCGCATAGACCGATGATCGCACCGGGCCGCCCACCGGAGTCACAGGAACGGTGCTTGCCGGCGCACCGGGGCCATCGCCGGCGTCAGAGATTGTGACCAGGATATGCAACCGGGGCGGGCCGTGAGCCGTCTGATGCGCATGAAGAACGAGTTGCGGGCCGTCGCTGGGCTGGTTCTCGCGCTGGCGGCCGCGGGCTGCGGAACCGCCGCCACCATCACCACGCCGCAGCCGCGGCCGGTCGTCGCGCATGGCGTGGCGCTGCGGGAACCGCTGACGGACCCGCGCCCCTACGGCGTGGCCGACGCGACGTTCGGGCTCGACACGCTGGGGGCCTGGTGCCGGGCCGATCCGCGGGCCAACCTGGTGCTGTCGCCGTCCAGCCTGGCCAGCGGGCTGGGCATGGCCTATCTCGGCGCGCGCGGTGACACCGCGCAGGCCATGGCCGCGGTGCTGCGCCTGCCCGCGGTCGGCGGGCAGGCGCTCGAGGCCGGCCTGCAGGCCCGGTCGGCGGCCCTGCGCGGGCTTGACGGCCCGGGAGTCACGGTGGACACGAGCGATCAGGTCTGGACGGACCCGTCGCTCATCACCCTGCGCAGCTACCTGAACGCCGTGGCCACCGGCTATGACGCCGGGGTGGCCCAGGTGCCATTGCTGCGCAACCCCGACCGGGCCGCGCAGGAGATCAGCCAGGCGATCGCGGCCGCGACCCGCGGGCAGATCCCGCAGCTGCTCGCGCCGGGCTCACTGCGGGGCATCGGCTGGGTGCTGACCGACGCGCTCTACCTGAAGGCCGCCTGGGCCACCCCGTTCCAGGCCAGCCAGACCGGTCCCGGGCCCTTCACCGCCGCGTCCGGGCGGCAGGTCAGCGTGTCGTTCATGAACGGCGGCCTGTACCCCTCGGTCAGCGCGGGCGGCTGGACCGCCGTCTGGCTTCCGTACCGCGGCGGCCGGCTGGCCATGATGGCACTGCTGCCGCCCGCCGGCCCCAGCGGCTGCGCACTGCCGACCGCGGCGCAACTCGGCACGCTGACGACCAGGCT
>Ga0209656_10002700_pt1 | contig 11471 bp, 11 predicted proteins | sample BogFormECP12_OM2_FD_188239 | JGI IMG/M metagenome (GOLD analysis project Ga0209656, IMG submission 188239) | Bog forest soil microbial communities from Calvert Island, British Columbia, Canada - ECP12_OM2 (SPAdes) (version 2) | ecosystem: Environmental > Aquatic > Freshwater > Wetlands > Bog ... | reverse complement strand
ATCGCGGGCCGGCCGCTCACCCTCAAGCGCTATCCCGAGGGCGTGGACGGCGAGGCCTTCTTCCAGAAGCACGTCACCGCGCACCGGCCGGACTGGATCCGCACCGCCCGGGTCAACTCGGAAAGCTCGCGGGCGCGCGGCACCACCGTGACCTACCTGGTGGTGGACGACCTGCCCGCGCTCATCTGGGCGGCGAACCTGGCCGGCCTGGAACTGCACGCGCCGATGTGGCGACTACCCCGCATCCGCGAGCCCGACCTGCTGGTCTTCGACCTCGACCCGGGGGCGCCCGCCAACATCGTGGACTGCTGCCGGGTGGCCGAGGACCTGCGGCCGCTGCTGGCGGCGGACGGCCTCGCGCCGCTGGCCAAGACCTCGGGCGGCAAGGGGCTGCAGCTCTACGCCGCGATCTCCGGCCTGACCTCCGAGCAGGCCAGCGACCGCGCCCGGAGGTACGCCGAACGGCTGGAACACGACCAGCCCCGCCGGGCGGTGTCGCGGATGACCAAGGCGCTGCGCACCGGCAAGGTCCTCATCGACTGGAGCCAGAACAACGGCTCCAAGACCACCGTCGCCCCCTACTCGCTGCGCGCCCGCCAGTTTCCCACCGTCTCGACCCCGGTCAGCTGGGACGAGGTGGCGGCCTGCCGCCAGCCCCAGGACCTGTTCTTCACCGCCGACGTGGTCCTCGACCGGGTGGCGACCCGCGGCGACTTGTTCGCCCCGCTGCTCACGCCGGGGCCGCCCGCCGGATCTAAGAATTAATGAGCACCCACCCGCATGACGGTGCGAACGAGCCCTTAACGGACCACCTGCGCCGGTCCATGGCCCCGCCGACCCCGGCGATAGCGGGTCCGGGCGGCGCGCGATAAGCGCCGCCGTCCCGTTCGGTACATATCGGGCATAACGCCCGCTGATCTCGTCCCACGAGCGGTGCGGATACCAATGAACGTGGCGTTCTATTGAAAAGAGTCATATGAATGTGGCGTTCTACCCAATCGAGACCCATGCGGTGTCGCCGCGCTTGTGCCGGAAAGGCCGTTAGGTTCTCCTCCGTGCTGGTGTCTACCTGATCGAGGCCAATCGAGGCCGAACGAAGCGATCAGGAGGAATACCACCATGAGCATCCAGCAGCAGACGATGATCTCCGCCAGCCCGGCCCAGGTGTACGCGGTGCTCGCCGACGCCGCGGCGCTTTCCGCCCTGTCCGGGATGCCCGGCGTGCCTGGCCGTTCGGCGGGTGCGGAGTTCTCCGCGTTCGACGGCCACGTCACCGGCCGCCAGATCGAGTTGATACCCGGCGAGCGGATCGTGCAGGCCTGGCGCTTCCCGGTGTGGCAGCCGGGGACGTACTCGATCGTCCGCTTTACCCTAGTGCCTGAGGCTGGCGGCACGCGCCTGGTCATCGAGCAGCACGGCGAACCGGAGGACTGGCACGACCACGTCGACACCAACTGGCCGACGTTCTACCTCACGCCGCTCACGAGCCATTTTTCCCTGCAGACTGTCGGCTGAGGCCGGGGCGACACGGGCCGCGTGCCGGGTACGCGGCTCGTCGTCGGCCGGCGCGCAGATCAAGGTGGAAAGGGGACGAGCCGATGGCGGCTGACGAGGCGCTGCTGGACCGGGCCCGCTGCGGCGACGCGGACGCCTTCACCGAGCTGGTCGAGCCGCACCGCCGGGAGCTGCACGTGCACTGCTACCGGATGCTCGGCTCGTTCGACGACGCCGACGACGCCCTGCAGGAGACGTTGCTCGCGGCGTGGCGGGGACTCGCGACGTTCCAGGCGAGATCATCCGTGCGCACCTGGCTCTACCGCGTCGCGACCAACACCTGCCTGAACCTGGTCCGGGCCGCGTCGCGGCGGCCGCAACTGACCGAACCCCTGCCCGCGTCGGCGCCCGCGCCGACCGGCGCAGAGAAGATCACCTGGCTGCAGCCCTACCCGGACACAATGCTCGACGCCCTGCCCGACCATGCCCCAGGCCCGGACGCGCGCGTCGAGCAGAACGAGGCGGTCTCCCTCGCGTTCGTGACCGCGCTGCAGCTGCTGTCGCCGCGCGCGCGGGCCGTGCTCATCCTCCGGGATGTGCTCGGCTTCAGCGCGCGCGAGGTGGCTGGCACCCTCGGCTCGACCGAGGAGGCCGTCACGATGACGCTGAGCCGGGCCCGCGTGTCGCTGCGCGGCAAGTCGCTGCCGTCCCCGGCCCGGCCGAGTACGGCCGCGGAGGCCGCACTGGTCCGCCGCCTCGCGGCGGCCTTCACCGCGCACGACGTCGATGAGGTCGTGAGCCTGCTCGCCGAGGACGTGCGGATCGCCATGCCCCCGCTTCCCGCGGTCTGGGAGGGCCGCAGCCGCGCCGCCGGATTCCTCTCCGAGGTGGTGTTCCTGCTCATCCCCGAGGCCCGGTTCGTCCAGACCCGCGCGAACCGGCAGCCCGCGCTGGCCGTCTACACCCGCGACGAGACCAACGGGCTGTGGCACGGCAGCGGGCTCCTGGTCATCACCCCGCGCGGCGGCCAGGTGGCCGGCCTCACCCGGTTCGAGTCGCACACGCTGCGAGCCTTCGGCCTGCCCCGCGTCCTGCCGGACGACGATCCTCCGGCCGATGCGTCCGGCCGGTCAGCCCGCTGCTGACCGTGCTCGTTCGTGCAGCAGCAGTAGCGCGTACGCCGCGACGGTGGAGTCGTCGGTGATGGCGCCTTCGCTGATCATCTCCTCGAACCTGGCCCTGGGCACCCAGGCCTGGCGCATGTCCTGCTCTTCGTTTTCCCGCTCCGGCGGGCCCGGCTCAAGACCGGTGGCCAGGAAGTAGTGGCCGCCCTGGCTGCTGGTGCCGTGCGCGGCGTTCAGGTACCCGAGCTTGACCAGGACCCGGGCGCGCAGCCCGGTCTCCTGCGCGAGCTCCAGCCGGGCGAGCTCCTCAGGCGGGCCCGACGCCCCGTGCGGGAACCCGCCCTGCGGGAACGACCAGGTCCGTCGCCCGATCGGGTAGCGGAACTCCTCGACCAGGTGGAAGCCGTCGTTCTCGGCCGGGATGACCAGCGCGAAGTCAGCCTTCTCGACGAACGCGTACGTGCCGACCGAACCGTCGCGCCGCTGGATCTCGTCCCGGCGCAGGCGCATCCAGTTGTCTTCGTAGACGACGCCGGAGGCAAGCATGCGGATATCAGCACCGTCAGCCGGGGTCGGCATCGGCTAGGGCACCTGCTCGGATCCGGCTGCGGCCAGCTCGCCGATGGTTCCGGCGTCCGCGGGCGGGGGGACCGCCGGCCGTCGGCGCGCCTGGATGTACTGGGCTACCGCGGTCGCGCCGAACGCGCCGGCAATGGGCAGCGTGACCAGGGCGGGCAGCTGATAGCGCCAGGAGAACTCGTACAGGTCCGCGCCGAGCAGCACCGCGACCGCGGTCCCGGTGATCAGCAGGCAGGCCAGGGCGAGACCCGCGTCACGGCGCCGGCGGAAGGTGCAGATCCCGGCCAGGCCGGCCAGCAGGGCGAGCAGGAACACCGGTCCCGGCGTGTACCCGCCGTGCAGCTGGTAGTCCCGCAGCACGGTGGCGGCCGTCACGTTGACCCGCGCCTTACCGCCCCCGCCCGCCGCGGCGAACACGTTGCCGGCGCTGTTCGGGCCGTAGTGGGTGATGCCGGGCGGGTAGAACGGGTAGCTGGTCTGGAACTGCCAGCGCGAGATCGGGGTGTCGCCCTGCTCGGTGTTCCTGGTCAGGGCGAAGATCTTCACCGAGTCATTGGCGATGTCGCCGACCACGCGCATCGGCTGCTGGGCCAGTACGCTGTAGGCGAGCTGGCGCTGCATCGGCAGGGTATTTTCCGCCAGGCCCAGGTAGACGTTGACCGGCTGGTACAGCGCGCGGGGCGCCGTCTTCGCGTTGACCAGGCCGTCCACGCCCAGCGAGGCGGAGACCGCCGCGGTCGGACACAGCGCCCGCTCGTCGGCGGGGATCTTCAGCGTGGCGCAGTCGGCCGCGTGGGCCGCCCGCCCGTACAGGTACGCGTCGCCCATGTTGGATATCTCGAACCCGTAGTGCAGGATCACCGCGGAGTAGCTCATGTAGCCCACCACCGGCAGCGCGAAGCAGAGCGTCAGGGCCGCGCCGTGCAGCAGGCGGGGCCGCCAGCCCTGCGCGGCGGCCAGCACGTAGATCAGGGCTGGCACGATGAGCGCCTCGCCCACCTGACGGACCGGGGCGGACGCGCCGAACGCCAGCCCGCCCAGGATGACCAGGGCGAGCCCGGGCCGGGGCTGCCAGAGCAGCAGGACGATCCCGGCCACCAGCAGCGCCTCGAACAGCACGTCGGGCATGATCACCTGTTCGGCGTTCAGCTGGTAGGCGTCGAGCAGCACCGGCGCCACCGCCAGCGCGGCGAGCCAGCGCGTCACGCCGCGGCGCAGCATCAGCACGTACAGCGCGGCCGCCATGGCCATCCCGATGACGTGCTGCAGCAGCGCCACGAAGGCCAGGTCGGCGAACATCAGCAGCGGGCGCAGCACCAGCAGCGTGTAGCCGAGCGGATCGAACGATCCCCAGTCGGTGTTGTTGAAGTCGGTCCCGAATATGTACTTCTTCGAGTCGATGAACAGCAGCGCGGGCTCATACCCGACCTGGGCGACGACGCGCAGCATCAGCCCGGCGGCCAGCAGCAGCCCGAACAGCCAGTGCCGGCGCACGAGGTCCATGGCGGCCCAGACGACCCGGTCGAGGCGGGAACCCGCCGCGACGGCCCCGGTGTCCGCGGCGATCTGGCTCGCAGCAGGCAATACGGTCTCGCTCCTGTTGATCGCAGAATCCTTGCCCTGAGTCGCATCAGGCAGCGGAGACGCCGCGCTAATGCCCGGCCGCCTTTCCTGGCAGGGCCCATTCTGCCGCATCCCGAGGTAACCGGCAGGACTATGCGGGAGATCTGCCGCTGCCGTCACTAATTCCGCCCGTACTTCTTGCCCGGTAACCGATGTGAGGTACATCACAGGGTCATCACAGGTCGGCTTCATGTCCCACCCTGGCATTTCCTGAGTGTTTTGTCAGTGCAAGTCCGTAGCATCACCGGCATGTCCGGATCAATGCCGCCGAACGTGCCTGACCGCGACGCGCGTACCGATGCGTGGGACCTCCTGCGGCGGCGGCTGCGGCCGCCGGCGATCTCGCTGTATCCGCTCGAGCCGTATCCGTCGGGGCCGGCCATGTCGCCGGCCTGCCCGGCCGTGTGCGCCCTGTGCCGTGGTCCGGTCCGGCCCGGATTCGCCCGCTGCTATCAATGCGCACAGCATGACCCGCTGGGCCCGGACCTGCTCGCCGACACCGTGGTGCCGATCTCCTACGCGGTCAAGGGCACCGCGTTCGCGGCCAGCCTGTGGCGCTACAAGTCCTGGCCGGCGCCGAACGTGACCGCGCAGACGTCGCTGCTGGTCCTGCTGCTGGCCTTCCTGCACGACCACGGCAGCTGCGTGTGGCGGCAGGCCGGCATGTCCGCGCCCGGCCGGCTGGCCGTGGTGCCGACCGGCTGCGGCCGCCCGGGGCCGCACCCGCTGCTCTCGCTGTCCGCTCCGTACCTGCGGCTGCCGGTGAGCCGGCTGGTCATCCGGCCGGGGGAGCAGGGCCGTGACCCGAACCCGAACCGCTTTTCTGCCGAACGGTCCACGGCGGGAGCCAGTGTGCTGCTGCTTGAGGACACCTGGGTATCGGGCGCCAGCGCCCAGTCCGCCGCCGCCGCGCTCAAGCGGGCGGGTGCCCGCCACGTGGCGGTGGTGGTGCTCGGCCGTCACGTCGACCCGGCAGATGAGCTGGGCGGCCCGCTGGCCGCCTGGCTCGCCCCGGCCCCCTACAATGCGGCCAAATGTGCCGTACACGCCCAAACCTTCACCTGCCCTTAACGGGTGTTTCGGGTCGCGGCAGCGGTAATCTTTAATTCCTTTCCGTGCACTAAGGAAATAGTACTAGTTTAAACGCTCGCTATATTGAATAGGTGGTTGGGCGCACTCGTCTTGCGCTGGCTTTCGGCCACGAACGCCCCAGATCGGGCTTTATTCGCATCCCCGCGCGGAATGCTGGAGCCGCAGGGCCGTTCCCGAGGCGCCGGCCACCGGGTCGGCCACCGGGTCGGCCACCGGGTCGCCCACCGCGCCGGCCGCCGGGTCGCCCACCGCCCCAGCGTCTTCGTCCTCGCCTACGGCGAACGGCCCTAAGCTGGAACGGTGACCGCCGTGCCCCCTTCGCATACCGCGCTGGTCAGGCGCGCGCGCCGGATCAACCGCGAACTGGCCCTGCTCTATCCAGACGCGCACACCGAGCTGAACTTCAAGAACCCGCTCGAGCTGCTCGTCGCGACGATCCTGTCCGCGCAGACCACCGACGTGCGCGTGAACATGGTGACTCCGACGCTGTTCGCGCGGTACCCCACCGCCACGGACTACGCCGCCGCCGACCGCGAGGAGCTCGAGAAGATCATCCAGTCGACCGGGTTCTACCACGTCAAGGCGAACAGCCTGATCGGGCTCGGCCAGGCGCTCTGCGACAGGTTCGGCGGCGAGGTCCCGCCGCGGCTGCGCGATCTGGTCACCCTGCCCGGCGTGGGCCGGAAGACCGCGAACGTGGTGCTCGGGAACGCCTTCGGCATCCCCGGCCTCACGGTGGACACGCATTTCGGCCGGCTGGCCAGGCGCTTTGGCTGGACCACGAGCCTGGAGCCGGAGAAGGTCGAGGCCGAGGTGGCCACGCTCATCCCGCGCAAGGAATGGACGATGCTCTCGCACCGGCTGATCTGGCATGGCCGGCGGGTCTGCCATGCCCGCAGGCCCGCCTGCGGCGCGTGCGCGCTGGCCCCGCTGTGCCCCTCCTTCGGCGAGGGTCCCACCGATCCAGAGGTGGCTGCAAAGCTCGTCAAGTCCGGCCCGTTCTCGTGACCTCAGGCGAGCCCGGGCCGGCTGGCCCCGTGTCGGCTGGCCCCGTGTCGGCTGGCCCTGTGTCGGCTGGCCCTGTGCTGGCTGGCCCTGTGTCGCCTGGCCACGGGCCGGCTGGCCCCGTGTCGGCTGGCCCCGGCTCGGCTGGCCCCGTGTCGGCTGGCCCCGTGCCAGCTGACACTGTGCCGGAGTGGCTGCGCAAGCTCGCGGCGGCGGCCGAGACGATGGAGATATCCCCGCAGCTCCTGCCGCCCGCGACCGGCGGCCGGGAGTCGGCGGTGCTCGTCCTTTTCGCGGACGGACCGGATGGCCCGGATCTCCTGCTCATCCAGCGCAGCCAGGGGCTCCGGCTGCACGCCGGCCAGCCGGCCTTCCCCGGCGGGGCCATCGACGCCGGGGACTCCGGCCCGGTCGGGGCCGCGTTGCGGGAGGCGGTCGAGGAAGTCGGCCTCGACCCGAGCGGTGTCGACGTGGTGGGGACCTTGCCCGAGGCATACATCCCCCGCACTGGCTTCCGTGTCGTTCCCGTCCTGGCCTGGTGGCGGCGGCCGTCCGCGGTCGCCCCGGTCGACGCGGGCGAGGTCGCCGCGGTCGAACGGGTCAGCATCGCCGAGCTGGCCGATCCCGCCGCGCGCCTGATGGTCCGCGTGCCCGACGGGCGGATTAGCCCCGCGTTCCGGGTCCGGGGGATGCTCATCTGGGGGTTCACCGCCGCGCTGGTCGACCGGCTGCTCGCCCTGGCCGGCTGGGAAAAGCCGTGGGATGCCACCGCCGTCATGGACTTGTGACTGGAGCTGGCTTACTGGAGCTGGCTTACTGGAGCTGGCTTACTGGAGCTGGCTTACTGGAGCCGACTTACTGGCGCTGACGGGCCACACATGGGCGAAGACGCTATACCGTGGTGGTCGTGCGCGGTGATGTGCTCGACCTTATCTTGATCGTGGTTGTGGCCGCGTTCGCGGTGTCCGGTTACCGGCAGGGTTTCATCGTCGGCGTGCTCAGCTTCTTCGGCTTCGTGGGCGGCGCGCTGCTCGGCGCGGAGTTCGGCCCGAGCATCTCCCGGGCGCTGGTCGGCGGGCAGACCCAGCAGGATGTCATCGCCGTCGTCCTGCTGGTGAGCTTCGCTGTGCTCGGGCAGTTCATCGCCTCCTCCATCGGCGCGGCCATGCGGTCCACGGTGACCTGGCGCTCGGCGACGGTCCTGGACTCCGTGGGCGGGTCCATCGTCAGCATGGTCTCGGTGCTGCTGATCGCCTGGGTAGTCGGATCGGTGCTGGTCGGGTCCCCGTTCCCCGTAGTCGACCAGCAGGTGAACAACTCAGTCGCGCTGCAGACGCTGGACAAGTTCATGCCGTCGCCCGCGAAGACCATGTTCTCCGACTTCCGCAGGCTGCTGGCCAGCAACAGCACCTACGCCGAGGTGTTCAGCGGGATCGGCGCGGAGCGCATCCTCGCCATCCCGGCCCCGGACCCCAGCGTGCTGAACAGCTCGGGCGTCCGCGCGGCGGAAGACCGGGTGGTCAAGGTGCAGGGGGTGGCGCCGAGCTGCCAGCGGTCCATCGAGGGCTCTGGTTTCGTCATCTCAGCTGACCACATCCTGACCAACGCACACGTGGTGGCGGGGGTGACGCAACGGCAGACGGTCACCACCACCGGGGGCCAGACGCTGCCGGCCACCGTGGTGTTCTACGACCCGCAGGTGGACGTGGCTGTCCTGTACGTGCCTGGCCTTAACCTGGCCCCGCTGCAGTTCGCCGGGCAGGCGAGTCCCGGCGACGACGCCGTGGTCGCGGGCTACCCGCTGAACGCCCAGACCCTGCACACCGTGCCGGCCAGGATCGGCGGCATCCAGAACGCGCAGGGCCCGAACATCTACCAGACCAGCACCGTGACCCGCCAGATCTACGAGATCAAGGCCGTCGTCGAGTCGGGCAACTCGGGCGGTCCGCTGCTGTCGCCCGAGGGCACCGTCGACGGCGTGGTGTTCGCCGCCGCGGTCGGCGTGTCCGACACCGGCTTCGCCCTTACCGCCGACGAGGTGAACGCCGACGCCCGCGCGGGCGCGCAGGCCACCGCGGCCGTCTCCACTATGGGCTGCGACTAGGCCAGCTGCGACTAGGCCAGCTGCGACTAGGCCAGCTGCGACTAGGCCGGGGAGTGCGGCTAGGCCAGCAGGCGGGGGGTCAGGTCGGCGGGCGGGAGGTCGTCGAGCCCGTGCCGCTCGATCCGCGCCGCCAGGTCGTCTGCGGCCGCCAGGACGGCCGGGATATCCATGCCGTACGGATGGTCCTGTTCGGGCGTGGCCGTCGGTCCGGGCTGGTCCTGGTGCGAGCGGATTCGCTGGGCGCCCCGGCGGAGCAGGGCGGCCGCGCCGTTGGCGTTCCCCCGGCGGGCGTGGGTCAGCCCCACCGCGATCTGGGCCAGGCCCTGCCACAGATCGCGCTCGCACGGCGGAGCCGACTTCCAGGCCGCCTCGAGGACCTCGTGCGCGTGGAACGGGCGGCCTTCGCGGAGCAGCTGGTCGGCGAGCCTGGCTGCGTCTGGCCCGGTGATCGTGAGATCGTCGGGCACCCTGGCCTGGTCGGCTTCGGACGCGGAGCGGTCCAGCGGGCGCCCCAGGGCGTCGCGGGGCCGCGCGTTCCGCGGCCGGCCGGCCGGGTCGCGGTCCCGCGTCAACGCTCAGGTTCCGGGTCGGCCAGCCAGCCGAGCAGCTCGGTGTCCAGGATCTCCGGCCGTTCCTCGTGCGGGAAGTGGCCGGCGCCGTCGATCACGCGCCAGCGGTACGGGCCGTCGACGTAGCGGCCGGCGCCCCGCGCGGTCTGCGGGAGCACGCAGCTGTCCAGTGCGCCGTGCAGGTGCAGGGTCGGGGCCTGGATCGCGGCCCGCATGTGCCGGGCGTAGCGCACGCCGTCGGGCCGCACGCCGCTGCGGGCGAGCCAGCGGTGGTATTCCAGCGCGGAGTGCGCCACCGAGGGGATCCGCATGGCCCGGGCGTAGATCCGTTCGGTCTCCGGGTCGGGCCAGCCCGGCGCGGACCACTTCTCGAGCAGCCGGCCCACCCGGACGGCGCCGTCCCGCAGCAGCTGGCGCTCGGGCAGGATGGGCAGCTGGAACCCGAGCGCGTAGCCGCTGCGGCGGCCCTGGCCGAACGGGTCGGTGAACACCGAGGCCCGCATCCGCAGCGGGTACCCCATCGAGATCACGGCCAGCCGCCGGACCACCTTGGGGTAGTAGGCGGCCAGCGTCCAGGCGATCAGGCCGCCCAGGCCGTGACCGATCACGATCGCGTTCGCCTCGCCCATGGCCCGGATCAGCCCGGCCGCGTCGGCGGCGGCCGTGACCAGATCATAACCGCGGGGCGGCTTGTCGCTGCCGCCGTAGCCGCGCAGGTCCACCGCGACCGCGCGGAAGCCCGCCTCGGGCAGCACGGCGAGCTGGTGCCGCCAGGTCCACCAGAACTCGGGGAAGCCGTGCAGCAGCAGCACCAGCGGTCCGTCGCCGGCTTCGGCGGCGTGGAAACGGGTGCCGTTGGCCGAGACCGACCGGTGCGCCCAGGGGCCGCCGATCTGGACCGCGGCGTCGGCGCCGCCGGGCATCGCGCTCACCTCACCGGGTCTTGGGCGCGGTGAGCTCGGGCCGCTGGCCGTCGCGGTGCTCGACCTCTTGCCGCAGCATCTCGATCCCCTCGGTGACGGATTGGCGCGTCTTGCGTAGGCCGGACATGTTCCGCACCCTCAGCCAGGCGATCCCCAGCGCTATCACCGCCAGCAGCACCAGGGTGCCCGCGACAACGAGGAAGGCCGCCCACCTCGGCAGGCCGAGCACGACCAGGCCCTCCGCGTAAGCGAAGCAGAGAATGACCAGGATCAGGCAGCCGGCGAAGGCGGCCCCGGCGACCAGCACCACGGCCAGGCCGATCCGTTGTACGTCGCCCTTCAGCTCGGTCTTGGCCAGGTCGATCTCGTACCTGACCAGCTGGGACACGTCCTTGGCGGCCAGGGCGACGAGATCCCCAAGTGACTGTTCGGCGCTAGCCGGTTCCGGCGTTTCGCTGCGGACCATAGAGTCCTTCTCCCATCGTGTGCGGACCACTTATCCGCGCTCCCGCACGGCAATGGGCGCCCGCGTCCGATATCTACTCGGGGCTAGCTCATGTTCGGCAAACTCCAAGGCTAGCGTTGATCGTCGTCACATCCGTACCCCAGGGCGGTCCGGCGGAACATACCGCGCGCGCGGCCGATCCGGTAAACCCCCAAACCCGATTGATCACGCAGGCGCCATGAGACGTATGCACCGATGTGTGGTGATTCGCCGGACTATAGCGTCACGATTGCGAGCGCAGAAGTCCAGGGTGCCCCAGAACCGGAACGACGGAGCCCGAAAGGCGGTGAGCGGAACGCGGGCGGTGAGCGGAACGCGGGCGGTGAGCGGAACGCGGGCGGTGAGCGGAACGCGGGCGGTGAGCCGGAACGCGGGCGGCGCCCCTGGCCGGGGCGCCGCCGCAAAACCCACGTCAGGCCTGGCTACCAAGCGTGCACCTTCTTTGTCGTCCAG
>Ga0209656_10002699_pt1 | contig 11474 bp, 6 predicted proteins | sample BogFormECP12_OM2_FD_188239 | JGI IMG/M metagenome (GOLD analysis project Ga0209656, IMG submission 188239) | Bog forest soil microbial communities from Calvert Island, British Columbia, Canada - ECP12_OM2 (SPAdes) (version 2) | ecosystem: Environmental > Aquatic > Freshwater > Wetlands > Bog ... | reverse complement strand
AGCCTCTGGCTACCTCTACGGCTTGCTCGAGACTGTCCGCTCGAATAAGAAAGAAACCTGCAATTGCTTCCTTGGATTCCACAAACGGCCCGTCCGTCACTGGATTCCTGCCCGCGAGAATTTTACCGTAATGCCCTAATGGCCCACCGCCTTTGAACTTTCCAGAATTATTTAGTTCCTCAAACCACTCAGTGAATCGAGCCATGTTTTGTTGAATCTCTTCTGGAGAGAGAGCCCTGTGCCAACTGGTATTTCGGAAAACCAACAGGTATTCCGACGTTGTCGTTTTTGCGTTCATAGTCGTGTCACATGCTTGACTGCTTGACTTCCGCATTTTCGTTAAGGATGCGACGAACCAGTCCACACGATCATGACACTTCACGTCATTTTCAATGCGGGAATTCGAACTCCTTCATCTGCCGCTGAATTGCTGAATTCCTCCCGGTTCCGCCGCCTGCGCCCGGAAACCTCTTGGACTTCAGTCGTCCAGCGCAAACCACGATCGAGGCCTGGAAACACGACGAGGTGCCACCGGTCGAAAACGACGGGATTCTGACCGCTGAAGATGTGAGTACCTTGGATCTGCAAGGAACGTGGTTAGTGACACTGTCGGCCTGTGACACCGGCTCAGGGGAAGCGCGAGCCGGAGAAGGTGTCATGGGCTTGCGAAGAGGCTTTATCCAAGCTGGCGCGCAGAACCTCTTAATGACTGGCCCATCAGCGATGAGGTGACCGTGCAGATCATGAGCGACTTTTACGAAGCTGCACACAACAGCGGGAACGCTCCTGAGGCTTTAGCCGAGGTGCAACGCGACTGGCTCGTCAAACTGCGCACAGAGAAGGGGCTGGCCGAAGCGGTCAATCCCTGAATAGTCTTTTCGGCCCGGCCTGATGCGTAGTGTATTCGTGCAGGAAATGCGGGTGTTTCCCCCTTAGTGATCTTTGCGATCTTCTGTTCAAAATGTTTCTTGGTGTTTCCTGTGTTAGGGGGTTTCTGGGGCTGCGCCTTTCGCGTCTGACACCGTGGAACGAGGAAGAATCTTTTTTCACAGAAGATCGCCAAGATCACCAAGACAATCCCTTGGATGGAAAGCCGACGCGCGGAGCCACCTTTTCACAAGCGCAGCGGTCGAAGTGCATCAGATGCCTCCGCCTAGAAATATCCCTGAACAGTCTTTTCGGCCCGGCCTGATGCGTAGTGTATTCGTGTGTTTCTCCCTTAGTGATCTTTGCGATCTTCTGTTCAAAATGTTTCTTGGTGTTTCCTGTCTTGGGGGGTTTCTGGGGCTGCGCCTTTCGCGTCTGACACCGTGGAACGAGGAAGAATCTTTTTCACAGAAGTTGCTCACCCGCATGATGCGGGCCTCATCGGGTAAGAAACTTTCGAAGTTTCTTAGCAGATCGCAAAGATCACTAAGACAATCCCTTGGATGGAAACGGTCAATCTTGCCGGGCCATTCATTATGAGTTCTCGAGGTAAACCGTGAGGGAATACCGGCCTTGCAACGTAATTGGAGGAGAGTCGTTTGTTCAGTTCTTCAAAGACGAGAACCCCGACCGGCTTTCGCCGATCGGGGTTCATTAACTCTGGCAATGTCCTACTCTCGCACAACCTAGAGATGCACTACCATTGGGGCTGCAGCGTTTAACTTCCGTGTTCGGAATGGGAACGGGTGGTGCCACTGCGCTATTATCACCAGAAGGCTGATGAAGCCGAAGGTAGCCCGTGGGGGGCGGTCTCTCCTCAACTTCACCAGAAATTCTAGCGATACGTATTCTCTGAAATCTGCATACAGGAAGAAACTCCGGATCTTAATTTTACAAAAAAGATTGTATTAGGCTGCTGATCGCAAGGGCCCGGCCTCAGCCAGGCGAACCGACCAGGAAACCAGAAACAATCAAGCCGAACGAGCAATTAGTACTACTGAGCTGAACACATCACTGTGCTTATACCCGTAGCCTATCAACGTGGTGGTCTACCACGACTCTTCAGGGAGAATTCATCTTGGAAGAAGCTTGGCGCTTAGATGCTTTCAGCGCTTATCCTTTCCGAACATAGCTACCCAGCACTGCCGTTGACACGACAACTGGAACACCAGAGGTTCGTCAGACCCGGTCCTCTCGTACTAAGGTCTGAACCCCTCAATTCTCCTGCGCCCACAGTGGATAAGGACCGAACTGTCTCGCGACGTTCTGAACCCAGCTCGCGTACCACTTTAACCGGCGAACAGCCGGACCCTTGGGACCTTCTCCAGCCCCAGGATGTGATGAGCCGACATCGAGGTGCCAAACCGAGCCGTCGATATGAGCTCTTGGGCTCGATCAGCCTGTTATCCCTAGCGTACCTTTTGTCCGTTGAGCGATGGCGATTCCACTTTCAACCACCGGATCACTTGGACCTGCTTTCGCATCTGCTCGACGTGTGTGTCTCACAGTTAGGCTGGCTTATATCCATGTACTCGTCACCTGATTGCCAACCAGGCTGAGCCAACCTTCGTACTCCTCCGTTACTCTTTGGGAGGATACCGCCCCAGTAAAACTGACCGGCTGCCAATGTCCTCAACCCAGATAATGGTATTGAGTTAGATTTTCCAACTGTAAAGGGTGGTGTTTCATTGTCGACTCGGTCCGGTCCGAAAACCGGATTTCACAGTCTCCCACTTACGCTAAGCATTAAAATCGAAAAACCAGTAACAGCGTACAGTAAAGGTGCATAGGGTCTTTCCGTCCTACTGCGGGTAGGCGGCATCTTCACCGCCACTACAACTTCGCTGAGCTCCTCGTTGAGACAGCGGTCAACTCGTTACACGATTCGTGCAGGTCGGAACTTACCCGACAAGGAATTTCGCTACCTTAGGACCGTTATAGTTACGGCCGACATTCACGGGGACTTGGGCTCGAAGCTTCGCCTTGCGACTAACCTCTTACCGTAATCTTACCGCATTGGTCACGTGTCACACCCTATACGTCGTCTTAACGACTTAGCAGAGTGCTGTGTTTTTGTTAAACAGTCGGTTGACCCTTTTCACTGCGTCCCTCCTCAGTTTGATTGACCATTGCCAAGCTACATTTCATTCGCTTTTTAAGCTCCACCATTCCTGACCCGTGAGCTTTGAGCTTACGCTCGCGCTCTCTAGCGTCAGTCTCTGATAGATACGCTTCATAGTAAGCGAGCTTCCAATCGCGATGTGCGGCCTGTGCATTCTCACGCACTCGCCTTTTCAAATCCTCCGAGTAACCGACGTAGGTTCTCAGATTTTCTGGATTCGCTAGAACGTATACGTAAAACATAATGATCACCCAAACTGAGGAGGGAACCCCTTCTTCCGAAGTTACGGGGCTAGATTGCCGAGTTCCTTAACGAGGTTTCACTCACTCGCCTTGGTATATTCTACCCACCCACCTGTGTCGGTTTACGGTACGGGCGGCCACGGGAACATTACAAAGATTTTCTCGGTGTCTGATTTAAAGAATCCACATCGACCGTAGTCTCCGCGTCAGCTTGCGCCACTGCCACTTTCAGCCGGCAGCTCCTCTCCGCAAACACGTCACTCTGTAACTTAACCATAGCCGGTGCAGGAATATTAAACCTGCTGTCCATCGTCTACGCCCACCGGCCTCGACTTAGGTCCCGACTAACCCTGGGGGGACGAACCTTGCCCAGGAAACCTTGGGTTTACGGCGGCCAGGGATCTCACCTGGCTTATCGCTACTCATGTCTGCATCCTCACTTGTAAACACTCCACCGTCGGTTTCCCTTCGGCTTCGACGTATTTACAACGCTCCCCTACCACTCGCTGCAATCGAAATCGCAACGAATCCAGAGCTTCGGTATACCGCTTATCGCCAATCATTTTCGGCGCAGAATCACTCGATGAGTCAGCTATTACGCACTGTTTAAATGATGGCTGCCTCTAAGCCAACATCCTCACTGTCTAAGTAACTCCACATCCTTTCCACTGAGCGGTATTTTGGCACCTTAGCTGTTGGTCTGGCATGTTTGCCTCTCGCGCGTGAAGCTTATCCCTCACGCACTGACTCCCGTGTTACGTTCAATGGCATTCGGAGTTTGATTGAATTCGGTACCCTGGTGTGGGCCCTAGTTCATCCAGTGCTCTACCTCCATCGATCAGCACACGAGGCTAGCCCTCAAGCTATTTCGGGGAGAACCAGCTATCACGGGGTTTGATTAGTCTTTCGCTCCTACCCACAGCTCATCCGAGAATTTTTCAACATTCACCGGTTCGGACCTTCAGGTGCGGTTAAGCAACTTTCATCCTGGCCATGGGTAGATCACCTCCGCTTCGGGTCTACTGCCAGCAACTAAACGCCCATTTCGGACTCGCTTTCGCTACGCCTCCATCCCAGAAGGATTTAAGCTTGCCACTGACAATAACTCGCAGACTCATTAAGCAAAAGGCACGCCATCGCCCTTGCGGGCTCTGACACCTTGTAGACGTATGATTTCAGGTACTATTTCACTCCGCTCACAGCGGTGCTTTTCACCTTTCCCTCGCGGTACTTGTTCACTATCGGTCGCCAATTAGTATTTAGCCTTACGGCGTGGTCGCCGTAGCTTCATGCGAAGTTTCACGTGCATCGCATTACTCAGGAAATCCCTAGGGCTTCTCCAGTTTTAAGTTACAGGCCTTTCACCTTCTGTGGAGCGACTTTCCATCCGCTTCACCTAACTTTCGAAGTCCCATCTCGGGCTCCTACAACCCCACTAGCAAGCCAGTGGTTTGGGCTTTTCCGCTTTCGCTCGCCACTACTTACGGAATCGAATTCTCTTTCTGTTCCTCCGGTTACTGAGATGTTTCACTTCACCGGGTTTCGCTTTGCTCCCTTATGTATTCAGGTAGCAATAATTGAGCATTACCTCAATCGGGTTACCCCATTCGGAAATCTACGGGTTAAAGCGTGTTTGCCGCTATCCGTAGCTTATCGCAGCTTACCACGTCCTTCATAGCCTATTGGCACCAAGGCATTCATCATACGCCCTTAGTAGCTTGATTATTTTTTGATATCTGTAGAAATGAAGGCGGACCTCCATTTCTGATTCTCCAAAGTTGTATTTTCTACCCTATATGCAGATGTCAAAGAACACTTTTCCGCCTATTGCGGGAAAGGGGTTTGGGCTGAGTTTTCAGGCTCTTACCAAACATCAAAATGGTGTGTTTTGCTTTCGCATCGCGACGGTTCTCCTGCCGGGTTCCTCTGCGTCTTGCCAGACAGAGCGCCGGTATCTCGACCCCGGGAAAGGGTCTGGGCCTGACTGGGCTCGAACCAGTGACCCTGCGCTTATCAAGCGCATGCTCTAACCAACTGAGCTACAGGCCCGGAGTCAGCTCTCGACATCCCCGAGCATGCCCCAGTCGTTTCAAACTTCGGGTGCCTTCGTCGGACAGACTTGGCTGCTTCTAACGCTCCAGGTTGCCAAACGAGTTTCCTCTAAACTAAGGGAATAAAGAGGACTCTTGGAGGTAAGGGGATTCGAACCCCTGACCTATAGCTTGCAAAGCTACCGCTCTACCAACTGAGCTATACCCCCGGACCTTCCAGCGAACGTCAACGGCGTCAACGAACCACAGCGCCGCCCGCGTTCCTCGCCGGCGCTCGATGTGGTTCATTGGCGTTCGTCGACGTTCGTTGTCTCTGTCCGGTCTCGCGATGATCAGCAAAAACTGAATTGTGCGCTATCGTTTCAGTCTTTTGAGCCTGGTAACCTTTCGGTCCACCAGGTCTTACAGCATATCAATCAATCCCCATTTTTCCCTTTTGCCGACTGAGTTAGCTGTCGACCTCTCAATCCCTATCTAAGTGGGAAAGAGTGCTCCTTAGAAAGGAGGTGATCCAGCCGCAGGTTCCCCTACGGCTACCTTGTTACGACTTCATCCCAGTTACCGCTCATACCTTAGGGCCCTGCCTCCTTGCGGTTAGCACAGACACTTCGGGTACAAGCGACTCCCATGATGTGACGGGCGGTGTGTACAAGGCCCGGGAACGTATTCACGGCGTCGTAGCTGATACGCCATTACTAGCGATTCCGGCTTCATGTAGGCGAGTTGCAGCCTACAATCCGAACTGGGCTCAGTTTTAGTGATTTCCTCCACCTCGCGATTTCGGTTCGTTCTGTACTGAGCATTGTAGTACGTGTGCAGCCCTGGGCGTAAGGGCCATCCTGACTTGACGTCGTCCCCACCTTCCTCCCCGTTTCACAGGGCAGTCTGAACAGAGTGCCCCAACACCGAAGTGCTGGGTAGCAACAGTTCACAAGGGTTGCGCTCGTTGCGGGACTTAACCCAACATCTCACGACACGAGCTGACGACAGCCATGCAGCACCTGTGCAAAGCGTGTATTGCTACACTAGCCGGCTTTCACCGGCGACACGATGCATGTCAAGCCCAGGTAAGGTTCTTCGCGTTGCATCGAATTAAGCCACATACTCCACCGCTTGTGCGGGCCCCCGTCAATTTCTTTGAGTTTTAATCTTGCGACCGTACTCCTCAGGCGGCACGTTTAACGCGTTAGCTCCGGCACGCACGGGGTCGAATCCGCGCACACCAAACGTGCACCGTTTACTGCCAGGACTACCGGGGTATCTAATCCCGTTTGCTCCCCTGGCCTTCGCGCCTCAGCGTCAGGAACTGTCCAGAGATCCGCCTTCGCCACTGGTCTTCCTCACGATCTCTACGCATTTCACTGCTACACCGTGAATTCCAATCTCCTCTCCAGTCCTCTAGCAAAGCAGTATCGAGTGCAGTTTCAGAGTTGAGCTCTGAGATTTCACACCCGACTTACCCCGCCGCCTACGCGCCCTTTACGCCCAATGAATCCGAACAACGCTTGAGACCTCTGTATTACCGCGGCTGCTGGCACAGAGTTAGCCGTCTCTTCCTCTTCTGGTACTATCAAACCTCCACGCAGTTAACGTAAGGCTTTGTTCCCAAATGACAGGAGTTTACAACCCGAAAGCATTCATCCTCCACGCGGCGTCGCTCCTTCAGGGTTTCCCCCATTGAGAAAAATTCTCGACTGCTGCCACCCGTAGGTGTCTGGACCGTGTCTCAGTTCCAGTGTGGCTGGTCGTCCTCTCAGACCAGCTACCCGTCGAAGCCTTGGTGAGCCGTTACCTCACCAACAAGCTGATAGGCCGCGAGCTCCTCTAAAAGCGCCAGGTTGCCCCGGCTTTGGTTTTACAACCACATGCGGTATTAATTCGCCTTTCGGCGAGCTATCCCCCACTTTAAGGCAGATTGCTCACGTGTTACGCACCCGTTCGCCACTAGCTTAGCTCTGTATTGCTACAAAACTAAGCTCGTTCGACTTGCATGTCTTATCCACGCCGCCAGCGTTCGTTCTGAGCCAGAATCAAACTCTCCGTAGAAAGTTTTATCTACCCTGGCAACCAGTAAGACTGGCCGCCAGCGAGAAAAAATTCTGACCAAAATCAATCTTTGCCTCTCTCTTCCGGCAATTGCCGGATCAAGAGCAAGTTTTGTCGGTCATTAAAATTGTAAGAATCAAAAGAATCTGACGTATAACGCACAACACAATTTTTGCTGACATCACCATTCTGAAGTTTTTAAAAAACTCAGAACCAAACTTTCAATGAACGTCGTTCTCTTTCGCTTCAGGCGACAAAAAAACTCAACTTGAACTCCGGCTAAACTGGTTCTACTGCCTTCAATTCAACCGGGACAAAATTGAGCCAATTTGAAGTCCCCAAAACTATAAGAACATTTCCGCCTTTAGCGGACCCCTCTGTCATCAGCAGAGAGTTTACTTTAACCGCTCAGAGCTTTTGGTCAACTCGAATTTTGAAAAATTTCGTTAACCTCAACCCTGAACTTTCACGACTTTTCAGCCGGGACGCAGAGATTAGCCCTCTTTTCCAAAGGCGCAACAGTATTTTCGAAAATATTGCGATTTAACTGCAATTCCGACCGGACCCAAGGCGGATCGTGTGGGCGGAGAGAAGACTCACACCAAGGCCACGAAGGTCACAAAGGAAATACAAGGGTTTTCCGAACGAAAGCTTTTGCCTCCTCTTTATTGTGTTTTAGAAGCCTTTGTGACCTCTGTGCCCTCTGTGTGAGTCTTTCTTCTTGCCGGTAAAGCGGAACAGATTGCGCCGTTCCTCAGCCACGCGCAGCCGAAACCGAATCTGGACCCAGATTCCGGAGACCTCTTAATCTTCGGCTTTTCCGGCTACTCGAGGTTCTCAAACCAGCGAAAAGCTTTCGGGGCCGGAAGTCCGATCTGGTCCAAAATACGGTGAACGATTGTGTCAGCAACTTCCTCCACCGATGCCGGCCTGCTGTAGAATGAAGGGACCGCCGGCAAAATGACTGCGCCTGCCTCAAGGAGAGTTGCACAGTTACGGACATGTATAAGATTCCAGGGCGTTTCACGCGGCACTAGGACAAGCTTTCGCCTCTCTTTCAGAAAGACGTCGGCGGCACGATGGATCAACGAGTCGCTCGTACCTGCCGCGATTCTGCCAAGCGTCCCCATCGTACACGGAACAATGACCATTGCATCGAAGAAGGCAGAGCCGCTCGCGAACGGTACATTCATGCTGCGGTCGTTGTGTTCATGGACCGATGCAGGCACGCGAAGTTCGCCTAATTCGTCGTGAATGACTTGTTTCGCAAACGGACTAAGGACGAGATGCAGCTCGTTGTGGACGCAATCGATCTGGGCCAGCAAACGCTGAAGATAGATTGCGCCGCTGGCGCCAGTACTGGCTATGACGAGTTTCATGCGGCTAGTGGCTAGCGGCTAGTGGTTGGTGGCTAGTGGTTGGTGACTAGTCGCCAGAAATGCCGCAGTGTTCTACTCCAGTCACTAGACTAGCCACCAGCCACTGACCACTAGCCACTAGAGAAATCCTCCAGTCGCCAGCCGTTGAGTCAAACCTTTGAAACGGTTATAGGTTTCCTGGTACAGGTTGGCCGTCTCCGGCCGAGGCGCGGCGCGCGAAGACTCGTCCAGTTTGACCGCTGCATCCAGCAACTGCACGAGGTTTGCGGATTTATTATTCACGAGGCGTTCGACCCACGCGCCATGCATAGCAGCGCCCAGGGCTGCTCCCTCGGCCGTGGCCAGGCAGACGACCGGAACCCGAAAAATATCGGCGCAGATTTGGCGCCAGATCTGGCTTTTGCTACCGCCACCAGTGAGCCGAATCTCTGAAGGTTTTATGCCCAGTGAGCGAAACCGGTTCAGACCATAGGCTAATCCTAACGTCGCGCCCTCCATGGTAGCTCTGGCAAGATTGGCGGGCGTCATATTTTTCGTCGTCAGACCATGAAACACACCGACGCCGCGGGGCAGATTCGGCGTCCGCTCGCCTGCAAGATAAGGGAGGAACGTGATTCCTGTCGCTCCGGGTGACGCGGAGGCAGCGGCCGCGTTCAATTGCGAAATATCCCAGCCGAAGAGATTCCGCAGATTCTCGGTAGCCACTGTTACGTTCATTGTGCAAACCAGCGGGAGCCATTTATCGGTGCTATCGCAAAAGGCGGCTACCTCGCCCTGAGGATCAACAACCGGCTCCGTCGAATATGCATAGACGGTTCCAGACGTTCCGAGGCTGGCAGTGACTACCCCGGGGCTCACGTTTCCCGTTCCGATTGCGCCCATCATATTGTCGCCACCGCCCGCGGAAATCACCGGACTGCTCTTTAGCCCCCATTTCTCCCGCAAATTCTCTCGGAGCAAACCGACAGCCTGGCGAGAAGAACCCAAAGGCGGCAGTTTTTCAATCAGCGCTTCGTCGATAAACTCGATGACGGGTTCGCACCAGCGGCGTGTCTTAACATCGAGTAAGCCAGTACCGGAGGCATCCCCATATTCCATGCGCTTTTCGCCGGTCAGCCAGAAATTGATATAATCATGCGGCAAGAGGATGCTGTCGACCGAGGCGAAATTCTCCGGTTCGCGCTGTTTCAGCCAGAGAATTTTCGGAGCGGTCCAGCCGGGCAACATGGTGTTGCCGATTAGCTTGATCAGCGCGGGCTCGCCTCCGAATTCCTCAATGATTTCTTTGCATTGTGCCGCCGTCGAGGTATCGCACCAAAGTTTAGCCGGCCGAATCACTTGACTGGAAGAGTTAAGGACGACCAGGCCGTGCTGCTGGCCACTGACTCCGATGGCGCCAACCTGATGTTTTCGGTCGCCAATCTGGGTCAGACAATCCTGAATCGTCTTGTCCACGGCGCCGATCCAAACCTTGGGATCTTGCTCCATGTGCCCCTCGGGCAGACCGGTGATTAAGCCGTAATTCTGCTGCGAGGTCGCGATGATCCCGCCCTTCTCGAGGTCTACCACAATGGATTTGGTACTTTGCGTGCCGCTGTCAATGCCGATGTAAAGCATAAAAATTCACCCGTGCGGAATTTATTACGAGTTGATGGCCGACGCGATCCATTTGTGCCAGTTTTCTAATCTATGGTTAAGAAACTCCTTCATACGCGGTATCGAGTATCCGACCTGGATAAAACTGTTGCGTTCTATAAGGACGTACTTGGTCTCGAAGAGATCCATCGTTCGAAATCCCCAAGGGGTTCCGAACTCGTCTTCTTCAAAGCCCCTGGCAGCGAAGAAGAGATCGAGATTTGTAAGTTCGATGGGAGCGGTCCGGTTAACGTGGGCTCGGACATCACCCATCTCGCATTCGAGGTCGACGATATTGAAGCATTCGCGAAGCATTCGGCCTCGAAAGGCTATCCCCTTTCTGACGGTCCAACCGAGACCGGCGGCGGAAGCGTCATTGCTTTTGTGGATGCACCCGAAGGGTACGAGATCGAGCTGATCCAGCACGCGAAGTAACCGACAAGAATTCAAGAAGCCAAGAATTCAAGAATTCAAGGACGCCTGAACTCCCAATTCTCGGCTTCTTGAATTCTTGGCTTCTCGAATTCATTAATTCTCCACCGTCTTTACTCCCGTTGATCGCGTGACCGGCAAGAGCTTCCAGATGTCCGTGAAAATTTGTTCCGGAAAACCGAGCGCCACGGTCAGCTGAAACTTCTTCTCAAGCGGATTTCGAATCGAACGGACTCGGTCGAATTCGGCGCTGGAAATCCACCCTGCAAGCCGAGACCAAAAAGCTGTGGTTATTACAGGATAGTCGCTGCCGTAAAGGATTTGACGCGGATCTTTCCTGAGCCGGTCGAGAGTTTTCAAGTGGGTGATCTGCGACAGGGCGGAGATATCTCCGTATAGGTTAGGAAAGGATTTCCGCATTTCGTCGAACTGATCGAAATAATCCCGATCCCACGGCAAGGCCGGCGTACCGCAATGGGCTGCGATGACGGTTACCCCGCACTCGAGTGGTAACCGCAGGTTTTCGATGCTTTGAAGATCTCGCCGGTGCGTGGGCAGAGAAAACTCCCCTCCAGTATGTGCCAGCAGCGGGAGATTTAGCTGTGCGAGGCGCTGCCAGAAAGGCTTATAAAATTCCCGG
>Ga0209656_10002698_pt1 | contig 11474 bp, 12 predicted proteins | sample BogFormECP12_OM2_FD_188239 | JGI IMG/M metagenome (GOLD analysis project Ga0209656, IMG submission 188239) | Bog forest soil microbial communities from Calvert Island, British Columbia, Canada - ECP12_OM2 (SPAdes) (version 2) | ecosystem: Environmental > Aquatic > Freshwater > Wetlands > Bog ... | reverse complement strand
ATCATTGCCCGGGCCGGGCGCCTGACTCGTCCACAGGGCAAATTAACATTGACCCTCAACGCGAATCCGACTGTTCAAAACGCGCTTCTGCGCCTTCTCCAGGCGTGATTTTATGAAACGTTAGGGTATAGGAAGAAAGCCCGGAGCCGTAACGACTAAATGAGTGAGCTGCAGATCCTCACGAACACGGTCCTCTACCAAGTCCCGGATCGGATAACTTCCCTCTCGCAAGTGTGTTCGTCGACGGCGCGCCGGGCGCCTCGCCAGTTCTGCGCCGACGAATCTCTTCCCAGTGGCTCCGGATGAGTTTTGATTCAACGATGATGCGGCGGTTTCAACAAAAAAGCCTTGGTGGGTTCCATGCGAGCATTCATTGCAGAAGGCACCTTGGCAAGAGAATCGCAGGAGATATCTGCAAGAGGAACCCACCGCCGACTGGGCAGGTTGGTCACAGACCTAAGGATCGAGATTTAATGAATCTGAAGCTAATCAGAAAGGCGCGCTTCGCTGCGCTCTGTTATTCGAGGAATCCGCTCTTTGATGTTCTGGCGAAAGAAACGGAGTGGTGGGCAGATGAAGACGAGAAGGTGCTTGGCATCGTACTCCTGGATCTCACTGATCAAGATTGGTCTATCGTTATATTAGGCCGAGACGAAGTGGGAATGTTCCGTGCCATTGACGTAGAAGTCTCGCTCAAGACGCAAACGGAAGCGAGTGCCGACCTCCGCCGTAGAATGTTAGAGTTTGTGGCCACGGGCGCCGCTGAATTTCCTCAGCGCGACGTTATCAGAAAAAAGCTCGAAATCCTTCAGCCGGTGGCACCAGCTGAGAAGACCCATGAAAATTTTCGGATGTTACTCAATGATGTAGGCCATTCGCCGGCCCGTGATATGATTAAGGAATTGGCATACGCATTCATCGATATAGATGGTAATTATGTCAGAGATTTCCAGACGACTGGTTTTAACGCCAGGCTTTTGGAGTTATATCTTTTCGCCTTCCTATACGAACAGCGATTTTCTATCTTCAAAGATTTCAAGCGGCCAGACTTTTGTGTCGCGAAAAACGGATTCCCAATTAGCAAAGAGGCTGTCACGGTGAATGCGACGGTCGGAGAGAATTCTCCTAAACCTGAGACGGAGTCGGGAATTGCGAAGCTTCGCCAAGACTACATGCCGATAAAATTTGGCAGCGCGCTTTTTTCGAAACTAAACAAGCGATATTGGGACTTGCCGCATGTGAGAGGGATGCCCTTTCTGCTCGCAATTCACGATTACCATGGAAAAGACTCCATGACGTGGTCGGCGCCAGCACTCGATGATTATCTGTTCGGCTTGCGGGCTTCCTGGGTCAAGGATGCTGACGGAATTCTGCATGTTACAGAAACTCCAATTCAAGAACACGTTTGGGGAGATAAGCGGATTCCATCCGGCTTCTTCAATTTGCCGGAAGGAAAGTTTGTCAGCGCAATTCTGTTCAGCAATTCAGCGACGCTTGCCAAGTTCAATCGGATGGGCAAGCTGGCCGGCTTCGGCGATGAGAGGGTAATAATGTTCCGAGTAGGAGATCGGCATGACTTCACTCTCCATTCTACCAAGCCGAACAGATTTTCTCTGGAAGTAGATCCGGACAAATACGTCGAGAATTGGTCCGAAGGCATGCGAGTATTCCATAATCCAAATGCATTAATTCCATTGCCGTTGGAAATCTTCGAAGGCTGTTCTCACCATTTTATCGAACAAGAAAAGCGGACTTCGTATCTCCCTCAGGGCTTTATCTTCGAGGACATTTGTCTTCATACCGCGGCGGGGACCGTAGCGGAATGACTTGAGAAACAACGGCGAGTTGGGAGTCGGACATTTGCTTTCATCAAATTAAAGCAGACAAGGTTGGCGGCCACGGCGACCCAGGCAACCCGAAGTGTTCGTTCCAGGGCAGATGAGCGGCTCCCTTTATTCAGGCAAATTATTTATATTTTTAGATACGACTCGAGAAGGGACCCAATTCTTTAGGAGAAGATTCAGGTTCGGGACGCCGAGGCAGGATGGGGACGCCAACCATCAAATTCCCTCGGAAGGAGCTTCAGCAGTCCATCGGGTTCCAAGGAGTACAGGTCGTAAGTGAGGTCCAGCTGCTGCACCAAGTCCACGAATCTCCGCAGGGTACCTGGCTTGCGCTTGGTGGACGCAGCGCCTCGTTTGGGACGTTCATTCTGTGAATCGAAATATAGGTGCGAAGCGGCTCCGATTATCGCATGGTTGGTGATGAGTTCCTGACGTGACGACAGCTGTTCCGTGATGTCACCCGGCTTATCGAGAGGGCCTGTGAGGAGTAACTTGGATTGCTGGTCATGCAGCTGGTAAATCCTGAAAGGGCCTGCCAGCAGGTGCCTGTAGTAGCGCCAACTTCCCGACCCCGGAATATAACGGGCTTCTTCGCCCACGTTGCGATCTCCGATTTCGTTCGGCGGACACACTTGGTCGAAATAGAAGAGGGTGAGCCATGCCCATAACCCGGCGTTGTAGTGTACGTCCCGGAGACCGCCGAACTTGGTCGTCAAGTACTCCGCGGCCTCCAAGCGGGAGGCGAAATTACAGTTGTCTACCTCAACCTGAACATGAAGGGATTCGGAGTATTCCCCGCCGTCCAGTAGGTCCACCGGAGGCGATGGCTTCTCTCCGGTGCGCAGTCCATTCAAGAACTCGCTGAAGCTCTTTATCCCTTCTTTATTAAGAATCCGAACAGTCTTCATGCGAGTTTCTCCTCCGACATCGAATCGAGGAAGGACTGGCAGGCTGGCTGGCTAATACAGAACGACCTGACCGCATCGTCGATTCTTGTTGCGGACCGCGTAGGCCAGTTGGACGGTGACTTGTCTCACCGTCGGTGGCGCCTCAGGATTGGCCCAGATTTTGAATCCACCCGAGACCCTCTCAATCTTCACTGGGGGGAGCGCCTTGGGAGGTTTGGGAATTATGGGCGGACCGTCGGTTTTTCGTCTCTTGTGTCCCGTCCCCGTCTCGCTACCCCTGCGCTTTCGACCAGCCGATCTTCACGAGATTTTCGCCATTACGAAAGAACTTGGGGTAAGTTTTAGAGCGCTTCTGCCGGCGTGGTGGATTTGGAGCACCACCGTGTAACGCTGTCTTCGCATCCAACGTTTCGGCATGGATCGCCTGGGCAGCCACTTCTGCCGACGTCGTTTCAGATACGAGCTCCTCCAGCGATCGCGCCCATCCCGCGATCTTGACGACAATCTCGTACTCGGCAACAGCTGCCGCTTCCGTTAGAAGGCTCCTCAGCTTTGCTTCGGCCTCACGAATGATCTTTGCCGCCTTTAATTCTGTGCTCACGACTACAAATACAATATAATCACAATACAGGTAACTTCAGCAGGAGTAGTGTTTCTATACAGCGCGCTGAGCTGATCTTGAAGCTTCGCAGTCCGAGTCTCCCGTACCTTTCTCCATCACCAAGATGGCAGGTCTGTGTCGCGCATGGATGCGCAGGTCTTCCTTGTCAAGATGCGCAAGGGAGGTCTTCGGGAAGTACGTCGACCTTAAACAAACGCTAACCTTCCATTTCGAACGGGGAAAATTCCTTACTTAATCCACTGGAACGGTCAAACGGATCGATGATCGGAATCAAGTCAGGCTTCTTTGTGCCGTTTGGCATTTTGTAGACGCCGGGCCCGGCCCACCAAAAAATCGATGTTCCTTGTTTCGCATTCCCAGATCACGATGACCTTCCAGCCATCTTTGCGTAAATCTCTCTGTGCGCGGCGATCTCGCTCGACGTTCTCGGCGAACTTTTTGCGCCAGAAGTCTTCCCGAGTCGCTGGCATTGTTGCGAACCTGCACCCGGGGTGTCTATGCCAAAAGCAGCCATGCACAAAAACAACGCTGTGAAAGCGTGGAAGAACTATATCAGGTTTTCCAGGTAGTCTTCTGTCATGAAGACGAAAGCGTAATCCGAGACGATGCAGCATCGACCGAACTTTTCTCTCAGGCGTCGAGTCCTTTCCACGGATAGCGGCCATATTCTTTCGTCGCTGCTCTACAGTGAGGACATCCATAAGAATTCAATTAGCGTATATCATAGCGATTAGACCAAAATCTCGAGCAAAAGCTTTCGCGATCCGAAATTTTCGCTGCCTTGCAATCGACCAAACGTCCGAGCGTTGCGCGAACTGCACTGGAGGATGTTGGTGGTTTGAAGCGTGATACCAACGACCGAATAAGTCTAGTCGCTGAGCATCCGTTGCGCCGCTCCTTCGGCACGAGTCACAAGAGGGCCTAAAGCGCAACACAAGTCGCAGCGCTGCAACTCAATCCGGCTAGAGCGCAATTTTTGCCGGATGCATTCGTTCCTCTCACCCGATGCGGAATGCCCTCGCACAACACAGACGAGGGTTTCGCCCCAATGTAAAGCCGGCGACAAAAGATTTGAGTAACTTTGACGGGGGCCGCATGGAGCAACTTTTAAAAAAATAGTTATAAGCGCTGCTGGACAGCGTCGATTCAGCGTAATAATCTGTCGGCAAATGCTGAGGACAACAAAATACGATTATGTTGGACACATTGACTCGTCCCAACAAGAACTGAAGGTGCAGGCTGCAAGTCTCCTCGCAGGGCCTGCCCAGAACGGTCAGTGCGACTTCGAACCACTCAGTCGCGAACGAATGCTGCGGTTCACCCGTGCGGAGACCGGCACTGTCAATAAGCCAAGACGCTCCTTGGAACCTCTCCTTCAAGTAGGCGCTCCGATTGCTTTCTAGATTTCATCAGGAAGGCCATATGACTAAAGCAAATTCTAATACACCTGATGGAAGTCATTTTGGCGAAGTCTTTCAGGGGAGCAGTATCTGCCAGAAAGCAGGCGATGGTGTCTCAACTCGAGGTCCCGAGCTTCATCGTCCAACCTTCAGCTCAGGAACCCGAGAAACTTTGGCGGTCGACCGTGACACGGCGGAATACAAAGAAAAGATCGACGTGGCTGCTTGTTCGGATTCTCCCGAGCTGCAGCCCTTGCCAGGGTTCACCCCATCGCTGTTCCCGCCGGTATCAAGATTTTTCTGTTTCACCTTGTCAAACCGCAATCAATCCGCTTCTATTAGTTGGGGTTCTGGATTGGTTCGACCCCAATATCTTGGGTTTGATTTATGATTGAGACTCCAAACCACAGAGCTTTGACTAAGAAACTACGCCGGATCAGAGCGGGTGGCGAAATTCGGGTCCTCGATCTCTTTGCGGGTTGCGGTGGTCTTTCCCTTGGCTTCCAGAAGGCTGGATTTTGTATCACCGCTTCAGTCGAGAATGACCCTATCGCTGCCCGGACGCACGCCCGGAATTTCTTCGGCAAGAATCCGGCTCATGCTGAGCCAATTGATATTACGGCAATCGAACCAGATCAATTGGCTGCTTGCCTCAACCTCTCCCAAACGACCGAGGTCGCGATCGACGTTCTCATTGGCGGACCGCCTTGCCAAGCCTTCGCTAGGGTGGGTAGGGCCAAGCTCCGCGAGATCGCGGCTCACCCCACGGCTTTCCGAATCGATCCTAGAGCGAATCTCTACCTCCGGTACCTGCATTTCGTGAAGGCCTTCCGACCTTTAGCGGTGCTGATGGAGAACGTACCGGATGTATTGAACTTTGGCGGGCATAACATCCCCGAAGAGGTCTCAGACTCCCTGAGGGACTTGGGATATGAGTGCCGTTATACGATTCTGAATTCGGCCTTCTATGGTGTCCCACAGATGCGCGAACGGATGTTCCTGCTCGCGTACCACAGGATTTTGGCAGAGATCCCTGAATTCCCCGAGCCTACTCATTACGTAAATCTTCCCCGAGGATACGAAGGTTCCAGACAGGTCGCTCTAAGATCCCTGCGGTTCGACGATCTATTATCGCCCTCCGCACACTTCATCAGTCCAATAAACCCATCATCACTCCTGCCGCCTGCAATCAGCGCAGTCGAAGCCCTTGGAGACCTACCTCCAATTACGCTGCACCTGGAAGGTCTTCTCAAGCGCGGCGCCAAGCGCGTCGACGAGTTGACAGCCTACGGATCGAAGAAACCCTCACAGTACGCCCTGACGATGCGAAGTTGGCCCGGTTTCGAGGGCAAGGGCGCAATCGGCCACGTGATCCGGTATCTTCCCAGAGACTACGCAATTTTCCGGCGCATGAACCCCGGAGACGAGTATCCAGCCGCCAAGCGCCACGCCGAAAGCCTGCTGCGGGAAAAAATCAATCGGTTAGATTGCGAGGGCATTACGATCCTCGAAGGCACAAAGGAATATGCCGAACTGAGGGCAGGAATTGTTCCGGGATATGATGATGGCAAATTCCCTAACAAGTGGCGAAAGATGGAGCCAGACAAACCGGCAAGGACATTGATGGCCCATCTCGGGAAGGACAGCTATTCGCACATCCACTATGATAGTGCACAAGCCCGAACAATTTCCGTCCGGGAAGCCGCTCGGCTTCAATCGTTCCCGGACGGATTCGTTTTTGAAGGGACCATGAATCCAGCGTTTCGACAGATCGGTAATGCCGTTCCACCGTTGATGGCTTATTCAATTGCTTCCAGAATGAAAGAAGTGTTAATGCCTCTCGAACATGCCCGGATTAGCGATCAAACGGCTGACACTGTCGGATCTGACAATCTTCGATTACCACTTTAGGCAAAATCCAAACGTCCGTCAGAAGGGTATCAACCTCGATGCCCGACCTTTTATCAGCGATTGCTATCCCATCCTCGCAGGTCATCCAATCAGTACGCGGTATGCAGTCGATACTTTCATTTACGGACCCGGCGATTCGCCGGAGTACCGACTACAAAAGACCATCATTAAGGCGGAGAAGAACTGGCGATTGGACGGGGCCTTGATTTACGACCCTCCTGATCAGACGGGTCGCTTCAATGAGCTGCGACCCGGGGACTTGAGCGTTCTCAACTTTATTGGTGAGATGAGGCCGGAAGTCGTGCAATGTCTTTTGATCGCCGCGCGGGATTCAACCGATCGAGAACTCTTCCAGGTTGTCTCTCAGCTTCCCGGTTTTGGACCAAGAGTTGGTATGATCCCCATTACCGAGAAACAGCTGATTGAGTGCGCAGAACGCGCTGGATTATCGGAAACTCATCCACTTTACACGATAACGCTTGATCATGACCTTCGCGAAGCGATCGAAGGAAGTGCCGAAGCAGTGATTCGGATTTCCAGGCGAATGCACAACCAGACGATCACCCGGACGCAGCTGTCCAAGCTCCGCGAGAACGCAGATAAGAGTGGGCAGCTCGGCGAATCGCTGGTTTACATTTACCTCCAAGATCGGGAGACCAACGGAGACATCGTTGCCTTTATCTGGGTTTCTGATACCAACGCGATCGCGCCATTCGACTTTGCTATCGAGGTTGCAGAGGGCCTTACCGAGAGAATTGACGTTAAAACCACCTCGGGTAGCTTCGACCAGCCAATCTATGTTTCGTTGGCCGAACTCATTACAATGGCCGGAGACATTCCCTACCGCATTTACCGCGTATACGAGGCAAGCCGAACGCTAGCCAAGCTCCGCATATCAGAGCCTGTCAATGACCAAGCACGAGAACTCCTCGCCATTCTCGAAGCTCTACCTGCCGATGTATCTGCTGACGGTCTTCGAATCCGCCCTAGTTTCTTTATTTTTTTGAAACCACCGGTCACGCTCGAGGATACAGAGGACAACATATTCTGAGGCACGGGCACTGGGGCGACACACGGCGGCTATTAAACCCAATTCCCGAAATTGAAGCGGCAAATACGAGGTAAATCCCCGTCCCATTTTTGTGCGTTCAGTTCAACTTCGGAGAAGTTGAACTATGGCGAAATAACCAGCTGTATGTGAGCATGTTACGCTGCCTCAGATCCACGGTTTTTTAGACCACCCGGGTAGCAACTTCGGGATTTAGGTTAAATAGACGCGAGGCGCGTACTCCTTGCGGTCAGCCCAGGCTTGAAAATTTCTGCGACCCTTCTTTCTTCGCCGAAAACCGGTCGTTCACCCAAGTGATTCTGGCGGCATGGCCGTGCAGTTCCCGTCCCAGGCCTCGCATCCGTTCGGAGGGCTCGACGGCAATCACCTCATGGCCAAGCGAAGCTAACCACGCGGCGTCGCGCCCGGAGCCGGCTCCAACATCCAGGATAAAACCTGACTGGTCCGGCAGAAAGCCACGAAACCAGTCGTTAATCTTTTCCGGAGCCGGCGATTCGTAGCGCGCGATCAGTTCGCTCGCGTGGTGGTCGTACCATGCGATCGGGTCGGTGACGGCCGGAACGGATTCGTCTTCGGGCATTGCTTGGCGTGTTTTACATCAGGCGCGCGAGCGCGGCGAGCCCACACCTGTGATCTTCCGTGCATATCTCGTTGACACCAGTTAAGACGAGCATGCGAACAAGCGGCAGGGGGGAGATCAGGCTGGAGGCCGTTTGATTAAAAGCCAGTCCCGAGGTCCACCGTGCTTGAATCTGACGAGCTCAAAGCGTCCGGCGACTCGAGAACCATGTAGCGTGAGAGCGAGATGATCAGCCGTCCATAGTTTAAGCTCATAGGTCCCGCGGTCCCAAACTGTGATGCTCCCTGCGCCATATTCGCCTTGTGAGATTTTTCCCTCGAACTGTCCGAACTCCAAATCGTGATCCTCTACCTGAACAGCCAAACGTTTCGTGCTCGGTTTTTCGGGCAAGCCTTTCGGGACAGCCCAACTCTTGTACACGCCGTCCTTTTCGAGCCGAAAATCAAAGTGATGACTCCGCGCGTAATGTTCCCGGATCACAAATCTCGCTTCGCTCATTACTTCGCGCACTCGGCCGATTTCTTGACCCACCTGCCATTCGCATGATGCAAGATATCCGAAGCGTAACGTCCGTTGCGAAAAGATGAACGATGATAAAGTTGATGGCGCGGAGGTCGAAGCCGGGATGCACGAGAGCTCTTGGGTTCCGCAAGCAGGGCCCTCCAACTTTTCTTGTCGAATGACGTCTTCGCCGGGATCAAATTTTGCCAAGCTCTTCTAATTCTATCACCGATTTCATGAGGGGAAGACCAATACGATTATTTCACGATGGTGTCCGGTGGAGAACCGCTAGTAATTGGCGCGCCCGGCTAGCTCCCATGAAATAGTTCATCTGCTCTTGCGCACCGGAGAATTTATCGAATCGCTCCACGTCGATCATTATCACAGCGAGTGCGTCCAAACCCTTGGCTTTGTTAATCGAAAGGAGTGCGAGTTCTCCCGGCTTTCGACTGTCGATACCAACGAGTGGCCATTCTCCGATCCTGGAATGGTCAGCCAATCCAGTCCTGCCCTTTGTGCTGTGTGGCGACAAAATTAGAATTTCGTCCAGCTGACAGAATCCATCGTTAACCCACCTCTTTACTACCTCCTCAACCTTCAGCACGGTCTGCTCCGGCTCAATTTCATGGAGCTCGACATCCGGTCCTTCCGGCAAGGTGCTCCGATACCGAAGATTCCTGACCAAACCCGTTGTTCCTTCCGATTGCAGCGTCTTGAGAAATCGAAAAATCGGTAACGAGTAGCGAAGGGTGAAAAGCAGGTTCACCTGCGCCGGTTGGGACAGACGTTCGAAGACACGCGTGGCTACGAATCGTTCTTTTTGGCGAAAGAGCGGCCTCTGGTCCTGGTCGTAGAAGATCGCCATTCGCGCATCCGTTCGTTCTCGGAGAAGCTTCCAGTAAATCTCCCACCAACCGCAGTCGGTTCTGTCAGATTCTAATCCAGGCCAACTGGTATCGTGATCCTGAGCTTCATCGACCACCAGGGCATCAAATCTCGGTTCAAATTGCTGATCGCGCACGATCTCGCGCATCAGGCCCGGAACGACTTCGCCGAAATATCGCTCACGCTCCGCCGGGGTAACCGGTTCATCCCATCCTACGCCGGCAGCATCTAAAAGTTCGTGAGCCAAACTCTCCCAGCTGCGAACGATTACTTCTTCCTTCCGGTACTTTCGCTTTGCAACTAAAGCCGACAGCTGATCGGCAAGCGCTACGTTATAGCAAAGGAGCAATACGCGCAGCCCGTCATTTGCATAGCGGAACCCCTGTTCGAGTGCTAACCAGGTCTTGCCCGAACCGGGACCTCCTTGCACGACAGGAATATACGTGTGGCATCGACAAAAAGACCCGCATGCAAACGAGCAACAGGGGGAAAGTCAGGTTGGACGCGGTTTGATTAAAAGCCAGTCCTGAGGTCCGCCGTATTTGAATCTGACAAGATTAAAGCTGCCGGTACACACGCACAGACATATGAGATTTCCGCGCGTCAAGGCTGAGGGTCAGGGGTTTTACCACTGCGTTTCAAGGGTGGTCGACGCTCGATTCATTTTCCACACCACAGGTCACGGTTCGGCCGAGGCCGAACGATTTGTGTTTCTTATGCGGCGGCTGGCGGCCTTCAGCGGCCTACAGGTTGTGACCTATGTTCTGATGTCCAATCACTTCCATCTGCTCTGCGAGGTCCGAGAGCCCAAGGTCCTTTCTGAGCTAGAGCTACTCGACCGCATCGAAGCCGGCCACGGCCCGGCACGTCGCCATGCCCTCGAACAGCAGATTGCTCGGGCGCGTCAAGCGCCCGACGGCGCCAATCAGATCCAACGGCTCCTGGAACCCTATCGCCAACGCATGTACGACCTCTCAGTCACTAGGGGTCAGCCGTTTACTTATGACTTATTTGGTTCTTTAGGACTTTCAGAGTTTGGGAGTCGTGGGCCTTGGTTCGTCGAATCGTCTGGGCCACCGAATTGCTGCTGGGCATGCGGAATAGCGCCGCAATTTCATTGTGACTCAATCCGGCGTGATCCCAACTCAATGTAATGGCGCACCGCCGCGCCAGATTGTTGTGGATACTGCGTTCTTTGAGCCTCTCAAGATCGCATTGAAAGTGCTGACTCACACGCGCCAGGGCCTGCTCCGCTCCAAGAGCTGACCAGTTTCTCTTCTGTCCGTAATTCTTGGGCCGCTCGACTCTTTGATTCCAATGATCCTTGAGTTTGCGCAAAAATCCTTCCCCTCCCAATACCTGCTGCCACTTAACGGCTTCGAACGGATCTTCAATCTCACCAATCAGCCCCTCTTCCACCCACCGACGATACTCCAAAGCCTTCCAGCGGCGACCCGTATAGGACTCGAAGACCCCTTGAATCGGTTCACTGTCGAGGAACCATTTCATTTTCTCCAACCCGGCGTAACCCCGGTAGCTGCTCCAGCGGTACTCTCGTAGACGTTCCCGGCGCTCAATTGGCGTTCCCTGGCCCAGCGCCACTCCGCGCACTGGATTGAGATGCAGGTATCGGCTTACTTCCAGCAAATATTTTTCGGCCTCGATTACCGTACTCTTGAATCTGCCCTGAAACAGGTGCCCGACTACCTGATGCCGGCGATTAAAGAAGACCGTGTACGCGGTCTTCAGCTGAT
>Ga0209656_10002697_pt1 | contig 11475 bp, 9 predicted proteins | sample BogFormECP12_OM2_FD_188239 | JGI IMG/M metagenome (GOLD analysis project Ga0209656, IMG submission 188239) | Bog forest soil microbial communities from Calvert Island, British Columbia, Canada - ECP12_OM2 (SPAdes) (version 2) | ecosystem: Environmental > Aquatic > Freshwater > Wetlands > Bog ... | reverse complement strand
ATTCGGCAGGAAAATCTTGTAGCCGTCGTTTAGCGCCACGCGATAGTCCCTGTATTTCTCGATTCCGGCACGAAGCTCTTTCACGATTGCATTGGCACGTTCCACGTCGCCGGGGCCCTGTGGGCGCATGGTGGTCATGTACATGTGCAGGCTGTGTGCCTCGTGATGTGCGCCGCTCATGTCTTCGACGGCCGCGCCTTCGTTGGCTTTTTCGTCGCCGCCCATTTTCATGCCGGGCATGGTGGAATGGTCCGCGACGGGTTTTGGCGTTGCGGCGGAGTCATTCTGCGCGGATGGCGTCTCTGATCCGGAACTCGATGGCGCAGCGGTTCCCACAACCGGCGCGCGGTGTCCCGGCATTGCCGCCAACAGTACGCTCACGAGAAATAGCGCGGCAAAAGCGATGCCCGCCTTGGTTACGAGATGGATGGTGGCACTGCGGGCTGACATGACAATTCTCCTCACTTAATAATACGCGGCGCGCCGTTGGGAAGTTTCCGCGCATTTGCAGAGAAGTGTCTGCGCGAAAACTGGCCGTTAGGCCAGCCGTGGCCCCGTCCGCGCGGTTGGTGTAGGTGCCGAACTTTAGTTCGGCGTCTCGGTCCGTCTGCTACAGGCCCAAGCCGGCGATGAGGGCAACTTACAGTCGACGGCTACATGCCCGAGCTAAACCTTGGCACCTACATGCCGCCCTGCTTCGCGGATGCGCCGTGCTAAAATTGCGGCGTGAAAAAACAGACCATTCTCCCGGCGAAATCGCTCAATGGCGGCATTGAGCTGCCCGGCGACAAATCCATCTCCCACCGCTACGGCATGCTAGCGGGCATCGCCGAGGGTGTCAGCGAACTGCGCCATTTCTCCGCCGCGGCCGACTGTCATAGCACGCTGGCCTGCATGCGTGCCCTGGGCGCGGAAGTGAAAATCGACAAAGACGTCGTGCGCGTGACCGGGCACGGACCGCGCGGCCTGCGGGAATCACGTAAAGCGCTGGATGCCGGCAATTCCGGCACCACCATGCGTCTGCTGGCGGGCATCCTGTCCGGACAAAATTTTTCCGCTACCCTCACCGGCGACGACTCGCTGCAAAAGCGCCCCATGAAGCGGATCGTCGCACCGCTGCGTCTGATGGGCGCGGACATAACCGCGCGCAACGACCAGTTTGCGCCGCTGGAAATTCGCGGCGGCAAGTTGCATGCCATCAGCTACGAAATGCCAATGGCCAGCGCACAGGTAAAATCCGCGGTGCTGCTGGCGGGACTCTTTGCCGACGGCATCACGAAAGTAGTTGAACCCGCGCGCACTCGCGATCACACGGAGCTGGCGCTCGAAGAGTTCGGCGCGCAAATCGAACACCACGGTCTGACCACCACAGTGCACAGCCTTGGAGATGGAAACGGCCATGCCACGCTAACGGGACGGTCCCTCGACGTTCCCGGAGATTTATCTTCGGCAGTTTTTTTTATCGCCGCCGCCTCGCTATTTCCAGAATCCAGCCTGCTCATCCACAACGTGGGGCTGAATCCCACACGCACCGCCATTCTCGATGTGTTTCTCGCCATGGGCGCATCAATCCAAACGCCCTCGTTGCGCACTTCACATGGCGAAGTGGTCGGCGACCTGGCGATCAAAGGCGCGGCACTGAAGGGCGGGATCATCGAAGGCGAGCAGATTCCCCTGCTGATCGACGAACTGCCCATGCTCGCTGCCCTCGGGCCCTACACCGAGGAGGGCATCGAGTTTCGCGACGCCGCGGAATTGCGCGTCAAAGAGAGCGATCGCATCGCCGCGCTGGCGGAAAATCTGCGCCGCATGGGCGCGCAGGTGGAAGAGCGCCCGGATGGCTTGCGCGTCGAAGGCCGCAAGGCCGGAAAGCTGCACGGCGCGGAAATCGAGCCGCACGGCGACCACCGCATCGCCATGGCTTTCGCGGTGGCCGCACTGGCCGCGGAAGGGAAGACCGTCATCCGAGATGCGGATTGCGCTGGCGTTTCCTTCCCGACGTTTTACGGGGAACTGGATCGCCTTGCCCAGCGTTGAACTTTTTTTGCAATGTTCATGTGGCCGCACTCTTGAATCGCGGAAAATATGCCTGGTACGATTGCCGATTTTCAGGGGGCGTGCATGAAGGCTTGGCGTGCGACGGTTTTGCGGGGGACGGCGGCCCTGTTCGCGGTGGGAATGTTGTCCGGTCTGGCTCTCGGAACAGCTGCTCGGCCCTTTGACGATGACGACGACAGGAAAGCTGAATTTATTCCCACCGGAGTGCACATCACTCCGGCTGCGGCGAAAGGTGCGCAGTTCGTAGCGCTCAATCCTGACCCCTCCTTCGACCCGCAGTTTACCGCCGGACAGGCCACCACCACGGCGCTCAGCCCCGATGGAAAAACGCTGCTGATCCTGACCAGCGGATTCAACAGCCAGAACTTCACCAGCGGCCCCAAAGCCGGCAAGAAGAATCCCGCGGAGTCTGTCGAGTATATTTTTGTCTATGACGTCACTGGCAAAACGCCGGTGAAAAAACAGGTGCTGCAGGTTCCCAACGCTTTCGACGGCCTGGCGTTTGATCCGAACGGTGCAGAGTTCTATGTTTCCGGCGGGCCGGACGACACTGTGCACGTTTTTGTTACGGGCGAAAAAGGCTGGCGCGAGGATGCGAAGAGTCCCATCGCACTGGGCAACGGCAAAGCGCTGTTCGGAATCAGTGCTGGCGCGGCGGGACTGGCGGTGACCGCGGACGGCAAGCGGCTGGTCGTCGCGAATTACGAACACGATTCGATCACTGTGGTGGACGTCGCGGCGCGCCAGAAAATCGCTGCGTTGGATCTTCGTCCGGGCAATGGGAATGCCGGCGGCGAATTTCCCTTTTGGGTGGCCATTTCCGGGAACGAGACTGCGTTTGTTACGAGCGAGCGCGACCGCGAGATTGTGGTTGTGGACATCTCGGCGGCAACGCCCGTCGTCAGCGACCGCATCGCGCTAACGGGGCAGCCCATTCGCCTGATTCTGAATAAGGCACAGTCCCGCCTGTTCGTTGCGAACGGCAGCGGCGACAGCGTGGCGGTCATCGACACCAAGACACACAAGGTGCTTGAGGAGGTCAGTACCGTTGCGCCACACGAAATCTTCGAGAATCGCACGCGCTACAAAGGCGCCACGCCGAACAGCCTCGCGCTTTCCCCTGATGAGCGCACCCTTTATGTTACCAATGCCGGCGCCAACGATTTGGCGGTGATCGCCCTCGGAGACAGTGAAAACGGCAAGGGCAGTGAACTGCTCGGATTGATCCCGACGGGCTGGTATCCCAATTCCGTGAGCGTTTCGGCGGACGGCAAAAATCTCTATGTCGTGAATGGCAAGAGCAACGCCGGCCCGAATCCCCAGGGCTGCCGCAATATTTCCGGCCGGGCGAAAGATGGCCGCAAAGGGTCGCGAACAGCGTGCAGCGCCGCCAATCAGTATGTCTGGCAGCTTACGAAAGCGGGATTCTTGACCCTGCCCGCGCCGCAAGGCGCCGAGCTCGCGCGGCTGACCAAAATTGCGGCGCACAACAATCGCTACGACCGCGCTAAGGAAAATGAAGCGGCGGAGCAGGTCATCGCCGCAATGCGCAAAAATATTCAGCACGTGATCTACATCGTGAAAGAGAATCGCACCTACGACCAGGTGCTCGGCGATCTAAGCAAGGGCAACGGCGACCCGGCACTGGCGTTGTACCCGCAGGCCATCACGCCCAACCAGCACGCGTTGGCCGACAGATTTGTGGACCTGGACAATTTTTATGACAGCGGGGAGACCTCCGGCGACGGCTGGAACTGGTCTACATCCGCGCGCACTTCGGACACTGTGGAGAAAACGGAACCCATCAATTACGCGGACCGCGGATTTTCTTATGATTATGAGGGGACCAATCGCGACATAAACGTTGGCCTTGCCACGCTGGCGGAGCGCAAAGCCGCCAATCCGCAAACACCCAATGACGCAAATCTTCTGCCGGGAACCAATGACGTCTCGGAAGTGGATGGCCCCGAGGACCAGGCTGGCGCGGGCTACATCTGGGATTCCGCTTTGCGCGCGGGGCTAACCGTTCGCAATTACGGATTTTTTGTGGACCTCGGGCGCTATGAAAAATCGGCGGGCAAGTGGCAGATTCCCTTGCTGACCGATCCCTATGCCTCCGGCACGCAAGTCGCTTACGCCACCAAGGTATCGTTGCAATCGGTCACCGACCCATACTTTCGCAGCTTTGACACTGCGTTTCCGGATTTCTACCGCACCAACGAGTGGCTGCGCGAATTCAAGCAGTTTGAAGCCGACGGCAAAATGCCCAATCTCGTGTTGCTGCGCGTGATGGAGGACCACACCGGCAGCTTTGACGATCCCGGAAAATTCGGCGTAAACACACCGGAGCTGCAGACGGCCGACAATGACTACGCAGTGGGGCGTATTGTGGAGACAGTCTCCAAGAGTGAGCGCTACAAAGACAACACCCTGATTTTCATCGTGGAAGACGATGCGCAAAATGGGCCCGACCATGTGGATGCCCATCGCAGCATCGCTTTTGTCGCGGGCGCTTACGTGAAACACGGCGCGGTGGTCTCCAAGAAATACACCACCGTGAGCATGCTCAGCACCATCGTGGAACTTCTGGGCATGGAGTATCTCGGGTTGAACGATGCGGAAGCCGAGCCCATGGCCGATGTGTTTTCCACCACTCCACAAAAGTGGACATTCGACGCAGTCGTTCCGGAAATTCTGCGCCGCTCGCAGCTGCCATTGAGCGCAGTTTCCGCGGGCAACGCGGGCACCTACGGCTCCGCGTTTGCAGCAGCCTCCGCGAAGCCCTTGCACGACTCTGCGTGGTGGGCGGAGCAGACCAAAGGCTTTGACTTCTCCGTGGAAGACAAACTCGACCCGGCCAAATACAACGAGCTTCTATGGCGCGGGATGTTGGGCGATGCTGTGCAGTATCCTGCAAAACGCTCCGGACGGGATTTGCGGCGCCATCGTAAAAAGCTTCTGGCGCAGTACCGCAAGATGCATCCGGCTGTGCCCGTCGCTGCGCAGCCCGCCTCGTAAACAAAATTGACGGCCTGGATTTTAGGTTTGCGAGTCAGAGGTGGGAGCAGCGGAGGGAGCCGCCTTCGGGGCTGGCGTGGGCTTGCGCGGGTTGGCGGGCGGGGTTGCTGGAGGAGCGGGCGGAGCAGGCTTGGCTGCCGGCGCCGGTTCCGCGGTGCTCGTCTTGTGCAGCGAGATGGAACCGTAGCTGGTTTTCAGCACAATTTTCGGTCCGCGTCCCGAACCAAACTTTCCTTGCAAGTGCGCATCGCCTGAATTCGACGTCTGCTCCAGCGTGCCGCCGGCGAAATCCGAGCTGATATCACAAGAATGACAGTCGGCCACAATCTCAAAGCTCGCGGAACTCGGCAAGCTCAGTGAAATTGTCGAATTGGAGTTGGTGATCTGCACGTCATCTTTCGGCGTCGACGAAAAGCGCACGTCCACGCTGGCTCCGCGATTCTGCACTTCCACTTTTCCGCCCGCGTTTTCTATGTCGATATCGTATTTGCTGGTGCGCAAGGTCAGATTTCCCGGTGCGTCTGCAATCTCCAAATTGCCGCTGCTGAATTCCATGTGCCCGCTGAGCTGCGTCAGCAGCAAATCGGTGCGTTGCGAAATGAAGCGCACGCCCTTGGCGATTTTTTCCGCGCGAATCGGACCGTAGAATTCTCCGCTAAGCGTCAGTCCGCCCGTGGCGCCGATCACGTCCACCTGCCCGCCGTGGCCTTCCAGCTTGACATTTCCCTTGGTGTCCGAAACGCGCAGGTCGCCTTTGTGCGAGGTTATGTTCACGTCGTCGCCGCTGTCACGCACGTCCACGTCTCCGTTGCCGTTATTGATGGTCACCGGCTCGCTCAGATCGGAAACACTCACGTCGCCCTTGTCGTTGCGAACGGTCACGCCGGAGCGCGGAGGCACGGTGACGTCCATGTCCACGCTGATGCGGTCGTCTTTTTCTCCCGTGGGAAATACTTCGTAGCCGTCCCCGTTTTGTGTAATCTGCACGGAAGTAGGCTGCCGCAGTTTCTCGGCGTCGCGCTCATTCCAGGTATGGATGTTCGCTTTTCCGGAGACGCGAATCTCCGGCCCGTCGCCCGGCCGCACGGTGATGTCGCCGCGCGTCCCGCGAATGGTAATGCGCGCATCTTCCGGCACTTTCCTCGGTTCGGCGTCCAGGTCAAATGGGTAGGAATTACCCATGTCGAATCCAAAGTGATCGGAAAAGTGTTTTTCGCCCTCTTCCACCGCGATGACCACGCCCACAATGGCTAGCACCGCCACGAGTACGAAAATCTCCCCGCCGGTAATGCGCGCGGCACCGGGCTCCACGTAACGCGACCCAGCCGTGCGTTCGTACAACTTGATCAGTCCCAGCGCGATAATCAGCAGCGGCCACCAGTGCGTAAACAGCCGGATGAGCTCAAAGCCGCGATACTCGTGCAGCAGCAGCAGGACCCCGACGATGATCAATACCAATCCGCTGAAAAGGCCGCTGCTTCTGCGAGGGCTGTAGGCCATTCGTTCTACCTGCCCTGTCCGGGCATTGGCCCTTGTGGACCTTGTGAACCTGGTTGCGCCGCAGGAACTGGGGCGACGGGTGGCACGGCGTTAATCTGCGGATCGATGTGCCCGTCCATCGGCGCCAGCGAGGACGCCAGGCTCACCGCCCCCAGCACCACCAGAATCATCGGCCAGGTGTGATGGAACGAGAGATAATCTCCACGCATTTCGGAAAGCAAGAACAACACTCCAATCGTGATGATCACCGCGGGACCGCGCAGGCTTTGAATGGTGCAGCGCGGGCATTTGCAGCGGTAATTTGGGTTATCGGGCATCGGCTTGCGCTCCTAGATATCCCTTCCCATGCGGTTGCGGAACATTAGCACACCCACGCCAATCAGAATCAGGGGCCACAATTGCCGCACTCTATAAAACGCGAACCAGGAAAAATTGTTCAACAGAAACAATGCGCCTAGGCCGATGAGGATGATGGGGCCGATGGGCCGCTCTTTGCTCCAGGATTCCAGTGGATCAACGGTCACCTGGCCAACGGCACGGGCCTTGGCGATGCGCATGGCGTCGAACGCCATGTAGAAGATGAATCCCGTGAGCAACAAACCCAACGCGGTATCCGCGCCGCCGCCAATGTCGCTGCTGAGGCCCACGATCATGGCCGCGAACACCACGATGTGAATCAGCGCTTTGTTGTACTCGCCGTTGTATACCGCGCCGAGCCCGGGAACCAGTCCGAGGGCAAAAGCCACGCTAGGATTACTGGCCCGCCCCACTGCAGGGCCGGGCATGGTCACCGCAGCACCTGGAGCCAGCGGCGCGAAGGGTTCTTGCAGTCCGGATGTATATCCCACGGGCTGTGCCGAGGCGATTGGTGTCGTCAATGCTGGGGGCGGCTGCAAACCTAGCGTAGTCGCCAGGCAATCCTCGCAATAAATCACCTCGCGGACCGGCCTTGCGCAAGCCGGGCACAGCGGCTTGCCGCAATTCCGGCAATACGCGACCGCGTCCACATCCGTATGGACGGCACACTTCATGGATTTTTCCTCCCGTTACCGCTCCCCAGGCACAGCGCGCTGGCAATACGGGGAACTCCGGCCAGCGACGCTCGCGAAGTGATGGTCGTGGCCAAGACTTGCAAATTGCGATCGACGGCCGTGGCGCGATTCTGTTGATTAGGCGCACCTGGCTTACCGCTGTCCGTGCGTCCCGGCGCTGGATTGGGCGTGGTCGTCGGGACGGTATCCTCATTAGAGGTCGGAATTTCGTTGTCCTGCCGCAGCCGCGTTTGAATCTCATACACCACGCGCAAGTCGCTCACGAATTTCGCGCTGCGCGCAAACGCCAGATGCGCCTGGCGATCCGCGTTGCGCGCAATGGCCGCGGGCTGCAAATCCGCGAGCTTGGGATGCCGCCACGAAAAACCCGACGCGCTGGCAATCACCAGGAACGTGGCGGAAAGCGAAATCGCGCCGTACGCAAAACGCGGCATCCCGATGCCGCGCAGCCAGCCAAAAAATCCTGGCGCAGCCACGGCCGTTTCCCGCGGCCCCAGCGTCTTATCCAGAATCGCGTAGACTAGGCGCGGCGGCGTATCCAGCATTTCCATGCCGTGCAGATTGCCCACCAGCGCGGACACGCTGGCCAGCAACGGCGCGCAACGCGCGCAGCTCTCCGCATGCGCCTCCAGCGCTGCCCTTTCCGCGGGTTGCAGCAGGCCGTCGAGGTAATCGCTCAGCTGTGATTCGGTCTGTTCGCAAGTCCAGTTCATGTTCGGCTCTCCGTTCATGATGGGCGCACTCCCATCTGTTGGAGGATGCGGGCCAGTTCGATGCGCCCGCGGTTGATTCTCGATTTTACCGTTCCTTCCGGCACCGATAAAACCTGTTGTATCTCACCATATTCCAGCTGCTGCAAGTCTCGCAGGATGACCGCCTCGCGCAATTCCGGCGAAAGCTTGGTCAGCCCGGCTTGAATCTGGCTGCTGAGTTCCCCGAGCAACGCCAATTCATCGGGCCGTCGCGCCGAAGACTGCTTGTTCTCCACCACCGGCATCGCATCGTCGAGCGAATCGGTGATGCGGTCCCTTCTGGTTCTGCGGTAATGGTCGATCAGCAGATTGCGCGTCACGCTTGTCATCCATGTTGCAAAGCCGCCGTGGGCCGAACGGTAACTGGCCAGCGTGCGGTATACCCGAAGGAAAACATCCTGCGACAGGTCCTCGGCTTCCGTGCGATTTCCCGTGAACCTATAGCAAATATTAAAAATACGCCGCGTATGGCGGCGCACAAGTTCCTCCCAGGCCGACCCGTCGCCCTGGAGGCATTGCTGGACCAGTTGGGCATCCTGCTCCAACGTCTCATCAGCCTCGGATCCTGCTACGGTGCAAGGGGTTAGCGGCCAGCCCCCGGTCTTGCCTGGAGACCGCCACCGCCCACCTCGGCCTGCATTGTATGGAACGCAAAATGCTCTCGAAAAGTTCCCTGTAAGCTTATACCCTGCTGCCCACCATCGTGCCTCGCATCTTATCCGCACCGGGGGTGGTTCACAAGCCAATGCGCTCGGGATCGCTTACGCGGGAGTTGGACGAGTGAAGAAAGCCAAAGCCAAAAAAGGGAAGTGCCGCAGAAAACGAACGAAAAGACTGAGCCTGGCGGATCTGGTTCGCGGAATGACCCCCAAGAACCGCCACCCAGAGATCGATTTTGGCCCACCCGCTGGGCGAGAATACTGGTAGCGGACTTCGCCTATAAACCGCCCACCTTGACGATGCTGGCTGCGGCCAGTACGCTCGTTACGCATGTCCTCCACGTCGAGAAAAATCCTGCTCGCTCTGCTCGCTGCGCTCGGTGTGGTGTTCGTAATTCACCAGGCCGACGGCCTCTTCCACGCCGGAACTTTCAGCCCTGCCAAGCTTCTTGAGGCCATCCGCAGCGCTAACCTCTATTATCTTGCGCTGGCCCTGGCGCTGATCTATCTCTGCTACGCCATCCGCTCGTTGCGCTGGCAGGTGTTCCAGCAAAATCTCGGAACGGCGCATTTCGCCGCCATTCTTAAAATGACCGTCGCCGGTTTTGGTGCCATATTCCTATTGGGTCGGGCCGGAGAACCTGCCCGCCCACTGCTCATCGCCCGCAAAGAAAAGCTTCCCGTCGCCGACATGTTCGGGATCTATGTTCTCGAGCGCCTGTTCGATGCTGCCAGCACCGCAGTGATCGCCGCCATCGCGCTGATGCTGTTTCAGGTCCAGGCGCATACTGGAGAAACCGCCGGCAAACTCGAATCCGCGGCGCGCACCACCGGCACGCTGCTCTTCGCCGGAATTCTCGCCGCCATCGTCTTTCTCGTTTACCTGCGCGTGCATGGCTCCCTCTGGCTGGAAGCCCGCTTGACCGGCTGGCTTCGCAGCAAAGGCTGGCGTTCCACGGTGGCGCGCATTCTCATCGGCTTTGTGGGCGGAGTACAAACCATCAAGTCCTGGAGCGATCTGTTCCTCGCGGTTTTTTATTCCGCGCTGCACTGGTTTTTAATTGTGGCGATTTACTTCCTCACCTTGCACGCTTTTGGCGGCACACTGCACGCCCTCAGCCTCGGCGACGCCATGCTCGTGGTCGCTTTCTCCCTGGTCGGCTCTGCGGTACAGTTACCCGCGGTGGGCGGCGGCTCGCAACTCGCTTCTTTCGTGGTGCTCACGGCCATCTTCAATGTGGACGCCGCGTCCGCCACGGTGGCCGCGATGGTTATATGGCTGGTAACCTTTGCCTCCTCCGCTCTGGCGGGTGTCCCGCTCTTGCTCCAGGAAGGCTTTTCCCTCGGCCAGCTCCGTGCCATGGGCCGGGAAGAAAAACAGGAAGAGGCTGGCACTCTCCCGCCAGGCTCCACGCAGGCCACGCTCGAAGAGTACGAAAGGGAACCACGTCATGCGCTGCCCCCGGTACCGCGCGGTGCATCACGGCAAGGAGATGACCGCGAGTGAGATGTCCATTCTGTGCGAATATCGACGATAAGGTTATCGACTCCCGCGAAGGTCGCACCGGCGACACCATCCGCCGCCGCCGCGAGTGCCTGAAGTGTTCGCGGCGCTTCACCACCTACGAGCGCATCGACGAAATCCCTTACATGGTCATCAAAAAAGATGGCCGCCGCGAGCGCTTTGAACGCCAGAAAATTTTGCAGGGCTTGCTAAAAGCTTGCGAAAAGCGCCCGGTACCCACGCCCAAGCTGGAAGCCATCGTGGACGAAATCGAAGGCGTGGTCCAGGAAGCCACCGAGCGCGAACTCACCACCACGGAAATCGGCGAACTCATCATGCGCGGCCTGAAAAAGCTCGACAAAGTCGCGTATGTCCGCTTCGCCAGCGTCTACATGGATTTCAAGGATGTGCAGGAATTCATGAGCGAGCTTAAAAATTTATTAAAAGACCGCGCCAAGAAATAAATCATCAACGGGTGACCGCTAAAATGAAAATCAAGCCTGTCTCCGCATTGCTATTTGTGTTGGCGTGCGCACTCCTCGCCGCCAGGGGCGCCGCGCAACAAAGCGGTCACGCCGCTCGTGTGCCCCCCGCAAACGCGGAAAAAATCCGCGCGCACGTGAAATATCTTTCCAGCGACGCTCTGGAGGGCCGCGGTATGGGCCAGCCTGGCGGCGAACTCGCCGCCGACTACATCGCCAAGCAATTCGCTTCCTACGGCCTCCAGCCCGCCGGCGAAGACGGCTTTTTTCAAAAAGTCTCCATGGTTGCGGTAAAGACTCTTCCAGAAACAAGTTTCCAATTCGCGTCCCCGCAGGGCGAACCTCTGACCCTGAAATTCCTCGATGACTTCGTGACCAACAACGAAAGCCAGAGAGAGACCTCCGATATCGACGCTCCCATCGTCTTCATTGGCTACGGCATCCAGGCGC
>Ga0209656_10002696_pt1 | contig 11475 bp, 10 predicted proteins | sample BogFormECP12_OM2_FD_188239 | JGI IMG/M metagenome (GOLD analysis project Ga0209656, IMG submission 188239) | Bog forest soil microbial communities from Calvert Island, British Columbia, Canada - ECP12_OM2 (SPAdes) (version 2) | ecosystem: Environmental > Aquatic > Freshwater > Wetlands > Bog ... | reverse complement strand
GCGAAGTGCGCACGCCCTATGACGATTGCGTGCTGATCATGCCGTCGCGCCGCCTCGCCAAGGGTCAGACGGCGGTCCGCCTCGGCCGTTACGTCGAATGAGCGCCGGGCCCGACCGCAGCGCCTCTGCCGCGCCCGCCAAACGCAGCTTTCCGCCGGTTGTCGACGCGCGGGCGTGCGTGCTCGTTCTCGGCACCCTCCCGGGCGAAGAGTCATTGCGTCGAGGCGAGTATTACGCCCACCCGCGCAACCTGTTCTGGCCGATCATATTTGCCTTGTTCAGCGAGCCGCCCGCTTTGAACTATCCGGAACGGCTGGCCTTTCTGACGGCGCATCGGATTGCGGTATGGGACGTCTGTGAGATCGGCGAGCGCGAAGCCAGCGCCGACTCGACGATCCGCATGCAGCGGCCGAACGCGATCGATCGGCTGCTCGATCAGCATCCGCCAATCCGCGCCGTCGCCTTTAACGGCACGACCGCGCGGCGCTTATACGACCGCCATTTCCCCCGGCGCGAAGAGCTGACCTATCTCGCGCTGCCCTCGACGAGCCCGGCGCATGCCACGATCGATTTCGCCGCTAAGCTTGCGCGCTGGAGGATATTGCGCGAGGTACTCGAACAGAACCCGCGCCCATCAGCGGTAGAAAGCGCTAACGGGCTGTGCCTGAAGAAGCGATCGCGATTGTAGAATCCGATCAGAGAGGCTCTTGCGGGTTCCGGCCGGACTAGCTATGTGTATGTTTCAAGTAAATTGTACACACAACGAGAAGGCGATGCGGACCAACATCGAAATTGACGACGAACTCATTCGGGAAGCCCTTCGGCTTTCCGGGTTCAAGACCAAACGCGCTGCCGTGGAGGCCGGCTTGAAAGCATTAATCCGCCTCAACCGGCAGAAAAAGATTCTTGACCTCGCCGGCAAGGTTCACTGGGAGGGCAATTTGGACGAAAGCCGAGAAGGCCGCTTCCCTCCATGATTCTTGTCGACAGCTCAGTCTGGATCGATCATCTACGAAACACGGTCACTGAGCCTGTATCACAGTTGCGCTCGGTAATTTCGGGGGAGGAATTGCTGGTCGGCGATCTGATCCTTTGTGAGGTCCTGCAAGGGCTGCGCACCGATACTGAAGCAAAGTTGGTCGAGGAGGCACTGCGCGAGTTTGAAGTCGTGGCTCTGGTTGATACGGAACTCGCCGTGAAGGCCGCGGCAAACTATCGATACCTGCGCGGCCGAGGATTTACGGTTCGCAGGACAATCGATCTCATCATCGGGACATTTTGCATCGAGCGGGGCCATTCGCTGCTGCATGGCGATCGAGATTTCGCTCCGATGCAGCGCTTTCTGGGCTTGCAGACGATCTGATACCGGCCCTCGGCGCCCGTTCTCACCCGAGCGGCTCGAAGAGGCGCTCGATGTCGCCGGCTTCGAGGCCGGCGCCGGTGCCGCCCGCGGCATCGTAGATTCCGGCGGCGAGCGCTTTCTTGCGCTGCTGCAGTTCGAGCATGCGTTCTTCGACCGTCCCTTGCGCGATGAGCTTGTAGACGAAGACGGGCTTGTCCTGGCCAATGCGGTGGGCGCGGTCGGTCGCCTGGTCCTCGACGGCCGGGTTCCACCACGGATCGTAATGGATGACCGTGTCGGCCGCGGTCAGATTGAGGCCGGTGCCGCCGGCCTTGAGGCTGATCAGGAACAGCGGCACCTTGCCTTTCTGAAAGCACGCGACAGGGCCGGCACGGTCTTTCGTGTCGCCGCGCAACTCGACAAAATCGATGGCGGCTTGGGCCAGCGCCGGCTTGATCAGGTCGAGCATGCTGGTGAATTGCGAAAACAACAGGATCTGCCGGCCCTCCTCGATCATCGGCGGCAGCATTTCCATCAGGTGCTCGAGCTTGGCGCTGGCGCTGACCAGACGCGCCGCGGTCAGCTTCACGAGGCGCGGGTCGCAGCACACCTGGCGCAATTTGAGGAGCGCGTCGAGCACGACGATGTGGCTGCGGGCGAGCCCCTTCTCGGCTACTTCGCGGCGTACCTTCTCGTGCATCGCGACGCGCACGGTCTCGTAAAGATCGCGCTGCGGGCCCGCAAGCTCGAGCGGGCGCAGGATTTCGGTTTTTGGCGGCAGGTCGGCCGCCACCAGGCTCTTGGTCCGCCGCAACAGAAACGGTTTCAGCCGGCCCGACAGCACGGCGCGCCGTTCGCCGTCCTGCTTCTTCTCGATCGGGGTGCGGAACACGCGGGTAAAGCGTTTGGCGTCGCCGAGCAGTCCCGGCATCAGAAAGGCGAATTGCGACCACAGCTCGCCGAGATGGTTCTCCATCGGTGTACCGGTCATGCAAAGCCGGTGGCGGGCGTCGAGGCGGCAGACCAGCTGCGTCGTCTTTGCCGCAGCATTCTTGATCGCCTGGGCTTCGTCCAGCACCGCCATGTGCCATTTGATCGGCAGCAGACGGTCGGCGTCGCGCGACAACAGCGCGTAGGTCGTCACGACCAGATCGGCGTTGTCGATCTCGGGAAAGCGGTCCGCGCGATCGGGGCCATGCAGCGACAGCACCCGCAACTCGGGCGCCAGCCGCGCCGCCTCGGCAAGCCAGTTCGGCACGACACTGGTCGGGCAGACGACGAGGCAGGGCCGGTCGAGGCGGCCTTCGCGCCTTTCGACCAGGATATGAGCGAGGGCCTGCACGGTCTTGCCCAGCCCCATATCGTCGGCGAGGATGCCGCCGAGCTCGTATCCGCGCAGAAACTGCAGCCAGTTGAGCCCCTCGCGCTGATAGGGACGCAACGCGGTCAGCAGCCCGGCCGGCGGCTCGATCTCGGTGATCCCCGAAAAGCTCGAAAGCCGCTCAGCGAGTTCCCGCAACCGCTCGCCGCCAAGCCAGCGCAGCCGGGTCGCCGCTTCGAGAGCGGCCAAACCCGTCATTTCACCGGCGGATATCCCGAGCTTGCCCGCGGTGGAGAGGTTCTTCGGGTCGTACAGCTCGACGAGGGTCGCCATGATCGCCTTGGTGCGCTCGAGCGGGAGCGCGACGTGCCGGCCGTCCTCGATCCTGCCGAACACCGAGCCGTTATGCGCCAGCGCGTCGAGCTCGCTCGTCACGTCGCGATCGCGCAGCCGCGCGAGCAAGGAACTCAGCACTGGCAGCAAGGCTATGCGCTCGCCCTCTACCACAATCCCGAGATCGAGCGAGAACCACCACCCGCTGCCCTCCTCCAGCTCGGCGGTCCAATCGCCCGCACCATCGATGACGCGATGGCGGAAACCGTCCTCGAATTCGATACGCCAGCCCTCGCGTTTGAGTTGCGGCACGGCGTCGTACACAAAATTCGGCCAGTCCCGTTGCCCCTCGGCGAAGCCGAAGGCAATTCGGTCGGCGTCGCGGTCTTGGGTTTCGAAGGTTTCGATGGCCTGCAACCCGAGCGCCTGCAACCGCTTGAGGGCTGTGCGCTCGGCGCTGCGGTTGCGGCGTCGCACGACGATCCGGCCCTCTTCGAACGAGCGCAACTCGTTCCGCCGGTCATCCGGATCGATCGCAATCTCGCCGTAAGAAAAGCCGAGCAGCGCCAGGTCGACGTTGTCGTCCCACTCCTTCGTCCTCACCCCCCAATAATTCCAGCCTCGCCGGCGCTGAACGAGCGTCAGGATCGGAGCAGGCGGATCTTTGCGGATCTCCTCGACGATGTCGGAGCGCGGCCGCGGCAGTGCGAGATCTGGCAAGTCGCGTTCGAGGGCGGCGCCGACCGCCTCGGCCTGCGCCTTCGTCACCGGCGGCGCCGACAGTGCGAGCCGGACGAGCGGTCGTGCCAGATCGAGTTCGACGGGGCCGGCCAGGTGCTCGGCCGGAAACACATACCAGGGCGATGCCGAGGGCAGCACTAGCGCCGAGGGATCGTCGAGCGCGACGCCGACCGTCTGGCGGCCGTCGCCGCCGACCTGCCAGGATAGCCGCCCGGAGCGGCCAGGCCCCAAAGCCAGTGCCGCCGAGGCGACGTTCTGCCACCGGCACCGGCCGGTGGCGAGGATCCGGCGCATCGCCAAGTCGGCGATCTCGGGGTCTTGGGGGAGCTGAAGCTGCGAGCTCCAGGACCCGCCGGCCAGCAACCTGATGATGCCGCGGTCAGCCGGGGTGAGATAATTTGCTGTCGGGTTCTGCAATTGCTGGGAGGGCACAGCGCGATCGGCGCCCCACTCGCCCGATTTCAGGATGCGCACGACCCGCAGGTCGATGACAAAAGGCGAGCCCGGCGCCATCGGCCAATCGAGGCGGTACGCGAGTGTTTCCGGCGAGGCAGGCGGATGCACCGCCTGCCGCAGCTGGTGCAGCCAGCCCCCGAGCGCGCCATCCAGCACATTTTCGTCGGCCCGCTCCACCGACGGCGGGTTTCGCAACGCCTCGAGCAGCACGGCTGCCGCGTGCTTGCAGTTCCATCCGACCGGACAGCTGCATCGACCCGAGAGCACCACCGGATCGGAATCATCGATCTCGACAAAGACGTGATAGGGGCGCGGCCGCGTTCCCCTGACGGAGGCGATCAGGCGTTGCCCGCCTTTATCCGCGCGCAAGTCGCGAACTGCACCTTCGCGATGATAGGAACGTCCCTTCTCGAAGCTCCCGGGGAGGCAACGGCGGATATCGCCCTCATCGAAGGCGACGGCGGGGAAAGCGAGATCCTGCAACAATGTCGTCCGCTTCAAGGTGGGGGTTGCCAACCAGCTTTGGCAGTCTCGACCACGCGCCGATGCTGTCAAGCGGCAGCCGTCGCGCCTGGCTGATCAGCGCCGCCGAGCCGACAGGTGATGCCGTCCAGCGGCGAATCGTAGAGGCTACCCCGAAAATGCGGCGACAATCACGGAGACGAGCGGTTTCATGAAATAGCTGTGATCGGGTGTGATCGTCACCGCGAAGCCGCGCCGCCCCAACTCCTCGGCGACAACCGGACCGACGGCGCCGATTTGCATCCCCCGCAGCGCCGTTCGCAGCGCCTCGTCTCGCCGGGTTGCGGCGGCGACCTCAAAGAGCCGTTGCACCTGCGGCGAGCTGGTAAAGGCAATGGCATCGACGGCACCATCGGCCATTTGATCGATCAGCTCGACGACCCTCTCGTCATCGGCCGCGGCGGCGTAGACGTACGGCAGGACGGGGTCGGGCTCCGCACCCGCCTGGCGGAGGAAATCGGTGAACCTGGTGTTGGGATTGCCCGGATACAGTTGCACACCGATCCGCCGGTCCCGGAGATCAACGCCGGACAGAGTCGTGATCAGGCCATCGGTCGTCGGCGCCTCGGCGCGCAGGTCGGATTTGAGCCCGAGCTCGCGCAGCGCCCGCTCCGGCTTCGGACCGCGCGTGATCTTGCGCGCTGCCCGCAACCCGTCGAGAAAGACCGGCTCGAGATCTGACCGTTGCGCAAAACCATACAATCGACGCAGTCCTTCGCCGGTGAAGAGCACCAGATCGTCGAACGGCAAACGCGTCAGCCAGTCCCGCACCGGCGCGGGGTCCGGAGCGTCCCGGATCGCCACCAGAGGGCAACGCAGGGTAACGGCGCCCTGCTCCTCGAACATGCGCGCGAGCCGGTCGAGCTCGCGGGTTTCCGGAAGGGCTATGCGGCGGCCAGAAAGCGGGCCGATTGCGGGTTCGTCGCTCATCCAAGAGGAAGCTGATCTCGGCAAGCCCATCGTGCAAGACTATAGTCTCGGCCTAAGGTCATCGGCAGCGGAGGCATCCGAATGAATCGCGAATTCGAGACGGTGCGGGTCGATGAGCACAACGAAGGATTGTTGCTGCTGACCCTCAATCGCCCCGAGGTGGCCAATGCGATGAATACGCAGATGGGGCGCGACCTTCTCGCGTTTTTCGACGCCGTCAACGCGGCGCCCGCAAATCAGCGCTGCATCGTCGTGACCGGTGCGGGGGAGCGGGCGTTTTGCGCCGGCGGCGACCTCAAGGAGCGCAACGGCATGACCGACGAGGCCTGGCAGGACCAGCATTTGCTGTTCGAGCGGATGATCCGGGCTTTTATCGGGTGCCCGGTGCCGGTCATCGGCGCGGTCAATGGCGCCGCCTATGCCGGCGGCTGCGAATTGGCGCTGTCCTGCGATTTTATTTACGCCACGGAGACCGCGCGCTTTGCGCTGACCGAGGTCACGCTCGGCATCATGCCCGGCGCCGGTGGGACGCAGAACCTGCCGCGCGCCGTCGGCGAGCGGCGGGCCAAGGAGATCATCCTGACCGGCCGCCCGTTCACCGCCGCCGAGGCTTTCGAATGGGGCATGGTCAACCGCCTCTGCCCGCCCGGCCGGGTCGTCGAGGAGGCGCTCGAAACCGGACGCCGCATCGTCGACAACGCCCCGATCTCGGTGCGGCAGGCGAAACATGCGATCCATTTCGGCATGCAAGTGGATCTCGCAAGCGGCATGATGCTGGAGATCGAGGCCTACAACCGGATGGTCCCGACCGAAGACCGGCACGAGGGCGTCCTGGCGTTCAACGAAAAGCGCAAGCCGCTCTTCAAGGGCCGGTGAGGCGCGTGGCGAGACTATCGGAGGAGAAGGATGGACGGAGCAAACCTTACCCAGCTGCTGGCGCGCAAATCCACGACGCTCGATTACGAGGCCATACCTCCGGAGGCGCGTGAGCTCGCCCGGCAATGCATTCTCGACTACTTCGGCGTGACGCTCGCCGGGGCCGGCGACGAGCTGGTGCGGCTCTTGCTCGACGAGCTGACCGAGGCCGGCGGCGCCCCACACGCGAGCATCGTCGGCCATCAACCCCGGTTGCCGGCGCTGTCGGCGGCGCTGGTCAATGGCGCGGCGGGGCATGCGCTCGATTACGACGACGTCAACATGGCGATGCCGGGACATCCTTCGGTGGCGATCCTGCCCGGCCTCTTGGCCCTGGCCGAATTGAGGCACAGCCCCGGGCGCGAGGTGGTCACCGCCTTCGTCGCCGGATATGAGACCGCCTGCCGGATCGGCGCGGCGCTGCAGCCGGGACATTACAATCTCGGCTTTCATTCGACGGGCACGGTCGGCGCCTTTGGCGCCGCTGCGGCCTGCGCCCGGCTGCTGGGTCTGGATGCCGAGGCAACCGCCATGGCGTTCGGCATCGCGGGGACGCAAGCGGCCGGGCTCAAATCGCAATTCGGGACGATGTGCAAGCCGTTCCACGCCGGCAAGGCGGCGCAGAACGGGCTGCTCGCGGCGCGCCTCGCCGCGCGCGGATTTTCGAGCCGCGCGGACATCGTTGAATGCGTCCAGGGCTTCGCGCCGACCCATGGGCCGGATTTCTCGCCCGAAGCTGCCCTTGCTACACCCGAAGGAGGACTGCACCTCTTCGCCAACCTCTTCAAATACCATGCCGCGTGCTATCTGACGCATGCGCCGATCGAATGCGCCCGCCGGCTGCGCGACCAGCACCGGCTGACCCCCGAGGCGGTCACCGGCATCACCTTGCGGCTCGATGCGAGTTGCGAGCGGGTGTGCAACATCCCGGCCCCGGTCGATGGGCTGCAGAGCAAGTTCAGCCTGCGCCAGACCGTGGCGATGGCGCTCGCCGGAGTCGACACGGCGAGCCTCGGCGCTTACAGCGCCGAGAATGCGCGCGACGCGGATTTGGTCAGGCTGCGCGAGCAACTCGAGATCGATTGGCAGGACAGCTGGCCACAGACCCTGAGCGAGCTCGAAATCGAGCTGACCGACGGCCGGCGCTTCACGGCGCGTCACGATGCCGGCATTCCCGCCGCCGACATCGCCGATCAGGGCCGGCGATTGGCCGCAAAATTCGATGCGCTCGTCGAGCCGGTGCTGGGCGCGCCACGGGCGCGCGAGCTGCGCGAGACGATCGCCGGGCTCGACCGTCTCGCCGATGTCGGCAACCTCACAAGGCTCGCCGTAGGCTGAACAGTGCCCCTCACCCCAGCCCTCTCCCCGCAAGCGAGGCGAGGGAGTTTACCGAATTCTCCCTCGCCCCCCTTTGCGCGGAGAGGGTCAGGGGTGAGGGCAGCACTATGCTAGATCCGGTCGTCGACAAGATCGTCGCCCATGTCGAAAGGGTGGCCGAACATGGCGTGCCGTCCGCGGCCCGCACGGCAGCCAAGACCTTCATCGCCGATACGCTCGCCGTCGGGATAGCCGGCCGCCTGACGCCGTGGCGCGGCGAGATCCTCGACATGCTCGCCGGCATTGGCGGCGTGGAGGAAGCGACGGCGCTCGGCATCGGCGAACGACTGCCGCTGGTGCACGCGGCGATGCTCAACGCCTATCAGATCCACGGCCAGGAGTTCGATTGCGTGCACGAGGTAGCGGTCGTACATCCGATGGCGGCGGCCTTGCCGGCGCTCCTCGGATGGGCCGAGCGCGAAGGCGGCGTCTCCGGCGCCCGCCTGATCCGCGCCGTTGTCGTCGCAGTGGATGTCGCGGCGACGTTGGGCTTGTGCTCGCGCGCACCGATGCGGTTCTTCCGGCCGGCCAATGCCGGCGGAATGGGCGCCACCGTGGGTCTCGCGATATTGGCCGGCCTTGGTGGCGAACAACTGCGCGACGCGATCGGGATCTACTACGGCCAGTGCGCCGGCACGATGCAGGCGCACAGCGAAGGGACGCCCCAACTGGCGATGCAGATGGGCTTTGCCGCCCGCAGCGCCGTCACGGCCGTCGAGCTGGCCCGGCGTGGCATGCCAGGACTCCACGCGCCGATGAGCGGAGAGTTCGGCTATTTCGCTCTGTTCGATGGACAGGCCGATCCCGCGCCGTTCGACGATCTCGGCGAGCGCTGGCGCGTTAACGAGCTCAGCCATAAACCATTCCCCAGCGGGCGGGCGACGCATGGCGGCATCGACGGGCTGCAGCGCTTGATGAAGGGAGACGGGGTCACCGTCGATCGTGTGGTCGCCTGCCGTTTTCGCGTGCCGCCATTGACGGCGCGGCTGGTCGGCCGCCCGGCCGTCGAGGGCATGACCGCCGGCTACGCCCGGCTGTGCCTGCAATATGTTGGAGCCGTCTGCCTGCGCCGCGGCAATGTCGGGCTGGGCGATTTCACCGCGGCGGCATTCGCCGATCCGGACACGCTGAGGCTGGCCCGCCGCCTTTCCGTCATAGAGGACGGCAATCCGGACCCCAACGCGCTCCTGCCGCAGCGCGTCGAAATCGATCTCGCCGAAGGCCGAACGGTCGTCGTCTCGATAAGCTCGGCGCTCGGCAGCCCCGAGCGGCCGCTGTCGTCCGAAGCTGCGCGAGGCAAGTTCATGGCCTGCTGGGGCTCCGTGCCGGACCTTCCGCCGGAGCAGGGCGCGGCATTGTGGGATGCGGTGTTCGCGCTTGAGGCGCTCGACGATGTTCATCCGCTCGCCAGGCTCAGCGCGCCGCTTGATGCGACATGACAGCAGAGGCGCTGGCAGCCGATTGGGCGCGGTTCGGGGTCGAGTCGGGATGGTCGTTTGCGATCCGCCACCGCGTGCGCTGGAGCGAGTGCGACCCGTTCCGGCATACCAACCACCGCGCCTATTTCGAGTGGTTCGAGGAGGCGCGCAACCGCTATCTCGAGGCGGTAGGTCTCGCTCCGCTGGAGCCGAATGCGCCGGGTCCGGTCATCGCCGAGACGAGCATCCGCTATCACCGGCCGCTCGCTTATGCCGACGAGATTCTGGTCAGCGCCCGCACGGTTCGCCTCGGGCACACCAGCTTCGAGATGGAATACGCGGTGTGGCGCGACGGGCTCTGCGCGCTCGGGCGGGCGGTGCTGATCCTGGTTGTCAACGCCACCGGCGAGAAGACGCCGCTGCCGTCCGAGCTCCGCGAACGCATTCTCGCCCGCGATCCGGGCGCTCACGGGAGAGATCCACAATGAAACGCGCTGTCATCGTCATCTGCGACAGCCTCAGGGCCGACCTGATCATGCCGCGTGATGCGCCGTTCCTGAGCGAGTTCGGGCAGCGTTCGGCGCGCTTCGGCGACCACTCCAGTGTCTTCCCTTCGACGACGCGAACGAGCGCCGCCTCGATCGCCACCGGCTCCCTGCCGGCGCGCCACGGCTTGCTCGGCAACACGATGGCGATCGACGAGGGCGACGGGCTCGTCTGCCTGTCGGTCGGCAAGCCGGATTTTCGCGACCGCCTGCATCGCGCGACGGGCCGAACCCTGCACCGGCCGACCCTCGCCGAGCGGGTCAGCCGCGCCGGCGGCACCGCGATCGCGATCTCGAACGTGTCGCCAGGTGCTGCGTATTTCCTCGATCCCGACGGCTTCGGCTGGGTCTACAACCCGTCCGGCAGCTTCGGCCCCGGCCGCCGCCCGCTGCCCCCCGAGGAGGGGCTCGCGATCTCGAAGGGCGCCGAAGGCGACCGCGCCGCGACCGGGCGCTTCTGCGAGGAAGTGCTTCGTGGGCGCGCCCCGGCGGTCGCGCTGTTGTGGCTCTCGGAGCCGGACTATACGGGCCACCACACCCCGCTCGGCTCGCCGGCGCACTGCCGGGCGATCTCAAGCGCCGACGAAAACGTGCGCCGGGTTGCCGAGACCGTCGCGTCGCTCGATCGGACAGGCGAGGACATCTTGTTCTTCGTCGGCTCCGATCACGGGATGGAGACCGTCGACGAGACGATCGATCTCGACGGGATGTTGCTGGAGGCCGGGCTGAAGGTTTCGGCGACCTCGTCGGAGGTCGTCGTCGCACCCAACGGCACGTCGGCCCTGCTTTATTTTGCCGATCCTGCGGGGCCTCTCGTCGCACAGGTCGCCCGGTTTCTCGAAACCCAAGAGTGGGTCGGGCGTACATTCGTCGGCCCGGGCCTGGCTACGGCCGGTCTACCGACGGGTTCACCAATGCAGATTGCGGTGACCCTCAAACCCGACGAGCGCACCAACCCGTACGGCGTACCGGGCTACAGCCACGTCGTACGCGACGCGCTCGAACCCAAGGACGCCACCGGCTTCGGCCAGCATGGCGGTCTCGGCAAAAACGAGCAGAGCCCATTCCTCTTAGTTACCGGCGGCGGCTTCGCCCCCGGCACCCGCCACAGCCGATCCTCGCTGATCGACATCGCCCCGACTGTGCTGCGCCATCTCGGCCTGCCCTCGACCGGAATGGACGGCGGAGCATTGCCGCGTCACCTTAGCCCCCTCCCATTCCCTCCCCCGCAAGCGGACGCGGTGCGGGGAGAGGGTTGGGTTGGGTGCGCCTCAAGTTTGCGCTTCACGGTCGAGACCATCTCGGGCGTTTCTTGACCCTTATCCTTGGGCCGCCTTAGCTAGCTAGACGCAGGCAGGCATGAAGCCCCGAGCGTGATCTTTCGCGCTTGAACAGAGCCGGCCGTGTTGTTATATTAACACTTATTTCTTCACTTTTGGACATGATAAAGCATACTCTACCCCTTTCACAGGAACTCAGATGATAGCAATTCTATTTCACCGTATTTGTGTCATTTCGGCAAGCCGCCGACCAGCCATGCCGATGCCTCGGAGCGGATCCCGGCTTGTGGCCGAA
>Ga0209656_10002694_pt1 | contig 11482 bp, 3 predicted proteins | sample BogFormECP12_OM2_FD_188239 | JGI IMG/M metagenome (GOLD analysis project Ga0209656, IMG submission 188239) | Bog forest soil microbial communities from Calvert Island, British Columbia, Canada - ECP12_OM2 (SPAdes) (version 2) | ecosystem: Environmental > Aquatic > Freshwater > Wetlands > Bog ... | reverse complement strand
ACACACCGCACCGGTCGCTGCACGCTGCCATCAACACCATCGCCTGAATGTCGTCCCCAGAAGTCCATCTCGGCAGCGTTCATGCATAAAGCAGGTTAGCTAGTCTTGCCTCGGACGAGAACCGAACCGTTACGACGTGACTCTGATGCGCCCGCTATTCCGAAATCAATGCGGGGCAGCAGTAAGGTTGGTCGGCGGGGCTGGGCCGCTCGTTGCACCGTAACATGTACTCGCGTTGAAGGTCAGAACGCCCCCAGTTCCGGCTGCCGGTCCGCCCATTGTGTTTAAGTAGCAGTTCATGGCCGGGGTCTGGTTGGCGTGACCGCCAACTCCAGCCATGTTCCCGCCGGTGACATCGGGCCCGATGGGAGGCCATGGAACCGAACTCCACCATGCTGGTTTCTGCGACAGGTAAAAGGATGCCGGAAGGGTTTGAGAAGAGGGCACTGAATTTCCGTAGGGACTAATTCCGCTCGGAACTTCGCTACTCACAAAGCGCACCGCGTTATTCACGGTATCGTAGTTCCCCCAACGCATGAGGTATGAGGTCACCTGCGGGTCATAATCTCCTTGACTGGTGCAAGCCGGCTGCAAACAGAATCCTGTAATGGAACTGTCGACAGCCCCGCTATTGCCAGTAAATCCTATCGTGTAGATAGATGTTGCACCGTTGGAACAGGAAGACGTTGATTGCGCAGAGCAACTGTAGTTGTTATGCCAGCCGGCTTGCCCGAGCACGTTACCGACAATGTTAAAGTAGCGACTGCCAGCATAAATTTGAACTGGAACAGTCTGCGCTGTGCAGGTGTTCAGACCAGCGCTACCGCATCCAGCAGCCTGGTTGCCAATCAGATAATTGCGAAATACGGTTTCGAAGTGGTGAGTACCGTGAACGTCGTCCGCGGTGTATCCCGGTCCGATGTTTCCTTCCCACAAATTGAATACATCGCCAGCTGAGTGTTGATAATATCCGGCTTGCATCCAGCCTTGAGATTGCGTCCAGACGTTGTCGATATTGAAATTGTATGCTATGACATTTCCTGCACAGGGGCCGCTGCAACTAGGCTCGCTGTCCGTATCCTGTTGGAAGATATTGTTTTCGATCAGAGAGTTCCATCCGCCCGCAAATTCTGCTCCATAGCTTACCGAGGCGTGGCTCTGATTCTCGTAGAAGTAGCTATCACGCAAGACACTGCGTGTAGAATATTGAAAGCGTACATGGCTCCGATTAGCATCGATACCTCGAACGCCCTTGACCCAGCACTGGTCGCAATTGCCGACAAAAATACTACTGTTGCTTCCAGAACTGGTGGCGTCGATGGAGACATTCTCGATTCCCACCAGATGGATCTGACTGCTGCCGTACCAGGCCTGCGGCTTCTGTCCGGCTCTCCAGTTAGGCAGGTAAATGCCGGGAGTGATCGTTACCTGATTGCCGCTGATGGCAGTGACAACAACGCCCTGCGCCTGAGAGCGCAGACACATCGCCCCATTGCACGTTCCGTCCTGTCGAGAAAATCCGGCCTGAATTGTGTTAGCGCAGGACCCTACTGTCGCGCAGTTCCATATCTGCCCGGTATCGGTCGCCTCATCGAGTTGATCGAGGAGAAGAACGGTCCCAACTGCGAGGTTGCCGAGGCTGCCCCTTGCTGGGGTGGTCGTGCCGCAGTTTGCCAGAGTGATCACTGTGGTGCCCGGGGCGTAGCCAGACGTCCAATCACAGACATTTCCCTCATCGGTACCCGGTTCGTTGAGAGAGGTCGGTTCCAGAGACACAACAGAGTTGTAGAATCCAGCGCCAGCGCCGGTGAATACTAAAAAGGTGCTGTTTGCTCCTTGGCCCCGCAGTGTCACGTTGCTGTGACCGTTGAAGGCAATCCCACTTGAAAGGCTAAAGGTTCCGGCACCCAATGACACATAATTACCGCTCGCGCAGGCGGCGATCGCGTTGTTAATAGTGGTCGCTGGCCCACTGTAAGCTGCAATCGTCGCACCACACTGGGTGGTGCGGGCCGGAATGCCGCCGGGCACCCCGACACCACTCCAGTCGACTGCCCTCGTAGGAGCAAGAATGCCACTCCAGTTCTGGGCACATAGGTAAGCCGAGAAGCAAATCAAGGTAAGGAAAAATCCAAAATATCTCTTGTGATTCATTTTCTCTCCACTGGTTGCCGTAACATTGACGCTTGTCTTTATCAAGGACTCGCCAAGCACTGGCCAGCTCCACGTTCCAGGAAGCGTCGGAGGAACTTAAAGCCGCCAACTGGCAGTCGCTCTCTTTGCTGAATCGCTCTCCACTGCCTTGGGCTTATATACATCTCAGGTTGACACGTGCAAGTCGCCGGAGGCAACCGGCAAGCATACCCTGCCTAATACTATGGTAACTAATCGGTGGTTACCTTCAGATCGTTCGAACGGGCGCGACCGTCCGTGCGGGGTTACGTGCGACAGAGATAAGTCCCTGCAAACCCAAGGCGCATAACATTTTCGATCTCTGAGGAATTGGGGAAATGCCCAGCAATTCGATGCGGGTCTTGATCACTGGCGGTGCGGGCTTTGTCGGCTCCCATTTGTGCCATGCGCTCCTGGCGGAAGGTCACTCCGTCGTCTGCGCGGACAACCTGCTGACCGGCTGCATGGAAAATCTGGCGCACCTCGCGTGCGAATCACGATTCGAATTCATAAGACAAGACGTCTGCCGGCCCTTCGACCCGGGCAAGATCGACTACCTGTTTCACTTCGCTTCGCCTGCCAGTCCTGTCGATTATCAGAAGCACGGTATCGAAACCCTGCAAGCGGGTTCGGCTGGCACTGTCAACTGCCTCGAACTGGCGAAGAGGTACAATGCGAAATTTCTGCTGGCTTCGACCTCAGAGTGTTACGGCGATCCGCTGGAGCATCCGCAGAAAGAAAGCTATTGGGGCACGTAAATCCCATCGGCCCGCGCTCCGTGTACGACGAGTCCAAGCGCTTCGTCGAAGCAGCCACCATGGCGTACCACCGCTACCGCCACGTGGACACGCGCATCGTGCGCATCTTCAATACGTATGGGCCGAGGCTGCAAATCAACGACGGCCGCGTGATTTCGAATTTCATGAAGCAAGCGCTGCGCGGCGAATCGCTCACCGTCTATGGCGACGGCCTGCAGACCCGCAGCTTTTGTTATGTAAGTGACGAGATCGAAGGTATTCTTGCGCTCTCGCGCGTGAACGAGTCGCTCCCCACGAACATTGGTAATCCACATGAGTTCACCATACTGGAGTGCGCCCGACTGGTGCTCCAAGTCACGGGATCGAACAGCGTTGTGCGTTTTGAGCCGCTGCCGCTGGATGACCCGAAGCAACGCTGTCCTGATATCACCAAAGCTCGCACGCTGCTGGGATGGGAGCCCAAAGTTGACTTGCTGACGGGATTGCAATTTTCCCTCGACTACTTCCGGGCAGCGGTCCGACCGCGATCGCAGTTCGCCGACGGCGAAATTAGTAGTGCGGAAGAGCGTGAGTCTCAATCGCATCCACTGGTGGTTGGTATAGAGGAGCCTGAGTCAACGCCCCAGGCCCGGTAAACGTCCATACTCGGGAGATAGTGCCGCGCAAGTTAGCCTAGTCAGGCATATCACGGATCACCCAGATATCTAAATGATTGACCGCTGGAATAACAGTGGGAATGAGAGGTACGTCGTGTGTTACTCGCCAATTGTTCGCTCACGGATTTCGTCGTTTCTTGTTGCTGGTTTGCTCGTTGCCGCATCGCTCATAGCTGTGCAATCCGCATACGGCAGCTGCAGCAGCCCTGCAAACCCGATTGAAGCAGAGAACTGTCTCCCCGGTAATCCTTCGAGCGAGTGGGACATCAATTACGGCACGGGGACCAACGCCGGCGATCCCACCATCCAGGGGTTTGCCACGGACATTAGCTTCGACGTTGGTAGCACGGTCTATTTCAAGGTCAACACCGACGCCAGCAGCTATGTCCTCAATATCTATCGCGTCGGCTACTACGGAGGATCAGGCGCGCGCAAAGTGGCTGTCGTGAATCCCAGCGTCACACTTCCGCAGGTGCAGCCGGCCTGTGTTTTTGCGAATGCTACGTCAACCATGGACTGTGGCAATTGGTCCGTCTCAGCTTCATGGCAAATTCCATCCACCGCCACTCCCGGCGTCTACTTTGCGCACCTGATTCGGAGCGACACCGGAGGTGACAGCCACATTTTCTTTGTTGTTCGCAATGACGCCAGTCAAGCCGATATTTTGTACGAAACCTCCGACACGACCTGGCAGGCATACAACAAATACGGGGGATACAATCTGTACGGCGCATCGGAGGTCACTCCGGCCGATCGCGCCTATGCCGTCAGCTACAACCGCCCCATCACAACCAGAAGTGATTCCGTGACCAGTAACTTTTTCTGGGCGGAGTATCCGATGATTCGCTGGCTGGAGGCGAACGGCTACAACGTCACCTACGCCAGCGGGATGGATGCCTCACGCTATGGCAGCCTGCTTTTAAACCACAAAGTGTTTCTCTCCAGCGGCCACGACGAATATTGGGACACTGTTCAACGCCCGAATGTACAGGCGGCGCGTGATGCCGGAGTCAATCTGGCGTTCTTCAGCGGAAACGAAGTGTTCTGGAAGACGCGTTGGGCAAATAGCATCGACGGGACCAGTACTCCTTACCGAACTCTAGTCTGTTACAAGGAAACCTTCGGTGATGTCGTTGATCCTATGGATCCACCGTTGTGGACGGGCACCTGGCAAGATCCCACAAAGTCTCCCCCTGCCGACGGTGGACAACCGCAAAACTTGCTTACCGGAACCTTTTTTAAGGTTAATGGGCCTGGAAACGACAACATCGACCTGTCGATGAAAGTGCCTGCAGCCGACGGCCAGATGCGGTTCTGGAGGAACACCAGTATCGGTGCGCAGGCTCCGAATCAGGTTGCCACCCTTCCGGCCGGTACCCTCGGTTATGAATGGGATGTAGACGCCGACAACCTGTTCCGTCCCGCCGGCCTGTTTGATCTTTCTACAGCTACTTACACTCTGACTACTGACTATCTCCTGAATTACGGCACCGTGTACGGGGCAGGAATTGCCACGCACCACATGACCATGTATCGAGCGCCAAGCGGCGCCCTCGTCTTCGGATCTGGCAGCGTGCAATGGTCATGGGGCCTTGACAGCAATCACGACGGCGACGTATTCCCCGACCCGAATCCCAGCATGGAGCAGGCGACCGTTAATTTGTTCGCTGACATGGGTATACAACCGGCCACCTTGCAGACTGGTCTGCTGCCTGCCACCCAATCGACAGATACGACGCCCCCCGTTTCCACCATCACGTCTCCCGCTCAGGGGTCGAGTTTTACCTCTGGATCCATAGTCACCATCTCGGGCACCGCGACTGACTCGGGAGGGGGCGTGGTCGGCGGAGTAGAGGTCTCGGTGGACGGAGGTCAGACCTGGCACCCTGCTGTGGGCCGTTCGAATTGGAGTTACTCCTGGACTCCCAGCGTCGTCGGCACCACCGCTCTTCTGAGTCGGGCCGTGGACGACAGTGGTAATCTCGAGAACCCACGAACCAGCGGCGGAAATCCGTCCGGCGGTGCCCCAGTCACGATTAATCCGCAGGTCTGCCCTTGCACGATCTGGAATCCATCTTCCGCACCGTTCTCAGCCGACAGCGGAGATGCCAATTCGGTGGAGGTCGGGGTAGAGTTCCGCTCCGACGACGACGGATTTATCACCGGACTTCGATTCTACAAGGCGGCCACCAATACCGGGACGCATATTGCCCATCTCTGGACTAGCAGTGGGACCTTGCTTGGCACCGCAACATTCACGGGTGAGAATGGCTCTGGATGGCAGCAGGTACAGTTTGCTAGTCCTATTCCGGTGACTGCTAACACGGTGTACGTCGCTTCTTATTTTGCTCCTTCTGGGCACTATTCCGACGACTTAGGCTATTTCCAGGGCAAGGGCGTGGACAATCCGCCCGTTCACGCACTCGCAGACGGTATATCCGGTCATAACGGGATCTTCGGGTATTTCCCGGCGCCGGGGGGCTTTCCAACAAATAGCTACATCTCGCCTAACTACTGGGTTGACGTCGTATTTGTGAATGGAACGACCTTCGAACTCGGTGGTCAAGTTTCGGGTGTCGGCGGGGCCAGCGCCACAGTCACCCTCACTGGAACCGCTAATGCGACTACGACCACCGACTCGGGAGGAAACTACAGTTTTGCTGGTCTTGTGAATGGCGCATATACAGTTACTCCCAGCAATTCTGGAGTGACTTTCACGCCGGCGAGCCAAACCATCACGATCAATAACTTGTCGCAGAATACCGTGGACTTCAACGCAGTGGCGCGCAACCCTCTTAGCATATCGGGCACCATCACTGGCGGGGGCGGTCTCGGAACGGTTGTCTCCCTTTCGGGCACGGCTTTCCTGGCCATCCCGACTGACTCCTCGGGAAACTTCAGTTTCACTGGGCTGATTCCCGGTAACTACTTGCTGACCCCGAGTGAGGCTGGCTACGTGTTCACGCCGAGTAGTCAGTCCGTGACCTTGACCACCACTAGCGTCTCGGGACTGACTTTCACTGCTCAGACGTGTCCCTGCACTACAATCTGGCAGCCGACTGCAGCTCCAACCGTGGTTGACGGCGGAGATCCTGCCTCTGTCGAAGTCGGCGTCAAGTTCCGAACCGATATTCCCGGCACTATACAGGCTATACGTTTCTACAAGGCGCCCGGTAATCTCGGAACCCATATTGGCCATATATGGTCAAGCACGGGCACGCTCTTGGGTACAGCAAACTTCACCGGGGAGACTGCTTCCGGCTGGCAGGAAGTTGTGCTCACTCCTCCGGTGCCGGTTTCGGCGAACGCAGTCTACATTGCTTCCTACCACGCACCGTCAGGACACTATTCCTACGACTCAACTTACTTCCAATCTGCAGGAATAGACAATCCACCCGTACACGCCTTAGCGAACGGAGTTAGCGGGCCCGATGGAGTCTACGCATACGGCTCCACTCCGGCGTTCCCGAACGGCAACGGGAATGGAGCTAACTATTGGGTCGACGTCATGTTCATGGCCTCGGCACCGCACAGCCTCTCAGGCACCATTGCTGGAGCCGGGGGCCCGGGCGCTACAGTGACCCTCAGCGGAGGAATGACCGTAACCACCACGGCTGACTCCTCAGGAAATTTCAGTTTCGCCAATGTTTATGACGGGACATACGTTATAACGGCCAGCCAGCCTGGATTCGCATATTCGGTGGCGAGTCAATCGGTGACGGTCAGTGGCTCCGATGTCACTGGAGTCATGCTCGCAACATTGTCCAACTGCATGCCGTGCAACAGCATCTGGCAAGGTACCGCTGCTCCTACCGTGGTCGACGCGGGAGATCCGCAATCTGTCAATGTCGGCGTCAAGTTTCGTTCGGATTCTGACGGATATATTGTCGGGTTGCGTTTCTACAAGTCTCCCTTGAACTCCGGTGAGCATGTGGGTAGTCTGTGGTCAGATACTGGTAGTTTGCTGGGGAGTGTGACCTTCAACGATGAATCGCCATTCGGGTGGCAGCAGGCATTATTCCCCAGTCCCGTACCGATCGTCGCGAATACAACCTACATCATCTCTTATCTCGCTCCCCAAGGGCATTACGCGGGTGACAACAATGCTTTTGCTTCCAGCGGTGTGGATAGTCCTCCTCTACATGCGTTAGCCAATGGAATCGACGGCTCAAATGGCGTCTTTGCGTACGGCTCGACTCTCGTCTTCCCCAGTGAGTCTTTTCTCTCGACCAACTACTGGGTAGACGTGCTCTTCACTCCAACCGGCTCGACTCACGCCATCGGCGGCACAATCTCCGGACCAGGCGGTCCTAACGCGACGATCACCTTGAGCGGCTCCTCGACGGGCGTAGTCACCGCCGACGGCAGCGGCAATTACAGCTTCCCGGGTCTCGCCGACGGCGCCTATTCAGTCACGCCCAGCCAGACTGGATATGCCTTCACCCCTGGAGTCCAACCCGTGGCGGTCAATGGAGCCGACGTTTTGGCCGTCGCCTTCGGTACCGTTCAAAGCTGTCCTTGCAACACAATCTGGCCGCCCTCGGCATCTCCAGCCGTGATCGATAGCGGGGATCCTAATCCCATCAACGTAGGAGTGAAGTTCCGAGCTGATGCGGACGGATATATTGCAGGACTGCGGTTTTATAAGGCACCGCTCAATGCGGGAGTCCATATCGGCACCCTCTGGTCGGACACGGGCACACAGCTGGCGACTGCCACCTTTACCAATGAGTCGTACGGCGGATGGCAGCAGGTCCTGTTCGACACAGCTGTTCCCGTAACTGCGAACACGACCTATATTGCCTCGTACCTTGCACCCACAGGACACTATGCTGACGATGCAAACTTCTTTGCTACCGCAGGCGTAGACAACCCGCCCCTGCATGCACTGGCCAATAGCGTGGATCCTGACGGCGTATTTGCATATGCCGCTACGACTACTTTCCCAACCCAGACCTTCCAGTCAGCCAATTACTGGGTCGATGTCATCTATGCTGGAACCCAGACGTACAGCATCGCAGGTACGATCAGCCTACCCGGCGGAGCAGGAGCGACCGTCCTCCTTACTGGCGCCTCCACCACGACGACTACCGCAGATGCGTCCGGCAACTACAGCTTCAGCGGATTGGAGAACGGCGGCTACACGGTTACACCCGCGTCGGGGCTATACACGTTTAGCCCTGGCTCACAATCAGTTACTGTCAACAATGCGCACGTTCTGAACGTAAACTTCACTTCGGGCTTCGCTATCACCGGCACGATAAGCGGCCCAGGTGGAGCAGGCGCGACCGTGAATCTTACTGGCGCTGCCTCAGCTACGACCACAGCCAATGCGTCTGGCAATTACAGCTTTCCAGGATTGCCGAATGGGATTTACACCGTGACTCCCAGCAACGCTGGCTCAATGTTTACGCCAACTAGTCAGACGATCGCCGTAAATGGAGCGAGCGTCGCGGCAGTCAATTTCACCTCAGTGGTGCAAACCTACAGTGTCTCGGGCACGATCAGCGGGCCCGGCGGAGCAGGAGCCACGGTCAACCTCACCGGCGCCTCCACCGCCACGACGACCGCTGACGGTTCCGGCAACTACAGCTTCAGCGGGCTGCTGAACGGCTCCTACACGGTCACGCCCAACAAGACCGGCTACGTATTCACCCCGGCCAGCCAAGCAGTCACCATCAATGGTGGCAATGTCGCGACCAACTTCACCTCAGCCCTGCAAACCTACAGCATTACGGGCACGATCAGCGGGGCCGGAGGCACAGGGGCCACAGTCAGCCTCACGGGCGCCTCTACGGCAACGACTACGGCAGACGGTTCGGGCAATTTCAGCTTCACTGGCCTGGTGAACGGCAGTTACACGGTGACGCCGACCAACGCCGGCTACGTGTTTGCACCGGCTTCTCAGGCAGTGACCATTGGTGGCGCCAATGCGCCGGTGAGCTTCAGCTCGACGCTGCAGACCTTCAGCATCTCAGGCACGATCAGCGGGGGCGGAGGTGCAGGAGCCACGGTCAGCCTGACCGGAGCGTTTACTGCTGTAACCACCGCGGATGGCTCCGGCAATTACACCTTCAGCGGGTTGCTGAACGGTTCCTACGCGGTGACGCCGACCAACACCGGCTACGTGTTCACACCACCCAGTCAGATTGTGGTCATTAACGGCAGCAACTTTACTGGGTTGAATTTCTCGCCTCTGAGCGGCTGTCCGACATGTGACACCATCTGGCTCGCGACTACCGTACCCACCGTCGCTGACACTGGCGACGCGACCGCTACCGAACTTGGAGTGAAGTTCCGCCCCGATAACGACGGCTACATCACGGGAGTGCGATTCTACAAGGCGAGCACCAACACCGGCACGCACGTCGGACATCTGTGGACGTCAACCGGTACACCACTGGGCAGCGCGACCTTTACCGGTGAGACCGTGGCGGGATGGCAGATGGTATTGTTTGCGACGCCGATTCCGGTCGTGGCAAACACGACCTATGTCGCGTCCTACTTTGCTCCCGCGGGACACTACTCGGGGGATAGCAACTTCTTCGCGACCGCAGGGGTCGACAGTCCGCCACTCCATGCCTTGGCCAACGGAGTTGCTGGACCCGATGGAGTGTATTTGTACAGCCCGACTGGGGGCTTCCCAATCGCAACAAATCAGGCGTCGAACTACTGGGTGGACGTCGTTTACAACAACGGCCTGGGCTACAGCATTGTGGGGACGCTTACTGGACCGGGGGCGGCAGGAGCCACGGTCAGCTTGACAGGAGTCTCTACGGCAACGACTACGGCAGACGGTTCGGGCAATTTCAGCTTCACTGGCCTGGTGAACGGCAGTTACACGGTGACGCCGAACAACGCCGGCTACGTGTTCACGCCGGCCAACCAGGCGGTAACGATCAACGGCGCGCACGCGATGAACGTGAACTTCAGCTCGGCGCTGCAAACATTCAGCATCAGCGGTACAATCAGCGGACCTGGAGGGGCGCGAGCGACGGTCAGCCTGACGGGTGCATCCACGGCTACGACCACTGCTGACAGTTCCGGCAACTACAACTTTACCGGATTACTGAATGGCTTCTACACGGTCACTCCCAGCAACGCCGGCTTCGTCTTCAGTCCGCCGAGCCAAAGCACTACAATTAGTGGCGCAAACGTTTCGGCGTTTAACTTCAACTCCTTGCCGACGGTTTCTTCCGTCAGCATGAGTCCGGCGTCGGTCTTGGGAGGAAGCACTTCAACCGGTACGGTGACCTTGAATGGCCCAGCTCCTGCGGGCGGGGCGGTGGTCACCCTGTCCAGCAGCAACGCAGCAGCTGCGCAAGTACCGGCAACTGTAACGGTGACGGCCGGTATGACGACAGCTACTTTCAGCGTGACTACCAGCCCGGTAGCCACGAACACTTCGCTGACCATCTCCGCTACCTACGGCTCAACTCAGAGTGCCAGTCTCACAGTGACGGCTGCGGTTCTTAGTTCCGTCACCCTGAGTCCCACGTCGGTTCCCGGCGGCGCCTCTTCGACCGGCACAGTAACGCTCAGTGGGCCGGCTCCGACTGGCGGGGCGGTGGTCACGCTGTCGAGCAGCAATACTGCGGCGGCGCAGGTGCCGGCGAGTGTGACGGTAGCGGCGAATGCCACCACCGCTACCTTCACCGTGACTACCAGCGCAGTAGCGTCGAACACCACGCTCACCATTTCAGGAACCTACGGTGCTACCCAGAATGCCAGTTTCACAGTAACGTCGGCGGTGCTTAGCACCGTCACCCTGAACCCCACTTCGGTCGTCGGCGGGACTTCCTCGACCGGCACGGTCACGTTGAGCAAAGTGGCCCCGACGGGCGGTGCAGTGGTCACCTTGGTGAGCAGTAATCCAGCAGCGCAGGTGCCGGCGAG
>Ga0209656_10002693_pt1 | contig 11482 bp, 10 predicted proteins | sample BogFormECP12_OM2_FD_188239 | JGI IMG/M metagenome (GOLD analysis project Ga0209656, IMG submission 188239) | Bog forest soil microbial communities from Calvert Island, British Columbia, Canada - ECP12_OM2 (SPAdes) (version 2) | ecosystem: Environmental > Aquatic > Freshwater > Wetlands > Bog ... | reverse complement strand
TCATTCGAAGTCTTCTACGAGAAGCGTAAAGGGTAGCCCGTCTGGCGTTACGCGGAAGTTACCGGGAGATTAATGTTTCGTGAATTTTGCAAAAGCCCCTGCGTGCAGCACTGGACACTTTCCAGCTTCGACTAAAATAGGTGCCTACTTGAAGATTCATGGCTTCCAAAACCACGCCCAAGAGCAGCGCGAAGAGGTCACAGGCTCCTCGGAAGGAGGAGGCAACACCAAGCGCGAAAGCCGGGTCACCATGGCGAAATATTCTGGTCACCAGCCTTTTCCTGGCTGCGATCAGCCTCGGCGTCTATGGCCGTTCTCTGTTCAACGGTTTCATCAACTACGACGACCGTGAATACATTACAGAGAATGCCCACGTCCGGTCCGGGCTGACGGCTGAGACGCTCCGTTGGGCATTCACCGCGTATGCGGCTGGCAATTGGCATCCCCTGAGCTGGATCTCCCACGCTCTGGATGTGCAGATGTTTGGCCTAGCCCCGGCAGGGCATCATCTCAGCAGCATGATTTTTCACGGGCTGAACGTCGTCGTTTTGTTTCTCTTGCTGTGGAAGGCAACCGGTTCGCAAGGGCGCAGTTTCGTCGTCGCGGCATTGTTCGCGGTGCACCCCCTGAATGTCGAGTGTGTAGCGTGGGCGGCGGAGCGAAAAAGCCTTTTGAGCACGTTCTTATTCTTGCTGGCACTAGGCGCTTACGGTTGGTATGCAAAGAGGCCGTCGGCCGGACGTTATGGAGTCTTGGCCTTACTCTTTTCGCTGGGACTCATGGCCAAGCCGATGGTGATCACGCTCCCGTTTGTGCTTTTGCTATTGGATTACTGGCCTCTTCAGCGCATCGACTCATGGACGGCTCCCCGCGAACCGTGGGCCGGATCGCGAAAGCCACCGCTGACACTCGTCCTGGAAAAAGTGCCTCTTCTTGTTCTATCGGTGGCCAGCGCAGTCATCACCCTCGCCGCGCAGCTCCGCTCCGAAGCTGTGGTGCCGCTTTCAGTAACCTCACTTCTATGGCGGGTTGAGAACGCGATTATTTCGTACGCGCTTTACCTGTTCAAAGCGATGTGGCCAGTTAGGCTGGGCGCGTTCTACCCCGAGACGGCTCCAAAACTATCTCAAGCATTTCTAGCTCTCCTGCTTCTGATTGCGATCAGCATCTGGGTTTGGCGGGAACGCAAACAACGGGCCTACCTGGTCACCGGATGGCTGTTGTATCTGGGCACCCTCGTTCCGGTGATTGGCCTTGTTCAAGTGGGATTCCAGGCGATGGCGGACCGTTATGCGTACATTCCGCTCATCGGTATCTTCGTCATGGTGGTGTGGCGCACCGCAGACGCCACCGATTCCCTCGCATATTCTGCGCGTCTACGAATTGCATCCGTGGCCGTCATTCTGCTAGGGCTGTCAGCGTTGACGTGGCGTCAGGTGGGTTTCTGGCGAGACCCGATATCTTTGTGGACCCACACCGTGCAAGTGACGCACGAAAACGTGCTCGCCGAAGATAACCTGGGCGCCGCCCTTATGGAGGCGGGACGCGACCCCGAAGCGATGGCTCATTTCGAAGACGCAGTCCGCTTCAGGCCTATGGAACCAAAGGCGCATATTGCCCTCGCTTTTCTTTCGCAGAAACATGGAGACGACCTCCGGGCAATCCGGGAATGCCATGTCGCACTTTCGCAGACGAGAGATCCGAAGGATTTGACCGCGATATACATCAACCTCGGAGTGGCTTACCGACGAAGCGGGGATTACAAAGCCGCCAGCGAGAGCTTCCGTCAGGTATTGCAGCGCGACCCTTCCAACGCGACCGCCATGGCGGCTTTGGGAAGCGTAATGCTATCGCAAGCGGCTGAAAGATTGGCCCACGATCTGGACAGTCATCCGACAGCCGATGGTTTCACTCAACTGGGAACTTTATGGGAACAAGCAGGAGATATCAGTCGTGCGAAACAGGCGTATCAGTCTGGCCTCTCGCTCAATGCCAAATTGTCGTCGGCGCAAAATAGACTGGAGCGGCTCTCCAACCAGCCTAAGTGAATTCCTGTGGGCGAGGTCAGCACATCATTAGCTTCGATCTAGTGTGTCTGCCGCCACTCTGATATGTGGTTCGACCAGATTCAGCAAATCGTCTTTTAAGAAAGGTCCGCTCGCCAGAAGCCCGGATAGAAGTGGATCGCGGCGATTCGCGGTCAACTCGGTTTTGTCCAGAGCACTGACAAAGCCGCCCGCACTCCTCACCAGAGCTGCTCCGGCGACTACGTCCCATTCGTTCTTGGGAGTGAGAGTAAATGTAATGTCTGCGAGCCCCGCTGACACTAGCGCGAGTTTGTAGGCCACCGAACCCATGGGGCGAATCGTGAAGGCAGCGTTCTCAAAGGACTTCCACTCGCCGCGTTTCACTTCGCTCCGACTGGCAAGAATCAGGGCGCCTTCGAGGCTGGTGCGCTGGCTGGCCTGCGAAGGCTTGCCATTATAGGTAACGCCAGAATCGATCGATCCCAGGAAAGTCTCGTCGGTTGCGGGATTGTAGATTCCACCGGCAACAGGGCGTCCGTCCTCGACGAACCCGATCGAAACGCAGAACTCCGGAATTCCCTTAACGAATTCCCGAGTGCCGTCCAAAGGATCGACGACCCACACCCGCGAGCACTGCAGGCGGATGGGATCATCCACACTCTCTTCCGAAAGCCAACCTTCGCCCTCACGCAGCAGTTCTTGGCGCAAAACCGCATCCAGCGCGCGATCCGCTTCCGTCACCGGATCATGGCCGACTTTGTACTCAGTTTCAATAGCGCCCGGAGTAAAGCGGGCAAAAACCGCGCGAGATGCTTGCAGCGCGGAATCAATGCGTTCCAGAATGTCAGCGTAAGAATCTGAGTGCATAGTGTCTCGTAACTCTAGCTCTCGGTTCTCAGTCTCTGTCATGGGCACTTATTGAGAACTGAGAACCGGGAACTGAGAACTTGTCTTCAAGCCATCAGCATGCGCGCGCCCGTTGCCAGTAATACCGCGCAAAGAATGCGTCTGAGCCACGGTACCGGAACCCGCGTACTCAAGTAGGAACCGAGCAGCCCACCAGGGACTGAGCCAAGCAACAGCGCCCCGACGAGGTGAGTGTCCACATTATGCATCCGAAAGTGAAGAAAACTGGTAACTCCTGTGAGAATCAAGGCATGCACGATGTCGGTGCCCACCATGACCTTCGGCTGAAAGCTATAAAACAGCAGAAGCATCATCATGACGATGCTGCCTGAGCCTACCGATGTAATGCCCACCAGAAATCCCGCTACCAGCCCGATTAGGGACATCCACGCAAACGATTTTATGGTCGGCGGCTTCGCCGCTGCTCGATCCTCGATCTTCTTCTGAAAAAACAAGAAAGTCGGAATGCAAATCAACAGAACTCCGACAGCAATCGTAATGAAATGATTGACGCCGTTTCCATAGACGTTTCGCAGGTGAATCAGGAAACTGACGCCCAGATAAGATCCCGGAGCGCTGCCGCTGGCGAGCGCCAAAACAACTTTGCGTCGGACGGTGCCTTTGCGCAGATGAACAATGCTCGCGCCGATCTTGGTGAGGAAATTGAAAAGAGCATCCGAGCCCACCGCGCGCAGCGGAGGCACGCCCAATCCGAAGATGAGAATCGGGAGCAGCAATACACCGCCCCCAACTCCCGTCATTCCGATGAGGGTCCCGACTACGAAACCCACCAGGCTCTTGATCAGCAGATCCATGACAATACCGGCTGTGGCCTCTTAATCCGTGAGGCGTGCGCCGGAGTGTTTAGGCTGACTGCGCCGTTGTTCCAATGAAGCCTTCCCGTTCGAGGTGCAGGATAATCTCTTGCGCTGCTTCCTCGGGCGATAACTCGCCGGTATTGATGGTGACCTCGGCGTCGGTAGGTACTTCGTAAGGATCCGAGATGCCCGTGAACTCTTTGAGAATTCCCGCGCGCGCTTTAGCATACAAACCTTTGCGGTCGCGCTGTTCGCAAACGTCCACGGAGGTAGCGATGTGCACAAGAATGAATCCGCCGTATGGCTCAATCATCTGCCGGACGTGCTTGCGGGTGGCGTCATAAGGAGCGATGGGCGCGCAAATGGCGATACCGCCATTCTTTGTGATTTCCGACGCGACGTATCCGATGCGACGAATATTGATGTCGCGGTGCTCCTTTGAGAAGCCGAGTTCGGAAGACAAGTGCTTGCGTACCAGATCGCCATCGAGAAGCGTAACCGGACGTCCACCAGTTTCCAGAAACTTCGTGAGCAGCACGTTCGCAATCGTTGATTTGCCCGAACCCGAAAGGCCGGTGAAGAAGATGGTCACGCCTTGCTTGTGACGCGGCGGAAAGCTCTTGCGCAATTCCGTCACAACTTCCGGATAGGTAAACCAGGCAGGAATCTCGCGGCCCTCGTTCAGGCGCTGCCGGAGCTCGGTGCCGGAGATATTCAATACCCGGTCGCCATTCTTGACTTCGTCGTCAGGAACGTACTTGTCCTGATCCTCGAGGTAAACCATCATATTGAACGGCACCATGGTCACGCCGATGTCGGCCTCGTGCTTTTTGAAGACTTCCTGCGCCTCATACGGGCCGTAGAAGGGTTTGCCGTCGGTGTCTTTGCCAGGACCGGCGTGATCGCGGCCAACGATGAAATGCGAGCAGCCGTGATTCTTGCGGATGATGGCGTGCCAGATAGCCTCACGCGGTCCGCCCATGCGCATGGCTAGCGGCAACAAGGAGAGCTTTGCCGTCGACTGCGGGAACTTCGAGAGCAACAGCTGGTAGCAGCGTACTCGCGTGTAGTAATCCACGTCGCCGGGTTTGGTCATGCCCACGACCGGATGAATCAGCAGATTGGCTTCGACTTGCTTGGCGGCGCGGAATGCCAGTTCAACGTGAGCGCGATGCATGGGATTACGGGTCTGGAAGGCAACCACACGGCGCCAGCCCGCTCGGGCAAATTCGGAGCGAACTTCGGCCGGCGTCAGGCGCAAGTTGCGAAAATCGTAGTGCGAAGGATTCTGCGTCCCTTCGATCGTTCCCCCGATGTACCAGGGATTCGCCTTGTTCATGGCGTAGTCGGCGCCAGGATGCGCTGCACTGGTGCTGGCGAAAACCGCTTGCGCTTCCGCCTTACGGTCGGGTTGCCAAACATCCTCCACGTGAAGAATGGCAACCATCACGCCTTCGGGATCGCGCAATGCCACCTTGCTCGTGCCGGGGGTAAGTTTCTTGGCAAATTCTTCCGTGACGTCAAGAGTGACTGGCATCGGCCAGAGAACGCCACTCGCCAGCCGCATGTTATGACAAACACCTTCATAGTCTGCGCGACTCATAAAGCCGCGGAGCGGAGAAAATCCACCGGAGATGAGCAGCTCCAAATCGCAAAGCTGCCGCCCGGTCAAATCCCACGAAGGCCATTCTTTGGAATGAGCTTTCAGTTCGGCAACTTTCTCTGGTTGAGCGATGAGGTTAAGGAGTTCACCGCCGTGGGGCGGGATGAGATGGCTGGTCGAAGCGGTCAAGTGCGATAGCCTCCTGGGATTTGTTGCTGGTCTTGTCTATTACCTTTATCGTTTTTGACTGGATACGTCCCAGTCTCCGACGGCCGGAGCGAATCGATTGCAGATGCTAAGGGAGAGGAAAGTCCCGAAAACTTACTCAACAGAGTATCACTTTCTTGCCGTTGGAAGAAAGTCGAGTTGACGCTTTTGAATAACCCAAGAATATAGCAATTAGCAAGCCTTATGTGCTAGTGCGCCTCCACCTAAGTCGCTTGCGCAGAATGGCTTCAGGGAGTCTTTTCACGGGAAGGGCGCGCGTCCTTCTCGAAAGTGAAAAGAATTGCGACAATGGACGAGCAACTTCCGCGTTGCCGCTAGAATCGTTTCGCAGGGCGCTCACCGCCACTCAGTCCAGTATCCGGACTCGATCGCGCAACTGCTGACCAGTCATTCAGTTTCCAATCTTGACCCCGTACGCAGAGAGCAGCGATGTAGCCAGTCCCCGCAGGTACCTCACGCAGAAGCCAACGCTTCGCTTCCGCACTTTCGGGCCGGGTTTCGACTAGCGCGTCTGTGTTCCCCTCGGCAAGCGAGACATCAAATTGTGTAAGCGGAAGGGACAGGCCATCTCCGGTTGCCTTGATATACGCTTCCTTCCGGGTCCAGCAGCGAAAAAAAGCTTCAATCTTGTCCGCCGCGGGTAAATCGGCAAGTTGTTCCTGCTCGTGGGCCGAAAAGAATCGGCGGGCGATGGCCTCAACATCAAAGTCCCGACGTACTTGTTCCACATCGATGCCGAGTTCACGGCCACGCGCGAAAGCATATAACGCGATTCCACCTGAATGGGAAAGGTTGAATGTGATACCGCGATCCGCATAGTCGGGGCCCAGAAAAGGCTTGTCTCTTTTCGAGTAGGCGAAGGTCAAGTCTTTCGGATCCGCTGTCAGGTAGCCTCCTAGAATCATACGCAAGAGAGCCCGCGCTACAACAAAACGTTGCCGGTCGACGGCAAAATGAAATCGGGAAGCGCGGCTGGTTTCGTCAGGGGAGAGTACTTCTTTCCAACGGGCTTCGTCTGCACGGAGAGATTCCAGGTCGAGTCGCCAGAGTTGCACTTCGTCGTCGGGCAGCGCGAGAGACGTTTCAATCTTGAACGCCGTATTCTTGATGTTTCTCGGTTCGCCCATGTCGTCTTGACCGGTAGTGTGTCACGGCAGCCCCCGGCTGCCAAGAGGAACAAACCACGCGTTCGTTCAGGGGCTTTGTTTGAGCATTCTTCCTCCCCGTCCAGTGGGGACTCTGCAATTTGTTGCAGATCTTTTTGGGCAGCTCCCGGCGCGAAATCATGCTCTAATAGAGAAGCATGGGGAAGCAAGCGACCGAATTGGAGATTTTAAAATGATGCCGAAGTGCAGGGGAAGCGTGTTGCTTGCCACCGTGATGGCGTTTGTCGGTCTTGCAGCAGGCCAGAATTCAAAGTCGAATTCCAATTTCTACAAGAATCCACCATATCACCCTTCCTCTCCTGCGACCCAGCCGCTGACTCCCAAATCCGCCATCCCCAAAACCAGCAAGGCATCGGCTCCCCTGCCGAAAGCGGACGGGCGAAAAACAAACACCCAACTCGCTCGGCTGGAGCAACAAAACGTGAAGGCGGGAGGGTCTAAAACCGGTAGTGCGGGAGCTGCGAAGTCCACTTCGATAAAGTCCGCGGGTACAACTTCCAGGAGCGGCTCGGGAATTAATGCGTCCTATCAGAAGCCGCACGTTCCAAAGAAATAACAGCCGTTTGTGCTCTCCTAATCGGTGGGCGGCACTCTACCCGAGGTCGCGAGTGGCGCAGGTTCAGATGTCACCATTGCATTGTGGCGCGCTACTGCTGGCTCGGTGATGGAATACTTTACCAGGCACCACAGCGCGCGCACACCATCTCTCCATTGGATTTTCTTGCCCTCTTCATAGGTACGGCCCCAGTAGCTGATGCCGACCTCGTAGATGCGCAGCTTCCGTTTGGCGATCTTTACCGTAATTTCGGGCTCGAAACCGAAGCGTGTCTCCTGCAGTGGAATCGACTGGATAATCTCGCGGCGAAAGGCTTTATAACAGGTTTCCATATCGCTGAGGTTGATGTTGGTGAGCGCGTTCGAAAGCAGCGTAAGAATCCAATTGCCTACCGAATGCCAGAAGTAGAGCACGCGGTGAGGGCGGGCCGAAAGAAAACGCGAACCGTAGACCACATCGGCGCGCCCCTCAATCAGGGGCTCTAGTAGTACCGTGTACTCTGCCGGGTCGTACTCGAGATCGGCATCCTGGATCACGACAAAATCGCCGGTAGCTTCCTGAATGCCGCGGTGCAGGGCCGTGCCCTTGCCCATATTTCTAGGCTGAAGAAGAACCCGAATCTGGGGATGCTCAGCCTCTAACTGCGCCAGAATCTCCCGCGACGCATCACGCGAGCCATCGTCCACGCAAATCAGTTCGATCTGCAGGGGAACTGCCAGTACCCTTTCCACCACCTGCCGTAGCGTGGCTTGTTCGTTGTATACCGGCATGACGACGGAGAGCTTCATGGTGTGAACGCTAGTGTAGTAGAAAAGTGTGTTGCAAATCCAAACGCTGCCTTTTTCTTAATTATTTGCGACGGCGGTCGAGATGCTCGCGAACGATGGCCACAATCCGCGAAGCCGCTTTGCCATCCCACAGTGGAGGACGCCGCGAGGGCCGAGCGTTGCTGCGAAGGATGAGTCGGGCGGCTGCGAGAATGCGATCTGGGTCCACTCCGACAACTTGATTCGTGCCTTGTTCCACGGTTGCAGGCCGTTCCGTACTCTCGCGCAGCGTAAGACACGGCACACCCAGGACCGTGGTCTCTTCTTGCACCCCGCCAGAGTCCGTGAGCACGATCCGCGCGCCGTCGTTGAGGCAAAGAAAATCGAGATAGCCCAGCGGGTCCAGAGGCACAATGCCAGAGCGCTCCCCACTGTCTTCGCTCGCGAGATATCGCATTAGTCCGAAGCTCTCGATATTTTTGCGAGTTCGAGGGTGAATAGGAAAGAATATTGGAAGCTCCGCTGCCAGAGAGTTCACCGCCGCAAGAATGTCTTGCAGCGTGTTCGGATGATCCACGTTCGAAGGCCGATGTAGGGTTAGAACCCCGTATGGACGGCAAACCGTCCCGTTCTTGCGCATGCCGAGTTTGTCCAGAATCGTCGATCTGCTGGCCAGTTCGCGATGCCGGAGCAGACAATCGATCATGACATTGCCAACAAGAAAGACGCGTTCCTTGGGTACGCCTTCGCGCTCTAGATTCTCGATGCCGCTCTGCTCGCTCACGAAGAGCAATGTGGAGAGCGCGTCCGTGAGCTTGCGGTTAACTTCCTCTGGCATCGTCATGTCGAAACTGCGCAAGCCCGCCTCGATGTGCGCCACCTCGATTCCCAGTTTGACCGCGGTCAGAGCTGCAGCGATCGTGGAATTCACGTCGCCCACAACTACGATCATGTCTGGGTGGTAGTCGAGCAGGACCGGCTCGATGCGCTTCATGATTTCTGCGGTCTGCACCGCATGGCTGCCGGAACCAACTTCAAGATTCACATCCGGTTTAGGCAAGCCCAGATCCGAGAAAAAATTGCCGGAAAGAAGTTCGTCGTAGTGCTGCCCGGAATGTACAAGACAGTGTTCGATCTCGGGAAAATTCTTCAGAGCCTCATTCTTCAGCGCCTCAATGACGGGCGCGATTTTCATGAAGTTGGGCCGGGCCCCGACGACGCTTAAAAGCCGGATCACTGCCAGGCCCCTGAGCCGATTGGCCTCGGAATTATCGAATCTCGACCGAAACACGCTGGTGTGGGACCGTCAGATCGTGGCGCCGGAGATTTCATCAGGCCACATTGTAGAGCACCTGCCTATATTCGGTCCCTGAACGTGCCTCGAGAGCTTCGTCGAGCTTTCGTCACAAAACCTTCCAAGGACAGATTTGGACTCAGGTATCATTACACCAGTTACTAAATCTAATCGAAGCTTACGGAAAATGATCAACGGCAAGCGAATCGCGATCGTAATGCCCGCCTACAACGCGGAGAAAACTTTGGAAGTCACCGTGGGCGAGTTGCCGGACCTCGTGGACATCCGCATTCTGGTGGACGATAGCAGTTCCGATGCTACCGTCGCGCTGGCCAACCGCCTGGGCTTGCGGGTCTTTCAGCATGACCGCAACTACGGCTACGGACGCAACCAGCAAACTTGCTATCGCGAAGCCTTAGCCGCTGGCGCTGATGTGGTCATCATGCTCCATCCCGATTATCAATACACGCCGCTCTTGGTTACGGCCATGGCCAGTATGGTGGCCTACGGAATCTATGACGTTGTCCTGGGCTCGCGCATTATTGGCGGAACAGCTCTGCGCGGCGGCATGCCGATCTACAAATACATTGCCAATCGCCTGCTGACGGCCTTCGAAAATATTTTTCTCGGCATCAAGCTTTCCGAATATCACACGGGATACCGCGCCTTCAACCGCGAGGTCCTTACCCAACTGCCGCTGCTGGAGAATTCTGACGATTTCGTTTTCGACAACCAGATGCTGGCCCAGTGCGTTCATTTCGGCTTTCGCATCGGGGAAGTTTCGTGTCCCACAAAGTACTTCGCGGAAGCATCGTCCATCAATTTTCGCCGCAGCGTGGAGTATGGATTCGGTGTCCTTGCCACCACTTTGCAGTATGGGCTGCAAAGGATCGGGCTCGTTCACCTCGCCCGTTTCAGCGACAAGGGCCGCCGCCTCGAACCAGGCGAACCTACGTATTACGCGCGTCGCACCGAGACTGCCCGTCCCGCTTAGCAAGTCCGCACAATTCCTTTGCGGGCGCTGGAACGTTAACAGGATGTTAAAATTTTGTTACCGCGCGAATGTTGGATTTCGGAATGCCGAGTTGATCTTTGGCCGTCACCGTGCCATCCATCCGCGCGCTATGGCGTGTTAAAACGCATCACGTGCGTCAAAAGATGTAAATTCTTCTAGGTCCTCCCTAAGGTCACAGTAGTTTTCACCTAGGGGATTTACCTGAGATCGTACCCGCGCCAAAGCCGCCCTGTTGGCACCCGGACTCTCGCCAGCAAGAAAACTACGGACAATACCCGCAATGGTCCCCGTAAGATGCCCATACCTGACCCTGCAAATAGAAGGTGACGCTCGGAGAGTCCGCTAGCGGCGCGGGTTTCGGGGTCTAGCAGGATATTTCTGGAGAGTGCAGCAAGCTGGGTCTCTCCGTCCCGGTTTTTCTATTTCAAGCTCGGAATCGCCTGTGGAAATGCGTGTTCTCTCATCACAGCAATTTCGGTCTCAAAGTGGCATGGTAGATGCTACCAAATATGGAAACAATCCAAATATGGAAACACTCCATAACCAGTGGAGCGAAAGCTATTTTGACCAGGGGGCAGGGAATTGTGATGAGCGAGCAGTCCGTTCGACTAGGACCGCGCGAAAAAGAAATTGTGGAATTGCTTTTGCAAGGCTGTGATAACGCTGAAATTGCCAAACAACTCAAAATGGCTCGGCGAACGGTGAAGGCTCACTTTAATCGGCTCTTTCTTCGTTTTGGCATCACCGACGGAATCAAGCGAGTTAAACTCGCGACACTTTTATATCGGAGGCAATCATGTTCCCCTATGAACGGTACGGAAATCGCATCCCCAGTGAACGAGAACACCGTGTCATCGAGTTAGTGGCCCAAGGCTTGAAGAACCGCGACGTGGCCCAGGCGATCGGCACCACGGAGCATGTGGTTAAGAATTATCTCCGCGTGATCTACGACAAATTGGGGCTCTGGAACAGGGTTGAACTGGCGCTCTGGTACGAATCGCGGCGAGAAGGCGCCGGATTGCCTTCCTAATCATCTGAGCTGTGTCGCCGATGAACGCTTCGGCGCTCGGCTACTGGCAACCGAAAGCGGGCAAGTTCCGAA
>Ga0209656_10002690_pt1 | contig 11486 bp, 11 predicted proteins | sample BogFormECP12_OM2_FD_188239 | JGI IMG/M metagenome (GOLD analysis project Ga0209656, IMG submission 188239) | Bog forest soil microbial communities from Calvert Island, British Columbia, Canada - ECP12_OM2 (SPAdes) (version 2) | ecosystem: Environmental > Aquatic > Freshwater > Wetlands > Bog ... | reverse complement strand
AGCGCGAAGCCACCGGGATTGGTCAGAGAAAGCATCCACGTGTGCCCAAAGAGCCAAGTAAAACGCGCTCACGCTCCCGTACATTTCTCTCTCTGATGTCTGGAATTGGTTTGCCATGTCTCGGCGCTCACCCTTCAATAATCATTTTATATTCTACGTTTTGGCCGCTCTGTTGTAAATCTTGGATGAGATACTCATGTTGCGGCGCACGCTATTTACGGAAACGGGATACACGATAAATACGGAAGAGGTGAGAAAGTTTCCGGCCGGAAAGTGAAAGAGATCGGGGTTTGTGGTCTCCAACCAGTTGCGTAGGGATGAGGTGCTGCGCATAAGGAAGCGGGCGCACGGCTATCCGTCCTTTAGCAGCCACTCAGAACTCCTTAACTTGAAGCACCGACTTTCTTCAGCTCTTCTTTCTGCGGAGGAGGAGCACCCAAATCTTTAATGATATTTTTATTCGGAGCCACCTCAGACTTGCCAAGGAACGTAGCGCCTTCCTCAATCACAAGGCGCGCTGCTTTCAGGTCCCCGATCAGCTGGGAACGAGAATGAAGTTCACAACGTTCCTGCACCGTGATGTTTCCATGCACTTTGCCTTTCACAATCACGGTCTTGCTTTTCACTCCGCCGTGGACATCCGCCTTCTCCCCAATTGTCAGAATACCGTCGACAGAGGAAATCTCGCCTTCCAGATTTCCATCAAAGACGAACTCATTTACAAACTTGACCGAGCCTTTAATTTCGACGTCCTTCGAGAGGTTATTCTTATTGGGTGGTATATCTGCCATAACAGGTGTTTGTTGTGTTACAGTTAACGGCGCGGCCGGCGGAGTTGGCGGAATCTCCCCAGAGCCGGCGTCTTCCGCAGGCGCCGTCTGTCCTGGCTTATTGGGGATAAACTTCTTCAGCAAGCTCGCAACTATGAAGGGCACCAAAAGCAGTGTCAACGACTTCCCGCGTCACATGCGTGAGTTCTTCCGCGGATAGGTCCAGATTTCGCTCAACGTCGGATGATAATGCGGGATCGATGCGAGCGTCGCGGCGGTTTAAGGCGTTTGCCGAGTGAGATCGGACAAAGACCCCGGCCACTTGAACAGTCCGGAAATCGATGGGACACGCAACATCCGAGCATCTTAGCAGCCCGCTTGCCAGGTCGAGCCTCCAAATTTGCAACACTATCGTATGGCTCGCCTGGGTCGGATAGGGTGGGCCGCTCTGACGGATACACTGCTCGGCGGCCTTCTGTTAAATAAATCTGTCTTGCGGCGGGATCGCACACTGTTCCGGTTCTGCGTGAAATGGAAAAATCGGGTTAGGCCCGTGCTAACTATGTTTGAGCGGTGCGGAAGGCTAATGTTTTGTAGCGGCGCACCTTTGATGCCTTGGACTTAGTATAAGATTACATGTTTATTGTGTGTTATGCAGACTGTTTGCTGACTTTTTGAAGATCACCGATCCGATGATCTTAATAATTAAGCTGCCGCCTGTTGGATTTCTTCGGGTTCTGAAAGAAGGGCGCCAAACAGGCGATTTGGTGGATTTCGTTCAAAAAGTCGTTCAATTGACTATCAATCGGCGTCAAGAAGACCAATTGTCGAGGTCGGTTGTTCAGATCGGGAACAATGGCAGGGAGTCGTCCGTGGCATCGCTAATGTGCTCACAATTCACGAGTTACGAAAACGAGATCCTCGATACCAGAAAGCGAGCTATCGGCTCGAAGCCTTTGCCAACCTGTACGGGCCGAACAATTCGAAGGATCTCCAGATCCGCACCAAAGTTTTACGGTACGAGGACAAGGACTGGGGCGTCGAGTGCGACTATCGGCAAGCTTTCGGCGAGGGTCACAATTCCATTGGAGATTTGCTCCCGGGGTATTTCAGCGAATGCGGGCTTCGTGAAGTCACGGTTTACCAGTCAGATCAGGCAACGCCTTTAATCCCACCAGAGCCTCATGGTGGTCGATGCGCTCAACAAGTTTGACGCGTTGCTGTCCAACCGGCGCCTGGTTCAACGTTTCAACGATGATTATCGGGATGGAAATTCAAGCGTGTGGCGACCGGTTGAGCCGTGGCTTTTCGCGCCAACTCGTCGGCTTCGACTGCGATCTCAAGGGAAGTGAGGCCGTTTTCCTCGGAGACGAGCCGCCGGTGCTGCGGGTCGTCGATCGAGCGGATTTGGTCGGCGAGCAGCGCGCGCACGACGTCGCCGTAGAGTTCCTGCTTCGACATGCCTGTGCTGCCGCGGATGCGGAAGCGACCGTCGACGGGAAATGATTTGTGGCGGGCGAGGATGTCGCGCTCGCCGCCCTCGTAGCGCGCGACCTCTTCGACCTCCGCGTGCGGCACGAGCGAGCGGACGGTGTCCAGGTCGGTGTGGTTTGCGAGCAGATCGATCTCAATGCGCGTCGGCACCCATTCGAAGAGCCGGATTCTCCCGCGCTCGCAGACGATGCGCGCCTCCTGGGACTCCATGCGGCTGGACTGGTGGAAGCCGTGGTAGAAATTCGCGAGCAGCACACTGCCGTAGCGCACGGTGCAATGGACCTGGTCTATGATGCCGCCGGACTCCGGCCGCTCCGACTGCTGCGCCGCCACGACTTCGCCCGGCCCGAACCACATGCCGAAGAGATCGAAAAAATGGACGCCGTGCTCGATGAAAATGCCGCCGCTGATCTCCGGCTTCCAAAACCAGTGCTCGGGGCCGAGCGGAGTGTCGCCTGCGTAGTTTTCAAAGAACGCATGCAGCGGCGCACCGAGCAGGCCGGCTTCGAGGATGCGGGCGACGGCTTGGTTGAGCGGATCGTAGCGCATGATGAGGTTCACGGCGAGAAAGCGGCGTGCCGTCCGCGCGGCGTCGATCATGCGGCGCGCGTCTGCGAGCGTGGTGGCGAGCGGCTTTTCGCAGAGCACATGCTTCCCTGCCTTGAGCGCGGCGATGGCGAGTTCGCAGTGCGTCGAGGGCGGCGTCGCGATGTGAATGATCTGTACGTCGTCGTGCGCGGCGAGTGCGTGGACGTCCGCGCAGACCGGCAGGCCAAATTCCTCGCCCGTCTTGCGCGCAGCCTCCGGAATCGTGTCGGCCACGGCGGCTGCGCGCAACCCCGGCATCGCGCCAAACTCGCGCAGGCAGAAGCGGCCAAAAGCGCCGCAACCGAGCAGACCCACCCCGAGCTTCGCGCCTGATGTTTCAGTTTTAGTCGATGTTTTCATGGCTTTGGAACTTTCCCGAAAAGAACTGCGCCTCCGGGCGCGGCATCCAGCAGCCGCTCAGGATCAGCGCGTGGTGCAGCCGCGCGCTGTCGACCCCACAGTAACGACTAGGCAAGAGAAAAGAAAGGGTTTCCAGCGGCAGTTCGCGATCCTCGTGCTGAGGCGCGTCGGGCGCCGATGAGACCACAAAGTTTATTTTCTTTTTCTTTCGCTACCAAACTCCTGCCTGGTACCGAAAATCTCTTGAGGAATGTGCTCCTGATAAAGCTGAAAAAGAAGCGAAAGCCGCCACTTATGCCAAGCCGGAGGAGCTTCGCATCGCATTGGAAACAAAGATTGAGCAGGGGAAGAGCGCACTTGGAGATCGATGTAATCAGTCTGTTCTTAGATAATGTGGTTTCATTCTCACGGAATGTGGTTTTGAGAGACCCGCTACGCCATTGTGCATCTCGACATAGGATGCTTAACCTTGTATTCATCCCGATAGCTCGCAAAAAATTCGATGTAGCCTTCAGCGTGCAAGTAAATGCAAAGCTAATGAGTAGCATTAAAGACTTCTTCATTGTTATGAGCCGCCTAAATATAACGATGCCACATGATTTGCTGTAAAACTGCTTAGACCGGTGATTGAGTAACTCTGCGCCGTGACGGCTTGGTAAGCCAATGTTGCCGTAAACAGCATGCTCAGAATGTCGAATTCCTCCGACTCAATGATACACGAATTTTTGCAAGAGCGCGCTTCGGTTTACATCTCAGGCGCAATGACGGAGTCCGAGCGAAAAGAGTTCGAACTCCTGCTTGAATGTCACGAAGAACTTCGCGGCTTCGTCGCAGACTTGACCGAGGTGAGCACTGCCGTCGTGTTATCTACGCAGCGCTCCGGTGGGGTTGGTCCGTCGCCTGAGCTCAAGAACCGCGTTATGGGAATGCTTCAGGAACATTCGCAGCAGAAAGCGCATCCAAGCTTAGTGAGAACGGACCCGAACGGCCTGGTGCAATGGGTCAATCCCGCCTTCATTACGATGTGCGGCTACACACTCGAAGAATTGCGCGGAAAAAAGCTGGGTCCGATTCTTCAAGGTGAGAAGACGGATCGCGCCGCTGTCGAGCGGATACGGCGTGCCGTGCACGACTTTCGCCCGTGCCGCGAGACAATCGTCAACTATCATAAAACCGGCAGACCTTATTGGGTCGAGATAGCCATTCAACCGATTTTTGATGACGGCGGCCAGCCGCTTTACCTTCTCGCGCGCGAGCGCGAGTTCCCCAGCTCAAAGCTGTAGGTAGGCCGTGAACGGTAAACGCTACTTCCTCCCCAAAAGGCAAGAGTCTTCCTCACTATCGCTCCAATTGCGGTCCGATACGTTCCCGGAGTTTGGCCATGCCGCGACGAATGCGCGCCTTTATCGTGCCTAACGGCTCTCCCAGGCGATCCGAAATCTGCTGCTGCGTAAGCCCCGAAAAAAAGGCCAATTCGATCACTTCGCGCTGGGCGCTTGAAAGGCCTCGGATCGCTTTTCGCACTAATTTGCTCTGATCAATCGATGCGACCGCATCGAAGGAACTCCACTCATCGAATCGCTCGAAGTTCTGTTGCTCGCGCCGGACCTCGTCCCGAAGCTGATTGCGCCGTCGAATCGAACGGAGCCGATCGATCGCTTTATGGCGCGTGAGCGTTACAGCCCAGCCCAACGGCTTGCATCGAGTCGGGTCGTAAAGGGGCGCCTTTTCCCAGATCTGGACGAACACATCTTGCAACACCTCTTCAACAGCTTGCGGGTCGTCTAGGAATCGAGAAGCAATAGCAAACAGAATGTTGGAGAAACGGTCGTAAAGCTGTTCGAAACTCTGGCTGTCACCATGGCCGATTCGCTTCAAAAGCTCGATCTCAATTTGCTGTTTCGTAGCCGGTTCCGGCTCCATCGTTTACTTTCGTAGAAGTATGTGGGACGGGCCAGCGCGGGGAAGTTTTTTCTTGGCCTCAACTTGTTTGAGGGGAATGAAACGCTTCTTGCATCAATGCGGTTACAAGTCGTTGGTCAGCCCCAAGACTTTATCGAAAGGTCAAATGTTGGTGAGCATAGATCCCTAGCCTGACCTTCTCACAAGTTTTTCAACTTGTGAGAAGGTCACCCGTTGCAAGCTGCTTGGAAAGCAGCTTGCCGGGGCGAAAGCCTTCGCGGCTAGCCCCGATCCGCCAATGGCGGATCGGCACTCCGTGCGCATTTCTCACGGGGCCGTGAGAAATGCGGGCTAGAATCAGCAATAACCAACTTGAAAAAGTCGATTGAGGCGCGCCTGAAATCCAGTCAACACGCGGTCGATCTCGCGGTCGGATCGGTGCAAAACTGGGCAAGGCGACTCACACTTCTCAAGGACCGATTAGGCGGAGTGCCGGTTATCAGTCACGCGGCGAATGGCGGCGATGAGCTGCGGTGCGTCGATGGGTTTCACTAGGTGTTCGGCGAAGCCGGCCTCGTGGCTACGACGCCTGTCCTCGTTCATACCGTAACCGCTCATCGCGATGCCAGGCACACTGCGAATCGCGCGAACGCGGCGCATGATTTCGTAGCCGTCGCCGTCGGGCAGACCGAGATCGCTTACGAGCACATCGAACGGCTCCGCCTCTGCGGCTGCGGTCGCGCTGGCGACATCGGAAGCCGTGGTTACTGCAAATCCGGCAGAGCGCAGGAGGCGGCTAATAGTGCGCGTGGTGTCGTGATGATCTTCGACGAGTAGCAGCCGCATTTGGGGCCGCTTTCCGCTTTCAGCGGACGCGGAGTGGGGTGCATTGACGACCGTATCCGCCGCTTCACCGGGCAACTCCACGATGAATGTGGAGCCCTGACCCGCACCGGCGCTTTCCGCGTGAATCGAGCCGCGATGCAGTTCGACGAGGGCCTTGGAAATCGCTAGACCGAGACCGAGGCCTCCGAACCGTCGCGTGACGTTGACGTCTCCTTGCTCGAAGGCATCGAAGATGCGCGGCAGCGCTTCCGCCGAGATGCCTATGCCGCTGTCTTGCACTCGCACTTCCCACCGTCCGCCCGCCTGACGCGCAGTCGTTACCCGGATTGTGCCCTTTTCCGGGGTGAACTTGATCGCATTTGTCAGCACATTCCAAAGCACCTGCTGGAGCCGCGCCGAATCGGCGGCGATCAGCGCGGCGGCATCGTGAAGTTCGATTTCCAAAAAAATGCCTTGCTCACGCATTTGCGAGCTGCAGTTCCCGCAGACGTGGCGCACGATTTCATTGAGATCGACTGCTTCGATTTCCAGCTCGGCCTTGCCGCTGGTGATGCGGCTAAGATCGAGCAAGTCGTTGATAAGCTTCGTTTCCAGCTGGATATTGCGCTTTATCATCGCGAGGTGTTCCCGCACGGCGGGCCCCACGTCGGGATCGTGCTCCAGCGCGGCCACGGCCATGAGCATAGGCGTGAGCGGCGTGCGCAGTTCGTGGCTGAGACAGGCAAGGAAGCGATCCTTGCTTTGGTTCGCAGCTTCAGCAGCCTGCCTTGCCTCGATCAAGGCTGCCTCGGCGCGCTTACGTTCGGTGATGTTCCGGGTAGAGCCCGCAACCGCCTCGACCGTGCCGTCCGCCGCGACTACAGGACTGAAAATGTATTCGTAATGGCCAGTTACTCCGGTTGGACTGGTGTAGGGCGTTTCATCGGACAACCCTTGCCGGCTCGTAAACACTTGTTGAATCTGGCGCTGAAGTTTCGCGGCCAAGTCGTCAGGGTAACCTAAGTCGAAGAAGTTCTTTCCGACCGCCTCTTCGAGCGTCAGTCCCCAGAGGTTCAGAAGTGCCATGTTCGCGTAAAGGAAACGTCCGTCCCGGTCAAAGATGTAAGCGAAGTCGGTGATGGCCGAAAGCGTACTGTCGAAGACACGGGATTGGCGTTCGTATTTTTCCGCAATCTCTCGGCGCGCCTCTTCGGCTCGCTTGCGGTCGCTGATATCCGTGAACGATCCCACCGCGCCTCGCACGCTGCCAGATTCGTCGAACAACGGCACGGCATCGCCGAAAAGGTCGCGAGCCGTTCCGTCGTTAAACACAATCGTAAGTGCAAAGTCTCGAACGTCGCGGCCTGTGGCGGCGGCTACCTGAACCGGCAGTTCTTCCGGTGCGAGCTCGCGTCCATCTTTGATGACCCGGAAATGGGTCGGCTTTTCGCCATCCGGCGCGGACATGGATGAGCTGACTCCTTCAGCCAGCCGCAAGAATTGCCGGGTGGCGTGGCTGCAGGACATGGAGCGGCACAAGGGATCGTGCGCCAGAAAAGTGATCGCGGGAACGGCCTCCATCACGGTCGACAGCTCGTCTGCCCGAGCCCCGGCCTGGGCTTCGCTTTCCCGCAGCGCATCCTCGGCGCGTTTGCGATCGGTAATGTCGATGATGACGCCTGTCTTGCGCACCGGTATTCGTTCACCATCGCTGCTGTCGAAGAATGGTCTGGCAACGATTAATAGAACCAGCGCGTCTCGCCTGTGTCGGCGCGGCGCACGCGGAACTCGTCGACGAACTCGCCCGTCCCGCGTGGATCAAGCGCGGCCTTCATTGCGCGCATAACTCGTTCTCGATCTTCGTGATGAATCAAACTGGTGGCCGTTTCCATCCGAAGTACCGCATCCCGCGAGACACCCGTAAGCGCGAACAATTCGGGCGACCAGTAGTATGTGTCTGCCGCGACATCGTAATCGTGAATGCCGACGCCAGATACTTGCGCGGCCAATCGGAAGCGTTCCTCGCTTTCACGCAGTTTTCTCTCCGCGCACGACCGCTCGGCGATCAACTCGAAGCGTTCGATCGCATTCTCGATCGCGCAGGTGAGGCCCTCGGGCGTGAACCAGTTTTTGCCGATGCAATCCTGCGCGCCGGCGCGCAGGATGGTATTGACGACGCGAATGTCTGCTCCGGCCATGACCACCACGGGGCAGGCAGGCAATTCCAATCCATTGCGAAGCTGCGCCAGCACCTCCGGTGCATCCATGTCCGGCAGATGGTAGTCGAGCAGCACGCAATCCGGCGGTGCGCCGGCCGCTTCCCGGCATGCGCGCACGCCCGCCGCGCCCAGTTCGACCTCGGTGAACAGCCGAAAGACGACTGAAGCGGATCTGGAGCCGTCGGCTACCGTCGTTCCAGCAAAGAGCATTGCTGTGCTGCCCTTTGAAAGTCTCAGCGAAAACAAGAGCGACAGCTACTTTGCGGACGGAATCCAGGACGAAATCCTCAACAACTTAGCCAAAATTGCCCAACTCAGAGTGATCAGCCGCACCTCGGTCATGCAATACCGGTCAGACGGGAAACGCGATCTGCGGCAAATTGCCAAGGCATTAGGCGTGGCGAAGATCTTGGAAGGAACAGTGCGTCGAGATGGAAACCATGTACGCGTAAGCACTGAATTAGTCGATGCTCGAAATGATAACACGATTTGGGCGGACAGTTATGATCGGGATTTAAACGACATCTTTGCTATCCAGAGCGAGGTGGCTCAAACCATCGCCAACAAATTGACGGCCACTCTTTCCCCAGAAGAGAAGAAGAGGATCGAAGAAAAGCCGACTGAAAACCTGGAAGCCTACGACCTCTATCTCCAGGCCAAGCTGTTAGTCGGAGACGTTAAACTCAACTATACCTTCGGAAACTTCGAGCAAAAGCTGCGCAGTGCAGTCGATTTATTACAGCGGGCGGTCCAGCTCGATCCTAAGTTCACGCTGGCCTACTGTGCATCCGTAGATCCTAACGATCAGCTTTACCTCTATTATGATCCTACCTCAGAGCGCCGCGCTTTTGGAGACGCAGCGATGAACAACGCTTTGCGTCTGCAACCTGAGCTTCCTGAGGTTCACCTGGCCTACGCTTTCCACCTCTACAGAATTTATCGTGATTATGAACAAGCCCGGGTACAGCTGACCATCGCCAGACGTAAGCTGCCGAACGATGCCGAAGCGATCGTCCTCCAAGCTCTTATCGACCGTCGAGAGGGTAACTTCCAAAAGGCGATCCAGGATTTTAATGAAGCGTTAACACGCGATCCACATAATACATTTTCGATGGAAGAATTAGCTTTCACCCTCCATGACACCCGTCAGTTTCGCGCCGCCGAACAAGTGTACGATAGGCTCATCGGCCTGGAACCCGATCGACCTATGTTGAAGGTGCAAAAGGCGTCAGTGATATCCTTCATGGAGACCGGAGACGATGCGGCGCTGCGGGCAGCAATCGCAGCGCTTCCGGCGTCGTTGGCTGACGATCGGGCCGTGCTCTCTCAGCGACTAGCGTTGGCGCTTGTTGATCGCGATGGACAACTAGCACGACGATTGATCGAAAACTTGCAAGGGGGTGAGGATGACACCAACTTTGCTTACGTAGCTGTACCGGTTCCAATTGATTGTTATTCCCTCCTGCTGGCCAGGCTGGAAGGCGAACGACCCGTTGCGAATTCCAGCTTCGCGGAAGCGCGAGAGCGACTAAGCCAAAGGGCGAAAATGTCACCGGCAAGGGCGGATCTGCTCAGTGCTTTGGCGGTTGTCGATGCTCTCCTGGGCAAGAAAGCGGAAGCCACGACCGAAGCAAGGCGCGCCGCCGAAATGTTGCCTATTTCCAAGGACGCATTGAATGGTCCAGGCATCGTGATTAATCTTGCTGTTGTCTACGCGTGGACCAATGAGCTGGACCTGGCGTTTGAGACATTAGCGCCGCTGGCCAAAATACCAAACGGTATCTATTATGGCCAATTGAAGCGTGAACCGTACTGGGAACCGCTGCGGCAAGATCCGCGGTACGAAAAGATGCTGGCGGAGCTAGCGCCAAGGGACTAGCCTGACCTTCTCACAAGTTTTTCAACTTGTGAGAAGGTCACCCGTTGCAAGCTGCTTGGGAAGCAGCTTGCCGGGGCGAAAGCCTTCGCGGCTAGCCCCGATCCGCCAATGGCGGATCGGCACTCCGTGCGCATTTCTCACGGGGCCGTGAGAAATGCGGGCTAGGCAATCGACAGCTCAACCGCGATCTGTTGTAAGGCCGCTGCGGCCACGACCGCCAGAGTACAGAAGTTGGCCGCTGGAGGCAAAAAGAGGGACAGGTCAGATACACAAGAGACACAAGATGAAAACGACTGGAATTACGGGATCCGGCCGGGGAAGGACGGACAAAGAACAGAATTAGGCTGCTGATGATCAGGACCGCCGAAGAACGAAATAGAACCGTCGAGGTTGCAAATCCAGACCTCGGCTGCGCCGGCGTCGAAATAGAGGGCGCGTTTTTCGGCGATCTCAGCCTCAGAATTGGAAGGCGAAAGAATCTCGATACAGATTTCGGGGGCGCGGGTAAGAACAAGGGGCTCCTTGGAAATCTCGGGTCGGTTGGGAGAGAGCCAAGCGACGTCGATGGCTTTGACGCCGCCGGCCGTGGAGACGGGACACTCTGTCGCGACGAGGCCCTCTGCGAGCGAGTTGGACAGAAGTGCGCCTATAAAGAATTGCCGACGCGAGTGAGGGAAACCGGGAGGGGGCGTCATGAGGATATGTCCGTGCTGATCGGTCTCGATGCGGTGGGGCAGCTTGGCGAGGTCGGGATCCGCCAGGATCTCGGCCCAACGCCCGAGATTGAATTTGGTCTGAGAAACCAGATCCGGAAGCTCAATAGTGATAGGCACCCGGGAAAAATACTCCAAAAAATGGAGCGCGCATGAAGAGTCTGCGACAGGGCAAGACCGGTCTACATCGGAGGCCAATTCACGCCATGATGTGAAAACCCGCATCAACGTATTCGACATTCCCAGTAAGCGATGCTCCGCAGATGTGAGTATTGAAGAGCACCTCAGCCAGTTAGTGGCGTTCGATATCACTTGGAGCACATCATCCCAGAATGACCGAGTACAGCCAGTACTGTGCGGAATACCAACTAGAAAAAGCCGCGATCATTTCTCTCAGTACCTGGCAAGCAGCAAGCGCTCAGTCAGGGAAGGAGACAAATACGCCCGTATTATGCAACGATGCCGAATCTATTCACGCGATCGGGCAATCTCAGGCGGAGCCGCGTACGCGCGCAAGAGCTGAAGCAAAGATTACCGTTCAGAGTTCTGAAGCCAAGCCCTTCGATCCCAAAACACCAGGCTGGCACCTGCAATAAAAAAGAGGGTAACCAAAACTTGCACTCGTCCGAAAGCGTCACTGAGCCAATCCCACTCCTGGCCCTTGCTTAGCACCACTTCCCAGCAGACGATCGTGAGCACCAGGAGGCTGAGGCCGATGAAATCGAAATTCAGCGGT
>Ga0209656_10002688_pt1 | contig 11487 bp, 7 predicted proteins | sample BogFormECP12_OM2_FD_188239 | JGI IMG/M metagenome (GOLD analysis project Ga0209656, IMG submission 188239) | Bog forest soil microbial communities from Calvert Island, British Columbia, Canada - ECP12_OM2 (SPAdes) (version 2) | ecosystem: Environmental > Aquatic > Freshwater > Wetlands > Bog ... | reverse complement strand
CGCTGAAAGCTCCGGCAAGAGTTTGCGCGGCGCCTGAGACCGCCAGCCCCCCTGGCTCACAACTCCTCACGAAAGCAGCGAGCACTCCCCTCGGCCACCAGCTAGGCCGCTTCGGCCGAACGGTCCGGAACGGTACTTTCGGTGGGGCGCGAGGCGCGGATCTCGAGAGATGGCGCCAGCCGTCGTGCCAGCTGCGCAAATGCGGGGGCCGGCTGCGGCCGTCCGGCGACAATGTGATGGGCACTTCGGTCAGCCGCAGTTTGGCGATATGGCCTGGAACGGATCCGATGCCCTTACATTCCTCGGGACCAGCTGGCGGCGGCGCGCCGTTTGGCTGCCCGGTCGAGCGGCACGGATGGTCCCGTTGATACTCCTTCGCTACCGCGCGTAATCGATCCCGGCGTGTCGGCAGCCCCGCGGTCCTGGCCATGATCATTTCGAGGTCTGTCCCGATCTGGACGAAATCGGTTCTCGCAAGGCGGTGATTTTCTTCGTACATAAGGGGGCCGTTACACGGAGGGGGCGTCGCGGCGGTTATGCCAGAGGATGGTTGCTCGATCGTAAAAATCTTGCGTCGGGAGCCGGCTCACCTCTCGCATTCGGTCTCTCAAAATCTATCGATAAAGCGCCCAGGCGAGAAGTCAGAACAAAATAATCGACGTGATAAGGATAGCGAAAATCAGATCGCTCACTATTCCACAAACCCTAGCATCAGCGGGGTCAGCACGATCCTCTGCTCGGGAATGGTGCGACTTTGTTTGGCGGCGACGTCGGGTGCTGCACCACCCGCCTGATCTTGTAGGGTGGCCGCCCGCGCGCCTCGTAATAGATGCGCGCCTGCACCTCGGCGATGATGCCGAGCAGCAGAAAGAGGATGCCCGAGAGACCGATGACAGCGGCGAGCAAGGGGAGCGGCGTCTGGATCAGAGAGGTGCCATCGGTGTATTTGAGAACCACCGCCCATCCGAAGATGGCGATCGAGAGGCCCAAAAAGCAAAGAGCCAATTTGCCGAAGAAATGGATCGGTCGGTCGAAGGCGCGGTCGATAAAGTAGACGATCAGCAGATCGAGCAGGACGCGGGCGATGCGGCCGATACCGTATTTGGATTTACCGGATCGGCGCGGGTGGTGGGTCACGGCGATCTCGGTGACGCGTGCCCCTTCCCAGGCGGCATAGATCGGGATGAAGCGGTGCATCTCGCCATAGAGGCGGACATCCTCGAGGACCTCGCGCCGATAGGCCTTGAGGGTGCAACCGTAATCGTGCAGCGGCACATGGAGCAGGGCGGAGATCAGCCGGTTGGCGACGACCGAGGGGAGCCGCCGGGTCAGCGCATTGTCCTCGCGCGCCGCTCGCCAACCGGAGACGACATCGAACCCCTCGGCGAGCTTGTCGAGCAGTCGCGGGATGTCTGCGGGATCGTTCTGGCCGTCGCCGTCCATCGGGATGACGACATCGCCGCTGCTGTTCTGGATCGCCGCCATCAGCGCGGCGGTCTGGCCGTAATTGCGCGATAGGTGCAGCACCCGGACCCGCGGATCGTCTTCGGCGATTGCGTCGAGTCGGCCGGCCGATCCGTCGGTCGACCCGTCATCGGCAAAGATGATCTCAGCCGATTGCGGCAGCCGATCGAGCGCGTCAGCCAGCCCGCGATAGAACGCCGGCAGCGCTTCCGCCTCGTTATACACCGGAATGACGACCGAGATGTCCACCGCGACCCTATCGAATGCCTAGCGCACGTGAGATTTTATTTAAGGACCGCGCAGAAAGCTAGGTGTCGGCTCGGGCGGCAGCGTGTCAGGGCGCCCCGAAAGCTATCGCGCGATGGGCTCTTCGCCATCGAGCTGAATCGTTGTGGCGGGTTCGTTTCATAGGCGGACGAGATAGGTGACGTTGTTGGACCACGGCCGACGAGGGCTTCTTCGTGAATGGCGTCGCGGCCAAATTCGCCGGTTAGGAGCGCTCTCGCGCTTTCTGCAGTGCAAAACTGCACATCGTCCCCGGGCAGGTACATAGGCTGTTATCCCGAAAATCGGCAGCACTGGCGACCTGTGAATTCAGCAAAGATTAAGGGGCAGCGAAGCAACCTAACCGAAGAACCTTCGGATCGCGGCGATCACGCGCGCGACGGCATCGTCAGATAGCTGCGGGTACATCGGCAGGCTGAGGATCTGCGGAGCGGCGCGATCAGTCACACCCAGTCCCGACGGACCGGGGGTGAGGCGGCCACTATAAGCCGGCTGACGATGGACCGGGGTAGGGTAGTGGATCCCGGTGCCAATCCCGGCGGCGCGCAGCCGATCACGCAGCTGATCACGCTTGTCGAGGCGGATCACATATTGGTGGAAGACGTGAGTGGCGTCCGGGCGGCGGACTGGAAGCGCAAGAGGTAGCTCCGCCAGACCCGCATCGTAACGGGCGGCGATCGCCTGTCGTCGTGTGTTGTCTGCGTGCAGCCTGTCGAGCTTAACCCCGAGGATTGCCGCCTGGATCGCGTCGAGTCGCGAGTTGATGCCAATCCGGGCACTAATATAGCGCTCGCGCCAGCCATACTCGCGAATTTCACGCGACGCGCTGGCGAGCGAGGGGTCGCTGGTTACGACCATACCGCCATCCCCCAACGCACCCAGATTCTTCGTCGGATAGAAGCTGAAGCAGGCAATGTCGCCAATCGAGCCCGCCTGCCTCTCGCGCCATTGCGCGCCGTGGCTCTGCGCGCAATCCTCGATCAAACGAAGACCGTGCCCGCGGGCGATCTCGGAGAGGGCGGACAAATCGGCCGGCTGGCCATAGAGATGCACCGGCAGCACCGCCGCAGGGCGGCCCGGCGGTGGCCGCCGCAACGCCCGCGATAGCTCGCGTGGGGCCATCGTATAGGTACCGGGCTCAACGTCGATTACCACTGCGATTGCACCGGCGCGCTCGATGGCCGCGATGGTTGCAACTGCAGTATGGGAGACGGTAAAGACAAGATCGCCGCTGCCGATACCGCAGGCTCGCAAAGCCAGTTCGATCGCATCCGTCCCGTTGCCGACGCCGATGGCGTGGGCGGCGCCGACGAAAGCCGCGAAAGCCGCCTCGAAGGTCTCGACCTCTCGGCCGAGGACGTATAGGCCGCCCTCGAGAACCCGAGCGATGGCGGCATCTATAGCGGCTCGTTGCGCGAGATAGCCGGCGCGCGGATCGGTTTGCGGAATCCTATCGATGAGCTCTTTTGACACTTTCACGGTCTCCTTGCGAACACCAGCGGCGTCCCGATCGCGGAGCAGACATTTGGCTCACCCAACTCGACCTGACACATTAGCGAGTCCCTCCTCCGTGTGATGGGCGGCGAGACGATTGTTCCGAATCCCGACCGTCGGTTTGGCTGTGGTTGCGCGACAGGTGCAGCACCCGCCATCTTAACTACCAGCGTTCCCAGGTGCTTCTGTCTTAGGCCAGAGGTCCTCGGTTCGGAAGGCCCGCGCAGCTCGTCGGTTGGCCGAACGCGCTCCTGACAGCGCGAAGATCCTCGGCGAACGCTTGGCTGATCCGACCGACTAGGCCGCTTCGGCCGAACGATCCGCTACTGTCCCTTCGGGGCGGGAAGCCCGGATCTCGAGAATGCTGACAAAGAAGGCGCTGTAGATGATCTGAAAGCCGAGCAGGATGGCGGTGCTCGACGGTATGACGAGGCGCATCGTCTCCGCGTAGGCTAGCGCGCCAAACCCTTCTGCGCCCCAGCTACCAAGCGCGTAGACGGCAAGGCCGAGCCCGCCCAGCAACAGGACTGCCCCGGCGATGAGCCCGGCTTCCAGCGTGACGACCGACATCAGCGAGCGGAACCAGGGATCAGGCGGTACGATCCGTTCCCGCATGCCGTATAATTTGGCAAAGACCCAGAACATCATCGACTGGAATCCCACGACGACGGCCAGCGACGCATAGAGGAGGGTGTGCACGTCAAAGCCGACGTTCCCCAGCTGGCGCGGCTGCGGCAAGAGCCACGCCATCGCCAAACAGCCGATGGTAAAGAGGCCGAATCCGGGATAGAGGAACAGCGAGCGCGGGCTGAACAGCAGCAGGAAACGAAGATGGCGCCAGCCGTCGCGCCAGCTGCGCAGATGCGGCGGCCGGCCACGACCATCCGGTGACAGCGTGGTCGGCACCTCGATCAATCGCAGCTTGGCAACCGTCGCCTTGACGACCATCTCGGTCGCGAATTCCATTCCCGAAGCTTGGAGGTCCAGACCAAGAATAGCGGCGCGATCGAAGCCGCGCAGGCCGCAATGAAAATCGCCGCATCCGCTGCGGAAGAACATACGGCCGATCGCGGTCAAGAGAGGATTACCGAGATAACGGTGCAGCGGTGGCATCGCACCCGGCAGGATGCCGCCGCGAAAGCGATTCCCCATGACGAGCTGATAGCCGGCGCGCAGCTGTTCGACGAAAGCGTCCAGCCGGCTGAAATCATAGCTGTCGTCGCTGTCGCCCAGGATTATGTACTTGCCGTGCGCTACCCGAATGCCGCCGAGGAGAGCGCTGCCATAGCCGCGCTCGGCGACGTGAACCACCCGGGCACCGTTTGCCGCGGCGATCGCCTGTGAGCCGTCGGTGCTGCCATTGTCGGCGATAACTACCTCGCCCGTGCAGCCGCTCCGGGAGAGGAAGGCCCGCGCCTTGGAAATACAGCTCGCCAGGGTCTCCGCCTCGTTGAGACACGGCATCAAAATCGTGAATTCACAGGCGTCACTCATGCCTTCATTCTCAAGCTTAAGGAAATCTGCTTTGACGGAGTCCGTACGATCGATTATCCTTATAAGGAATACTGTCGACGATGTCAAAAATCAAGTAACTTGCCTCCTCGCGATCCAGTGTGGGTGGGGCAGAACATTTCGGCGGTGTGATTACGCTTCATCCCTTTGTTCGACCACAGAGACCATCCCTCCGTCCCGACTTGAGGCCGTGTGCGCCAGCGCCCGCAGCACGTGAGCCTGATCAACAAGCCGCAGGAACTTAAGCGTCGATGGTCCGGATACCCATGATCTCGTCATCGGTCTCCGCGATCTCCGTGGGCACCCGGCTCGCTCGGCCCTTCGAGATGAACGTGACGCCCATCGCCTTGCCATAGCGAGAGAAGCGCATCCCGAATACGCCAATAAAGCCCGAGGCCGAGACCGGTTGGCGGCGGCGTTGGCGGCCACCAAGCCGGACCGACTTGGCCCTTCAGCGAAAAAGCCCATACGGCGTCGCCGGTGGCATCTCGCTGGATCGAATTGCCGCCGGTGGCGATGGCGATGTATTCGTCGCCGTCAACCTCGTAGACGATCGGCGGCGCGTCGGCGCCGAACCCCGTCTGAAACTTCCACAACACCTCGCCGCTCTTGGCGTCGAGGACAGCGAAGTTGCCGTCCGGTTCGCCGCGCAGCAGCAGACCGCTCGCCGTGACCGTCGAGCCGCTGCCGCCGCCCATGCGGTAAGGCATCTTCTGCTGCCATGCGATCTTGTTGGTCCTGCCGTCGATGGCGGTAAACGTGCCGGCGAGCGGCGTGTGGAAGGCTGCCTCTTGCGAGCCGCTGGTGTAAATATTGCCGGGTCGGTAATGCCGGGGAAACCGTTCGAACACACTGGTGCGGATCGTCCCGGGCACATAGAAGTAGCCGGTGTCCGGGCTGTACGGCATCGGCGACCAGTTGGTGCCGCCCTGACCGGAAGGCTGGATCGCCACCGGCTCGTCCCAGAAAGGCTGGAAAATGCAGCCGGTTTTCAAGTCGGGCACCGGGTCCGCGCATTGCGGCACGGTGGCGTCGCCGCGCGGATAAGGCTGCGTCTTGGCGGTTTTTTGGCGCGGCTCCTGCGGTACCGGGCGCTCGTCGATCCCGATCAGCGGCTTCCCGTTGGTGCGATCGAGGATATAGACCCACCCGGTCTTGCCGGCCTCGGCGATTCCCTTGCGCGGCTGGCCGTCGATGACGGTGTCGAACAGGACGACCGGGCTCGCCGCGTCGTAGTCCCAGAGGTCGTGGTGTACCTCCTGGAAATGCCAGGCATATTCGCCGGTCTTGGCATTCAGCGCCATGATCGAGGCGCAGAACAGATTGTCGCCTTCACGCATCGAACCGTCATAGTCGGGCCCGCAATTGCCGGTCGCGAAGTAGATCAGCCCGAGTTGCGGATCGAGCGCCGGCGTGTTCCAGATCGGCGCCCCGCGAGGGACCGCTGCTCCGCTGGGGGCCGGCCAGGTGTCGCTGCCGATGTCGCCGGGCCCCGGCAGTGTATAGGCCCGCCACAGCATCTTGCCGGTCTTGGCGTCGAGGGCGGTCAGTCGGCCGCGGATGCCAAGTTCGCCCCCGGAGATCCCGATGTAGACGATGCCATCATAGTAGAGCGGCGCGCTGGGGAGGCTATAGCCATTGCGCCAGTTTTCGATCGGCGTCTTCCACACCTCCCTGCCGGTCTTGATGTCGAGCGCCACTACGTTGGCATCGAGCTGGCCGAGGAACAGCAGGCCCTCGCCCATCGCCAGCCCCCGGTTGAGCCAGCCGCAGCAGGCGGTCAATTTCATCCGGTCGATCAACGACCAGCGTTGCCATAAGATCTCGCCGGTCTTGGCGTTCAGCGCAAAGACATCATCATTGCCGGTGACCATGTACATGATCCCGTCCTTGACGAGCGGAGTGGCCTCGGCCGAATACTTGGTGCCGAACCCCGAGCGTTTGAGGCGGGTCCGCCACGCTCCGTTCAGTTGCTTGACGTTCGTCTTGTCGATCTGCGTCAGCGTGGAATAGCGCTGATTGGTCAAGTTTCCGCCGTTGGTGACCCAATCCTTGGCGACCGGGTTCCGCAGCAAACGGTTGATTTCCGGGTCTCCTGCTCGGCTCGGAGCAGTCCCGATAAGGAGGAGCCCGAGGGCTGCCCACAGCGCAACCATTCTTTGCGGGCGATATTGCATCGAGAAGCGGACCCCGAAGAACGGACCACGGGTCAAAGCAAAGGTCACGCGTAGGAGGCCGCCGGCCGGAACAAGATCCCGATCGCCCACGGGACAGTCTTGGCGGCATCGCTCGGGCTCTCCGTCGAATCCTACATCGTCCAAGCGTCGCCGCCTAATTCGTCATCGGATCGTCTCACAACCCGCGTTCGACGGCCCTGTCGATGCGGGCGAAGATTACCTGACGGTCGACGACACATGTACGACCGGCGATATGTTGGCGGATTTGAAGGGCTTTATCGAATAAATGGGGCGGGTGCTGGTGATGTCGGCTGCATCGCCTGGCGGATCTTCTGAGAGGTGGGGCATGAACCGCGCAGCACGCCTATTGCACGCTGCCATCGCCCTTGAGCGGGATCACCGAGCCGGAGACCTTGTTGCCCTTCAGCGTAGCCGGCGTCGCCGTACCATTCCATACCAAGGCCGTCTCGTAGGCGCCGTCGTTGCGGAAATTGTTATTGCTGATCGTGATCTCCGGCGTCGGATGGGTGACTCCCTCCGCACCGATGCCAATCGCAGCCGTATGGTTTTCCGCCTTTGGCCCTTTTTCGAGCGTGTTGTCGCGCACGATGAGCGCGCCGCCATTTGGGATTTCGATCAGATAGCTGGATGTACCTTCCGGGCCGTCGGTGATTGTGCAGCCAATCACTTCGGTGCGCAGTGCCCGCGATTTGATCGAATGACCCTGCCGGGTGTTGGAGAAATGCGAATTCTCGACGCGCAGCAAATCGACGTTTTCGATATAGATCGCGTGTGCGCATCCCCCTGCGCAGGTGCCGTTCCGGTCAAAGTCACTGTTGCGGACCGTGACCGTGGTTCCCGGCACACCACCGAAAAGACCGTTTTGATTGTCGATAAACTTGACTCCGTCGACTGTCAGACTGCCCTTGACCAAGCGAATACCCGCTCCGTTATTGTCAGGCACGCGGGAGCGTGTCAAGGTTAGGTTCCGCACCGTCGTGTTATTACCCCAAATGACAAAAAGTCCCATTCCGTTGCATGTCTTGTCGGTGATGACAGCGCCGGGGGCGGTACCCTCGATCACGAGGTTGTCGGCTTGCCACACCGCGCAGTCGAAATATTGCCCCGGCTCGATTTCGATATGATCGCCGTTCTTGGCGACCGCTGCCGCTGCCGATGGAGTCTTGTAGGTCTGACTCGGTCCGACTCTAAGCGCGTCGCCACGGCTGGGGCTCGCAATCACGATTCCCGCCAGCATCAACACAGCAAGCCATGCTTTTGCTATGGTCATTTTGATCATCCATCCCGTCTCGGGGGCGCGCGACCTTGGGCAAAACCTGGCTGGCCGTCAAGACAGTCTTTCCGGTCGGGCGCACGGATATAAAGGATCGGGATCAACCCCTAGGCCGAAACCGCAATGTCCTGGCTCTCCTATTCTTCTCTGATCCCGCCGAACTTGTTTATATTGCTGATAGTCATCGGTCTCGTTCTCGCTTGGCGGTGGACTAAGCTCGGCTTGGTCGTGGCAACGGTCAGCGCCATCCTGCTTTACCTGGTCTCGACGCCGGTCGTGGCCGAGTACCTGTTCGAGTGCGTCGGGGCCCTTGCCGACGCCATACCCAGGCTGCCCTCCGACGCGCCGCCCGGCGCGATTATCGTGCTTGCGGAAGATTACCGGCACGGCCAGCGGTACACGGTGGGGCCGCTGACCCTCGAGCGCCTCGCCGAGGCGGCAAGACAAGAGCGGCGTCTCGGACTGCCGGTGCTGGTCAGCGGCGGCCGACCGGACGACGCCGACGAGTCCCTCGCTGGAATGATGGGCGCGGCGCTGCAAAACGATTTCGGGGTTTCCGTGCGATGGCGCGAGGACCGTTCGCGGAATACCTTCGAGAATGCCGCTTTCTCGGCGGAGATCCTGCGCCGGGCGGGCGTGCCCTGTGCGCTCCTGGTCGCAAATAGCTTGGACATGGCGCGAGCGCTTTGGTCGTTTCGCGCCGTCGGCTACCCGGTGATGCCGGCCGCTCCCCGTCAGCAAACCGTTGGCCAGCGACGAAACGACGGCGAGGCTCGCTCGCTTTTGCCCAGCTCCTTCTTCCCGCAAGTTCCCGCTCTGCTCGTGAGCTACAATGCGCTCCATGAGGTTATCGGCTTGGGTTGGTATCTATTCCGTTACGGTGACTGGGAAATCAGACCGAGGGCGACGGTGTTGTAGGCCTGATCAGAAACCTCGCCCACAGGCTGCAGCAGCAGGCTCCCGGTGTCGCCGCCAGCGGTCTTTCGGGGTCCAGCAGCTTCGGCGCCCTCCGGAACTGCCGGAAACGGTAGCGACAAAATTCGAGACAACCCGGCCGCGGCTCGGATGTAGCCGGTGAGGGCGCCTATGGGTCGCTGGTGGACTGCCCTTTGATCGTCGCCGTTCTCGGGGGTTCCTCGCGAACAGGTGAGGGCAAATCGAGTGCGGTGTCCCGCCGGTTTACCTCAACCCAATGATTAGAGTATCAAGATACGGAACCCGGATAGGCCAACGTCTTTCGCCGTTGCTCCTCGGCGGGCGGGACTACACGATGGATTGAGTGATGTCGGACACCAAGGATCGCGTGCATAGGGAGGTCGAATTCTACGATAGCGAACAATCAGGGCGCCGGGCGTTTGACAACGCTCTGACATATCTCAACGATGGCATCGGACGACTTCGGCGAAATGAGGTGATCCGTGCCGCGATGCGGGATGCCGCAGGTATGCGCGTGCTTGAGATCGGCTCGCAATCGTGGGAATGGTGCCTCTTCCGGTACGGCTATCGGCCGCAGCAACTCACCTGTATCAACATCTCGCAAGCCGAACTCGATGTCGGTCGGATACAGGCCAAGAAGCTCGGAGTTTCCTGCGACTTCCGCGAGATGGACGCGCACGGCCTCGAATTCGGCGATGGCAGTCTCGACCTCGTGTTCGGGGTCGCTATATTGCATCACCTCGATTTCGCGCGCGCGTTGCGCGAGATCCACCGTGTCCTGCGGAACGGCGGGAAGATCGTCTTCGTCGAACCGCTGCGCCACAACCCGGTCGCTCGCTTCGTGCGCTGGGTGACGCCGCATGCCCGCACGCCGGACGAGCTGCCGCTCGGCCGCCTCGAACTGCGTTTGATTGAGCGTAATTTCGAGGTCGACAACTATTACAGTGAGCTGTTCACAGTTATCGGCGCGATGCTCGCCCAGCCGTTCTTCAAGGACCCGATCAATCCTCTTACCAGATTTTGTAACCTCGCTGACGAATTTCTTGTCCGGTTGGTGCCTGTTGCCGGCGTCTACTATCGTTCTGTCGTCATTCGCGGCAGCAAAAGAGTGGGGGCTTGGACCGAGTGAAGCTGCATGAGAAGACGCTCGATTGACGCAGGCGCTTCGAGCGCGCGTGGGCCAGCCTCTGGGGGCCCCGTGTGGGCCGGCGGCTCGATGCCGCGTCACTGTCGCGCCGGAGGGGAAGGCCGGCTGTCGCCCAAATCAGGCAACGATCAGCTCCACCGTCCGCCCCGTCGGTCGCTTGACGGTCCAGCTATCGGTGCTGCGCCGGACGTGTGACTAACCGGCAGCGGACCTAGGATTGATGGGCGGCTTCTTTCTGGTATGTGCGGGGCCGAACGAGGATCGCGCGGAGGAGGTAACCCGGTTGCGGAGGGCGTTCAGCGAGCTCGGCTTTGCCCCTCCCGAAATCGTCAAGGAGGAGGGATACCTCTTTGCCGCTTATCCAAAGTTCCAGAGCAGATCGGTCGCTCTCAAACGTTTTCCAAACGGCGATTTCGGGTTCGTTTGCGGCACTTGCCTATGCGAAGGCGGCGGCCTGGCGGATGTCGCTTCGCTGTACGAAGGCTTTAGAGCCCACTCGCCCATGAGCGCGGAGATCATGGGTCACTACGCCGCGGTCTTCAAAAAAAACGGCCGGACCGAGATCAAGCTCGACCAGTTCGGGGGCTACCATCTCTTTTACAATCTCGACGCGCGCATCGTCTGCTCGTCCTTTTTCGCGATTTGTTCGGTCCTTCCCTTGCTAACCCTCTCGCGCCAGAGCGCGTACGAATATGTGTTCAATGGTGTCGTTTCCGGCAACGAGACGCTGTTCAATGAGGTTAAGCTCGCTCCGATCCAAGCGACGATCGTCGTTGGCCCGCATGAGCTGGAGATCATTCGCCCGCCGCTACCCGTAACCCGGACGTTTGCCTCGCTGAGGCGCGATGCCTCTCTCAGGGAAAGCATTGCACTGCTCGACCGTTATTTCAGCGCTGTCGCGCGCAGCTTCGGCGACCGTGTGCGCTGCGCTCTCTCCGGCGGCTATGATTCGCGCCTGATACTAGCCTTTTTGCGCCGTCATGGCATGAAGCCCAGCGTCTACGTCTATGGCGGGCCACAGAATGGGGATGTGCAGTTCGCAGAGGACATCGCGCGGGGAGAGAGCTTCGACCTCGATGTCATCGACAAAGACGACCGGCCGGTGATCCCGCCCATGGAATTTATCGAAACCGCGCACCGGAACTTTCTCGCCACTGATGGATACGGCTATGCCGGAA
>Ga0209656_10002687_pt1 | contig 11488 bp, 8 predicted proteins | sample BogFormECP12_OM2_FD_188239 | JGI IMG/M metagenome (GOLD analysis project Ga0209656, IMG submission 188239) | Bog forest soil microbial communities from Calvert Island, British Columbia, Canada - ECP12_OM2 (SPAdes) (version 2) | ecosystem: Environmental > Aquatic > Freshwater > Wetlands > Bog ... | reverse complement strand
ACTACAGTCTGCTTGCCGGGGTCGGGCACGGCGGCGACCAGGCTTCTGGCGGGGATGTCCCACAGGTAGGTGCCGGCAGCGTCGGCGGTGGCCAGGGTCTTGCCGTCCGGGCTGAACGCGGCTGAGTTTACGGCCCGGACGTTGGGGGCACTGAGGGTGACGACCAGGTTTCTGGCGGGGATGTCCCACAGGTAGATGCCGCCGGCCGCATCGACGGCGGCCAGGGTCTTGCCGTCGGGGCTGAACGCAACCGAGACTACAGTCTGCTTGCCGGGGTCGGGCAGGGTCGCGACCGGGCTGCTGGCGGGGATGTCCCACAGGTAGATGCCGCCGGCAGCATCGACGGCGGCCATGGTCTTGCCGTCCGGGCTGAACGCGACCGAATTTCGGGCGCCCGGAGTGGTCGGGCTACCGCCGGCGGTAAGCCAGACCCCCAAAAAGACGAGCCCTGCCGCGCATGCCACCAGCCATGCTGCCCGTCGCGGCGGTACTCGGCGGAGAATCCTGCCACCGGGGCGAAGTCGCGCCAGGTACTGGCTGAGTCGGCGTGGACCCCCTGCGCGCACCGGCCACCAAGTCCGCCGCCAGGTGACCGAACTCTCGGCTGCCACCTGGCTGAGGGGTGGAAGGACATCAATGCGCGAGCCGCACATATCCTCCAGGGCAATCAAAAGCGGCACGATTCGTTTATCGGGGCTCCTGGCAAGTGCCCGCCACAGCGGAGTGTTACGCGGTGACACGTAATCCTCGTCGGTGAAGATCAGGTTCTTGCCATTGTGGAATTCCCAGAGCGATTTGTCGGCGGCGAGAGCCAGCAGCGACAGATAGATGACCAGGGCCGGGAAAGCGTCCATGTTAAGCGCGTAGTAGCCCTTGCGATCGGGGTGCTGGAAGTGCGGGTTTCCAGCTTCGCCTGGATTTGATCCTGCCAGCTGAGGGATGAAAAAGCTATCATAATCAATCAGCGTGAGCTTGTTCCAAGTTACCAGGCAGTTGTCACTAGATAGGTCACCGTGTGCCATGCTGCGGTCCTGAAGATCCTTAACGGCCCTCAACCATATGGCGGCCAGTCTCACCAGGTCATGCGGGTACTGAAGATGCTGCTCAACCCACAAATGGAGAGGCTGCCCCTCGGCCCAGTCCATCTCGACCACTGGATACAGATTTCCTGCCACTCGGATCTCGCGGTCCCGGTACTTGAAGTCAACCATATAAGACGGTATGGAGTCAGCCAGGTGCTCATGAAGTGCCTGATAACGCAATCGCTGTCCCTGTGCTTCGCGCGTGAAGCAGCGAAGCGCAACGTCCGTGGAACCCACATCTGCGCGGAACACGATGGCCGATCGGCCGGTGGCTGCGAGCGGTATTCCCCTTCTATCCAAGTGAATCTGCGCGGCTTTAAGCCGTTGGTCTGTAAAGCAGACCTGCGGTGTCTGAATTGCATCCAGATATGCCACGTCGTGGGGCCAGCCAGGGGTTAGAGGCATCGGCTTCCCTCTGCGGCGGTACCACCTATTCCAAGGGGCGGCGCCAAGGGCGCTCGATAGGAGGAAGGGCGCCGACGAGCGCCAGACCGCGGCTGGACGCTGAGGGCTACGACTGTGACGTCATCATTGCGCATCAAATTTCGCGCTCTTCTGTCGTTCACAAATGAGGCGAACGATTGCTCGTCAAGCGACGACAAGGTCTCCCACGGCGAACGTCCCTGCTCAAACTCTAGCAGAAACCAAGCAGCTATCGCGTCCGTTAGAAGATAGAACGTGTCTCCGGCGCGCCACCCGCCGCGCGCGATTATGAGCTGGTCGGTAATCAGCTTGCTATTCTCTGGCCTCGTTGAAAGTAGAGGAGGGTGGATGTCGAAGTCGGCGGACTTGCTGAGTGGCAGTCTGTTGACCAGTTGTCCCCGAGTTATCTGGAAGAGGCAGGAATCACCCAAGGCAAGGCATTGCCAGCTGCCTTCGGCCTTTCGCAGTGGTGAGGATTCCAACTGCAGGCCGACGAGCGTCGCGGCAGAACCCAATGCAGCCTTTGCCTCCTCGAAGACCGTAAGGTCTCGCCACGGTATGGATTCAGACCATTCGGCAGCGACCGAGTCCACCCAGTCGAGCACCTGGGGTGGCGTCAATTCCTTCGGCGGCCGGTGAACAAAGGCGCGGGTGAGAAGACGTGCCCAGCGTCGCGACTCGAAGTTGTTGCTCGCGCCATCCGATACCGCAGCGATACCGGATCCAACCGAATAGTCGAACGAATCCTCATACTCCGCGTCGGTTGACCCTGCCTTGGGCAGGTGCAGAACGCCGACGTGCAATTTCACCTTGGTCTGCGTTCTCCCGGGCCACTCTCAAGAACTAGGCGGGTGCCGATGTCGAGAAACTGGATCAGAGCAACAGCATCAGAGTTGAACACAAAGCCTCTCGCGCCCGGTTCTATGGAGTAGCCTTCCAGCTTTAGCTCCTCCTGGATCCGGGGCGGAACCGGGGACGACATCTGGAACAGCATCTGCGCGAAGTCGTCGGGAAGCCCTGAGGAGGCCGCAGGGAAAAGCAGGGGAGAACCTGCAAGCTCAGAAAGATGAAGGTTATAGAGCAGAACGTTCCCGTCGTCCGTCTCAAGAGCTATCAGCTTTCTGGCCGCGGCGGTAGGATCATCATTAGGCTCTCCATCAGTGATGTTGATGACGATCGGCGGGTAGGATCGCTTATGCTCCGCTATCCACGGCCGGAGAATATCGCATGCCAGCTCTACAGCTTCCAGCATGGGAGTCCCGTCCTCCGCAACCGCGTCGAACCAGACTGGAAACTTTACGTTGGTTCGGACTAGGCCACCAGCCCCGTCGGGGACCATCCGGGTTCTCTCCTCCACTCGAAGGTAGTTGTCTGCGAGATCTCTAACTGAGACTAGCTTGCGTCCCTTCAGGGCTCCCCCAAGACACGGCCCGGGGCCGCTGTCCCAGCTATCGCCATAGCCGATGACACCAACGTCGAAGTAATTGCGTGGCCCTTCATTGACGTTTTGTGTGCATCGCAGTACAAGACTCATCAAAAGCTTGTTGATAGCGTCGGCAAGCGCCTCAGCCTTGCTCGTCCTGGCGTCTCCAGCAAACGGTTCCTCCATGGACTGTGATTGATCGAGCAAGAACAAGATGCAGCCAGGACGGTCACGGCTGATCTCGGCAACGTAGGAACCCATCTCGTATCCCCCAAGCGTCGCAACTACCCACAGCGTAGGCAGCCCTCCACGCCAGGTCAATGGCCGCATCTGGGCCGTATTTCGGCTTCCACAGCTCCCGCCGATCGATCACGGTCAGCAGCACACCGCCGAAGCTGCACGGAGCCGCCTTTTCCGCCCGCTATTTGCCCGGCTGGCGGTCAACGCGTCGATGGCGCGCCGGGGTTGGTCGACTCGGGTGCCGGTCGTCGTGTCATCAACGTGCAATTAGCCGGGGTGACAAGCCGTGCATGTTGTCTTGGCTTCGGGAAGAATCACCGACGTGGCCAGGTGAGGAGGAGAAGGGGGGAGAGTTCAGGCGTCGCGGCGTTCGAGCAGGTAGGCGGCGACCGCCAGCGCCAGCACCGTCCAGATGCACAGGACCCCGAACCCCTGCCAGGGGGACAGCAGGTCACCGGACTGCTCGTGCGTGTGCGTGATCAGCGTCCCGGCCTGCTCGGGCAGGTAGGCGTTGATGTGCGCTCCCCAGCTGCTCGGCAGCAGCCCGGACAGGATCGGCAGCACGAACACGATGCCGATGACCGTCGAGATCGCGCCGGCGGTGTGCCGGATCATGGTGCCGATCGCCAGCGCGAACAGTCCGAGCACGGTGAGGTACAATCCGGCGCCGACGACGGCGCGGGTGACGCCCGAGTCGCTCAGCGACACCTGCACGTGGGCGTGCAGGATGGCCGAGCCGACGAAGAACGAGCAGAAGGCGACGATCTCGGTCACGACGATCAGGAGAACGGCGAACACCACCGCCTTGGCGGCCAGCATCGGTATCCGGCGCGGGACGGCCAGGAGCGAGGCGCGGATAACGCCGGTCGAGTACTCGCTGGTGATGACCAGCACTCCTAGGACGCAGATGGCGAGCTGCCCCAATCCGACTCCCGTGCCCAGGATGAAGCCGACCGGGTCGGAGATGGCCCGGGCGTCCCGGGCCGCGGCCCTCGGGCCGGTCCAGTGCGTTTCGGTCAGCCAGGTGATCAGCGCGGTGAAGCCGATGCACACCACGACGAAAATGACCAGCGTCCAGACCGTGGAGCGGACCGAGCGGATCTTCGTCCACTCGGCGCGCATCAGGTCGACGAACCCGGCGTGGCGGCCGGCCGCTGGGCCTGCGGGCTCGCGGGTCGGAGTGACAGGCGATGTGGTTGTCATCGGACCTTCCCCTTCCCGGCGTTTACCGTATCCGAGCCTTGTGCGCCGAATTCCTGGCTGCCGGCCGTCAGTTCCATGAACGCCCCTTCCAGCGAGGCCAGCGGGGTCAGCTCGTGCAGCACGATGGACTTGGACGCGGCGAGCTCGCCGATCCGGGACGCCGGCAGGCCGGTGACCGTGAGCAGCCCGGCGCCCTCCGTCGGGGCACCCCGGACCACCTTCCCGCCCGCCGCCGTGATCAGATCGGTCAGCCGATCCGCGTCGGGGGTGCGCACCCGGACCGACTTGTCCGTGCTGCGCGCGATCACGTCCTCGGTGCTGGCCTCGAGGATGAGCTTGCCCCGGCCGATGACGATCAGGTGGTCGGCGGTGACGGCCATCTCGTTCATCAGGTGACTGGACACGAAGACGGTGCGGCCCTCGGCGGCGAGCCCCTTCATCAGGTTCCTGATCCACAGGACGCCTTCGGGGTCGAGCCCGTTGACTGGCTCGTCGAGCAGCAGGATCTGCGGGTCGCCGAGCATGGCCACGGCCACGCCGAGCCGCTGGCTCATGCCGAGCGAGAAGCCGCCGGCCCGCTTGTCCGCGACGTCCTGCAGGCCCACCAGGGCCAGCACCTCGTCGACCCGGCGGGCGGGCAGACGCTGAGTCTGGGCCAGGAACAGCAGGTGGTTGCGGGCACTGCGGCCGGGGTGCACGCTCTTGGCCTCAAGCAGCGCGCCGACCGTCCGCAGCGGATCCTTCAGGTCACGGTAGCGTCGGCCGTTGATGAGCGCGGTGCCGGTCTGCGGCCGGTCAAGGCCCAGGATGAGGCGCATGGTAGTGGACTTGCCGGCGCCGTTGGGCCCGAGGAACCCCGTCACCCGGCCCGGCTCGACCGTGAAGGTCAGGTGATCCACCGCCGCCTTGTCTCCGTAAAGCTTGGTCAGATCGCGCGCCTCGATCATGCCGCTGCTCCTTGCCCCGAGCCTGCGTGCACCGTGGACCACAAACGGTACCCAGTCAGACTACCCACGGCCGGACGCGGGCTGGGCGGCGCAAGTCATGCCGCTGAGCGGAGCCGGGCGAGGACTTTGCGGAGCAGCGCCAGGGCGTGGTAGGCGATGATCACGGCGATGACGAGTGCCGCCGCGGGATCGAGCCAGTACCAGCCGGCGGTGGCCAGGATGATCCCGCCGGTGGCGGCGACGCCGGCCGCGGCGGCAGCATCGGCGATGGTGTCGAGGAGGACCGCGGCGACGGACAGATCGCGGCCTTCGGCGTCATCGTCGTCGGGGTCGGCTCGGAGCACGAGGGCGCCCGCGGTCATGGTCAGCGCGGCCACGGCGCTCACGATGAGCACGGGCAGGCCGTGAACTTGCGGGGTGCGCGTGATGAGCCGTTCGGCGGCCGCGCCGATGACGAGCACTTCGAGGACCAGCAGCCATCCGCAGTTGACGAGCGCGGCAATGTCGGTTGGGTTTGGCCGGGCCCGGCGGGCGGGGCGCGCGGACAGCCGGATGGCCAGCAATGCCACGGCCACCCCGGCGGCGTCCAGGAGATAGTCGCCGCCTTCGGCCAGCACCGCGAGCGAGTGCGCTGTGATGCCCACGATCACCAGGGCGGCGACAAGGCCGAGGTTGAGCGCGAGAACAACTATCAAGCGCTGCGTACGGGACACCTGCGGCATTTCCTATGAGTCGGCTGTCCAGCGGAACCAGGCGCTTAACGGTACTTGCGGGTGACTTTAGATCGAAGTTACGGCTAACCGGGTAGCGGTTCTGGTCCTGGACTGTCGTTTTCCTGTCTGGGCGGGTGGTTGTCTGGCGAGCTGGTAGATGCCCACTGCCCCGGCCATCACGATCTCGCTGCATGCAGCTCCTGGTCAGGAGCAGGAGCGGTTAGCTCCCCACGAACCAGATGCAGCCCTGGCGGACGGGACGCAACCGGGTCGCTACCCAATTTGAGAAATCGGCCTCGTGCGGCCAGCGCGACTGTCCTCGGCGAATCTACCGGCCCGAGCACTAGGCGTAGTCGAAGAACGACAGGTAGCCCAGAAGGACAGCCAGCTGCGGCCTGCTGGCTGCGCTGGCCCGCTGCCGCCGCCTGCCGCAGCTCCCCGATCCGGCCCTGACCCGCGAGTTCGGCAGCGAGCCAGGAGCGGTGATCAATACCGAAGATATACGGAGCGCTATGCAAAACCCCCCTTCCCCAGGCTCCTGACCTGCGACGATGCATGAGAGAAGCCGGGTTTTGGATAAGCCTCACGCTGTCCTGTATGCCGTTAAAGGTGGCGGCGATCGTGAATTCAGCCTGGTAGCTCGTATCGGGGCGCGCCGATTACGAGCGGCTGGCAGTTGGATCGTGCAGGCAGGTGGCGATCATGCAGATCACCCCAATCTGTATGCCTTCGACCGCCCGGCAGGGCTTATGCGAGTACGCAGGATTGATGGCCGTTCAGGTTCAGTTGAACGTGGTTCTTCATCCGGCCTGGTCAGGCGGCTGCTCGGGCATCGCGTCGGCGTCCTGGATGGGGATCCGGGTGCCTTCTTGTTCAACCACGGGGACCGGGACGCTGACCTCGAGGACTCCCTTGTCGTACCGGGCGGTGACGTCCGCCGGGTCGACCCTGGCGGGGAGCCTGACCGTGCGGGCGAGCGATCCGTAGCGGAACTCCGAACGATACGGCCCGTTGTCCTGCTGGCGGCGCTCGGCTCGGATGGTCAGGTTCTGGCCGTCGACGGTGACCTCGATGTCGTTCTCCGGGTCCAGGCCGGGTAGTTCAGCCCGGATCACATAGCGGTCGTCCCGGATCGCTTCCTCGAGCCGGAACACCGGGCCCGTCCGGAACGGCGGCGGTCCTGTCCACGGGGACTCCAGCCAGTCCGCCAGGTCCGGGAACATGGCGCGGAACCTCGCGGGCGCCTGAGGCCGCGGCAGATTAGCCATGATGTCCCTCCACTGCACGTACGACCACGTTATCTGTTCTGGCCTGGCTGGCCGCGCAGACTGAGCCGGCTGTGCCGTCTTTTCCCGCGGCTCCGCCCTGGCTGGCTGCATGGACCTCGCCTGCTCCTGCGGCCTGGCTGGCGGCGCGGATCCGGCGTCCCCGCTGGCGGTGGCCGGCGGCGCGGATCCTGCGTCCCCGCTGGCGGTGGCCGGCGGCGCGGATCCTGCGTCCCCGCTGGCGGTGGCTGGCGGCGCCGGTCCGGCTGGGGGAGCTGACCGGGCACAGGCTGGCTGGGGCTGCGGCGCGGGCTTAGCCGGGTCCGCATATCCGGGCATCCACCTGAGCACTTCAGCGCGGAACGGCACTTCGCATTCGAGCTGGCACAGCACGCCCAGGCCAGCTGCCAGGACCCGGTGGATGAGCACGTAGGAGGGCGGCAGGTCGAGCCGCCGCAGAACGCTGGATGAACGCAACGCTGATGCCTGTATTGTCTCGCTGCGCAGCCATTCGCGGCTGAACCTGAACGACTCCGCCCTGGAGGGCTCGGCGAGCGGTACCAGGAAGGCGCGCAGCGCTGTCAGGTCAATGCTCACGCCGTCCCGGAGATAGCCGTGCGACCGGAATTCGTCCTCAAGCCTGGCGAGGTCGCCGCCTTCGTGCATGAGCCTCAGCACCCTGCCGAAGATGGGCGGGAAGCCGTCTGGCAGCCGGTCGACAGCGCCGAAGTCGAGCACGCCCAGCCGCCCGTCGGCAAGCAGGCGGAAGTTGCCCGGGTGCGGATCGGCGTGCAGGAGCCTGACCCGCGCAGGACCCGAGAACAGGAAACGGATGATCATGATGCCCGCCCTGTTCCGCTGAGCGGTCGTGCCGCCGGCGATGATCTGGGCGAGCGGGATGCCGTCAAGCCATTCGCTGACCAGCACGTGGTCGCTGACGGCGACCACACGCGGGACGCAGACGTCCGGGTCGCCGGCGAAGGCGGCGGCGAAAGCCTGCTGGGCGGCAGCTTCCAGCCGGTAATCGAGTTCCTCGGCCACCCTGTTCCGCAGCTCGGCGAGCAGCGGCTTGGCGTCCAGGCCAGGCATGAGCGCGCTGAAAAGCCGGGCGCAGCGGCTCAGCTGGCTGAAATCGCTGATCAGCGCCCTGCCCGCGCCCGGGTACTGGATCTTGACGGCAACCTGGCGCCCGTCGTGCCAGACGGCCCGGTGCACCTGGCCGATGGAGGCCGCGGCCGCCGGCTGGTCGTCGAACTCGGCGAAGCTGGCCCGCCACTGCTCGCCCATGTCGCCCGCGAGCACTCTGTGAATAGTCCGGGCAGGCAACGGCGGCGCGGATTCCTGCAGCCTGGTCAGGGTAGCCCGGTACGGTCCGGCGATTTCCGGGGGCAGCGCGGCCTCGAATACCGACAGCGCCTGCCCGAGCTTCATCGCGCCGCCCTTGAGCTCGCCGAGGACCCTGAAGACCTGATCTGCCGTCCGCTGCTGGATTTCCCGGGTCACCAGCTCAGCTGGCCGGCCGCCCAGGCGCTTGCCGGTTCCCAGCGCGGTCCGGCCTGCGAACCCGACCGGCAACCTAGCCAGCCTGGCCGTGCGGGTGACAGCATGCCGGGGCAGATCGCTCATCATCCCATTCTCCGCTATGCCGCCCTAATGCACCGCAGTGACCGAATGCATCGCAGTAACCGCCAGTTACACCGGGCCCGCCGCCTGGCGCGCCGCTACCGGGCAACGCGCCATATCCGCCGCCACCCGGTCTCTCGATCACGAACAGGTCTCCGGCAGCCACCGTCACCGAATCGCATCCGCGCACCGGGGTATCAACTGCCGGGACGGCGCCGGGGCGCCGCCATGGATGCGTCAGTATACAGTGACGGAAAGGCAGGCCCGCGCGCCCGGCCGGTTCGCCATCATCGCGGCGCCTTCTGCCGCGGGCGCCGCGCCGGTGTTCTCGACGCAGACTAGGGGGCCCTTTCTTCGACCTGGGCTGCCTGGAGGATCGCCGGGGTGAGCTAGTGGCGTCGCCTTCTCGTCATGAACGCCCGCGACGGCTGTTGACCCAGATCTCCTCGCCCCCAAGACCGTCGGCGTACATCTGGATCCTTCCGGGTGTTCCTCGACCCGGCCGGCTCCCGGGCAGTTGCGGTGCTAGGAGGGCTTGGGGCTTGGAGCCTGCTGACGGTTGTTCGCCGGCGGTCACTTTGTGGTTGGCGATGCCTGGTCCCGCCGACTGTGCGGCGCGGGGAGCCGGAGCTCGGCGTAGAGTGCGCGGTGGTCGCTGCCGGTCAGCCAGTGGGCCGATGTGGTCACTACCGCGCAGCGCCGGTCGATGAGGACGTGGTCGATTGCGAGCAGGGTCAGGCGCCGGCCGGGTTGTGGCCCCCAGGTAGGGGACAGCCCGTTGCCGGCCTGGCTGGCGGCGTCCAGGTAGCCGCGGCGCAGGAGCTGGCGGAACTGCGCGTGATCGAGGGTGGCGTTGAAGTCTCCGGCGAGGATGCGCGGACTGTCCCCGGGCGCGGGCAGCGCGGACAGCTGACTGCGCCACCGGGCCGTGGCGCCCGGGGACCAGGGAGGCTTCGGCGGCGCCGCGTGTATGCAGGCCAGTTGCACGAACTGCCCGGACGGAAGGTCAAGCCGGGCGGTGCACCGCGCTGCAGACACCGGCGCAGCGAGCGGTCCGCCGCGCAGCGGGTAGCGGGCGTAGATGCTGCCTCGCGTGCCGTGCGGCATCGGCTGCGTCGCCTGGTGCGGGAGCAGATCGCCCAGCCCGGCCCGCTGGAGCCTGGCTGCCGCCTCGTCGGTGAGTTCCTGCACGAACAGCACGTCCGCGTGCTTACGGCATACCAGCTCGACAACCACCTCGGCCCCGGCTCGGCCGACAAGCAGATTCGCCGTCAAGACCCGCAGCACGGGCCCCGCCGCGGGCGCCTGGCGGTACGGTACCCCGCGAGGCCCCACCGCGGCGGTCAGGGCAGCCCCGGCAACCGCGGTCGCGGCAGCTGGTCCCGCGCCGCGCAGCAGCAGCGCGCTGGCCCACGCTCCCGCGGTTACCTGCGGGGTGAACGACAGCAATGGCACGGCCCACGCTTCGGCGAACCGGAGACGATCAGCGCCCGCCAGCCGGGCAGCCGCCCAGCCGGCCAGCGCGCCGGCCACTGCCCACTCCATGCGTCGTGACGGCATTGGTTCATGATCGCAGAACCGCTGCCAGCGGGCGCCGAAGCGGAGAAGCCAATCGACCGCCCCCGGCGGCTCACACGGCGGTCAGAACACCCAAATCTGCAGGCACTTCGCCACGGTCAGCTCCAGGCCAGTGCCCGCGCCATATCGAGTCTGCAACAAGGCGGATCTCGCACCCTGGCCGCAGCATGCGATCGTCACGCAACGTGACAGCCACTCCCGACCATGAGTGACCTAATCGCCGATTCCGGGCACCTGAGGCGAGGGTAGGCCGGGCTTTCGTTGCGCATGACGCGCCATTCGGGTGTCCGGGCGCCGGCAGAGCGCGGCGCGCGCTGCGGCAGGGTGGGCGGCGTGTTACGCGGGCTGCGATACGAGGTGATGGCGGTCAGTAAGCCGCGGTCGCTGCTGGCTGGCGCAGCGGTGCCAGCGCGGTGCTCCAGGCGATGACGTGGTCCAGGAGGGTGTCGAGCGCGGCCAGGTGGTAGTCGCCGGGCTTGAACACGGTGAAGTTCTCGAACTCGGTGAGCAGCGACAGCGTGCGGATCCAGCTCCGCCAGCTAGCCGGGCGTGCGGAAGGCGTCGGCATCAAGCTCGAGGTTGACCAGGCGGCCGGAGCATGGCTAGCCGCCCGCGGCTACGACCCTGAGTACGGCGCGCGGCCGCTACGGAGAGTCCTGCAACGAGAGCTGAGCGACCGGCTGGCGGTCTTGCTGCTCGACGGCACCTTCCACGCTGGGGATACCGTCCTGATCGGCGTGGCGAATGACCAACTCAGCTTTCAGGACCGGAGCCGTATCAGACCCGAATCCACGAGTAGGGCGGCGGACGTTATCCACAGCCCTGTAGATGATCTTGGAGTTGTCAGGCCAGGCTGGAGGACATAACGATGGCCCGGGACTCGCGCCGGGTTCGCGGTCTGGGCCTTTCTGCTGGTGCGGGGCCTGGGGGCCGTGGCCTGGGGTCTGGGTGCCGGTGACGGCTTGGCGGTCGCGGGGTGATGCTGGCTGCG
>Ga0209656_10002686_pt1 | contig 11489 bp, 11 predicted proteins | sample BogFormECP12_OM2_FD_188239 | JGI IMG/M metagenome (GOLD analysis project Ga0209656, IMG submission 188239) | Bog forest soil microbial communities from Calvert Island, British Columbia, Canada - ECP12_OM2 (SPAdes) (version 2) | ecosystem: Environmental > Aquatic > Freshwater > Wetlands > Bog ... | reverse complement strand
GCAACACTGGTCCAGGAGGAGAGGCCACACACATGTCCGCACGTACACCAGAGGCCGAGCCGCTGTTGACGCCCGCGGAGGTCGCCACGATGTTTCGCGTCGACCCCAAGACCGTCACACGGTGGGCAAAGGCCGGAAAACTGACCTCGATCCGCACGCTGGGGGGACACCGGCGCTACCGGGAGACTGAGGTTCGTGCACTGCTCGCGGGTATTCCGCAGCAGCGTTCGGAGTGACCTTCTGCCGCCTTCGCCAGGCCGGCGCCCGTCAGGCGCCACTCAGGGTGAATGCGGCAGCACTCGATCAAGGGAATGGGGGGTCGGCCCCGGTGGCAGAGTGTCACATCGAGGGGGCTGTCCGGCAGAGATATCGCCTCGCCGGGCACATCCGAGAAGGCACGTTGCCGGGGCCGGTCCGCTCTCAGGGGAGGTCGCACGATGCGTGATCCTGAATTGGTCGCACGTGCTCAGCGCGCCGCGACACGCCTGTAATCGGCATGGGAACAATGGTGCGCGCTGCATGTCCCACTTCAGCCTGGGCCGCTTCAGTCGGGCCCGCTTCAGCAGGTCAAGCTGGCCGAGCTGCCCGCCGGAAGGCACGGGCGAATACCCAAGTGCGGCGCTGCTTGGCGCACCGCTGGTTACGGCCGCGGCCGCCAGTCGCCGGATCAGGCGCAGGATATGGCCGCCGGACTGGCCAGCTGGACCTCGGGTGAGCTTCCCGGCCAGGTGACCGAGCAGCTCGCCCCATGGCCGGTTGGCATGCCATCAGCCCCGGATCAGACACGCCGCCCGCGTGTGACGTCGCCGCTTAGCTGCCGCGCAGCTAGCACATTCACTTGATAAGCGGGTTCACAGCTACGTCCTAGCGTTGTTTAAGAATCAAGCGGCATGATCTTTACCGAGGGGCCGGGATTTCTCGCCTCTCCCGTCTGGGCTCGGGGTGGCCAGGCCCCGCTCCGAGCCCAGACATCTGCGTTTCAACGGGGCACCTTCACTGGCTGGACGACCGCCGCTAGGTCGGCGCGTATCGGCGGGGCTGGGCCTCGCCGTGGAGGTGGTCGCGCTCTACGGCCTGTGTGCCCACGGCAGCCGCGAGAACCTAGGCGCCGTCTGGCTGCGCAGTGCCCGGACCGAAAGTCACGTCTGGAACCTCAAACCAGGCCCGTGTCGGTTATCGATCGTACAGCCGGCACATGCTAGACTTCGAAAACCATTCGAACATGCAGTGCATTTTAGGAGGCAGCGAGGACCGTGAACCGTTGGCCGCCAACTCGCGCGGCCATCCGCGCGGGTACGCGTAACATTGCTTCTCATCCGTTCCGGCCGTCAGGCGTACGTCACCGGCGTCGCACGACAGGAGTGTCATGGATCGAGATGAGGTCAGGGAATTTCATTTCATCACGCCGATCTCTAACCTGGGCTTGATTCTGATGCATGGGATCTTGAGCCATGAGCGCGTGGCGAAACTAGAGCATCTTTCGGTCGCCTTGGAAACTGTTCAAGGTAGGCGGCACAGCAAATCAGTGCCCGGCGGGTTGAGTCTGCATCGCTACGCGAATCTCTATTTCGATGCGCGCAACCCAATGATGTACTATCTGAAAGATCGTACCGATTTGGTTGTGGTGCGGGTTTCACCCGACGTCCTTGATATACCCGATACGGTCGTGAGTGACGGTAATGCAGCGGCGGAAGGTACACGGTTTTACCCATCTCCCGAAGGACTGTGTCATCTCGATTCAGGGCGAGTCTTCGCTCAGTATTGGATCGACCCGGACTACTGGCTGATGAAGGAAAAAAAGCGTGCTCGATGTGCTGAAATCCTAGTGCCAAATCTGATACCATCGACTTATATACAAGGTTGCTACGTCGATACAGAAGAGAAGAGCAGAGAGTACCTAGGACTCGTTGAGAACTTGCCCACAGCAGATGTTCGCGGGGAGATCTACTTCAAATGAGTAATGTACGGATACTTGAAGGTGACCTACTAAAGTCGAACATGCACGCCCTGGTCAATACAGTTAATACTGTCGGCGTCATGGGCAAGGGTGTAGCGCTGGCATTCAAGAAGCGGTATCCCGATATGTACCGTGACTACGTAAAGCGTTGCGACCGGGGAGAGGTTCGGCTCGAGGAACCATATGTGTACCGTGCCGATGATCACCTGATAGTGAACTTCCCAACTAAGCGGCACTGGCGTTCGGTCAGCCGCCTTAGCGACATCGAGGCTGGCTTGGATTATCTTGAACGCCACTACAAGGCGTGGCAGATCAAGTCACTGGCGGTACCGCCTCTCGGCTGCGGCAACGGTCAGCTTGAATGGCGCGTGGTCGGTCCCATCCTGCTTCGCCATCTCAAGCGCCTAGAGATCCCGGTCGAGCTATACGCGCCTCATGGGAGCACGCTCCTTGGAGAAATTCAGCTAGATCTGCTCGAGCAAATCGATCCTCAGCAGAAGGAACAGCAGCAGCAGCAGCAGTGGCGGCTGGAACCGTGGCTCGTGGCGATCGCCGAGACAGTTCACCGATTGGAATCGCTCCGTTACCATTGGCCCGTCGGCCGTATAATGCTCCAGAAGATCGTGTATTTTGCAACAGTGACCGGGCTGCCGACTGGCCTGGAATTCCAACGAGCTAGCTATGGTCCGTTCGCATCTGATCTTAAAGCTGCGGTTGGTCGCATGCAGAACAATGGCATCCTGACGGCGCAGCCACGCGGCAAAATGATTGAGATACGCACCGGTCCAGCTTTGGATGATGCGCGTGCAAGTTACCAAGACCAGCTCGACAAGTGGAGCGATCTGATTGATCGACTTGTCGATTTGGCGGCTCGATTTGACACGAAGACCGCCGAGATAGCTGCATCGGTTCACTATGCTGCTCAAGATCTTCACAAGCAATTGGGCCGCAGGCCAACCGTTGCTGAGGTCGTCGATTACGTCGATGACTGGAAGCGTCGGCGTACTCCAAGGCTAGAGCGCAATGACATCCTTCGAGCCGTTGTAAACCTCGGCACACGGGGTTGGCTGCAAGTCGATCCTGATAGTACGACTGAGCAGGAAGTGGATGACATCGTATTCGGCTGTGCATTAACTTCCATTAGCGTGGGTTGAGTGCTCTCCGCCGCGCAAGATCCCGTCCCGGCAGCACGGGACGAGCTGCAAGCCAAACTCGACGCGGTGAGCGCCGAGCAGGACTCCCGTGGCAGGCTCGTCGGCGGCTGAGCCCGGCGTGCCGTCGGCCATGCCCTTCCCAGCGCCTTACGATGGCAGCGTGAGCGCCCAGCCTGCCGAGCGCGAGGATCCGCTCGACCCGCAGCAGATCCTGGATCAGCTGCCTGAGGACGAGCGCGGGTCCTGCCTGGACCAGTACCGCGATGCAGTGGAAAATGCCCGTGATCCGGCTGGGTGGAAGCAACTGCGGCGCGTCCTGCTTCGGTGGAGATTTCATGCCGACGCCGTGGGGGATCCCGGCTACCGGGAGGCACTAGATGCCGCTCGCGGCCCGGTCGGTGGCGGCATGCTGCTGGAGGATGCTGTCCGGGTGTATCGCCCGGCCTCGTGAGCTGGCGGCCGTGGCTGGAGGATCGCGCCCTGCGCCAGATGCCGGGTTTGCCGCCCGAGGCTTTCGACATGCTGGTCCGGACGCTAGCCCGGATCTGCGATGACCCGTATGACCCGGTATTCAGCGCGCCCGTGCCGCCCGTGCCGGGCAGGCGCGTCGCCGTCACCGGCGCGCTGACAAAGCTCGCGCTGCACGAACGTCAACGGTCGCATCTACAAGTGCCGTCTAGTGCTGCGACGTGTATCGTCTGTCCCATTTGGAGAAGTCCGCAGCAGTGCTTCTGATCCGGGTGTTGCAGTCCGTGCTGGCCACCTGTGAGTGCGGTGATGAGCAAGGGCGGCGGATGTGTGTGGTGCGCGGTGTTCGCCTTCGCCGCAGGCGTCCGCTAGCCACGCTGCCAGCAATCACCGGCTCCTGGCTTCACCGTCGATCGCGGCCTTGTCTTCACCTGGTGAGCAACGCCGCGCTTGGCAAGACCTGGACTAGCGTGCCCGCCCGTCAGGCCGCCGACGGCTCAAGCCGTGCAGGTGATACGCAGGTCAGCGGGGATTGGGCCCCGTGAGTGACCGCCAGGGTCGGCCGTTTGCCGCTCGATCGGCAGGCAGCGGCCCCGGCGGTGTCAGACTTTAGTAATGGCGGCTGAGCGTCCGCGCCGGGTGGAGGCGCGGCCATTTCCTTCCAACCGGCGCCTTGTCACCGCGGCCATGCGCGCCGGGCGGCACAAGATGCCCATGTACGGGCTGGTCGATGTGGATGTAACCACGGCGAACCGGCTGCTGGCCCGCTACGATCCGCCCGGGTCGCTGACCGCCTTCGTGGTGGCCAGCGTGGCCCGCGCCGCCGCCGCCCACCCGGAGGTCCATGCCTACCGCAACTGGCGAGGGCAGCTGGTGACCCATCATTACGTCGATGTGGGCACAATGGTGGAGATCTCGACCCGGCAAGGTCCTTTCGCCCTTCCCCACGTGCTGCGTGACGCTGATGTCCGCGGGGTGCCTGAGCTCACCGCCGAGTTGCGCCACGTTAAGTGCGAGCCATCGGCTAGCAGCAGCGGCAGGTGGCTGGAACGAGCCGCCCCGGCCGCGACCCGGCTCCCGGGTGCGGTCCCGGCAATGTATGCCGTACTGGCCAGGTCGGTCGCGGCACGACAGCGGATCGGCACCGTCGCGGTGACATCAGTGGGCATGTTCGCTGGCGGCGGCGGCTTTGGCGTTACGTCGCTGACCTTGATGTCCCTGGAGGTCATTGTCGGCGGGATGAGCCAGCGCCCGCGCGTCGTCGACGGCCAGGTCGCGGTCCGGGACGTACTGGATCTCACCCTGGCGATCGACCACAACGTGGTGGACGGGGCGCCCGCCGCCCGCTTCGCCGCCGAGTTCCGGGAACTCCTCGAAAGTGCCGCTGTGATCTCGGCCGACTGACCTAGGATCCGTGCGGGGCCTGCCGCACGGCCAACGACGGGTCGCCGGCTAAGACCTGGTGGCCTCGGAAAACTTCGGGTGACCCCCTGCGCCTTGTAGGGGAATGGCCCGCGTCCACGCCCGGCACCTTCCTGCCCGGCTATGGTCTCTATTCTCGCCGTCCATCCCTGGTCGCACGTCCCGCTCAATGAGTTCCTGGCCACGTTCGGCCGGGCCAACCTTGCGGCCTGGACGGCGCAGATCGTCTGGTACCTGGCCGCGGTGGCCATGGCCGGGCTCGCGTTCTGGCCGACGGGCCGCTCGTCGCAGCTGATAAGTTTCCTGGCCGCGGCGTACTTCGCGTGGATCGGGATCGGTTACTTCGTCTGGCTCGCGCCCGGCATTGGCTTGTCCTCGGCGTGGGCTGCCGTGTTCACGCTCCAGGCGGTGCTGCTGCTGGTCGCGGGCGTGGCGCGCAGCGATCTGGTGATCCGGCCACGGCGCGATCTGGCATCAGGGCTGGGCGGTGTGTTCATCGCGTACGCGCTGATCGGGTACCCGGTCATCGGGCTGCTCGGCGGCCACCCGCTGCGTGACCTGCCGGTGTTCGGGCTAGCGCCGTGCGCGAGCGTCACGTTCTTCTTCGGGCTGCTGTTGTGGGCCCGGCCGCCAGTGCCGAAGTACCTGTTGCTGGTGCCGCTGGCCTGGGCGCTGACCGCCGCCCCGCCGGATATGGCCGCGGGTGTCGCGGCCGACTACCACATGCTCGTCGTGGCACTGATCGCGACCGGGCTGACCATCTGGCGCGACCGCGCGTGGACACCGACCTGGGAGACCGTGGCCGCCGGGCTGCTGCTGGCCTTGATGATCGCCTGGTCCGGCCATGACAATATCCTGATCGGCCTGGCGGTTGTCCTCGTGGCCGCGGCCCTGGTAGAGGCCATCACTGGCTGTCTGCGGCAACCTCAAGAGCGCACGACACCCCCGCATGGGACGGGCAAGCTGAAGGTCAGTTAGCATCCGCCCGTGCTCTGCGGCCCATTGCGCACAGTCCATGAATACGGTATGCGCCGCTGCGCCTACCCGTTCTGGCGCCAGGAGCCAGCGGCTGTTCAGGCAAGGCGCCGAGCGAACCCATGCCGGAACGGCGATCGGCGCACGGCGGGTGATTGGCCACCTCGGGTCATATGGCCGGGTAGCTAGTGACGTTAGGCTCTGGCCGCCCGTCGCCGCCGGGTCGATCGTGATGGTGGGAGGCGACTGAGCTCCTCCCGCAGGAGCCGACGGCCGCCCAATGTGATGGAGGTGGCCGAAATGACCAAGATCATGGACGAGAGGCTCCCGGACAACAACTCAGAGGCGCCCGCCGCCGAGCAACTTGCCAGGGAGCAGGCAATCAAGCAGATCGAGCGGAAGCGCCGCTTCTGGACCGGCGCTGCTTGGTCCGGCATCGGCATGCTCATTCTCGTGATCATCTGGGCAATGTCGGAGTACCACAACGCGGGCGGCTGGCCGACACAGGGATTCAGCCAGAGTTCAGGGATCCATGACGTGTGGAATTACTGGATCGTCTACCCGCTCGGCGCCTGGGTGCTGCTTCTGGTTGCGGGCGCCTGGGGTGTTTACCGGCCCAGGACGATTTCGGAGAACCAGATCGAGCGTGAGATGGAGCGTCAGGCGCGCCATTGACGCGATAGCGGTGGCTGGACGTTCGGCGCGGGCGACATGGCTCTGCGCTGTAGGTCTGCGTCACGCATGAGCCGACCTGACGTACGGCCTGCCGGTTGTGGGCCCGGCGTGCGCCGCCGCCTTGATCCAAATGAAGGCGCAAGTCGGCAACGGCTCACGCTCGCGGCGGACCTCGTCTAGGCAGGCCGTCAAGCTGGAGCACCGCGGTTACGGGACTTCCGGTCACTACGCTTGGTTACGATCTTGGAATGCTGCCTGCGACCCGTGTGGAACGGTTCGTGGAACGGCGCGCCGGATAATCCCAGCGCAGCGAGCGTCCTCAGCGTGATGACCTGTGCTATCAGTGCAGCTAGCGCCCTCGGTGCACGAGGCCGTACTTCTTGTAATCGGTTGGTCGGCGCGACGACCGCGAAGCGCCTGTGAATAGCCCGTCACCATGGTCTGGATGACCAGGAGCGAACTCCTCAGCGAGTGCGAACTGGCTCACACGGCCGCGGCAAGCGCTATGGCACGACTCCCGCTCGCCTCACTCACTGGGTGAATACGGGACGAAGTCTCGGTAGCCAGATGGCCAGCAGTCAGGCAGCGGCAGAGCGGTCTGTGGGACTGCCGTCAGCTTTGCCGATCGCCACGTCCTGGGAGCCGGGAGCGTCGGTTCCGTGGGTTTTCGACTTGAGCTGGGTATCGACCGCTTGCAGGGCACTGGACCGGATGAACTCGGAAAGTGTTATCCCGCGCGAATGTGCGGCCTCGGCCAGCTTGTCACGCTCGTTCGGTAGGAGGCGGAGGGCGACCAAGGCGGTGCGCTAGCGATCTCTAGTTGCCGCGCCGCGTTGGCGCAGTTGACTATCCCGGATGGACCAACGGATGCGTCCTAGCTATCAAACAAAGGTCGAGCGGCGGGCCGCGGATCTTGCGGACTAGCAGATGCCCGAGCGCAGGCTTGATCACCCGCCGGATGTAGGCCTGATTTGCCTTCCGCGTCGACAGATCCCAGTCGGCCATCTCGCATACTTGTCTATGAGCTCGCCACGGTCGCGTTCGTCTCAGGCTGGCGTCCCGCTGCGGCCTGCTCGAGCAGCTTGCCGAGCTCGATCTGCGCCGCGCGTTCGGTCTTGCAGGTTTTCCGCAGCCGAATCTCGCGGCCCGTCAGCGGATCGGTCCCTCCGTAGACCTTCACCCGCCAGGAGCCGCTAGGCAGTTGCTCTATGTGTCCGCCCGACCTCTTACCCATGACATAACGGTGTCTCGGACCGCCGACATTCGGTCCACGAGTCGGTCCACGAGGGCCATGATCAAGATGGTGTTTTTCCTGGTCGGGTCGGCGCCTGTTTCTGCGGCATTGTGGCGAAGGTACGGCCGGTGGATACTGCCTACTAATGCTGGTGACGGCTGGCCGTGGGGAGATTTCATGACTGCCACCGTAGATGAGCAAACGACGGTGACCGTGCGCGGCGCGTGCCCGCATGATTGCCCGGACACCTGCGCGATGCTGGTCTCGGTGCGCGGCGGGCGCGCGGTGGAGGTGCGGGGGGACCCCGAGCATCCGTTCACCCGCGGCGGGCTGTGCGTGAAGGTGAACAACTACGTCGACAAGGCCTACAGCTCGGATCGGGTGCTGTACCCGATGCGGCGTACCGGCCCGAAGGGCAGCGGCCAGTTCACCCGGGTCTCCTGGGACGAGGCGCTGGGGGAGATCGCCGGCCGGTTCCGATCTGCGATCGCCGAGCACGGGGCCGAGTCGATCATGCCGGTCAGCTACCTGGGGACCGAAGGCATCCTGAACGGCCTGAACGTAGGAGACCCGTTCTTCAACAAGCTCGGCGCCACGATCACCGAGCGAACCTACTGCGACTCCGGCGCCTGCACGGCCTACACCATGACTATCGGCGCGACCGCGGGGGTGGATCCGGAGAGCCTGGTTCACTCCCGCTACATCCTCATCTGGGCCTGCAACATGATCTCGACGAACCTGCACCTGTGGCCGTTCGTGGCCGAGGCGCAGCGCCGCGGCGCCAAGGTCGTGGTGATCGACCCGGTCCGGCACCGGACGGCCGCGCACGCGGACTGGTACATCCCGATCCGGCCCGGCACCGACGGCGCGCTCGCGCTGGCCATGATGAACGTCATCATCGGCGAGAGACTCACCGATGAGGCCTACGTCCGGGATTACACCGTCGGATACGAGGAGCTGGCCGAGCGCGTTCAGCGTTACACCCCGGAATGGGCTTCGGAGCAGACCGGCATCCCGGTCGATGACATCCGCGCCCTGGCCCGGGAGTACGCCACCTCCCAGCCGTCGATGATCCGGATCGGGGTGGCGATCGAGCGGCACGCCGGGGGCGGGCAGACGGTGCGCTCGATCGCCTGCCTGCCGGCGCTGGCCGGGGCCTGGCGCCGGGTTGGCGGCGGGCTGCTGCAGCTGCCGCTGTGGGCGTTCCCGGTGAACTGGCCCGCGCTGCTGCACCCGGAGCTGGCCACGCCGGGGACCCGGGTGGTCAACCAGTTCCTGCTGGGCCGGGCGCTGACCGGGGAGCTGGGCCTGGACCCGCCGGTCACCGCGCTGATGGTGTACAACTCCAACCCGGTGGTGGTCTGCCCGGAACAGGACAAAGTGATCGCGGGCCTGTCCCGCCAGGACCTGTTCACCGTGGTCAGCGAGCATTTCCTGACCGATACCGCCCGCTGCGCCGACCTCGTGCTGCCGGCCACCACCCAGCTGGAGCAGCACGACATCATGTTCAGCTGGGGCCACTTGTACGTCACGCTGAACACCCCGGCCATCGAGCCGCTCGGCGAGGCTATCTCCAACACCGAGCTGTTCCGGCGCCTGGCCGCCCGGATGGGCTTCACCGAGGAGTGCTTCACCCGTACGGACGAGCAGATGATGGCCGAGGCATTCGACTGGTCCGCGCCGGCCATGGACGGAATCACCCTGGAATCACTGCGCCAGAGCGGCTGGGCCCGGCTCAACCTGCCCCCCGCCGATCGGTACGCCCCGCACGCCGCGGGTAACTTCCCGACCCCGTCGGGCAAGGTTGAGTTCCGCTCCTCGATCGCCGAGCAGGCGGGCAACTTCGTGCTCCCGCTTCCGGCAGGGCTCTAACGAGTACCAGCCAGGCGGCGCGATCGATCCCCTGCCGTACTATGTGCCGCCCCGCGAGACCGCCGATACGGGATACCGGCTGAACCTCATCTCCCCCAAATCACACGCCTACCTCAACTCCAGCGCCGGCGACCAGCCCGCCCAGCGCCGGGTCCAAGGCGAGCAGGCGGTGACCGTGCACCCGCACGATGCCACTGAGCGCGGCATCACCGACGGCACGTACGTCCGCGTGTTCAACGACCGCGGCCAGTTCGTCGCGCTGGCCCGGGTCACCGACGAGATAGCCCCTGGAGTGGTCATGGCGCCGATGGGAGCCTGGCGCAAGAACGCCAACGGCCACTCCACCGTCAACGCGGTCAACCCCTTCGTCTTCGCCGACCTCGGCAACGCCCCCACCTTCTCTGACACCAGAGTCGAGATCGAACCGGCCGAGCCGGCCACGACTTAACCGGTAACAGCGTTTTACCTGAGCAAACTGCCCCCGGCATCCGGCTCGGGAGGCGGTTCGGGCCGGTTACCGTGGCCCGGTGTACGGGATCGAATGGGCCGTGGCTGTGGCCGCCCGGCCGCCGACGTCGCGCCTGCGGCCTGGCGCACGGGTTCAGTGAGCCTGGCCGCGGCATGGAGCGTACAGTCGCCTGGCCTAGCAGATTGCCGGTTTTCCCGGTAACTCTTGACGCCTCCGCCTAGCGGAGGGAGGGTCGAAGGCGCAAGCTCGCGCAACTCGCGGATGCTGGAGGCAACCATGGCGCTAGTGTTCATCGCGATCGACCCGGATACTACGGGAGACCACTGTCCGGCGGTTTTCGCTGAGGAGGAGACTGGTGATCTTCTTTTCCTGGGCTGGGCGGTCACCGACCCGCAGATCCTGGCGGATGTCGCACGGCACAGCCCGATCGCGGACAACGAGGCTGTGGTCCGGCTCCCGGCGCGGATGAGGGCAATGATCCTGGAGGCGCTTAATGGCCACGGTGCCACCATTCGGCGAGCTGATAACCGCCACGATGAGCTCGGCCGTCCATCTGGAGATGCGCGACGCGTACACGCCTGACGACCAGCGATTCCTCGACTGGCAGGCGGGGGGGCTCCTCCCGGAGCACGCGAATCCGGAGTGGTCCGCCATCGTGCGCTGCCACACGGCGCGGGGAGTTCGTTTCCGCCGCGTCCGTGTGGTATCTGAACCGCTGGCGCCGTTCATCCGGTTCGAGTATGAGGTGACGGCTGCGGTGAGCATTGCGGCCGGGGAGCAAGTCCGGTGGCTGCCCCGCAGGCGCGGGGTGGATCTGTGCCTGCCCCTCAATGATTACTGGGTGTTCGACGGCCGGCTGGTGCGCTTCCACTACTTCTCCGGAACCGGGGAGATCGTCGACGACGAGATGGCGGACGCCCCTTCCATCGTGAAGTTGTGCGCACAGGCGTTCGAGGCTGCATGGGAACGCGCCGTTCCGCACGACCTGTACCAGCCGATCTGACGGCCCTGAGCCAAGGCAATGGCAGTCTCACCGTCGTCAAGCGTCCAGCGGGCACGGCAGCAGCTCGCGGAGCGGCTGCGCGAGATCCGGCTGGACGCGGGCCTGACCGCCCGGGCGCTGTCCGCGGCGGCCGGCTGGCATGAGGCGAAGACCAGTCGCATCGAGTCGGCCAAGCAGGCGCTCACCGATGCCGACATCCTGGTCTGGTGCCGGGTATGCGGCGCCCAGCGTGAGGCCCCCGACCTTATCGCGGCGTCCAG
>Ga0209656_10002685_pt1 | contig 11489 bp, 9 predicted proteins | sample BogFormECP12_OM2_FD_188239 | JGI IMG/M metagenome (GOLD analysis project Ga0209656, IMG submission 188239) | Bog forest soil microbial communities from Calvert Island, British Columbia, Canada - ECP12_OM2 (SPAdes) (version 2) | ecosystem: Environmental > Aquatic > Freshwater > Wetlands > Bog ... | reverse complement strand
GCGCGAGCACCAGGTGCTGCGGGCGCTGCAGTTCGCCTGGTTCACGACCACGCTGGTGCTCGACGAGGACGACGACATCGCCCGTGCGCTCGAGCGAGTGGGGGGCCTGGATGCCCGGGCGATCGTCGCGGCGATCGACGACGAGCGCACCGTCGCCGCCTATGACGCCGACAAGGCCGAGACGCGCACGGCCGAGGGTGGGCCCACGCACTTCCAGGGCAAGGCGCGCCAGACCGACGGGCCGGTGCGCTATTCGGCCCCCTCGCTCGTCTTCGAGAGCGATGGCCGCCGTCTGGAGGCGGGCGGCTTTCAACCGGTCGAGGCCTACGACGCGCTGATCGCGAACCTCGACCCCGCGCTGGAGCGCGAGGCGCCGCCCGAGGACCCGCTGGCGGCGCTCGAGCCCTTCCCGGAGGGCCTCGTGACCGCCGAGGTGGCCGCCGTCATGACTCACAACAACGACCTTCCAGACCTGCTCGCCACCGAGCGGACGCTGATCGGGCTGCTCGGCGACGGGGCTGTCAGGCTGACGAGCATCGGTGGCGGCGCGCTCTGGCAGATCGCCTGAGCACCTCGCGCCGGCCGATCGCCCGGGCGGGCGCTAGCCTCCAGCGCTCACATGTCGGTCACGGTCAGACTTCCGGACGGAAAGGCACTCGAGCTCGACGACGGCGCCACCGGCGCCGACGCCGCCGCCGCCGTGGGGCCGGGCCTCGCGCGCGCGGCGCTCGCCGTCGAGGTCAGCCACCCCGAGGCCGGTGAAGGCCCCGAGGTGCGGGACCTGGCGCGAGCGCTGCCGGACGGCGCGAGCATTTCGATCCTCACGCCCAAGAGCGGCACGGAGGCGCTCAGGCTGATCAGGCACGACGCCGCGCACCTGCTGGCGACAGCGGTGTTGGAGCTGTACGAGGGCGTGAAGATCTCGATCGGTCCTCCGATCGAGGACGGCTTCTACTACGACTTCGAGTTCCCGCCGGGCACGTCGGTGTCCGAGGCCGACTTCCCTGAGATCGAAGCGCGCATGCGCGAGCATGTGAAGGCCGGCGAGCCGTTCGAGCGGGTCGACGTGCGCCCCGAGGAGGCGCGCGAGCGGTTCCTGGCCCAGGGCCAGGACTACAAGGTCGAGCTGATCGACGACCTGGTGGCCAACGCCGGGCCGGGCCGGCCCCTTCAGACGGTCTCGCTGTACACCAACGGCGCGTTCACCGACCTCTGCCGGGGCCCGCACGCGCCGAGTACGAAGAGCGTGGGCGCGCTCAAGCTGCAGTCCGTCGCGGGCGCCTACTGGCGGGGAGACTCGACCAGGACGATGCTGACGCGCCTGTATGGGACCGCGTTCTTCTCGAACGCGGAACTGAAGGAGCACCTGGAGAGGATCGAGCTGGCGAAGGCTCGCGACCACCGCAAGCTGGGACGCGAGCTCGGCCTGTTCACGTTCTCGGAGCTCTCGCCCGGAGCCGCGTTCTGGCTGCCGGCGGGCACGAGCATCTGGAACGCGCTCGTGGCGCTCTCGCGCCGGATGGGGGCGGAGCGCGGGTATGAAGAGGTGAAGACGCCCCAGATCTACGACTCCGAGCTGTGGAAGACCTCCGGGCACTGGGGGAAGTACAAGGAGAACATGTTCACGGTGCAGGTGGAGGACCGCGAGATGGGGGTCAAGCCGATGAACTGCCCCGGCCACGCCCACCTTTTCTCCACTCGCCGTCACTCCTATCGGGATTTGCCGGTGCGCTACTCCGAGCCCGGGCTGCTGCATCGCAACGAGGCCTCGGGGGTTCTGCACGGGCTTCTGAGGGTCAGGCACTTCGCCCAGGACGACGCGCACATCTTCTGCACCGAGGAGCAGGTCGAGGACGAGGTGAAGGGCTGCCTGCGGATGGCGTTCGCAACGTATGAGCTGTTCGACTTCGAGGTGCGCCTGGAGCTCTCGACCCGGCCACAGGAGCGCATCGGAGAGGACGCCATGTGGGATCGGGCCGAGGGGAAGCTGATGAGCGCGCTGGACGCCGAGGGGCTCCGCTACGAGCTCAATCCGGGTGACGGGGCGTTCTACGGACCGAAGGTGGACATGCACATGACCGATTCCCTGGGCCGATCGTGGCAGCTGGGCACCGTCCAGCTCGACTACTCGATGCCCGAGCGGTTCAAGCTGGGCTACACGGGCGCGGACAACCAGGAGCACCGCCCGGTGATGATCCACCGTGCGCTGTTCGGCTCCTATGAGCGGTTCATCGGGATCATGCTCGAGCACTACGCGGGCGAGCTGCCCCTGTGGCTGGTGCCCGTGCAGGTTCTCGTGCTGGCTGTGTCCGACCGCTTCAACTCCTATGGCGCGAGCGTCGCGGACGAGCTGCGCACGCTCGACATCCGCGCCGAGCTCGATGACCGCAGCGAGTCGATCGGCCGCAAGATCCGCGACGCCGAGCTGCGCAAGGTGCCCTACATGCTCGTCGTGGGAGATCGCGAGCAGCACGACGGGACGGTCTCCGTCCGCGAGCACGGCGCGGGCGACGCCGGGAGCATGCCGGCGAAGGAGTTTGTTGACCGGTTGCGCCGGAAGCTATACTGAGCCACGTTGAAGCCCCGCAAATCCTCAGAGCGCCACGCATAGCATCCGCTTGACGCGCGGCTCCGACAGCTAGTGCCGGTCCCCCGTAGATTCGACCGGCGTCCGCCCGAGCGGGACACCACGAGGATCAACGAGCGTATCCGCGTGCCCGAGGTGCGGCTGATCGACGACGAGGGCAACCAGATCGGCGTGATGAAGACCGCCGACGCCCTCAGCTTCGCGCAGGAGCGCGAGCTCGATCTCGTGGAGGTGGCTCCAGAGGCGCGGCCCCCGGTCTGTCGCGTGCTCGACTACTCCAAGTACAAGTACGAGCAGGCCCAGAAGCTCAAGCAGGCACGCAAGCACCAGCAGCAGATCACGATCCGCGAGATCAAGTTCCGTCCGAAGATCGCCCAGCACGACTACGACACCAAGAAGCACCACGTGGAGCGCTTCCTGCGCCACAAGGACAAGGTCAAGATCACGATCATGTTCCGTGGACGCGAGGTGACCCATCCCGAGCGCGGCGTGGCGATCCTCGACCGGCTGGCCGGCGAGCTGTCCGAGCTCGGTGTGGTGGAGCAGCGCCCGTTGCAGGAAGGACGCAACATGACGATGATGATGGCGCCGTCGAAGGCCGTGCTCGCGGGCCGCGTCGATCTGGACGCGTCCTCCAACGGCGAGGTTTCCGACATCGCGCACATCGGCGACGTCGCCTCTGCCGCGATCGAGCTTCCGGTGCCCGTCCCCGAGGAACCCCCGGCCGAGGACGGCGGAGGGGACTCCGCGGACACGGCCGTGTCATAATCGTCGGCTCACGATCATGCCCAAGATGAAGACACACTCAGGCGCGAAGAAGCGCTTCAAGGTCACCGCCACCGGCAAGGTGATCGGCCGCCATCCCTTCACGAGCCACATCCTCGAGAAGAAGTCGCCCAAACGCAAGCGCGCGCTCGGCAGGCCGGCATTGGTCTCCGACGATGACACGCCACGGATAAAGCGCATGCTGGGAGTCGGAAAATGACCAGGGTCAAGCGCTCGGTTCATGCCCGCAAGAAGCGCCGCGCGACGCTCGAGCTGACGAAGGGCTTCCGCGGCGAGGCGCACTCGAACTACAGGCGCGCGAAGGAGGCTTTGCTGAAGGCGGACGCCTACGCCTACCGCGACAGGCGCAACCGCAAGCGCGACTTCCGGCGCCTGTGGATCACGCGTATCAACGCCGCCGCCCGGATCAACGGAATGAGCTACTCGCAGTTCATGCACGGCCTGTCGCTGGCCGGCGTGGAGCTCGACCGCAAGGTGCTCGCGGACATCGCCGTTCGCGACGCCGAGACCTTTCGACGTTTCGCCGAGGTCGCCCGCGAGGCATCGGCTGCCTGACCCGCCCCGGCCGGCGGTGATCGGCAATCGACATCGGACAGCCTCCCGGGCGTCGCTCCTGAAAAGGACGGCGCTCTTTTTTTGTCCACCCGACGATCCCACCATCTCGAGCACAGCGCCAATGACCCACATCGAATCTCCCGAGAACCCCCGCCTGAAGTCCGTCCGGCGCCTGCAGCGCCGGCGCGAGCGCGAGCGCACCGGCAGGTTCGTGGCCGAGGGCGAGGATCTGGTCGGGGCCGCCATGCTCGCCGGGCGGCGCGCGCTGGAGGGTTACCGCCTCGCCGGCTCGGGGCTCGGCGGTGAGGGCTTCCACGATGTCGAGCCGGCCGCGCTGCGGGCGCTCTCGACGCTCGGCTCGGGCACACGCGTGATCGGCGTCTATGAGCAGCTTTGGGCTGCGCCCGTGGGACCGCTGTGCGTGTACCTGCACGCCGTCAAAGACCCGGGCAACGTGGGCACGGTACTGCGCAGCGCCCATGCGTTCGGCGCGGGCTGTGTCGCGCTCGGCCCCGGCTGTGCGGACCCGCACTCCCCCAAGGCCGTGCGCGCGAGCATGGGCGCGATCTTCGCCGTGCGGCTGGCGCGGGTGGGGGAGGTGGCCGAGCTGCCCGGCCGGCGCATCGCCCTGGTGGCCGATGCGGACGAGCCGCTGCGCGGGCCCGGCGCCGGGCAGAATCCCGGCGCGGTGAGCCTGCTCGTGGGGGCAGAGCGCGAGGGCCTGCCGTCCGCGGTCGTCTCGGCATGCGAGCACGCCGCGCGGATCCCGATCGCCTCGGAGTCGTTGAATGCGGCGATGGCTGCAACCGTGGCGCTGTACGAGATGACCCGTCACGCTGCTCCTGCGCCCCGGTCATCTAGGGTCCGGGCGTCATGATCGAGCGGATCGGAGAGCTGCGGGGCGAAGCGGAGGCGCTGATCGCCTCGGCGCCCACCGGCGAGGCGCTCGAGGAGCTGCGCCTTCGCTACCTCGGCCGCAAGGCGGAGCTCCCGCAGCTGTTGCGGGGGGTCGCAGAGCTCGAGCCGGCCCAGCGGGGCGAGGTCGGCAGGGTGGCCAACGAGGCCCGCCGGGCGCTCGCCGAGATGATCGAGGCGCGGGAGGCCCAGCTGAGGGTCGCGGAGCTCGAGGAGACGCTGGCGGGCGACCGGGTGGACATCACGCTGCCGGGGTCGCCGCCCCAGCCGATCGGCGGGCTGCACGTGCTCACCTCGACCAGGCGGGAGCTCGAGGACATCTTCCTCGGCCTCGGCTTCACCGTCATGGAGGGCCCCGAGGTGGAGACCGTCCACTACAACTTCGACGCGCTCAACCACAGCCCCACGCACCCGGCGCGCGCACGCACAGACACCTTCTACGTCGCGCGGCCCGGCGATCGGGGCGCCGCCAGCGCCGCACCCGGGGCCGCGAGCCCCCCGGAGGGCGCCCACGAGGAGCTCGTGCTGCGAACGCACACCTCGCCGATGCAGGTGCGCGCGATGGAGATGCACCCGCCGCCCCTCTACGTGGTGATACCGGGGCGCGTGTACAGGCCGGACTCGGACGCGACGCACACACCGCAGTTCCACCAGATCGAGGGCCTCGCGGTCGACGAGGACATCACCCTCGCAGACCTCAAGGGGACGCTGCTGGTGTTCGCACGCGCGGCCTTCGGCGACGAGCGCGACGTGAGGCTGCGCCCGCACTTCTTCCCGTTCACCGAGCCGAGCGTCGAGGTCGACGTGTCCTGCTTCCACTGCGAGGGAAAGGGCTTCCTGCGCGACGGCGCGCGCTGCTACCTGTGCAAGGGCGAGGGCTGGCTCGAGGTGCTCGGCGCGGGCGAGGTCGATCCGAACGTCTACTCACACGTGCCCACGAGCGAGCGCAACTCGCCGGGCTATGACCCTGAGAAGGTGCAGGGATTCGCGTGGGGCATGGGGGTCGAGCGGATCGCCATGCTCAAGCACGGGATACCCGACCTGCGGCTCTACTACGAAAACGACCTGCGCTTCCTGGAGCAGCTCAGATGAGGGTTCCGCTCAACTGGCTGCGGGAATACTGCGACCCCGGGCTCGCCGTCGAGGAGATCGAGGAGCGGCTGACGATGACCGGGACGAAGGTCGAGGCCATCCACCACCAAGGGGTGGGGGCGGTCGAGAACTTCCTGGTCGGGCGCGTCCTTCGGGCCGAGCCCCACCCCGACGCCGACCGCCTGCGGGTGTGCATGGTCGATCTGGGCGACGCCGGCGGCACAGAGGAGCGGAGCCCGGGGGCGACGCCGACGGGGGCGCCCGGTGCCGAGCGGCGGGCCGCGAGGATCGTGTGCGGCGCCCCCAACGTGGCGGCCGGGCAGACCGTCGCCGTTGCGCGGCCCGGCGCGGTCATGCCCGACGGCACGAAGCTTCGGGCGGTCAAGCTCAGGGGCGTGCTCTCGGAAGGGATGATCCTCGCCGCGCGCGAGCTCGAGATCGGAACGGGCGACGGCGGGATCCTCGTGCTCGACGACGTCGCGCTCGATGCCGGACCACGCCGTTCCGGCGCGGTGCCCCGCCCCGGCACCCCCCTGGCCGACGTCCTGCCGATCGCCACCGAGGTGCTCGAGCTCGAGATAACCCCCAACCGGCCCGACTGCCTGGGTGTCTACGGGGTGGCCCGCGAGCTGCACGCTGCGACCGGCGCACCGCTGTCGGATGCGCCCTGGCAGGAGGACCCCGGCTCCGCCGGCCCGGTCGTCGGCGCCGCGGTCACCGTCGAGTGCCCCGAGCTCTGCCGGCGTTTCACGGCCCGCGTGTTCGACGACGTCGCCGTCCGGGAATCCCCGCCCTGGCTTCAGGCCAGGCTGCTCGCCGCGGGGCAGCGGCCGATCAACAACGTCGTCGACATCACCAACTACGCGATGTTGCTCACCGGTCAGCCGCTGCACGCGTTCGACCTCGACCGAGTCGCGGGCGGGCGTCTGACCGTGCGGCGCGCGCGGGAGGGCGAGCAGGTGCAGACGCTCGACGGTCAGACTCGCGCGCTCGACGCCGACACCGTCCTCATCGAGGACGCCGAGGGGCCCACATCGATCGCGGGACTGATGGGCGGTGCGCGCTCGGAGGTGCAGCCGGGCACCACCCGCGTGCTGCTCGAGGTCGCGACCTGGAGCGGTCCCAACATCCACCGCAGCTCCCTGGGCCTGGGCCTGCGCAGCGAGGCCTCCTCTCGCTTCGAGAAGGGACTGCAGCCCGAGCAGTGCCTGCACGCGCAGGCCGTGGCCACGCGCCTGATGGTCGAGCTGTGCGGCGCAAGGGTCCTGCCCGGCACGATCGACGAGGCCTGGCAGCCCGTGCCGCCGTGCGTGATCACGCTGCGCGAGTCCCGCGTGCGGGCGATCCTCGGCGTGCCCGTGGCGGTGGAGCGCCAGGCCGAGATCCTGCGGGCGCTCGACTTCGAGTGCCGGCCCGCGGCGGACGGACTACAGGTCACCGTTCCGTCGCTGCGGCGCGACGACGTCACGCGCGAGGTGGACCTGATCGAGGAGGTGGCGCGCATCGACGGCCTCGACCGCCTCCCCGCGACCCTGCCGGCCCGCCGTGGGGCGGCGGGCCTGCTCGACCACGCGCAAAGGGTCCGACGGGCGGCCGAGGACGCGATGGTCGGGCGGGGCCTGTTCGAGATCGTCGGCTGGAGCTTCACCGACCCCGGCCTGCTCGAGAGGCTGCGACTTCCCCCCGACCATGCCATGCGCCAGGTCGTGCGGCTCGAGAATCCGCTGTCGGAGGCACAGTCGATCATGCGCCCCACGCTGCTCGGCTCGCTGCTCGACGCAGCGCGCCACAACGTCTCGCGCAACGGCCCGGACATCCAGATCTTCGAGTCGGGCACCGTCTATCGCGCGGCCCACGACGATTCCGCCGCGCACGAGCACCATGCGCTCGGCGTGCTCATGACCGGTGCCCTGACGCCGCGCTCATGGCGTCGCGCACCCGGCGAGGTGGACTTCTTCGCGGCCAAGGCGCTGCTCGAGGCGCTGCTCGGCAAGCTCCACGTGGACTGGTCGGTGCAGGCGGCGCAGTGGCCGTTCCTTCACCCCGGCCGCAGCGCCGCGGTGGTCGCCGGCTCGGAGACGCTGGGATTCCTCGGCGAGCTGCACCCGCTCGTGGCCGGGGCATGGGACCTGGAGCGCACGGCGACGTTCGTACTCGACCTGGGCAAGGTCGTGGCGGCCTGTCCGCCGTTGCTCGCCTTCCGGGCGTTCGCGCCCGTGCCGCCGCTGCGGCGCGATCTCGCCGTGACCCTGCCCGAGGGCGTTCCCGTGGCGCGGGTCCTGGCCGGGGTACGCGATGCGGCCGGGGAGATCCTCGAAGAGCTGAGCGTGTTCGACGTGTATGCCGGTGAGCAGGTCGGCGAGGGCAGGCGCTCGCTCGCTCTGGCCCTTTCCTTCCGCTCCTCCGATCACACGCTCACCGACGAGGAGATAGCTCCGGTGCGCGAGCGGATCCTCGCCGCGCTCGAGGCGATGGGGGGCGAGCTGCGTGGCTGAGCGGGGCACCACCGGCCGGGCGCCCGACGGGCGGCCGGGCTCGACGCAGCGCTTCGCGGAGGGTTCGCCGAGGGTCGTCGTCGCCGGCGCCACGGGCTTCGCCGGAGCGCTCGCCGCGCAGCTGCTCTGGCGTCATCCTGGCTTCGAGCTCGTGGCCGTGACCGGGCGCTCCGAGGTCGGCAGGAGCCTGGAGGAGATCTACCCGCGCTACCGCGTGCCGATGGTGATCGAGGAGCTCGACGTCGCTCGACTCGATCGGATCGACGCGGCGATCGTCGCCTACCCGCACGCCGCCGCCGCCCCGACGGTGGGCGCCCTGCGCGAACACGGCGCACGCGTGGTGGACCTGAGCGCGGACTTCCGGCTGACCTCGCTTGCCACCTACGAGCAGTGGTACGGAGTGCACCCGCGGCCGGACCTGCTCGGGGAGGCGGTCTACGGCCTGAGCGAGCTGCACCGCGCGCGCATCGCCGGTGCGAACATAGTGGCGAATCCCGGCTGCTACCCGACGGCCGCCGTGCTCGGGCTGGCGCCGCTGGCCCGTGCGGGGCTGATCGCCGACGTGGTGATCGACGCCAAGCAGGGCATCTCCGGCGCCGGGCGGGTGTTCGACGAGACCACGCACCTCTCGATGGCCGGCGAGAACATCCTCCCCTACAAGGTCGCAAGCCACAGGCACACTCCCGAGATCGAGGAGCAGCTGGCGCTGATCACCCCATCCGACGGCGGTGGGGGAAGCTCGCTGGCGGTGCAGTTCCAGGCCCACCTCGTCCCGCTCGACGAGGGCGAGCTTGCCAGCTGCTACGTGACACCCTCGCGGGCGATCTACCCCACAGAGCTCGAGCGGCTCTACGCGGACGCGTACGGACGCGAGCCGTTCGTCGAGGTCGTCCGCACTCCGCCGGGCACGAGGGACGTGCTCGAGACCAACTTCTGTCGCGTGTTCGCCGCCGCCGATGCCCACACCGGCAAGGTCGTCGTGCTGTCGGCGATCGACAACCTCTGGAAGGGAACCTCCTCGCAGGCGATCCAGAACCTGAATCTGATGTTCTCGCTAGCGGAGACCGAGGGGCTCCTGTGAGCGCCGGCAGGGACATCGCCGGCGAGGGCACGCCCGCCGGTCCGCCGCAGCCCTTCTTCCACTCCCGCTGGGTGCCCGCGCCCGCGCACGTGCGCGACCTCGGTTCCTCCGGCGGGCTGCCCGCCGGCTTCCGTGCCGCCGGGGTCGCCTGCGGGATCAAGCCCAGCGGCAGGATCGACCTCGGGCTGCTCGTGTGCGATGTCGAGCACCCTGTGAGCGCCGCGCGCTTCACCGCCACCGGCACTCCGGCGGCGCCCGTGCTCCTCACACGCGAGCGCTGCCGCATTGACGCGCTGCGCGTGGTGCTCGCCAACTCGGGCTGCGCGAACGCCGTCACGGGCCGGCGAGGCCTGGACGATGCCGCCAAGACGCAGGGTGCGGCGGCGCTCGCCACGGGCGTGGAGGAGGCCGAGGTCGCGCTCGCCTCGACCGGTGGCATCAGCCAGTACCTGCCGGTCGACTCGATGATCAGGGGCATCCTCGCGGCCCGGGAGCGGTTGACGATCGAGGGGGACGGGGAGTTCCAGCAGGCGATCCAGACCACCGACGCCTCGGAGAAGCGTGCCTGCCTCGAGCTGGCGCTGCCCTCGGGACCGGTCAGGCTGAGCGCGCAGTGCAAGGGGGCCGGGATGATCTCCCCGAACTTCGCCACGATGCTGTGCTTCGTCGAGACCGACGCCGCCCTCTCGCCCGAGACCGCCGACCTGTTGCTCGGCGTATGCGTCAAGCGCTCGTTCGACCGCTGCTCGGTGGACGGTCAGCTCTCGACCAACGACACGGCGATCATGATGTGCTCCGGAGCCTCGGGCGTCACGATCACGCCGGAGAGCGACGATGAGCTGCGCTTCGGCGAGGGGCTCGACGCGCTGCTTCGCCAGCTCGCGATCATGATGGTCGCCGACGGCGAGGGCGCCGCCCGGATGGCACGGGTCGTCGTGCGGGGCGGGCACCTGCCCAGCGCCGAGGCAGCGGCGCGGGGGGTGGCAAATTCTCCCCTGGTGAAGGCCGCGTTGCACAGCGGCGATCCCAACTGGGGGCGGATTCCGCAGGCCGTCGGGGGCGCCCTGCCGGGAACCGCGCCGCTCGCCGTCGACATCACGATCGAGGGGATCCGGGTGTGCACAGACGCAGCGGCCATCCCCTACGACGAGGCGGCCCTCAGGGACGCGTTGCAGGCCGACGAGATCGAATACGAGATCGACCTGCCCGGCGACGGCGCCGAGACTGAGGTGTTCTTCTCCGATCTCTCTCACGAGTACGTGACCCTCAACGCCGACTACACCACATGAGCCCCTGCGGCCGGACCTTCCGGCAGGATGAGCCCGCGGCGAGGAGGGCCCCCATGCGGTCGCTCGGCAGCCTGGTCTCCCATCGAGGAACTGGAGGAAACCGTCATGCGTGACGTCGGCACGCTACTCGAGGCGCTGCCCTACATCAGGGAGTTCCACTCGAAGACCGTGGTCATCAAGTACGGCGGCGCCGCCATGGAGGACCCCGACCTGCGCGAGGAGTTCGCGCGCGACGTGGTGCTGTTGAAGTACGTGGGGCTGAACCCGATCGTCGTGCACGGGGGCGGACCGGAGATCACCGCCTACATGGAGCGCCTGGGCCTGCCGGTCGAGTTCGTCGGTGGCCTGCGCGTGTCCGACGAGGACACCGTGGAGGTCGCCAAGATGGTGCTCGTCGGGAAGGTCAACAAGGAGATCGTGCTGCGCCTGAACCGCCACGGCCAGCCGGCCGTGGGCCTGTGCGGCGACGACGGCTCGCTGTTCCGCGTCGCCCGCCGCATGGCCCCCGGCGGCGAGGACATCGGGTTCGTCGGGCGCATCGAGCGCGTGAACGTCGGCGTCATCGAGCACGTCGCACGCGACTACATCCCGGTGATCGCGTCGGTCGGCGCCGACCGCGACGGATGCTCCTACAACGTCAACGCGGACGAGGCCGCCGGAGTGGTGGCAGGCGCGATCGGCGCCTACAA
>Ga0209656_10002681_pt1 | contig 11495 bp, 8 predicted proteins | sample BogFormECP12_OM2_FD_188239 | JGI IMG/M metagenome (GOLD analysis project Ga0209656, IMG submission 188239) | Bog forest soil microbial communities from Calvert Island, British Columbia, Canada - ECP12_OM2 (SPAdes) (version 2) | ecosystem: Environmental > Aquatic > Freshwater > Wetlands > Bog ... | reverse complement strand
ACGTCATCGCGTTCCTGACCAAGATGGGCGCGCGGATCACCGGCGGCGGCACCGGCTTCATCACGGTGCACGGCGTGGACGAGCTGACCGCGGTCGAGCACACCGTGATGGCGGACCGGATCGACGCCGGCGTGTTCGCCATGGCGGCGGCCATCACCGGCGGCGAGATCAACCTGGTCGGCGCCTCGCTCGACCATTTCGGCGTGGTCCGGTGGAAGCTGGAGCAGATGGGGGTGGAGTTCGCCACCAAGGGCGCGGTGGTCTCGGTCCGGATGGGCCGTCCGGTGCGCCCGATCAACGTCATCACCAGCCCGTACCCCGGGTTCGCCACCGACCTGCAATCGCCGATCATGGCGCTCGCCTGCCTGGCCGAGGGCGCGAGCTACATCCGCGAGACGATCTTCGACGGCCGTTTTACCCTGGTGGGCGAGCTGAACAAGATGGGGGCCGAGGTCGAGCTTGACGGCAGCGCGGTCATCGTGCACGGACCCGCCACGTTCAAGGGCGCCGAGGTGGTGGCGCACGACCTGCGGACCGGCATCGCGCTGGTGCTGGCGGGCCTGGCCGCCGAGGGCGAGACTATCGTCACGCCCGGCTACCCGATCGACCGCGGCCACGCCGCCATCGCCCAGCGCTTCAACGCCCTCGGCGCGGACGTCACGGCGGTACCCGCGGGCGCCTGAGCGCGCTGCTGAACACCGGGCCGGGGCGGCGCCCGGCCGCCGGGAAACCGCCGCCCGCCGAGCCATTGAACACTGAGCTACTGAAGCGGCTGGGGTCTGTGTAAAATGCGCTATGCGCGCCGAAACCAGCCTCCCAGGCAAGCTGGCCCGGCGCAGGGGAGGGGCAGCATGGAGGGGTTCCTTGGCGTTCGGCTTACGGTCGGGCCGGGCGGTAACCCGGGATGAGCAGACGAGGACCCCTGATCACGCTGGCTTCTGTCGTGGTCCTGGTCGTGATCTTCCTGTGGGCCAACACCGGCCCGCGTACTGGCGCACTCGGTGCTGGGCTGCATTTTCTACGGCGCGTTCGTGGCGAGGATGCTCAGCCTGGTCCAGCGTGACAAGATGCCCAAGTGGGTCCTGCCCGTGCTGGGCGGCGTGGTCTTCGTGTCGCTGATCGCGCTCTGGGCTACCTCGGCACTGTGGCTGTTCGCCACCAAGGGAGTTCACTCCTGACCGGTTGACCGCCACGAAGAGGACAAGCACGATGGAGCAGATGACAACGCACGTCGGCATTGAGCCGGGCCGCGGCCTCGTCGGCCGGTTCGGGGACACGGTCATCCTGATCCCGCGCAGCGAGGCGCCTGACGATGACTCAGCCGACCCGGACGAGGCCGCCGGGGAGCTCCTCGGCCTGGCCGCCGTCGTCGCCTCGGACCGTCAGGTGCCCCCCAGCACGATCGCGGCCCGCCTGGCCGCCTGGGTCATCGGCCGCCTGGCCGGGGATCCGCTCGCATTCGGCATCGTCGTCCCGGCCCGCGACGGCGTGGTCATGTTCCTGCGCGGCGCGGTGTGGTGCACGGTCACCGAGGGCGGCTCGACCCGCGAGCTGTCCGGCGAGCAGGCCCTGACCTGGGTCGACCAGATCGTGCCCGGCACGTTCGAGTGGCTGGCGATCGGCGCCGCGGCCGGCCAGCCGGTGCGGGCTGACCCGCTGTCGGACCTGCGAGACGGAGTGGTGCCCGGCCAGGGCTTCGTGCTGACCCGGGCCGAGAGCGTGCCAAGTCCGGAACCGGCCATGTCCGCGCCCGATACCGCCTCCGGTCCGGAACCGGCCGCGGCCGCGCCCGCGAGCGCCTCTGGTCACGAACCCATCGCGTCCGGGGCTGTCCCAGCCGAGGATGAGGGTCACCAGCCGACCATGCTGGTGCCGACCGGCCCGCACGCCGAGGCGCCCGCCCCCGACCGCCTGGCCTGGCCAGCGGCGGCCGACCCGCCCCAGCCGACCCCCACCACGGTGGTGTCGGCGTCCGGCCCCCCGGTGCCGCCCGCTCGTCCGACGATGGCGGCGCAGCCACCACTGGGCATTCTGACCTCGGAGAACGGGCCGGTCATCATCCTGGACCGCGGCTACGTCCTCGGCCGGGAGCCGCAGCAGGACCCCGCGGTGGCGAGCGGCGCCGCCTCGCCGGTCGCGTTGCAGGACCCGGACCACGTGATCTCGCGCGTGCACGCCTACGTCGCCGTGCAGAACGGCACCGTGCTGGTCATTGACGCTGGCTCGCTGCACGGGACCTACATCAGTCCGCCCGGAGCCGAGGAGTGGACGCGGATCGGCACCGAGCCGAGCCCGCTGCTGCCGGGCTGGAGCCTGCGCATCGGCCGGCAGGTCTTCGTCTTCGAGCTCACCGGACCCGGCGATGGACGGTGAGACCGGCTCCGGCCAGCCCGTCTCCGGCGTCGCCAGCGCCCTGCCCGCCACCCTCGTCCTTGCCCCGGACCGCGCCGGGGAGCGGTCGACGCCCGTGTACGACTGGCTGGTGGTCGGCCGCGAGTGCGGCGGCGTCGACGAGCGGCACCGGCTGCTGATCGACGACCCGGCTATCTCCCGGTCCCACCTGGAACTGAGGCTGGACCTCGAGCTTGACCAGGCCTGGCTGACCGACCACAGCACGAACGGGACCCGGCTCAACGGGCAGCGGATCGAGCGGTCCATCCCGGTCAGGCTCAAACCGGGTGACCGGATCCGCCTGGGCGGCACGGAACTGCAGTTCCGGTCCTGGCGGTTCGCGGCCGGGCCGGGCGCCGCCGCACCCGCCGTAGTCCGGGACCTGAATACCATCCGGGAGATCAGCGTCACCGAGATGGTCATGGTGGTCGGCGACATCATCGGGTTCTCCACGATCGCGGAAACCACCGGCGACCGCGTGCTGCTGGAGAACATCGACCGTCTCTACGCCGGGCTTCGGCAGATCCTCGCCCGGCACCGCGGCACGCTCAGCAACTACGTGGGCGACGCGTTCTTCGCCACCTGGGAGGCAGCCGCCCCCGACAGTGCCACCGTCGACATGGCTACCTTCGACAGGGCCGTCTCCGACAGGGCCGCCCGCGACAGGGCTGTCGCGGGCGGTGACGCTGTGGACCCAGCACGTTCGGCCGTCGCCTTTGCGGTGGAGGCGGCCGAGACCGTACCGCGGATCGCGGCCGGCCTGGACCGACGTGATCCTGGGGGCGGCCCGCTGCGGATGGGCTGGGGCGTCGCCCTCGGGCCCGCGGCGGTGAGCCAGCTGACCGGGATGCTCGTCACCGTGCTCGGCGACGCCACGAACGTGGCCTTCCGGCTCTCCGGCCTGGCCGCCCGGGATGGCCGGCCAGACGTGCTGGTGACCGACGCGGTCTACGACGCGACCTCGGCGGCCTTCGCCTTCACCTCGCCGTCCGCCATCCAGGTCAAGGGCCGCCGCCAGCCGGTCCAGGTGCTAGGCGCCGGCCGGCGCTGAGACCCGGCCCGCGTCCTTCAGCTGCCCCCAGTTGCCGTGCTGCAGCTCGGCGACCTGGGCCGGAAAGACCTCCACGCGATTCTTGACCGCCGCCGTGACCGCGGCGACGTCCTCGGGATGGTTGCCCAGCACGATGCCGCCCACCGCCCGTCCGTCCGAGAGCACCAGCCGCCGGTAGGACGGAGCCGCCGGATCCGGGTCCTCGTCGACTACGACCTGATCACCCGGCTGGGCGGCGGGCCGGCCGATCGAGAACAGGTCAAGGCCCACGCCCTTGAGGATCGTGGCCGGCACCTCGGAGGTGAGGCCGAGGTCGCCGCCGAGCGCATTGACCGCCGCGGCCTCGCCCTGCTTGGCCGCGATCGGCCACAGCCCGAAGACCTGCCCGCCGTGCTCGGCCACGTCACCGGCCGCGAACACGCCGGGCGCGGATGTCTCCATCCGGTCGTTGACGATGACGCCGCGGTTGACCGCGATGCCCGCCTGCCGCGCGAGCTCGACGTTGGGCCGGATCCCGACCGCCGCCAGGAACACGTCGCACTGCAGCGTGCGGCCGTCCTTCAAGGTGACGCCGCGGACCCGCTCCGCACCGGTCAGCGACTCGGACTCGGCCCGGTAGAGCACCTGCATGCCAATCCGCGCGAAGTGGGCGTCGACGAGCTCGCTGCAGTACTCGTCGATCTGGCGGGACAGCAGCCGCCCGCCGCGTTCCAGGACGGTCACCCGCAGCCCGAGCTCGTGCAGCGAGTGCGCGGCCTCGAGGCCGAGCAGGCCGCCGCCGGCCACCACCGCCTCGCGGCCGCCGTGCTGCTGGGCGTAAGCCCGGATCTGCATGGCGTCGGCCGCGCTGCGCAGCACGAAGCTGCCCGGCCGGCCGAACCCCGCCACCGGCGGCGACGCGCTGCTGCTGCCCATGGCCAGGATCAGCCGGTCGTAGGGAAGCGTGTCACCGGTGGCCAGGAACACCCGCTGCGTCGCCAGGTCGATCCGGCTGGCCTGGGTATTGAGCCAGGCCACGATCTGGTGGTCGTCGTACCACTGCTCGGGCAGCAGGTAGAGGCCCTGCATGGCCGACCGGCCGTAGACCAGCCGGGAGATGCCCATCCGGTTGTACAGCGTGTGCGACTCGCTGCCGACCACGTGAATCTCGCAGTCCGGGTGGCCGCGGCGCGCGAAGTCGGCCGCGGTCACGCCGGCGATGCCGTTCCCGAGCACGACCACGCTCACGATCGACCGGTCGAAATCGGCCGTCCCGCCCGGCCGCGGGCTACCCGGTTCGGGGGTGAGGGACACGGTCACCGGCCCGGACTGGATCCGCGCCGCGCACGCCATCCGGGTGTTGTCCGCGAACCCGAGCCGCCGGAGCGTGTTGAGCTCGTCCTCGTCCGGCGGCGACAGGCAGCCACCGCCCCCGAGCACGGCGACCGGGTCGGCGCCGCACACGCCCATCCGGCAGCCGGCCTCGATCGGCTGGCTTTCCCGTTCGGCCAGGGCGAGCAGGCTCATCCCGATCTCGGCTTGCGCGGGCTTGTCGCTGCCGGTGAACCGGACCTCGGGCCCGCTGGCGGCAGCGGCCTGCTTGGCCACCTTCGCCGCCCGCGGGCTGATCTGGATCACCGGCAGGGCAGGCCGGCTGACCGCCTCCTCCTCGTACTGACGTCCCTTGACGTAGGTCCTGGCGATCCAGAACAACGACAGGACCAGCACGATCGCCCGGATCGGCCACCGCAGCCACGGCACCTCGATGCCGGTGATGGTCGCGAACGAGTCGGCCAGGGTGATACCGCTGAACCAGTAGAAGACGTTGATCGCGGCCGCGGCCCAGATCGCGATTATCACCGTGAGCCGCAAGCCAAGCAGCGCCTGCAGCGCGTAGAAGAGCCCGACGCTGCCTACGAAGAACACGGCCAGCCGCAGGTAAACCTCGGGCAGCGCGATGCCCGGGTGGTTAACAAGGAGGAAGAAACCGAGGACGTACCCGGGCAAGGCGGAGACGAACAGCTTCCTCGGCGCGGTCCAGTTCGGGTCGGGCTCGTGCAGGTCCGCCTGGTAGGCGACGCTGGGCCGGAAGTCGTAGCAGTTCTTCGTGCACCCCACGCAGGGCTGGCAGTGGCTGTTGGGGACGTTCGCGAACGGCGTCTGGCCGTACACGCGCTGCAGGGGCAGCAGCGGGCAGGTGCTGCTGCACCAGCCGCTCTTGCCCTTGAACGCGATTCCCGCGATGAAGGCGCCGAGGATCGTCACCAGCAGCAGCACGCTCAGGCCCGCCCCGTTGGAGTTGAAGAAGGCGATGCGCGTGCTGGTGATCCCGAAGAACAAGACGATCGAGATGAGGGCGCCGTACCGGCGGAGCCAGTCTCCCGGCCTACACCGAGATGCACCGGCGACTACCGATAAAAGCCTGGCACTGGATCCGGATCGCCAGCGTGCTGGCCTACCTGGCGCTCTGCATCACCTTGTTCATCAGCGCCTGAGCGGCCTCAGCGCGGCTCACCGGCGCGGGATCTTGCACCGCGACGTCAAACCCGAGAACATGCTCTTCGCCGGCAGCGGGGTCCTCAAGGTCACCGACTTCGGGATCGCCAAGGTCATCGGCGGCCCGGGCACCGTCCTGACCCGCGTCGGCGACGTGGTCGGGACGCCCGCGTACATCGCCCCCGAGCAGGTACGCGGCGGCAAGCTGTCGCCCGCGACCGACGTGTACGCCCTGGCCACGATGCTGTACGAGCTGCTGGCCGGCGTCCTCCCCTTCGCCATCGAGACGGAGGGTGAGGACCTGGCCCTGTTGTTCAAGCACGCCTACGAGAAGCCGGTGCCGCTGCGGGACGTGGCCCCCGGCGTGCCCGACCCGGTGGCGGCGGTGGTGATGCGCGGCCTGGCCACCGAGCCCGCCGACCGGTTCGAGACGGCCGAGGCGTTCGGGGCCGCCCTGGCCGAGGCCGCCTCCCAGGTCTGGGGCCCGGGCTGGCTCGCGGCGGAGCAGGTCCCGATCATGGACGCGGGGCCCATGATCGGCGTCGCCGGTCACCCGTCGGGACCCCGTCCGGCCGTGGCGGCCACCGGGCCCGTTCTCTCCCCCGCCGGGCCAACGCTCTCCTCCGCGGGACCGGGTAGCTCCCCCGCCGGGCCTACCCTCTCGCCCGCCACGCCGGCGACTGGGCCCGGGGGGCGCGCGGACGCCCTGGCCCAGGCGCCTACCTACGGGGGCGAGGGGATCGCCGCCGCTCCCGGGACGCAGACCGCGACCCCGGCACGCTCGCCCGCGGGCCGCCGCCCTGTCATCGTCGCGGCCGTCGTGGTCGCGGTCATCCTGGTCGTCATCCTCGCCATCTTCCTGCTCCCGAAGATGTTCCACGGCTACCAGTCCCCGCCGGCTGGCCTGGGCCCGCGGCCCGGCCCGCCGCCCGCCGCCGCCCAGCTCCGTTAGCCCCGCCCGCGCAGCTCCGTTAGCCGAGACCGCGCAGCTCCGTTAGCCGAGGCCGCGCAGCTCCGTTAGCCGAGGCCGCGCAGCTCCGTTAGCCCCGTCCGCGCAGCTCCGTTAGCCGAGGCCGTGCCGCGGCCCAGCGCCCGTAATCGCACCACAGGGACCTCCAGCATCTCTCTTCACACCTGTACCAGTCAGCGCGGGTTCCCGATTCAGTGAATGCGGCGTTCTATTGGAAAGAGTCATTACAATGCCGCATTCGTTGAATCCCGGAGCCGGTGAGAGGGGCGGACGCGGCTAGGGGGGAACGGTCCCCTCGCATGCTTGGGGGTCCGCTGTTGGCTGAAGGGCTTACGGGGGCGGAGGGGGGCCGTACGGTGGCTAGCATGCGGGTGCTCATTCTTGGCGGCACGCGGTTCATCGGGCGCCGGATCGCCGCCGAGCTGATGGGCCGGGGCGATGATGTCACCGTCGTGCACCGGGGTGAGAGCGAGTCGGCCGAGCTCGGCAGCTGTACACATCTGCATGCCGACCGGGCCGACCTGGCCCGGCTGTCCGGCCGGCTGCGCGCCCTGCGGCCCGACGCCGTGATCGACACGCGCGCGATGACCAAGGCGGATGCCGAGGCGGTGCTCCCGCACCTGCCGGACGCTCACCTGGTGCTGCTGTCAAGCATCGACGTCTACCGGGCCTACGAGCTGCTCCTGGCCGGCCAGGGCGGCGAGCCGGTGCCGCTCACCGAGGAGTCGCCGGTCCGCCGAGGCCGGTACCCGCTCCGCGGGCTGCTGCCCGGCCTGGGCGAGAACTACGACAAGCTCGACGTAGAGCCGGATTACCTCGCCCGCAGCGGCACCGCGCTGCGGCTGGCGATGATCTACGGTGAGCACGACGGGCAGCGCCGCGAGGAGTTCATCCTGCGCCGGGTGCGGGCGGGCCGGCGGCGGATCCCTTTCGGCGCCGGTACCAGCCTGGATACCCGCTGCTACGTGGGGGACGTGGCCGCCGCCGTGCTGGCCGCGCTGGACCGCCCGGCGGCCGCGGCGGGCCAGGTGTTCAACGTCGGCGATCCGGCCACCGACACCGTCCGGGACTACGCGCGCCGCATCCTGGCCGCAGCCGGGTACGAGGCCGAACTGGTCACGGTGCCCGAGCGGTACGTGCCCGAAGACCTGGAGGCGACCAAGAGCATCCCGCAGCATTTCCTCGTCGACAGCCGCAAGGCGGTGACCGTGCTCGGCTGGCGCCCCACCGACCCCGCCGAGACCATCCCGCTGTCGGTGCGCTGGCACCTCGCTAACCCGCCGGCCGATCCCGACCAGGACTTCTCCCCCGACGATCGCGCCCTGGCCGCCGCGGAGGCCTAGCGCCGCAGCGATGGCGCTCGAGCCGCCGCCGGCGCATGCTGGAGGTTGTGGCCGCTATCCGCAACGTCGCCATCGCAGCCCTGGCCGAGCCCTGGCCAGGCCGCGGAGCAGGGTACGGACCCAAGGGCGGTGAGGAGAGCGACGAGATGTTCAAGAAGTTTACTGACAGAGCGCGGCGGGTTGTTGTCCTGGCGCAAGAAGAAGCCAGGATGCTCAATCACAACTACGTCGGCACCGAGCACATCCTGCTCGGCCTCATCCATGAGGGCGAGGGTGTAGCGGCCAAGGCACTCGAGTCGCTGGGGATCAGCCTGGACGCCGTGCGGCAGCAGGTCGAGGAGATCATCGGCCGGGGCCAGCAGGCGCCGGCGAGTCATATCCCGTTCACGCCCCGCGCCAAGAAGGTGCTTGAGCTTTCGCTGCGTGAGGCGCTGCAACTGGGCCACAACTACATCGGCACCGAGCACATCCTGCTCGGCCTCATCCGCGAGGGCGACGGCGTGGCCGCCCAGGTGCTGGCGAAGCTGGGCGCCGACCTGAACCGAGTGCGTCAGCAGGTCATCCAGCTGCTGGACCGGTACCAGGCTCCCGGCGCAGAACACGGTCACTAGCCGGACACACGCTCCTACCTGGCCTTGTTGCCGTATCAGCCGTTACGGTGGGGGAACGCGCGGGCCACGGCCAGGAAGGCGTCGTTGGCCTCGGTGTCGCCGATGCTGACCCGAACGCCCTCGGCGGCGAACGGGCGGACCGCGATGCCCTGCGCCTCGCAGACCGCGGCGAAGTCTACGGTGTGCTCGCCCAGCCGCAGCCAGACGAAGTTGGCCTCGGTCGGGGGAACGGTCCAGCCGTCGGCGACCAGCGCCTCGCGTACCCTGGTCCGCTCCTTCACGGTGAGCTCCACGCGCTCAAGCAGCTCGTCCTCCGCGGCCAGTGAGGCCACCGCCGCGGCCTGGGCGATGCTGTTCACGCTGAACGGCAGCATGGTCATCCGGACCGCGGCCGCGACGGGCTCCTGCGCGATCAAGAACCCGGTCCGCAGCCCGGCCAGGCCGTACGCCTTGGAAAAGGTGCGCAGCACGGCGACGTTCGGCCGGTCCCGGTAGAGGTCTATGCCGTCGGGCACCGCCTCGTCGCGGATGTACTCCCGGTAAGCCTCGTCGAGCACGACCAGGCAATCGGCGGGCACCTGGTCGAGGAACGCCTCGAGCTCGGCGGCGTGCACCACGGTGCCGGTCGGGTTGTTCGGGTTGCAGACGAAGATCAGCCTGGTGCGCGGGGTGATCGCGGCCGCCATCGCGGCCAGGTCGTGGGTTTCCTCGCGCAGCGGGACCCGGACCGATTCCGCCGCGGCCAGGTCCGACAGCGTCGGGTACGCCTCGAAGGAGCGCCACGCGTAGATCACCTCGGCGCCGGGCTCACCGACCGCCTCGAGCAGCTGCTGGGCTACTCCGACCGAGCCGCACCCGAGCGCGACGTGCTGCGGCGGCACGCCGAACCTGTCCGCGATGGCCTGGGTCAGGGCCTGCGCGCCGTTGTCCGGGTACCGGTTGACCGATCGCGCCGCCTCGGCGATGACGTCCACCACTGAGGGCAGCGGCGGATGAGGGCATTCGTTGGAGGAGAGCTTGTGCGTGCGGCCGGCGGCGCTGACCGGTGTCCGGCCCGGCTTGTACGCGGGAAAGCCGTCGAGCACCGAACGGAAACGTGGTGACGCGTCAGTCATGCCACCAGTTTCGCATCACCGGTCAACTATTCGGAGCGACTTGGCGGCGACCGCGTAAGCCTGGCTGGCCAGTTGCTCCGCGGCGAGCTCCGCCGCCGTCCTGCGGCGGACGCGCTTGGCGCGCCTGCGTCAGCCGCCGCCTAGCTGCACGGCCTTGACGATCAGCAGCAAAACCGAGATGACGAGGTAGCCGCGCAGCGCCAGCATGGCGATCTTCCTTCCCGACGACCACTCCGCCGGCTTGAGCAGCGCGAGCGGCGGCATGCGCCAGTTCATGCGTTCCTCGGCGGACATGGTGTTGCGCGGGTGCGGCGGGGGCGCCGGCCGCCGGTTCCTGGTGAGCCTGAACCAGGCTCCAGCCACGGCGGCCACGGCCACCAGCCCAATGGCTATCCAGATCGCGGTCTGCAGGGCGGGCAGGCTAGCGAACAGCGTGCCGACGACCAGCGTGCCGGACAGTACCAGCAGCACGCCGATGATGAAGGCCGCCAGCACGTTCAGCCAGCGCGGGTTCAGCCACGGGCCGAGTACCTCACGGTCGTTGCACAGCAGCAGCAGGAACACGCTCGCGCTGGGCAGCAGGATCCCGGCCAGCGCCTGCACCGCCTCGGTGAGCAGCCCCAGCGGAACGCCGGGGATGAGCACGATGCCCGCCGCAGCCACGACCATCGCAGCGTAGATGGTGTAGAACGGCTTGGCTTCGCGGAACTTGCGGTGCAGCGAGTGCTTGATGCCGAACACGTCGCCGAACGCGTAGCTGGTGGACAGGGTGACCGCCGACGCGCCGATGATGGAAGCGTCGAGCAGCACGACCGCGAACGCCGCACCGTACCACCAGCCGTGCACGGCGAGCGCCTCGGCCACCCCGAGCGCGCTGGTGAATTTCCCGACCAGGTTGGTGCCTCGCACCGCGAAGACGCCCACCGCCAAGATCATCGCAGCCGAGATCACCACGACGAACGCGCCCAGCGTGGTGTCGGCGCGCTCATACGGGATGAACCGCGGCGTGATCCGCTTGTCGATGACGTTGGACTGCTGGAAGAAGAGCTGCCACGGAGCGACGGTGGTGCCCACGATCGCGATGATGAGCAGCACGGCGGTCGACGTCGCCCCGCCCTGGATGCCGGGCACGAAGAGGTGGTAGCCGATCTGGCCCCAGTGCGGGTCGGAGAGGAAAAAGAGCGGGACCAGGATCACGCTCACTGCGATGAACAAAAACATCGCCTGCTCCCAGCGGCGGAAGCTGCCGCTCATGGTGATCGCGATCAGCACGAGCGCGGCGATCGGCACCGAGACGTACGGGGAGACGTGGAAATAGCGCAGTGCGAGCGAGACGCCGATGAACTCGGTGACGATGGTCAGGAAGTTGAGGATGAACAGGTCGCCGACGCTGAACCAGCCCCAGAACCGGCCGAACCGTTCGTTGATTAGCCGGGCGTGCCCGACGCCGGTGACCGCGCCGAGCCTGACCACCATCTCCTGGTTGACGATCAGCACCGGGATCAGCAGCAGCAGCGTCCACAGCAGGCTGTAGCCGTA